>Ga0126371_10005681_pt1 | contig 11088 bp, 4 predicted proteins | sample PanSoiMetaPlot_4_FD_110145 | JGI IMG/M metagenome (GOLD analysis project Ga0126371, IMG submission 110145) | Tropical forest soil microbial communities from Panama - MetaG Plot_4 | ecosystem: Environmental > Terrestrial > Soil > Tropical forest > Bulk soil | place: Panama | collected 2016-02-17
CGGACCTGACGATATTTCTGCCGACGCGTCGTGCCTGCCGGCTCGCCCGCGACACATTTTTGCAGGTCCTGGCCGTCGACGCGGCAGTGCTGCCCCGCATCGTTCCGCTTGGCGATATCGATGAGGACGAGCTTGTCTTTGCCGACATGGCGACGGGCGATATCGGCGCCGACGCACTCGCTCTGCCGCGGGCGCTCGGTAGGCTGGAACGACGCTTCCTGCTGGCGCGCCTGGTGCTGAAATGGGCCGAGCAGGTCGTGCCTGCGGCCGGCGAGACGCCGCTGGTGAAGCGCCATCCGGCGGTCGCGCTGGGGCTCGCTGACGACCTCGCCAGGCTTATGGACGATATGGCGACCCGCGAGGTGCCGTGGCAGCGTCTCGACGGCCTGGTGCCGGACGAGCTCGATCAATACTGGCGCCTGACGTTGCGTTTCTTGCTGATAGCGCGCGACGTGTGGCCCGGCATTGTCGCGGAGCGCGGCGCCATCGAGCTGGCGGTGCGGCGCGATTGCTTGATCACCGCCGAGGCCGCGCGTCTGGCGTCACACCAGGGCAAACCGGTCATTGCGGCCGGCTCCACCGGCTCGATGCCGGCAACTGCCAAACTCCTCGCCACCATTGCGCACCTGGCCCACGGCGCCGTGGTGCTGCCTGGCCTCGACACCGAACTCGATGACGAATCATGGGACGCCATCGGCGGCGCAATGCAGCCGGGGCAGGCGACGTTTCCGCCAGCGCCTGGACATCCGCAGTTCGCCATGCGCGCACTTCTTGCCGGCATGGGCGTTGCGCGCCGCGACGTCGGGATTCTCGCCGAGCCGGCATCCCACGGCCGCGAGAGCCTGTTAAGCGAAGCGCTGCGTCCGGCGGCCACGAGCGACAAATGGCGCACCCGGCTCGACAAGATCGGCGGGGCGGTCGCGCTGGCGCTTGCCGGCATCACCGTCATTGAGGCGGCGAATGCGGAAGAGGAGGCGCTCGCCGTCGCAGTGGCCTTGCGCGAGACTCAGTGGGAGCCGGAGCGCACGGCTGCGTTGGTGACACCTGACCGTGCGCTGGCGCGACGGGTTGCGGTGATGTTGCGGCGCTGGAACATCGTGGCCGACGATTCAGGCGGCGACCCGCTCGCCGACACAGCGGCCGGGGTATTCTGTCGGCTCGTTGCCGAAGCGGCAGTTTCCCGGCTGGCGCCATCGCCACTGTTGGCGCTGCTCAAACATCCGCTCGCCCGGTTCGGTGCCAGCGAGACTAGCCACGGCCGCAGTGTCGTGGCGCTGGAGCGGGCTATCCTTCGCGGCCCGCGTCCACGTCCAGGTTCGCCTGGTCTCATTGCGGCCCTCGCGGGCTTTCGGGGCGAGCTTGCCGGGCTCAGGCGTGGCGAAGCCTCGGACATTCATCACAGCGAACCGCGCGCGTCGCTCCGCGACACGGAACTTGACGAAGCCGAGGGGCTCCTTCGCCGCGTCGCGGCGGCGATCGACCCGCTTGAATCCGTTGCTGCCTCGTCCGGCTCCCAGGATTTCGTCGGTCTTGCAGCGCGCCATTGGGAAGCGGTCACGCGGGCCGGCACCGATGAGCGCGGACAGGTGTTTGCGGGCCCCGATGGTGCGGCACTCGCCGCGGCATTTGACGAGATCGCCGAAAATGCCGAGCCCCTGCCTGTCGCGATCGAGGATTACCCCGAGCTGTTCGACGCCGCGATCGCGGACCGGGTGGTGCGCCGGGGAGGCGCCCCCGGCAATCGTATCCGCATTTACGGACCGCTGGAAGCGCGGCTCGCAAGCGCCGATCGGGTCGTCATCGGCGGTCTTGTGGAAGGCGTGTGGCCGCCGGAAGCACGCGCCGATCCGTGGCTGAGCCGGCCGATGCGCCACGCGCTCGGTCTTGATCCGCCAGAACGCCGCATCGGCCTTGCCGCACATGACTTCGCGCAACAGCTCGGCGCCCGCGAGGTATTCCTCACCTATCCGGCCAAACGCGACGGCGCCCCGACGGTGGCATCGCGGCTCGTGCAAAGGCTGGCTGCGGTCGCGGGCAAGGAATTATGGGAACGGGCGTTCCGACGCGGCGAGCGCTACCGCGAGCTTTGCCGTCGCCTCGACGCGCCTGCGACGCTGCCCCGGCCGATCGGCCGCCCATCGCCGCGGCCGCCGCGGGCCGTCCGCCCGACCTCACTGTCGGTGACCGACATCGAGCATTGGTTGCGCGATCCATACACGATCTACGCCAAGCACATCCTCAAGCTGCCGCGCCTTGACCCGGTTGATGACAGGCCGGGAGCCGCAGAGCGCGGCAACATAATCCACCGGGCGATTGGGGACTTTACCAAGACCTATGCCGGCGCATTGCCCGATGATCCTATTGGCGAACTGCTGCGGTTCGGCGAGCGGCATTTTGCCTACTTCAAGGATTACCCTGAGGCGTTCGCATTCTGGTGGCCGCGGTATGAGCGCATCGCGCGTTGGTTCGCAGACTTCGAGACCGCCCGCCGCGCCAAGATGGCGTCTGCTCACGCGGAAATCCGCGGCGAGTTGTCGATCGCCACCGGGCGTGGCGGTTTTCGTCTGACCGGCCGCGCCGACCGCATCGAGCGCCTCCGCGGCGGCGGCTACGCCATTCTGGACTTCAAGACCGGCACGCCGCCGACGAGCCCGCAGGTGCAAGTCGGCATCGCACCCCAGCTCACTTTGGAAGCTGCGATGCTGCGCAACGGCGGCTTTCCCGGCCTCCCCGCCGGCGGCTCCATTGCCGAGTTGACCTATGTCAAACTCAATGGCGGCACTCCGGCCGGCGAAGAGCGGATCGTCGACCTCAAGGATCGGAGCTTGGACGCGGCGGCCGATGATGCGCTCGGACGGCTCAAGGCGCTCGTCACCCGCTTCGAGGATGAAAGCACGCCCTACCGCGCGCTCGTTCTGTCCATGTGGTCGAACCGCTACGGCACCTACGACGACCTCGCACGTGTCAAGGAGTGGTCGCTATCGGGCGGCGCGGACGGGGAGGAAGAATGACCGCCATCCGCACCATTCCCAATTCCGTGCGCAACCGTCAGGCCGAGGCGTCCGACCCGTCGGCGGCCGTGTTCGTTTCCGCCAATGCCGGGTCAGGCAAGACCCATGTGCTGGCACAGCGTGTCATCCGGATCATGCTCGACGGCGGGCCGGCAGGCGTCGATCCCGCGAAAATTCTCTGCATCACGTTCACCAGGTCGGCGGCCGCCAACATGGCCGCGCGAGTCTACGACCGGCTCAAGGGGTGGATCGCGCTCGATGACGATGCACTTGATCAAGCCATGCGGGAGATCGGGGTCACCGCGATCGACGCCGCCAAGCGCCAACGCGCTCGGCGCCTGTTTGCGGCAGCGCTGGAGACGCCCGGCGGGCTCAAAGTGCAGACAATCCATGCGTTCTGCACCCGCGTCCTCCAGCAGTTCCCGTTCGAGGCCGATGCGGGGGCACATTTCACCGTACTGGAGGAGCGCGCGCAGAGCGAGATGCTGGAGCGGGCCCGAATGGCGGTGCTGCTCGAAGCCGCCGCAGCGCCCGACAAGCCCCTCGGCCGCGCCCTTAAGGTCGCGGTTGCGGCCGCCGCTGACACCACCCTCGTGGCGGTCTTGAACGAAGCGGTTGCCAAGCGCGCAAGGCTCATTGGCTGGATCGAGGGCGGCTTTGAACGCGCCGTGGGACAACTCGCGGCGGCGCTGGGGATTGACGCCGATGATGACCTTGCGCGCATCGAAAAGGATATCGTCGAAGGGCCCCATCTGCCGTTGTCGCATTGGGCGGACACCGCGGCAGCGCTTGAAGAAGGGTCCAAGACCGATCGCGAGCAGGCGAGGCGCTTGGCGGCGGCGGTTGCGGCCGCGGGTGAAGAGCGCATCGAGCGTTATTTCAGCGTCTTCCTGAATCAAGACAAGGAGCCGCGAGACAGACTGATGACCGGCGGGCTCGCCAATTGCTATCCGGAACTCGCTGAACGGCTCAGCGCCGAGCAAGACCGTGTGGCTCAACTGGTTGAGCGTTACAACGGCATCCTCTGCCGCGACCGGACGGCGGCACTCGTGACCATCGCGGTCGAGGTGATCAGGCGTTACGCGCAAGAAAAGGAGCGCCGCGGTCTCCTCGACTACGACGATCTGATCGACAAGACCCATCGTCTGCTGGCCGCATGCGATCCGAACTGGGTGCATTACAAGCTCGATCTCGGCGTCGATCACATATTGATCGATGAAGCGCAGGACACCAGCGAGAAGCAGTGGGACATCATCAAGCGGCTGGTATCGGAATTCGGTGCCGGTGCTGGCGCGGGCGCTCCTCGGCAACGCACGGTTTTCGCGGTCGGGGATGAAAAGCAATCGATTTTCTCGTTCCAAGGCGCTGCGCCGCGCGAATACGACGCGGCACGGCGGCATTTCGAGAAGCAATTCCTCGCCTCGGACGTCACGTGGCGCGTTGTGCGCTTCGATCATTCGTTCCGCTCGGGAGAGAACGTCCTCGGCGCGGTCGATGACGTGTTCCGGTCCCCCGATATATACCGCAGCATCGCGTCGGACCGCGGCGGCAAACTCGCTCACCTGGCGCTGCCCGGCGCTGCGCCCGGGCTGGTGGAAGTCTGGCCGCTGATCGAACCAGACCCTTCACCGGAAATGACGGCGTGGGAGGCGCCGTTCGACGCCGTTTCGGAGACGAGTCCCCAGGTCAAGCTCGCATGCAAAATCGCCGCGACAGTGCGGGGCTTCATAGACAGCCGATCGCCGATCGGAGCCGACCGTCGGGCGATGCGTTACGGGGACGTGTTGATTCTGGTGCGCCAGCGCGGCGCGCTGTTCGGCGCAATCATCCGGGCCTTGAAGAACAACGGCGTCGCGGTTGCTGGCGCGGACCGCCTCGTGCTGGCGGAGCATATCGCGATCATCGATCTCATGGCGCTCGCTGACGCGCTGCTGCTGACGCACGACGACCTTGCCCTGGCGATTGCGCTTAAGAGCCCGCTGTTCGGCTTGGACGACGACCTGTTGTTCGAACTTGCCTGGGAGCGGCCGGCGAGCCTGCGTGCAGCCCTTGCGGCGCGCGCCGCCGACAGGGAGGAGTATGCTGCGGCCGACGCGCTGTTGCGCAGTTGCGACGCGCGTGCGCGTCACGACAGCCCGTTCGCCTTTTTCGCGTGGTTGCTCGGACCGGAGCAGGGACGGCAGAAAATCTTCGCGCGATTAGGACTCGAAGCCGCCGATGCGCTGGACGAGTTCCTGGAGCTGGCGCTTGAATATGAACGGTACGAAGCCCCGTCGCTCCAGGGCTTCGTCGCTTGGGTGAGAAGTGCGGCCACCGTCGTCAAGCGCGACATGGAAACCGCCCGCGACGAGGTGCGGATCATGACGGTGCACGGCGCGAAGGGCCTCGAGGCTCCCGTGGTGATCCTCGCTGATACGACCACACCGCCCAGGGGCTCTCATCAGCCGGCGCTCCTCGAAATTGAGTGTCCTCCGAGCCGAGGCGGCTCCCTCCTGCTTTGTGGGGGGGAGGGAGAAAACAACCCTCCGCCGCTTGCGGCGGTGGGCCGGGAGGCGGTTCCCGGCGGGTCCGCCTGCATTGTCTGGGCCTCCCGCCGCAGTCAGGATGTGCACGCCGTCGCAGCTGCGCGCCAGGCGGCCCTGGACGAAAACGAGCACGAGTACCGCCGGCTGTTGTACGTGGCGATGACCCGCGCGGCCGAGCGCCTGATCGTGTGCGGTTGTCACGGTAAGAAGAAGCCACAACCCGGCTGCTGGTACGATCTCGTTCGCAAGGGCCTTGAGGGCCAGCCGGAATTCGAGGAAATCGTCGATGGTGAGTCGGTGAAGTGGCGCTACGGCAAGGCCGTCCGTCCTCCCCTGAAGGGGGAGGGGCGGACTGCCGAAGGCGGTCCGGGGTGGGGTGGCAGCGGTGCCCTGAATGACGGCGAGGTGAATGCTGAAACGCTGTCACCCCCTTCCGGCCTGCTTGCGCAGGCAGACCTCCCCCCTGCCGAACCTCGCTACGGCGAGGGTTCAGCCACTCAACAAAGTGACCGAAGTCGGCAACAGCCGACTTCGGCTGGGGGCGGGGGTCCTTGCCAAGACATCATAGTCGATCTGCCCGCATGGCTGACTGCACCCGCGCCGGCAGAGAACCCGCGTTCCGTCGCGGTGTCGCCGTCGTCCGCCTATGACGGGGCGGTCGCGCCGCAAGCTTCGCTGCGACGGCGGAGCGTCGCACCGGAACAAGCGCAAGGGCAGGCGTTGGCGCGCGGAACGCTCATCCATCGGCTGCTGCAGTCGCTACCGGATGTCGCGCCGGACCGCCGCGAGGCTGCCGCCCATGGCTTCCTCGCGCGCGCCGGCGCCGCGTTCAGCCTGGAGCAGCGTAATCTGTTCGTGAGCCGGGCGCTCGCTATCTTCGCGGATCCGCGATTCTCGGGGTTGTTCGCGCCGGGCAGTCGTGCGGAGGTGCCGATCGTGGGTCGCCTCTCCCGCACCAGCGGTCCTGAAATTCTGGTGTCTGGCCAGATCGACCGTCTCGCGATCACGGCTGATGCCGTGCTGATCGCAGATTACAAAACCAATCGTGATCCGCCAAAGACTGTCGACGCGGCGCCGCCCGCCTATGTCGGGCAGCTTGCGCTCTATCGGGCGGTGCTCGGCAAAATCTATCGGCACCGGCCGATCCAGGCCGCGCTGGTATGGACCGAGACGCCCGACCTGATGGAGTTTCCAGCCGCAATGCTTGATGAGGCGCTTGTCCGCATCACCTCCGGGTGAGCGCGCCTTGACGCCCTGAGGTCGCCTGCCTACGTTCGGACACACAAAGCCCGGGGGCGCCGGAGGCGCCCTGTTTCTAAAGGACGAAGAGGTGTCCCATGGGTGTTGAGAAAGTATCCGATGCCGATTTCGAAGCCACGGTGCTCAAATCTGCGGAGCCCGTGGTGGTTGATTTCTGGGCCGAATGGTGCGGTCCATGCCGGATGATTGCCCCGGCGCTTGAGGAGATCGCGGCTGGCTCACTTTCCGGCAAGGTGAAGATCGTCAAGCTCAATGTCGACGAGAATCCCAAGACCGCCGCGAAGTACAACGTGATGTCGATCCCGACCCTGATGGTGTTCAAGAACGGCGAAATGGCCTCGCGCCAGGTTGGCGCCGCCCCCAAGGCGAAGCTTGAGCAGTGGATCACTGCGGCGGCGGTGTGACCGGCACCATGCTGACATCCTTGAGCGTATTTTAGCGCCACCGAACCCCATCATCGACGAGGCGGCGGGCGTAGGTTGAGGGATTGGTGTCGCTGCGCTCAACCCCTTCCTACTTTCCCCATTCAGCTCAGCTCGGCACTGTGCCGTTAGCGGCGAGTACTTCGCCAGCAAGGTAGAGTGAACCGGTGATGAGAATGCGCGGCGGCGGACTGAGGTCGAGCCGCGCGATCGCGGCGAATGCCGGTATTATGCCGGTGGCCGCGTCGGCCGGAATGCCGATCGTCTGCGACGCTTGGGCGATCGCCTCCGGGGACAGACTCTTGTCGGACGTCATCGGCACCGCGATGAGACGGCGGGCAAGGCCGGTGAAGTTGCGCAGGAATCCGCGCAAGTCCTTGGTCGCCAGCATGCCGACGATCAATACAACGGGGCGGGACACCCGTTCCTCGAGATCGCCCAGCGCAGCGGCGACGATCCGTCCGCCGTCCGGGTTGTGGCCGCCGTCGAGCCAGATTTCGCTCCCGGCAGGTGCCCGGGCAACGAGAGGCCCCGTGGAAAGGCGCTGCATGCGCGCCGGCCAATCCACTTTCAGCAGCCCTTGCTCATAGGCGCCTGTTGCTATCCGAAACCCGGCGGCACGCAGCGCTGCAACGGCGAGACCGGCATTGTCGATCTGATGGCGCCCGAACAGACGCGGGCTCGGCAAATCGAGGAGGCCCTGCCGGTCCTGATAGACAAGGCGGCCGCGCTCCTCGCTTGCGATCCAGTCCTGGCCTGCCACATGCAGCGGAGCGCCGACCTCCTCAGCGTGCCGCATGAGCACCGATTGCGGCCCCTCCGTTTGCCGGCCGATCACAGCGGCCGTGCCGCGTCGCATGATCGCGGCCTTTTCGGCGGCGATCTGTTCCAAGGTGTCGCCGAGGAAGTCCACATGGTCGATGGAGATTGGCGTGATGACGCTGGCGAGCGGTTGCGGCACCACGTTGGTGGCGTCGAGCCGGCCGCCAAGCCCGACTTCAAGCAGCACAGCGTCGGCCGGGTGGTTGGCGAACAATACGAACGCCGCGGCGGTCTCGATTTCGAAGACGGTGATCGGCGCATCGCCGTTGGCCCGCTCGCAGGTCTCGAGCGCGGCGGCGAGGTCCACATCGGACACGAGCACGCCGCCGCCCGCTCCACCGAGACGGAAGCGCTCGTTCAAGTGGACCAGATTGGGGGAGGTGTAGACATGCACGCGAGCGCCGGCCGCCTCCAGCATCGCGCGCATGAACGCGATGGTCGAGCCCTTACCGTTGGTGCCGGCCACATGGATGATGGGCGGCAGGCTTTTTTCCGGATGGCCCAACCGGTCGAGCACATGCCACATGCGGTCGAGCGAGAGATCGATGCGCTTGGGATGTAGTGCCAGCAACCGCGCCAGGATGGCGTCGATGGGCGCGCTGACGAAGTGAGGTTTTGTCATCAAGCAGACTTGCCGCGTTTCTGCTTCTGCTCAACGTATGAACGAAGGACCGCATTAATGCGGCGCTGGTAACCCGGACCCTCATTTTTAAAATAGTTGAGCACATCAGGATCGATGCGGATTGAAATCGCCGTTTTCTTGGGGGGCACGACAAGGACCGCCTGGGACCAGTCGATATCAAGCGGTGCAGCGGCGATTTCATCGTGAGTCGGGCGATCCAGATACTGCCAATCAGCACGGCTCGGGCCTCGACTGAAATCGGTCGAGTGCGTCTTGGTGTGCTTGTCGTTCATCGTCACGTACTCACCTGTTGGAAAAACGAAGCGCCGCTTCGCTCCCTCGTTGCAAATATCACTGCTACACCAATTATTCCGCACTTGTATTGCGAGAAGAATTGCGGGTATTACGCCTGCAGATTGCACATCCTTATATACAATCCATATATACAAAGATGGGCCGACTCAACAGTCTTGACGGTCCAGTTCGGAAGAACCCTGTGGAAACCTTGGACAAGCCCCACCATTTCGATTCGAACCGGGTGTGGCCGTATAATACGAGAGTCGATTCGCGGGTCCCCAGCCGAACCCGAGCAGCCATGCGCTTTCCGCCGCAGTTTCTCGACGAGTTGCGCGCCCGGCTTCCGGTATCGGAAGTGGTCGGCAGGCGCGTCCGGCTCAAGAGGGCGGGGCGTGAATGGAAAGGGTTGTCGCCTTTCAACAAGGAGCGGACGCCGTCTTTTTTTGTCAATGACCAGAAGGGCTTCTATCACGATTTCTCCTCCGGAAAACACGGTGACATTTTTACCTTCATGATGGAATCGGAGGGCGTGACCTTCACGGAGGCGGTCGAACGGTTGGCCTCGCTCGCCGGGCTTGTCATGCCGACAATGTCACGCGAGGCGGAAGCCGAGGAGGGGCGCCGCCGCACGCTCCACGACGTGGTTGCGCTCGCCGCCAGATTTTTCGAGGCGACGTTGGCGTCTCGGGTCGGCGCTAGGGCGCGCGGCTATCTGGGGGACCGCGGCGTTGGTGCACCGACCCAGCTCAAATTCCGCATCGGCTACGCACCGCCCGAGCGTTTCGCGCTCAAAGAGCATCTTGGCGGCCTCGGCGTGCCGGTCAAGCACATGATCGAAGCGGGTCTGCTGGTGGCAGGTGACGATATCCCTGACCCGTACGATCGCTTCCGCGACCGAGTAATGTTCCCGATCGGCGATTTCGCTGGGCGGATCGTGGCATTTGGCGGCCGCGCCCTCGACAAGGATGCTCCCGCCAAATATCTCAACTCACCGGAGACGCCGCTCTTTCACAAGGGCGGAACGCTCTACAACGGCGCGGCGGCACGCAAGGCTGCCCATCAGGGCGCCGCGGTGATCGCGGTCGAAGGCTACATAGACGTGATCGCGATGGTGACAGCGGGCTATGAGGCAACCGTCGCCCCGCTCGGCACAGCTCTCACGGAGGATCAGCTCGCGCTCCTGTGGAAGATGATTGACGAGCCGATCCTGTGCTTCGACGGCGACGCAGCGGGACGCAGAGCCGCTTATCGGGCGATCGATCTCGCGCTGCCGCTCATCAGGCCGGGTAAGAGCCTGCGCTTCGCCTCGCTCCCCCTTGGGCATGATCCCGACGATCTCATCCGCTCCGCAGGACCGGGAGCAATCGCAGACGTGCTCGCGGTGGCGCGGCCGCTTGCCGACGTACTCTGGGCGCGGGAGACCGAAAGCGGCCGTTTCGATACGCCGGAACGCCGTGCAGGTCTCGAAGCTCGCATCAACGAGATCGCAAATACGATCGCCAATGAAACCGTGCGCCGGTACTATCGGCAGGATCTCTGGCAGCGACTGCGCAACCTTACCGCGCCAGGCCCCGCTGATCACGCTGAGCGCGGCGGTTTCGGCCGCGGCGCTACGGGCCGACGGGGACGCAATGCACCGTCTCGGCTGCACGCGGGCTGGCGCGGTCAAGACGCGCCGCTCGCCCCGTTAAGCCCGCAGCTGTCGGCAAGCCCGATCGTCCGCGGCTCCCGCAGCGCGCTACCGCCGCGAGAGGCGCTGATCCTGCTTGCCGCGTTCAACCACCCGTGGTTGCTCGACACGGAAGCGGAACAGCTGGCCGCGGTGGAGTTCCTGAACAGCGACGCCGACATGCTGCGGCGGGTGGTATTGGACATAACGGCATCACGGCAGCCGGACCATCTTCTGAACCGCGACACCCTTAGGGAGGCCGCCATGGCCCGGGATTGCGGTGCTGTCCTGCAGCGGATAGAGGGCGCGTTGACCCACGCGGCTGACTGGCCGGCCAGGGACGGTGCGGCGCCGGAAGATGTCCGCCAGTGGTGGATGCATGTTCTCACCTTGCATCACAGGAACCGCACGTTAAATAAGGAGCTGAAAGAGGCCGAGCGGGCCTTAGGGGAGGAGCCGA
>Ga0126371_10005682_pt1 | contig 11088 bp, 8 predicted proteins | sample PanSoiMetaPlot_4_FD_110145 | JGI IMG/M metagenome (GOLD analysis project Ga0126371, IMG submission 110145) | Tropical forest soil microbial communities from Panama - MetaG Plot_4 | ecosystem: Environmental > Terrestrial > Soil > Tropical forest > Bulk soil | place: Panama | collected 2016-02-17
CGATCAGCAGGGAACCGTCTGGTTTACCAAGCACGACACCTCTCAAATCGGCAAGGTGGATCCGAAGACGATGAAGGTGACCTTGTTCACCCCGCCGAATCACAACGTTCCACTCTACGGCGTTAGGCCCAACCAGGACGGAAGTATTCGCACTTACCCGCGGCGAATCGCTATGGACCCGTCGGGGATCATCTGGGTTGGCGAGTTCAACGCGGGTTACCTCGAGAAGTTCGATCCGAAGACCGAGACCTTTACCGAATACAAACTGCCTGGCCCTGAGCCAACCCCCTACGGGCTGGCGGTGGACGCGGATCAGAATGTCTGGTATTCGTCCTACAACCAGGACGTGCTCGGTTGCTTCAATCCCAAGACCGGGAAAACAACCGAATATTCTTTCCCACACTCGGAGAATACCATCCGCGAGTTGTTCCTCGATTCGCAGGGGCGGATGTGGTACGGAACCCCGGCCAACAACAAAGTGGGCTACTTCTATCTGACCAGCGACACCACTGGTAACGGTGGAAAGGGCGGACAGTAGAGCGCGTCCAGCAACATGAACTATTTTCTGTGTGGCATGCGGCGCATGCCACGCAGGTTCCTCCACCTCGCGGCCGGGCTGGCGAGCATGCCTGGAACGAATGAGGCCACCGCTTAAGCAGAGCAGGGCGGACAGGTATGCGTGGACGAAACGCAAATGCAGGGATTGGCGAAAAGCGAATCCCTCTTTTGAGCTGGTAGCTTGATGTTGAGAGGAGCGAGCCCATGAGCGCACCGAGAAATTCCAGGCCACTCGTAATTCGACTCACTCTGATCGTCGCCGCACTCGCAGGTATCGCGGCGATCTGCTCCATGCGGATCGCGAGCGTCCGCGCAGCCGATACCAAGGGCGCTGCATCAGCGCCGCCCGGTACGGCCAGCATCTCCGGCACGGTAGACTCGTCGAAACCGTTCACGGCGGCGCGGGTCTACATTCGCAACAAAGAAAAACGCATGCTGTACATGGTGTTTACGAATAAGGGGGCGTTCCGGGCCGTAGCGCTGTTCCCGGGCAACTATGAAATCAATACCCAGGCGAACGGGCTTCAGTCCGACGTTCAGAATATCGTTCTGAAGGCTGGAGATCATTCAACGGTAAAGCTGTCGCTGCATGACGCAGCCAATCCCGGCCAGCTTCCCAGCGCAGCGGATGATCGGCCGAAAGACGTGACGGTGCAAGACTACGACCAGGTGTACCCGCCGGGAGCGGGCAGGGAAGTGCTCGAGCAGGTGTGCATGAACTGCCACGGAGAGAATTTCTTCCCGAGACTTCCGGCCAGCCCGGACGTGTGGCAGGAGCGGTTGGACTACATGATGGGCAAGAATCTTTACGACCGCGACCGGATGGGCACAGGAGAAGGTGCGCTATCGCCTCCGGCTACAGGATATCGCCTCGGTTTGCAGGACCGCAAAGATGCGGTGGCCTATCTGAGCAAAAATTTCGGCTCGGATGCCGGAAAGAGGACGGTACGCACCGATCAGGAGATTCCATTCGATGAGGCCAAGTTGGGCAAGGCCGAATTCATTGAATACTATCTGACGCCCGATACCCCGGACCAGGCCAAAGGGCTTGCAGAAGTCAATTCGGCGGGAATGAGCGAGGCTGGCACCACTCGGCGGACCAAGCGAATCGGCTTCACCGTGCAGCTCGACGCGCAAGGCAACGCGTGGCTCACCGACCGGGGCTTCCCCAATCGCCTGGTCAAATTGGATCCGCGCACGGGCGAGCAGAAGGACTATCAAATGCCCGATCCTACCGGCGGCATCCACGATTTGCTCGTTGACCGCGAAGGCCACATCTGGCTCGTGAACAACAATCCTTCGCCTTATACGAAGGAGCCGATGTACAACCAGTTCACCATCGAAACCGAAAAGTGGAAGCAGTTCGATCCCGACCCGGACAACACCATGAGAACCACCAACAAGCACGGTGCAGTCGGGACGGAAATGGATTCGAAGGGCAACATCTATTCGGTGTGGTCCATGACCGGTGTGCTGGTGAAATACGATCACGATACAGGGAAGTTCACCACTTTCCGTATGCCCACGCCGGGTTCGAACCTCTACGGGCTTACTGTGGATAAGAACGACAATCTGTGGTCTGCCAACTGGACGAGCGGCAAACTGGTGAAATTCGACACGCTAACACACCAGATCACCGAATTTGCACCGCCGACCTGGCCGGCCAACATCCGCCGGGGACCGGGTGTGGACTCGAAGAACAACGTTTGGTTCGGTATCTGGGCCGCGGGCAAGCGTCCAGGAAAGATCGATGTGCTGGATCAAACCACCGGCCGCATCACCGAATACACGGTCCCGCATCGTGGAGCAGCGCCCTACGAAGCGACAATCGACCGTGACGACAATGTTTGGTTTCCGGAAGAGGGCACGACGGATCGTCCGCCGGTGATCGGCAAGTTCAACACGCACGATAAAACATTCACTTTCTATCCCAAACCGCAGATTGGAGCGGACACGCCGAACTTGAAGCAAACAGAAGACGGCTCCATCTGGTACGTGCCGCGAGGTACTACTGCCCCGGGGTTCGGAGTTTTATATCCAGACATGGACCAGATCAAGACGCTCGCTGCGCGTCCTCTGAACGGGCCGCCTGGACTGGCCTTTAAGATGGCGCCGGCTCCACAGGGTAAGTCAGGCGCCGGGCAGTAAATCCGGAAATCGTTTCAAGCTGAGCCCTCTGTAGACAGAAATGTCGCACAGGGGGCTTGGTGCTTCCAGGCGAAACGCATTGTGAGGCAGCGACGCCGAAGCGTCGATTCGTGGTCGATTCTAGGGCGGTACTCCAAAGACTCGCGAGGAATATATGAACTTCGAACGCAAGCGCCAAGCCGGGGCGGCGGGGATGCTCATCGCTATTTTGTTGTTCGCAGCGAACGCCTTAGCTCCCAAAAAGGCGGCGGCAGACGGGACGTATCACCAGGTAGAAAATTGGGCTCAACTTCCGGCAGGCGCGGTCTGGGGCGTAATGTCGGCCGTCGGGATCGATTCCAAAGACAATGTGTACGCCTTCAAGCGCGCCGAGCCGGGCGAAAAGGAAGGCGCCATGACGTCAAAGGTCCTCGTCTTTGACTCCCGCGGGAAGTTCCTTAAGGCATGGGGTGAAAATACGTTCTCGTCGGCGCACGGTTTGCGCATCGACCGGGATGGATTCGTCTGGATCACGGACAAGACGGGAGAACAGGTCTTTAAATACACCGCGGAGGGCGAGGTTCTACTGACGCTCGGCAAGAAGGGCGTTGCGGGAGACAACAGCTCCGTGGATGCCTTGAACGGCCCAAGCGATGCCGTAGTGGCCAGGAATGGAGATATTTTTGTTTCCGACGGCGAAAGTTCGAACACACGAGTGGTGAAGTATTCGAAAAATGGCAAATTTATAAAGTTCTGGGGAACGAAAGGCGCGGGAGAAGGACAGCTCGACCTGCCACACAACATCGCCATCGATTCCAAGGGACGGCTGTTCGTGGCCGACCGGACGAACAAGCGCATCGAAATCTTCGATCAGGACGGGAAATACGTCGACCAGATGACGCAGTTCGGCACGCCCTCATCGATCTTTATCAGTGCGGACGATACGATCTACGTGGCAGCCGGCGCGCCCGAGAATCGGGTCACCATCGGTACCGCAGACGGCAAGGTGACCGGGAAGATCGAGGGATTGAAGGGGCCTCATTGGGTAGCGGTTGACTCTACCGGAGCCGTATACGTTGCTGAAGTTGCGGGACAGGCCCTGCTGAAGTTCGTCAAGCAATAGATCCGCCCATCTTGTTGCCAGAAATATGCGAGCCTTCCGTAGAGGCCGCAAGGCACTCGGGCTCGCCTGCGCAAAAACGAGGAGTTTGCAGGCGATACGACGTCAGGATTTCAAGAATTGCAAGGTTCGAGTCCAGGCCAGCTTGCTGGCGGCAGCGTTGGCATCCACATCCTGCGGGGCATAGGGGCCCGACGTGGTAACAAAGCCGCGGTCCGTGCCATGGTAAACGTAGTATTTGAAGTTTTTACCCAATTCGTCGGCAGTGATGATCGCGTTACCCGTATTTCGAAAATCGAATTGGGCGTAATGGGCGAGAACGGGAGCATGGATCTTGCTGAGGTCGTCAGTGGGCGTCGTGCCGTAATACACCACCACGCGGTAAAGATTCGGCGTGTCTTCGGCAAGCTTGAAGGCGCGCCAGCCGCCCCAGCCGAAACCAACGACGGAAATCTTTGTGGAATCAACAGAGGAATCCTGCTGCAAGAAAGCGAAGGCAGCCTTCAAATCGTTCAGGGGCTGAGTCAAAGTAAGCTTTTGAATTTCAGTAAAGGGAGTAGGGCCGCTCGAGCGCGAGAGCAAATTCGGAGCGAGGCTGACAAAACCCTCCGCCGCAAACTGCCGCACCACGCCTTCCATGTTGTTATCCAAGCCGGCAACATCATGCACCACGATGACGGCAGCGTGCTTGCCGGAGCCGGCTGGCTTAGCCAAATAGGCCGGTATGTTCGTGCCGTTTGACGTGTATTGGATCATTTGGCCGTTGACGTTTGCGGATTCCGACTGTGCTGGGACAGCTCTGGCCTGCGCCACCCAGCAGGTCGAACCAAGGGCGCCAAAAGCACACATCCATGCGATCATGCCCGGCAACAATCGCGCGCGGGCGGCTGACTGGAAAGCCTGTACGTACCAGCGTTTGGGAAACACCATTCCCGGTTCTCCTCAAAACCACGACATCTTGGTTTTCTCGAAAACGGCACCGGCTCTTTTCATCGTCAAAAGGAGCGAGCTGCCGGACTGCATTGATTGCCCCTTTAAATCCGGTGGCTATTTGTTGCTGGCCAGTTCGCGGCGTACTTGCGCCTTGAGCTGATCCACTTCTTCCTGCGTGCGCTCTTGCAGCTTATCGATCTTGCTGTTCTTGGCGTCTGCCACGGTGACCTCCGTGCGAGGGCCGTGATCCATCACGCCGATCTCGTGCGTCTCAAGTCCAAGAGCGGGCATGCTGAACATGGTCCACTTCTCGGTCTTGGAATCAAACTTTGCAATCGTTCCCGAGTTCTGGAAGTCGATCCACACAACATGGTTCTTGTCGACCTGGGTCATGTAGGGGCCGGCGTCCTTGATGGGCATGGGGTATTGAGTGATCTTGCCGGTCGAGGTATCGAGTTTGATGAGTGTGTGTGTCCACCAACCGGGAAAATAGACCGCGTCACCGTGCTTGTCTCCGCCCGGACGACGTGGAGCGGTGGCGTCCGGGGTGCCCCAGAAGAAGGCGTTGTCACCTTCGAGCTGAAATACTTTGCGTTCCTTGGCGTTGAAGACGCCCGAATCGGGAGCCGCCGGTAATTTGATGGTCGAAACTTTTCCGGTTTCGACTTCTACCTTACCGATCATGTTGGCACTGAACAGGGACCAATAGCCGTTACCTTGGCTATCCGCGGTCACACCGTAGAGGCCGCTGTGGCCCTCGTCGGTGCCCTCTCCGACGGGAGACTTATAGTAGGTGAACTTACGGGTGGCTTCGTTGAACCGCATCAGACCGCCTCGAGTTTCACCGCCACCCGCGGCAACCCAGATATTTCCCTTGGTATCCCAGTCCAAAAAGTCACCGACGGGCGGAAGATTCGAGTCTGGCTTGAAGACATCGACCTTGGTGTTTCCGCCTTTCGGATCCAGACGGCAGAGTTCTCCATAGCTGTTATTGAAGAATCCCGAACCCACGCGGCAATTGAACCAGAGGATGCCATTTTCGTCGCGCATGATGGCGTGAGCGCCGGCGGCAAGACCGTTCTCGGCGGGAATCCGGATGTCGGTTTGTTTCCCGGTCTTTCCGTCAATCTTGACGACAGTGCGAGCCTTGTTCGGAGACCAGTCGGTGGAATAGAGGTTGCCGTCCCAGTCGATCTGCGCATCATGCACGCCGCCTGCCCGCCCGGGGACGCCAAAGGTCCAGTCGCTGCCATCGAACTGGTTATATTCGCCGTTACTCATTCGTACGTCGTACTCCGTAATCACGGCCAGAGCCGCTTCTCCCGAGGGGCGCGGGCGCAGCTTGTACTTGATGGGGTACGGCTTGGGGCCGCGGACCTTCGCCAGGTAAGCGGCCAGCTCCGGTTTGAAGTAATTCACGGCCGGAGTAGGCGGCTGATCTTCGCCCAATCCGCCGGGTGCGCAATCGACGTAGCAGGTGACTCCGCCCTCGCGGCCCATCAGGCCGATCAGGGTAGCCCAGCCCTTCTCATCGAAGCGGTTTTGCAACGGGTAGGCCACGGTGTGGCAGCCCTCACAATTGAGCCTAAGCACTTCTTTCATCTTTTTGTCTTCTGCGGTTTCTTCGGGCAGAGAAGCCATCCACTGGTCGCTTGTGAGCTGCATCGAGAAATCGGCCAGGGTCTTGAGGGTGAAATCCTGGTCTTTTACCGGTCCAGTCATATTGACTTCAGCGAGTCCGCGATCGTAACCCACCGCCTGCGCCCAGACTCGATAGTTTCCTTCGGGAAGGCTGGGGAAGTAGAAGTTGCCATCCGCGTCCGTGAAGACGCTCGTCGTAATTGTGGAGCCGCTCATTTTCGCCGAGACGGTGACCCCGGCCATCTTTTCGCCCTGCGCGGATTTCACATTGCCCGTCAGCAGCGCACCATTTCCAGCCGCTTTGGCGCTGGGATGCCACGCGTGTATTAGCAGGCCCGCACCACTGATCGCCAGTAACCCGAGCAGCACCAGCCGCAGTCCTTTTTTCATATCATCTCCTCAAAGGCGATTACACCGCTCGCTAAACTCGTGTTTTTGATCCTTCCTGCTACCTAATCCGGCAAATCCAGGTTGTTCGCTCTGCCCGCCGGATTTTCAACGGTCTTCAAATAGGCGATGATCTGATCAATCCATTCAGGCTTCAGGGCATATTTGAAACCGGGCATCTTGTCCGATCCTTGTTCAATGTACTGGCGAACCGTGTCTTCATGATCCGTGACGACATCGGTGGAAAGTGTGGGTCCGTACGAACGGCCGGTGAGTGAATGGCAGACACTGCAGCGCTGCGAGAAGCGGCCTTTGCCTTCGAGCTGTGCGTCCGTCAGTTTTTTCGATTTCGCAGGTTGTTGCGCAGCCACAGAAAGAGCGGATAGGAAACCAGCTAGAATTAACAAGTATTTCAGATTCACATTACGCCTCGATCAGAGCGGATTGAATTGTAAGCGCGCCGGCGCCCACAAGACCACCCGGCGCTGCGTGGGTGTGGAGATATAAGCCATGTCTCTCCATAGCCAATCGCCAGTGGTTATATGACCATTTCCATTGGCAAACAATTGAAAACAACTTATCTCAGTAATAAACCAATCTTATGAGTGACACCTCGAAGAAGCCGGCAGAAGGTTTCTTCCCTTCACCCGGACAAAGTATCAGCGCGTGCGGACCGTTGAACTGCTAGGCAGATTCAAACGCCAATCCCCGGACCGCCAGCGGTTATTCCCAACGGCGTTTTCCCTGATTCTTTTTGCTTAGGTCCAGCAAAAGCTGGACAAACGCCTGCGCCGAGGGGGAAAGGGAGCGATTTTGTTTTTTTATGAGGCTGATATTGCGAACAACGGGAGGTTCATCAACCACTTTGGATTTGACCCCGGGAATCGACTTTAGATTTGTCGCTTTTATAGACAAAGCTGAGAGCAGAGTAAGGCCCAGCCCGGCCCGAACCATTCCAACGGCGGTGGAGATATGCGTTACCTCACAAGCCGGCATAACGAACTTACCAGCAGACGCAAAAGCTTCGTCAAGCACAGCGCGAATGTTCGTTTCCGGGTCCAGGAGGATCAGGGGATAGTTGATTATTTCGTCCAAGGTGATTTTTTCGCGTTTATCGATGGGATGCGACTTGGGAAAGACCACGTGCATCCGGTCGCGAAACAGCTCGTACACCTGAAGATCGGGCCAATTGGGCTCGCCATCGGTAATTCCAAATTCGACTTCATCGGCGCGCACCATGGATACGATACGCCTCCCCACCACGTCTCTGAGGACGAACGAAACATGCGGATACTGTTTCCTAAAAAGCGCAATGGCCTTTGGCAGGGCGGTCGAAGCCAGCGAGGGAAGACAGGCAAATCGAACCATGCCTTTTCGTTTCGCCCGAATGCTCTGGGCGTTAGCCACAACCATCTCGAATTCCGAGACGAGATGCTGAAACGAAGGCACCAGGTCATTGCCAACCCTGGTCAGCTCCACATGCCGCGTGTTTCTATCGAACAAACGCACACCCAGCATTTCCTCGAGCTGCTTGATCTGCACGGTTAAGGCCGGTTGTGAGACATGCAGCAACTCAGCGGCCTTGGTAAAACTGTCGAAACGGTTGACCGCCAGAAAGGCCTTAATCTGCATCAAGGTCACATTCATAAGCGCATCTTATTGTTGAGCGCGGATTTTTTCAACCATCTGGCCGCGCCACACGAGCAGGAACGGGCCGTTTTCCGACAGGCGGAGCATCACTTTTGCGCGGTCACGAACTTCAGCGAAGAAGTCAGGGCCGTTGCCACGATCAAGAAGCCAGCCATCACCACCAGACCGGGTGAGAAGGAGTTGGTCCGATCCTTGAGCCATCCGATGAGAAAGGGCCCCAGAAATCCTCCGATCGTACCAATCGAATTAATGAAGGCAAGACCTCCCGCGGCGGCCACGCCTGTCAGAAACTCGGCGGGGATCGTCCAAAAGATGGCGCGCGCCGCATTGATTCCGATCAGGCCCACCACAATCCAGGCGAGAGAAACCCAAAATTGATGAGACCAAATGGCCAGCAGAAGTCCGGCCGCTGAGACCAGACAACCCAGCGCCAGATTCCTGAGTCTTCTTCCGCTCTTATCCACCTGAGCGGCCCAAATCATCATTCCAATGCAAGCCACCAGGTAACACACGCTTGTGATAACCCCGACTTGCACATTGGTGAGCTGACCCATCTTGATGATTTGCGGGAGCCAGATGCCAACGCCGTAAGAACCGGTGGTAAAGCCTAACTGGATGAGAGCCAACAGAACGACTCTTGAGTCTTTCAAAGCTGGCCAGAGGTCTCTGACTTCCCGCTCCCTCCGCTCGTTCAGGATCCGGTCGCGAACAACAGCCTTCTCCTCCGGCGACAACCAAGTGGCATTTTCGGGCCGGTCGGCGAGCGTCCACAGTGTGGCCAACCCCAGAATCACTACGGGAAGCCCCTCGACGATGAACAACCATTTCCAGCCGGAAAGGCCAGCCACTCCATTTAACCCGAGCAGTAAACCCGAAATCGGCGCCCCAACCACCGTGGAGATGGGAATGGCGAGAAGGAACCACACCAGCATGCGTGTCCGGTATTCTGCCGGGAACCAGGTGGAAAGATAAAAGACGACACCGGGATAAAAGCCGGCTTCGGCGAGTCCCAAAAGAAACCGAAGCAAGTACCAGCTCTTCGGCCCTGTGACGAAAATGGTGGCCGCCGAAACCAGCCCCCAGGTAATCATGATGCGCGCGAGCCACACTCGGGTCCCAAACCGATGCAGAGCGACATTGCTGGGCACTTCAAAGAGACAGTAACTGAGAAACAAAATGCCGGCCCCGGTGCCGAATTGCGAGGCGCTCAAGCCAACCTCCCGGTTCATGGTCAGCGCCGCAAACCCGACATTGTTGCGGTCCATGTAATCCAGGACATAAGCAATGGTGACTAGGGGAAGTAAACGCCAGGCAATTTTTGCGAAGGTTCTTTTTTCCAGTTCGATGGAGCTGATGGAGGGTGCCCGGCCCGCTTGCGTGGAAATGCCCATCGTCGCGTTCTACGTTATCCGCTTTTGACCATTGGAAGCCGAAGGAAACCCGTAAAGCCGGGCGGGATTATCGAACAGAATGCGTTCGGCGAGCGCGATATCCGGCACGGCGTCCACGAAGTTACTCAACAACTGAGAATACTCGAGCGCACGATAGGGGACCTCCACATCGGCACCTTTTTGATTTTCGAAGGCTGGCGTATGAGGCCAGTCACTGCCCCAAAGACAACGGTCCGGAGCGACCCGCAATATTTCCGTGAGCCAGTCGGAGGGCCCCCGCGTCGCGAGCGGATCCGGTAGAAAACGATAAGGGGCCGAAAGCTTGATCCATACATGCGGCCAGCCCACGATTTCAAGCAAGCGTTTTCCCGCATCGCTGTCTGGGTTTGTGTCGTGGGGCAAGCCAAAGTGATCGATTACGATGGGAACTTTGGCGCGGGCAATCGCATTGCGAGCGCGGAGAAGTCCAGGAAGAGATGCCAGAATTTCCAAATGCCATCCTGAAGACGGTAATTTCGCCCCGAGTTTGGCGATACTATCTTCCAGCAGGTCTGTTCCCAGTGCATTGAACTTACTGTAGGAGTTGATGCGAACTCCGCAGACTCCCCTTCGTTGAATCTGTTCAATCTGCGCGGCGGTCATGCTGGCCGCGTCCATCACAACCACGGCACGGGCGTCTTCTCCCAAAATACCCAGCGCTTCCAGGATGCAGCTATTGTCCAATCCATAGAAGCTCGGTTGTACCAGAACATAGCGGCAAACGCCGAGCGGGCGTGATCGGGTCAGCAGCGAGTCCACCGTAGCCAACGGTGCGGTGTACGCCCGGCCCTCAACCTGGGGAAAACGGCAAGCAGGTCCGACGATATGGACGTGGCAATCGACTGCTCGGCGAGATGAAATCTTCTGCATTTGTATTTCGTGATGTAATGCCGGTAAAGACTCAGAGTAATTTGCCACCGAACTCTTTCGGAGCCGGTTTCCGCGATCCTGCTGCCAGGCGCCCTGAAGCACGAACCAACACCAAGCTGCACAAACTCCAGGCGCTAATCCAGGCTCCAGTAAATCCCCTTGTTTTCCATGTAGCAGCGCATGCCCTGAACACCTTTTTCTCTGCCGATGCCGCTCTGTTTGAACCCGCCGAATGGAGTGGCAATCGATAATTGTTTATAAGTGTTGATCCAAACCGTACCGGCGCGGAGGGCGCGCGCAACTCGCCAGGCCTTTTTGTAATCGCTGGTCCAGACGCCCGCCGCCAGCCCGAATTCACTGTCGTTCGCCTGA
>Ga0126371_10005683_pt1 | contig 11087 bp, 10 predicted proteins | sample PanSoiMetaPlot_4_FD_110145 | JGI IMG/M metagenome (GOLD analysis project Ga0126371, IMG submission 110145) | Tropical forest soil microbial communities from Panama - MetaG Plot_4 | ecosystem: Environmental > Terrestrial > Soil > Tropical forest > Bulk soil | place: Panama | collected 2016-02-17
GCGATTCCGAGCGCGAGTGGTTTCCCATCATGACTAGCAGGCCTCCGAAGATAGCGGTGAACACCGACATCGGGAACTCTGACCTGCTTATAACCTGAACCGCGCACCGCCACAAGCATCAACTGAGGGACTTTTTCAACAAACACAGGCGATTTCACTCAAACTCGCCTGGCTGCGAGGGCGGTCCCCACGAAGCGCCAGCGGAACCGGGCCAGTGCCCTCACCGTTTCATGAAATGTTTTTCAAACAGAAGCTTCGATCGCTCCGCGGCTTCGTCCGTCAGCATCAGCGACTTTGCCTTGCGCACCGCATCATCAATAATGTAGCCGCTCTCGTGCAGCCGATTCAGAACATCCCAATCATGGACTCTCCACGCCCTAGCCCATGCTTGTCCTTGAACGTCGTCAGATAAAGCAGTGCCAGCGTGAACTCATCCACCTTCTTGTTGTCGATCTCCATCCTATCCTCCTGCGCGACATTGCATCGCGGCGCGGCTTGTCATCCGCCCGTAGCTGCGGCACCGAGGTCGTTGCTATTGGGCAAAAAGAAGGTCCAGCCGAATTATCCTCGCCGAACGCACCGGCTGCCAGACTCGATCATTCCAGGCTCTCAGTGTTCAATATCATTGGACGCGTGGCCCATTCAAGCCGTGCTGCCAAGTACCGAAAGACTCGGCGAAGAGATACATGATCTCGTCCGCAAAGAACCCTTCCCAGGCATGTCCGACTCCATGCTTCAGAAAAAATTGAACCGACAGGCCTCATAAATAGATTTGGAGAGGGCACCCCTTGCAGCCTGGTCGTTAGCGCTCAGAAACACGCAGGTCTCTGAGGTTCCTTTGTTTTTCTGTCATGGTTGGAATATCGCAGAACGTTGTACAGTTAACCATCTGTGCTTTCGTGGGGAGGAAACGACGATGATCCGCATAAAACTGATGTCTGCTGCTATGGTGTTGTGTCTTGTTGTCGCGGCGTCTGCGGCTGCATTCGCCCATGATGACATGCGTGGGCATCATCACCATGCGACGGAGAAGTTGGGGAAAGTCTCTTTCCCGATTTCGTGCGCCGCGGGCTCGCAGGCGGAGTTTGAACGCGGCGAGGCGCTGCTGCACTCGTTTGGATACGAGGAAGCCGAGGAGCAGTTCAAGGAGATCACGAAGAAGGATCCGGGCTGCGCGATGGCGCATTGGGGCGTCGCGATGAGCCTGTTCCATCAGATTTGGGAACGGCCGGAAGATGCAACTTTGAGGCGCGGACACGAGGAGATCGCGACGGCGGAGAAGATTGGCGCGAAGACGGAGCGCGAACGCGGGTATATCGCGGCGCTCGGAGCGTTCTATGGCGATCCATCGAAGACGAACTATCTGAAGCAGGCAGCCGCGTATTCGGATGCCATGGGCAAGCTGTATCAGAAGTATCCGAATGATTTGGAGGCGGGAGCATTTTACGCGCTGTCGCTGATGGCGGCCCAGAAGCCCGATGATGCGTCGCACGAGGCGACGAAGAAAGCCGTGGCGGTGCTGACTCCGCTGTTTGCGAAGCAGCCGGATCATCCGGGGCTGGCGCACTACATTATTCATGCGTGTGATTCACCGGACATGGCGCCGATGGGATTAAACGCGGCGCGGCGGTATGCCGAGATTGCTCCGTCGTCGGCGCACGCGGTGCATATGCCATCGCACATCTTTGCGCGGCTGGGATTGTGGCAAGAGGATATCCAGGCGAATCTGAAGTCGGTGGGTCTGACGGAGAAGTCCGGCGCGATGTACATGCGCGGGCATGAACTGCACGCGATGCACTTCCTGCTCTATGCGTACTTGCAGACCGGGCAGGATGAGGCGGCGAAGCAGATCCTGGATAAGTCGAAAGAGATTCTTGCAGGCGCGCACACGATGGACGATACAGGGATGCTCGAGTACATGGGATTCGCGGCGGCGCACTTCCCTGCTCTGTACGCACTGGAGATGCATCATTGGGCGGATGCGGTGAAGCTGGAACCGGCGGCCGCTGCTCCGGCGTATTTGCGGAAGATCACGTACTGGGCACGGACGATTGGCGCGGCGCGCATGGGCGATGTCGATGCGACGCGCAAGAATGCCAAACTATTTGATGAGGCGGAGGAGACGACGCGGAAGTCGAAATACGCGTACACGTTGGAGGGAACGAAGGCTTCGGCTTCGCGCGGTGAGGTACATGCATGGCTGGCGTTCGCGGAGCACAAAAATGATGAGGCGGTGAAGTTGATGCGGGAGGTTGCGGATCATCAGGATCAGGCCGGGAAGCAGGAGGTTGACATTCCGGCGCGCGAGATGCTGGCCGACATGCTGCTCGAGATGAAGCAGCCAGAGAACGCGCTGGCGGAATATGAGAAGTCGATGAAGATTGATCCGAACCGGTTTAATGGGCTGGCGGGGGCGGCTCAGGCTGCTGATTCGGCTCATCAAGCATCGAAGGCAAATACGTATTACAGCCAGTTGCTGAAGAATTGCGATGGCGGGAAACATTCGGAGCGTCCGGAGTTGAAGAGCGCGAAGACGGAAGTGGCGCGGAATGGGGAGTGAGGCTTTGTCGGTTGATGAAGTTCAATCCGTCGAGGTTTGGGCATTGTGAGAATTCCCTGCCGGGCAGGAGGCTCCGGGAAACTGGCAGGGATCCTTCGACTGCGATTGTTCATTGCGCCACGCAGCGAACAATCCTCGCTCAGGATGACAGTTCTTTAGAGTTCGGCCAAGAGTGAGGCTGACGTTTCATTGCGCGATTTTGCGCTATTCCCCGGACGAGGGCGTCCGGGCTCCACAACCAGGCTAGTGCGCGAATAACGATAGCGGGATTGAGTCCCCCATCGCTTTGTAGCCGGCGGGACCTGGGTGCAGATGATCTCCGCAATCGTAGGTGGTGCGGAGGCGGTCTGGCTGGCGGGCGTCGCGAACGACACTGTCAAAATCGAGGACGGCGTCGAAGTGGCCTTCGCTGCGAATCCATTGGTTGACGGCCTGGCGGTCGGCTTCGCTCAACGGACTTGGGTGATAGTAGTCAGAGCCGACGTACGGTGTGATCGTCGCGCCGATGACGCGGATTCCGTGAGCATGGGCTCGGATGATGATTTGCTCGTACGCGGCGACGACCCGATGCACGCGCTCGGCATGCGCCGCTTGCGTTACTTCGCCTTCGCGGGCGAGGCCGCCTAAGTCGTTCACTCCTTCAAAGACAATTAACCAGCGAACACCGGCTTGGGCGAGGACGTCGCGATCGAAGCGCGCCAGCGCGTTGGGTCCCAGTCCGTCGGTGAGCAGATGGTTTCCGCCGATTCCCTGATTGGAGACGCCGATGTCGCGCGTGTCTTTGGACACTTGCAATCTGGACGCGAGGACATCGGTCCAGCGATCGTTGCCGTTGGTGGTGGCTCCGTGGCCGTCGGTGATGGAGTCGCCGAGAACCACGACGGACGCGGCTTTCGAATCCGCGAGCACATCGACGGCTGAGATCTGGTACCAGTGATCGACGTGTTTGGCCTCGGGCAGATCGGCAGCGGCAACCAGATTTCCGTGCACGAAATAAGAAGTCGCGCGGGAGCCCGGATGTCCGGTTTCGACGGCGGGCGGAATGTCGAGATGGAAAGTGACGGCGAGGTCAGAGAGTGCGGAGACTGGATACACGATCGGATCGGAGACGAACTCTGCGCCGGGAGGCACCGTCACATCCGGGAGTCCTGCGAATGTCAGGGCTCTGTCCGTTGCTGGATCGATGGCTGCTGATGCCGGATTCATTGGCTTCGCAATATGAACGGTGGTGAGATGCAGGGCGTCTGTTCCGAATGCGTTGGCGACGCGGACGCGGAGCGCGGGGCCTCCGGCAGATAAGTGGAAGATCTGGCGGACAGTGGCGTCTCGGAGATCGTCGGCGGGCAGTGCGTTGTGCGGTTCGGGAATCTGCTGAGAGGTAGCCCAGGAGACGATCCAGATCTGCAGCTTCTGATTTCGGGCGGAGAGACTTGCCGCTGTGCAGATAAAAAGGATGACAATTGAAAATATCGTCCGGCGATACATGCGAGTCTCAGGCAGACACGTTAAGATCAATCGCGATTGAGAATACCAGCTTGCCGGAGCGTACGTGTGCTTCATTCTACGAAAGCGTTATTCCCTTCCCTTTTCTTTCTTTGCGTGTGTGCCTTGCTAGCCGCGGGATTTGCGCAGACGTCGGCGCCGCCACCGGTGACGTTCACGGCAGAGCAGGATCATCAGAACATGATGGATCAGCTTGGAATCAAGGCACTGCGGCCGGGTCCGAGCGGGAATGAGAAGGCTCCGAACCATGCGAATTATGACGAGTCGAAGGCGAATCCGTTTCCGGAGATTCCCGATCCGCTCACGCTGAACATCGGGCAGAGAGTCACGAGCGCGAAGATGTGGTGGGACCAACGGCGTCCGGAAATCGTGGAGATGTTCGACCGGTATGTGTATGGGCGAGTACCCGCCAACGTGCCGAAGGTGACTTGGACAGTGACGGCGACCGATCACGAGATGATCGCCTTCACCCCGGTGATTGCGAAAGATCTGATCGGCGAGGTGGACAACTCGGCCCATCTGGCAATTAGCGTGAAGATGCACATGACGCTAGTGACCCCCGCAAATGCGAAGGGACCGGTGCCTGTGCTGATGATGTTCGGGCGAGCGGGATTTCCGGCTCCGCATGAGCCGGCGGCGGAGGAATTTGAGCGCATCAATACAGCGTGGAAAGCGGTGCTGGTGCAGCAGGATCCGTCGCTGAAACAGGTTTTCGAGGCGCATCCGGCTTGGGAACCGGTGAAGCCGACTCCGTTTCAGTTTCCGCAATTGACGAAGGATGGCGATGTACCGGCGACGTGGCAGCTCATTGGTGCCGGCTGGGGATTCGCGATGTTCGATACCGCGACTGTGCAGGCCGACAACGGAGAGGGCATCACGCGCGGAATTATTGGACTTGTGAATAAAGGACAGCCGCGCAAGCCGGAGGATTGGGGCGCGCTGCGGGCGTGGGCATGGGGCGCGAGCCGAGGACTCGACTACCTGCAAACGGATCCGGCGGTGGACGCGAAGCATGTCGGGATTGAAGGTGTATCGCGGTATGGGAAAGCTGCCTTGTTGACGATGGCGATGGATCAGCGCTTTGCCATGGTACTGGTAGGATCGTCAGGAAAAGGCGGAGCGACACTGCTGCGACGCAATTTTGGCGAGGCCGTGGAGAGCCTGACCGACGGCGAATATTACTGGATGGCCGGCAACTTCATGAAGTACGGAGCGTCAGAGGCCACGTTTGGGAGCGAGAGTCCCAAGGATATCCCAGTCGATTCGAATGAACTGATCGCGCTGTGCGCGCCGCGGTTGACGTTTATCAGCTATGGCGTTCCTGAAGCCGGGGACGCGAAGTGGCTCGATCAGCTCGGGAGCTTTATGGCTACTGTGGACGCGAGCCGCGTGTTCACGCTGCTTGGGGCGAAGGGGCTCGGCGTGAACGAAGATTACCGGACCGCGAAGATGCCCCCGGTGAGCCAGGGATTGATGGATGGGCAGCTTGCCTGGAGACAGCATGACGGAGGGCATACGGATTTGCCGAATATGAAGTACTTCATTGAGTGGGTGGATGGGATGATTGGGTTTGCGCCGCCGCAGAGATAGAGCGGCTTCGTGTGACTCGCACAGAGGGTTAGGTAGGCGCTGCATCTGGGAGAATTCCCCAACGCGGTTCGGATTGGGCATGGTGGTAGGGATGCTTCGACTGCGGTTGTTCGTTGCGCTCTCGCGCGACGAACCATCCTCGCTCAGGATGACAGATCCCCAAATTCAAATTCTCACAAGAAAATGAAAAGCCCTCTCACTTCACGTGCAATCTCCTTTTCTTTATCTTGGTACTATGGTACATTGGTACCAATGGCAGATGACCCGAAGCTGGAGATTGAGCGGGTGCAGACTGGGGTGCGCATGGAGAAGCGCATTCTCAAGGTCCTGAAGGCGTTTGCGGAGTATCACGATATGACTTTGGGCGACGTGCTGGAGGGCATTGTGCTGCACGCGTTTGATGGGAAGACGCCGTTCAGTCCGGCGTCGCTGGAGAAGATTCGCGATTTGCAGAAGTTTTATGAGCTCGATCTGGATTCGAGCGCGAGCCACCGGTTGAAAGAGATCAAGGCCAAATCTGGGCGCAGGCGACGGGAGAACTCATGAACAGCAAATGCGGAATGATTGCGCTGCGGTTGGCGTTGGGGATTGTCATCCTGATTCAGGCGGTGCTGTTCGTGATGCCGGGAGCGGCGCACGAGTTTGCGCGCACACATATGCCGGGATTTGTGCGCATGGTGTTGGGAATTGGGGAGATTGTTGGGGCCGTGTTGTTGCTGATTCCCGGGACCGCGGTGCGAGGGGCGTGGTTGCTGTTAGCGGTGTTCGTGATGGCGATTTTGCTGCATTTGCTACATGGGCTGTACGGAGTGGGTAGTCTGGTGGTGGATGCGGCGGCGGCGTTTGCGATTGCGGTGTCGAAGGGGTAGAGGGTGTAGAGTGTCGTCCCTCTGGAGTCTGGATCGTAGCTTTTTCTTTCGCCCCTTCGGGGCTGGGTAATGTCCGGTTAATACCCACGGCTTGCGCCATGGGCTGTATTCTTCCGCCGCTTGACGGTTGATGATGGAAAACCGCGATCCTGCACCTCGGGAACTCCATGACGAATCGAGAGCTGATCGAGAGATTTGAGAGCGATACTCTGCTCGGGGAGTTTCATCACGTGGAGCACGTGCGGTTGGCTTTTGCGTATTTGTCGGAGTGTTCGGTAGTGGAGGCGCTGGATCGGTTCGGCAATGCGCTTAGGCGGTTTGCGATGGCACGGGGGAAACCCGAGCGGTATCACGAGACGATCACATTCGCTTATTTTTTTCTGATTCATGAGCGGATGGCTCAGATACCGGATCTTAAGTGGGACGAGTTCGCGCGGCAGAATTCAGACTTATTGAATTGGAAACCTGGGGTCCTTCGCCGCTACTACCGCGAAACGACTCTCCAATCGGAATTGGCGCGGAGAGTTTTCCTGCTTCCAGATCGCGGGGTCGAATAGACGGCACCTGAGCGGCGGAAGCCGTTTAACATCTGCCTTGTTGTCGGCACGACTGAAATCGTGCCCTTCCCGGCTCCTTCTGGAGTATCCTTTGTGGCGATTTCACGTCCAACTCTCATGAGAAACCTGCTGATCTTTACGACGCTCGCAGTCACATTGGCCCAGGGGCAAACCATCCACAATGGCGAACAGGTTCTTCGCGCGATGCATGCGCGGTATGCGTCTTCCTGGTATCAGAATGTGACCTTTGTGCAGAAGAGCACGACCTACAAGCCGGACGGGGCGAGTTCAGCGGAGACTTGGTATGAGGCTGCGTCCCTGCCTGGAAAACTGCGGATCGATATTGGGCAGGCAAGCGATGGCAAAGGTTATGTGTTGGTCGATGGGAACGTGACGATTGTGAAGGACAACAAAGTGGTGGCGACGCGTCCGCAGGTGAACATATTGCTGGTGCTGGGGTTCGATGTGTACCGGCAGCATCCGGAGACGACGATCAGGGTGGTGAAGAGCGAGGGATACGATTTGTCGAAGGTGCACGAAGATACGTGGGACGGGAAGGCTGCGTACGTGGTTGGGGCGGACAAAGGAGACTTGAAGTCGAAGCAGTTCTGGGTGGAGAAGGATCGGATGCTGTTTGTGCGGGTAATTGAGCCGTCGCGGGGGGACGCGGCGAAGATGGACGATATCCGGTTCATTCATTATCAGCCGTTGGCGGGGGCATGGATTGCGGCGGGGGTCGAGGTTTATACCGACGGGCTAAAGGTATTTTCAGAGGACTATTCGGATATTCAGGCGAATGTGAAGCTGGATCCGGGGACGTTTGATCCGGAGAAGTTTGCGGCGACGCATTGGGAGAAGTAAAGAGTTCAGAGTTTCAAGTTTCTAGCTTCGAGTTTCGAGTCTTTACCTTCCTTCGCTCGGCGGGGCGCACGAATGAGTACGCCCCCACACGTTTCGGTAAACATTTAGGACCGACCTTGGCTTATTGGTCCTTTTCTTTACCGCTGAGGTCGCGGAGAACGGCTGCAGAGTTCGCTGAGCACGGCCAAGACTCGCGTCTGCTGCTTTGAATTTTCAACGACTGGGCACCTTCCAGCCGGCCGCAGTCTGGTGCAACTCTTCATCGCCTCGGCGTAGAATAGGCGCAAAATTCCTTTAGCTCTCGAATCGAAGGGACGTGCCTTATGGTTCATCTCAAGGTAAATGGCGCAGCACGCACGTTTGATGGCGATCCGGAGATGCCGCTGTTGTGGTATCTGCGGGACATTCTTGGATTGACGGGGACGAAATTTGGATGCGGGATGGCGCTGTGCGGTGCGTGCACGGTGCTGCATAACGGGACGGCGGTGCGGTCGTGTCAGCAGTCAATGGGCAAGCTGGAAGGCGCGAACATCACGACTATCGAGGGCATCTCGGCGCATGGTCCGCATACGGTACAGAAGGCTTGGGCCGAGGTAAACGTGCCGCAGTGCGGATACTGCCAGCCGGGGCAGATCATGCAGGCGGTCTATCTGCTGTCGTCGAAGCCGCATCCGACGGACCAGGATATTGATGATGGGATGGCCGGGAATATTTGCCGGTGCGGGACGTACCAGCGCATTCGGGCCGCGATCCATGAGGCGGCGAAGGAGACCGCATGATCAGCCTGGAAAAAGCGAAAGAAGGATTTGTGATCGAGAACGTCACCCGGCGGAATTTTCTGCAGGGGATGCTTTCGGCCAGCGCGTTCGTGCTGTGCGTTGGAAAATCCTCACTTCTGGGAAAGGCGGCCAGAAGTGTGGCACCCATGGTTGAAATCTCCGGAATGGGGTCTGTGCCTGAGATCGACGCGACCGCGTTTCATCCTAGCGTCTATTTGGGCATTCAGGCGGACGGAACGGTGTTGATCGTGGCACATCGCACCGAGATGGGGAATGGCGTGCGGACTAGCCTGCCGCGGATTCTTGCTGACGAAATGGATGCCGATTGGGCGCGAGTGAGAGTGATCCAGGGCGATGGCGATGAGCGGTATGGGTCGCAGGATACCGATGGATCGCACTCGGTGCGGGAATTTTTCGATACGCTGCGCGAGGCGGGCGCAACGGCGCGGCTGATGCTGATTCGGGCGGCGGCGCAGCAGTGGGGCGTGCCCGAGGCTCAGTGCGTGGCCGATCCGGTGCATGTGGTGTCGGAGAAGACGTCGAACCGGAAGATGGGATATGGAGAGCTTGCGGCGTTGGCGGCGAAGCAGCCGGTTCCCAAGAAAGAGGAGTTACAGTTCAAGCAGCCGTCGGAGTGGAGATACATCGGCAAGCCTGCTCCCGGATACGACGTGACGGACGTGTGTGCAGGCAAGGCTCTGTTCGGAATGGATGTCCACGTCGACGGGATGCTGTATGCGGCGATTGCGCATCCTCCGGTGCTGGGCGGGAAAGTGAAATCCGTGGATGATTCTGTCGCGTTGAAGGTCAAGGGCGTGAAGCAGACGATTCCGATTGCTCCGTTTACGCCGCCGCATCATTTTCAGCCGCTGGGCGGCGTGGCGGTGATCGCGGATAACACGTGGTCGGCGTTCAAGGGACGAAAGAATCTGCAGATTGAATGGGACAACGGGGCGAACGCGAGCTATACATCCGCCGAATATAAGAAAGAGTTGCAGGAGACGGCGCGGAAGCCCGGCAAAGCCGTGCACACCAACGGAGATCCCGACGCGGAGTTTGCCAAGGGCGGAAAGATCATCGAGGCCGAATATTATGCGCCGCACTTGGCGCACGCTTCGATGGAGCCTCCCGTGGCCACGGCGGATGTGCAGGCGGACAAGGTGACGGTGTGGTCACCGACGCAGAATCCGCAGGGCGTGCAGGAGGAAGTCGCAAAGGCGCTCGGGATGAAGAAGGAACAGATCACGTGTCATGTGACGTTCCTTGGTGGCGGGTTCGGGCGGAAATCGAAGCCGGACTATGCCGTTGAGGCAGCGGTGCTGTCGAAGAAGACTGGCAAACCGGTGAAGGTGGTCTGGAGCCGCGAGGACGATATCAAGTTCGATTATTTCCATTCCGTAGCTGCGATGTACATCAAGGCTGCGGTCGACGACAAAGGGATGCCGAAGGCGTGGCTGCAGCGGTCGGTGTTTCCGTCGATTTCGTCGACGTTCGAGAAAGACGCGATCTATGCCAGCGCGGGCGAGATGGCGCTGGGATTTAATGTGATTCCGTTCGATGTGCCGAATTTCCGGTCGGAGAATGGTGCGGCGGTAAATCACGTGCGCATTGGATGGCTGCGGTCGGTCGCGAATATCTATCACGCGTTCGGCGTGCAGACGTTTGCGAACGAGCTGGCTTATGCGGCCGGGCGCGATCCTTATGATTATTTACTGGCGCTGATTGGATCGGGGAAGACGATTGAGGCCGATCAGCCGAAGGACGTTGCTGAAAAATATCCGTATGACACGGCGCGACTGCGTCGCGTGACCGAAATCGCAGCTGACAAGGCTGGATGGGGAAAGAAGAAATCCGGTAACGGATGGGGCATGGGCATCGCCGTGCATCGGAGTTTTCTGACTTACGTTGCCTCGGTGGTTGAGGTTGAGGTGGATGGGACGGGCGCAGTGCGGATTCCTCGAGTGACGACGGCGCTGGATGCGGGGATTGTGGCAAATCCGGATATGGTGAAGTCGCAGTTCCAGGGAGCTGCCGTTTTCGGGACCAGCCTGACGCGAACTGGCGAAATCACGGCGACGAATGGCGTTATCGATCAGTCGAACTTCAACGATTATGCGGTGGCGCGGATGAATGATGCACCCGTCTTTGTGGATGTGCATATTGTGGAGAGCTCGGCGCCTCCGGCGGGAGTGGGAGAGCCGGGCGTGCCTCCGATGGCCCCGGCGATTTGTAATGCCATTTACGTGGCGACGGGAAAGCGGGTACGGGAGTTGCCGCTGGTGAAGAATGGGTTCGCGTGAGGTTGGCAGCGGCAAAAGCCTCTTCTTGTTTGCGGCTTTTGCGGCACGCCTGAAGGCGTGCCCTGATA
>Ga0126371_10005684_pt1 | contig 11087 bp, 13 predicted proteins | sample PanSoiMetaPlot_4_FD_110145 | JGI IMG/M metagenome (GOLD analysis project Ga0126371, IMG submission 110145) | Tropical forest soil microbial communities from Panama - MetaG Plot_4 | ecosystem: Environmental > Terrestrial > Soil > Tropical forest > Bulk soil | place: Panama | collected 2016-02-17
CGAGCAGGGCGACTACGTCGTGTTCGACGGCGTCGACCACTCCTGGTACGCGGAAGCTGAATCGGTCATAGTCGGCGTCAGGTGGCCATCCGTCCCCGGCTACGCGCTTCCCGAGGAAATCCAACCGCCGTGACCTGACCGGCGTGTGCTGGCCGGCGGCTCTCCGGTGACCCCGATCGGGTTGTCAGCGGCCGAGGACCCAGGGACACCGCGGCAGCTCGTGACGCTGGCTCCGGGGGCCGTCGCGAGCGCGCTGCTGAGGATCGTGCAGGCCGCGAATTTCCCTTCCCTGCGCTGTCATCCAATCAAGGCTAATTACCTGCAGATCATCCCGCCGAATCAGACGACGCCGATATTCCTGCCCTATCAGGCGACTGCGTGCGCAAAGCGGATCAATATCTTGACGATCGATGTCGTGAAGCCCGGGCCAGGTACCGCCTAGTTACCCTGGCTGGGTGACAGCCGAGCGCCACATCCGCCTGCCGAGACGCTTGAGCTGGGCCGTCGCCGGAGGTTTCGCCGGATACGCCCTAGCCAGGCTGACGGCGGCCGACCGGCTGCCGTTGATCGGCATCCCTGGTGCCACCCTGCTGCCGTTCACGCCGCAGGCAGCCGCGGCGGCGTGGGCATGCGCGCTCTTGCTCGGCGATGAACGTACCTCCGCCGTCACCACGGCCGCGGCCGTTGGCCTCACCGCGGCGCTGGTGCCAAGAGCTATCGCTCGCAGCCAGCCTGCCGCTAGCGGCCCTGAGCTGCGCGTGCTAACGGCCAATCTGCTCGCAGGCCGGGCCGATATCAGCGAGGTGATCGAGCTGGTTCGGAGCACGAACGCCGACGTGATGTTCGTGCAAGAGCTCACCGATCACGCCGCGAAAGACTTCAGCGCGGCAGGCCTTGACCAGCTGCTGCCGTACGCGATCACTGATCTTGGCACCGCCGAAGAGCGAGGCAACGGCATCTACGCGCGTCATCCCCTCGACCCATGGCCGGAGAACATGCCGACGTCGTCGATCCAGCCCGTCGTCACGATGAAGCTCGGTTCGACGCGGGTGCGGCTGGCCTGCGTGCACTTGTGGGCGCCGAAAGGGCCGTGGTCCCCGTGGGGCGTGGAGAGGTGGCGCGCCGACCTGGAGGCGCTATCGCTGCTGTCGGTTCCAGCCGACCGCGCGGTACTGCCCAGGGGGGACGACCCCCCCGCGTATACCCCGCTGATTGCCGCGGGCGACTTCAACAGCACCGTCGATCACGCCGATTTCCGGCGGCTGCTCGGCAAGGGCTTCATCGACGCCGCCTGCCAGACCGGCAACGGCCTGACGCCTACATGGGGGTTCATCCCCGGCGGAAGGCTTGCCCTGGTCACGATCGACCACGTGCTGGCCGATGCCCGGTGCGCGGTGCTCGGCACGTCCGTGCACTCGCTGCGCGGCACCGACCACAGAGCCGTATTCGCCAGGATCAGGCTGCCTGACCTGGCCTGAACGAGCAAAGGAACCAGACATGCGCGCGTTCGCTGTGCCGAGCTTCGGCGCCGATCCCGCTGTGCTCGACCTGCCGGAACCGGCTACTGACGGCGAATTCCTGATTCGGGTCAGCTACGCCGGCGTCAACCCGACCGACTACAAGCGCGTCGAGCGGCTGACCGCATCGTCGGTGTATCCGGCAGTCGTCGGAGTCGACTTCGCCGGTGTGCTCGAGCGAACTCCAGCCGGAGAAAGCGACCTGCGCGTCGGAGACCGCGTGTTCGGGATGGCTCGCACCAACGGCTCATATGCCGAGTACACGGCGGTTGCGCCGGCGGTCTTGGGCGAGCCGGTCGCCCGCATCCCGGCCACGGTCACCGATGAGCAGGCGGCGGCCCTGCCTGTACCGGCCGTCGCAGCGCTCGGCTCCCTCGATGAGCTGGGAACTGTGGCTGGTCAGCGGCTCGTGATACTGGGAGCTGCGGGTGGCGTGGGCGGCTACGCGGTGCAGATGGCACGGCATCGCGGCGCGCACGTGATCGCGGTAGTCCGTGGCGCCGATGACGTGGACGAGGCGCGCGGCCTAGGCGCGCATGACGTCTACGACTCGACCGAGGCCGACGCGATCGGACAGGTACGGGCGGCCTACCCAGATAGCGTCGACGCCGTTCTCGATCTCATCAACGGGCCAACTCTGATCCGCCGTGACGTCGACTTGCTGCGGGCTGGGGGGCGGCTGGTGTCCGCCATTCACGCCGCCGACGAGGCCTGGTTCCGGGCGCGCCAGATTACCGCGCACAACATATCGGGGCCTGTCAATCCGTTGTCATCACCACAAGGACTCGACCAGGTCGCAGGCATGCTCGCTGACGGCGTGATTACGGCCAGGCTCAGGTTCACCTACGAGCTAGCCGACTCGGCCCGCGCGCTTGACCAGCTTCGGGCTGGTGGGATGTGTGGTAAGGCCGTGATCCGTCTCTAGGCCGGCCGACCGGCGCCGCGGCTGCTTTGCGAATGACGCTCGATCAGCGCGCGCTCCTGCTCAGGCGTGAATCCGCGCCCAAGCGGCGGCTCGCCCCGCTGGCGGTCCCAGGCGAGTACGTCGGCCGCGGTGACCTCGAGCGGTGTCGCTGGCAGGCCGGCCGCGCGGGCGCGGGCGGGGTCGCGCTGCTGCGATGCCCAGTTCGGCCGGATCAGCGGGAACAGCGACGTCGCGGTCTCCGGCGGCACCGGCACGATCTCCACCGCAGTGCCAGCCGCCTGGGCGCACGTCTCGATGAGGCCGCCCAGCGTCACCGGCTCGGCCGGGCCAACCGCGTGAAACGGGCCGTGGCGATCGTCGGTGAGCAGCCGCACGACGAGCCTGGCCAGGTCACGTGAATCGATGACCTGAATCGGCTGTCGCGGATCGCCGGGCAGCGCCACCCTGCCGCCCCGGGAAGCCCGCCGCACCCAGTAGGTGAACATGTCCGACGGGTCGCGTGGCCCCGCTACTTTTCCTGGGCGGACGATCGTCGACCGCTCCCCGTACCTGGCGATCACGTCGTCCTCGCAGGCGACCTTGCTTGGGCCGTAGGTTTCGTCGTCGAGGTCGTCTGTCCGCTCAACGTTGCGAACGGGTGGCCGCCGGGGTGCGTCCTCGGTCGCGCCTGGTCCGACGTCGAGCCGATAGACCGCGTGGCTGGAGATGAACAGGTACCGGCCGACCCGATCGCCGAGCGCGTCCATAGCCTGGCCAACATGCCGAGGCAGGTAACCGCTCACGTCAACGGCAGCGTCCCAGCTGCCGCTGCGCAGCGCCGCGTAGTCACCGGCGTCCCTGTCGCCCACCAGCCTGGTCAGCTCGGGAAACAATTCCGGACCGGTCTTTCCCCTGCTGAATAGCGTGACGTCGGCACCGGCGCTGAGCGCGTCATCAACAATCGCGCGGCCGACGAAAGAAGTACCGCCAAGAACAAGTATCCGCACGGAGGCCGACCATACCGCCCGCCGCCTTCCGTCCCAACCGGATAACCGCCCCGCCCAAGGCCGGCCCGCCACAGCAGCAACGGTCCAACGCAGCACACCCCCAACGACAGGAATGGTCCATCGCTGCTGTTCGGCCGGGGCGCTAGCTAGCGACCGTTGGCTAGGTAGGTGCGGAGATCGTGGACGAGAGCCTCGATCTCGGGGATGCCGCCGCGGCGGGCCTCCGGCCACTCCTTGACTCGGGGCCACCAGTATTCGCGGGGTGTATCCGGATATCGCGCGGTCAGGTGGACGTGCAGGTGCGGGACAGCGTCACCGATCACTTCCGCGTATACATGCGCCGCGCCGGCAACGTCGCGGAGTGCCCGGCAGGCGCGCGTGCACCACCAGCCAACCCGCTCTGCTTCGGCGTCGGTGAGATCTGCCAGGCCGGGGGCGTGCCGCAACGGCTCGACGAACAGGTGCCCGAGGTAGACAGCATCGGATTCGCGGCCGGGCACGGCCGGGGTGAGATGCGAAACCATGACGAGGTCATCCTCGGCGACGGGCCCGCCTGGGATCAGCGGTCCCCTGTCCCTGTGCTTCCGGCACACAAAGCAATCCACCGACTTACCGAGTCACAGCGAAGAGTTGCCGCGCCCGGTCTGCCACAGCGTCGACCTCCGCCGCATCCGGCGTAACTCCTGCTCCGAACATCGCCATTTGCAACCCAGGCCCATGGCAATCATGCGCCGCCATCTGATCCACGGTGACTGGCTGGACCACGTAGTGGATGTGGCCAGGGATCGCGCCGGCGTGTGACCAGAGGCAGTTGTAGACCTGTTCGGCGGGCACGAGCTGGCTGGCGACCCACGAGGCCTGCCGCAGCAACGGCCCGAGCTCAGCGGATTCGGCGGCCGACAGGTCGGCGACAGCAGTCACGTGCCGCTCGGGCTTGACGATCAGCGTCCCGAGCCCGAGCGGCCCGACGCAGTGCTCGACGAGCCACGAATCCGTGCGATGAATCAGGCCACCTGGCAACGGCAAACGCCCAGCGGCGAGGTCACAAGCCATGCAGCCCTCTTCCACGGCTCCACGATCTCATGTGGCGCGGCCTCAGGTCGCGAACAACAACTCTGCGCGTGCAATAGGCGGGTGTTGGGGCTAGAGCGGACTTCTTATCACGGCTTACCGTCGTTCCCATGCCCGATTTGGTTGGGTTTGAGATGACGGTAACCCGTGATATGTGGTCTTCCCGCAGCGGGGGCCGGCCTCGGGTCGTCGGCAACACCGGGGACCCGACCACCGCGTACCAGAACTCGGTCGCGATGGCGCGGGACCTCGGCCGCGCCCGGCTGCTCACCGTGGACGGGTTCGGGCACACCGAGTTCTTCAACCCGAGCGCATGCGCGAGCAGGTATGAGTTCCGGTACCTGGTCACCGGCGAACTGCCCCCGCGCGGTGCCGTCTGCCAGCAGACCGTCAGGTCGTTCTCGCTCAGTCGCTGATCGGCAACGGGTCGGTCGCCAGGCTGTCGTCTCCTTCCAGTAGCGCCGGTGCCCGCTCGAGTGCCTGCGGTCGCACCGCTCCGAGCACGAGCGCGTAGACGGCACCGACCGCGATCAGGCCGATCGTCAGCCACGGCAGCGTGTTGTACGGGCTCGCCTGACCGGGCCGTAGGTCGCCCCAGATCGGGATCGCGAGGACGATGACCCCGACGACCGGCGTGACGACCCACAGCCAGATGTTCTTGTGAATGCCCTGGCGGCGGAACTTCGCCCATTCGACCACGAGAGCGACGTTGGCCATCAGGTACATGATGATCAGCCCGAGTATTCCGTAGGTGCCGAGGAAGCCAGAGGCCGTGCCAGGATCGGTGAACGCGGTGGAGACGACGCCGATCAGGATGCTCGGGGCGACAAAGGCGATCGCGGCGATCGCCGGAGTCTTGAATCGCGGGTTGACGCCGGCCAGCAGGTGGCTCCAGAGCCCGCCCCGTGCGCCAGCGAAGATCACGCGCGAGGTTTGCGTGTTGGCAGCGACGTACGAGCTGGTCACGCTGGACAGGAACACCCAGGTGATGAGCGGCGCCAGGAACGGCAGGAACACCTTGGCCGCGGTGTGGAATGGGTTCGGGTCGGCGGCGAGCACCCCGGCCTTCCCGACCCCGAACGCGGTGACGAGCGCGTATGAGCCAACCACGTAGATGATGCCGCTGACAAGGACGGCGCCGAGCACGGCGATCGGCACGTTCCGCCTCGGATCGCGCGTCTCCTCGGCGAGCGGCGCGGCCGCCTCGAATCCGCCGAACGCGAGCACGGCCAGGCTGAACGCCAGCAGGACGTCGCTTGACCTGCCGCCTGGCCAGGTGAACGGCGTGCTCGACAGTCCGCTCGCGCCGCCCTTGGCCAGGATGGTTACGCTCAGCGCGGCCAGCAGGATGACCTCGAACACGTACAGGGCGACGGTGACCCTGACGCCGAACTTGAGCCCGACGATCACCGGCGCCACCACCAGGGCACCGTAGATGATCGTCACGATCTGCGTGATGCCCCAGATATGCGGGCTGTTGAAGACGTTCTGGACGATGTAGCTGCCGACGAAGATATAGATGCCGCCGAACGCGATGATGTACCCGAGGACGGTGATGACGCCGATCGCGACGGCGACCTTGGTGCCGATGGACCGGGTGATGTACGTGATGAACGACCCGGCGCTCGGATAGACGCCTGAGAACTGAGCCAGGCTGCTTCCCGTGGCGGCCATTCCGACCATGGAGATGAGGAAGATCAGCGGCGCGGACGCTCCAGCCAAACCGACCATCACACCGGTTGTGAAGAAGAGGTTGAAAGCCGGCGCCACCTGCGCGAGCGCAGGCATGATGACGCCGAACAGGCCGAGTTGATCGCGCTGTAGCTTATCGGGGGATGTTGTGACGGCCATTGTTAACCCCTTCCGTGCCGTCGGATGAACTCGAGAAACGTCTGGTTGAACTCGGCGGGGTGCTCCCACAGGCAGGCGTGCCCGCCCTTGGTGGTGGCCCACTGCGAGCCAGGAACTAGTTCGTGGATCCGCCGCGACAGCGCGACCGGGATGAGGATGTCCTCCTCCCCGGCCAGCACGAGCGTTGGGGTGCTGATCTTGCCGAGCCGGTCGGTCGTGTCGTGGTTCTGGATCACCGCGAGCTGCGCGAGATAGGCGTGCACCGGCTGGTCCATGTACCGCATGGCGGTCTCGAACTCGGCGAGCTCGTCGCCGCGGTTTTCGAAGAACGGCAGCGTGAAGGCCCAGAGCGTGACGTCCCGCATGACAAACGGCACGCCGAGTACCGGCGCCATATCCGCCCACATGGCGAACATCCGGGAGCAGAACGGCCCAGGCGCCGCGTACGTGCAGCCGAACGTAACGGTGCGCAGATCGTCCGGATACGCGAGCGCGTACTCCTGGGCGATCATGCCGCCCATAGAAACGCCCATCAGGTGGAAGTCGGTCAACCCGATCGAGTCGACCACCGCCTTGGCGTCATCAGCGAGCATCCTGCTGGTGTACGGCCCGGCCGGCTTGGAACTCGCACCGATGCCCCTGTTATCGATGCGAAGTACCCGGTAGCCGGCCGCGACGAAGTCGTCCATCTGGGCGAACCATGTCTCCACGTCATCGGCCAGGCCGTTGATCAGCACGATCGCTTCCTCGCCGTCACCGTCCAGCTCGTAATGCAGGTCGATGTCATTGACTTTTGCTACCGGCATCGGAATTACCTCCGGATCGAATGCGGATGCGGGCGTGGAGTTCGGTGAGCATTTCCTCGGTCAGCGAGAAGTGCTCCGTGGCGAGCTCGGCGGCGAGGTCGGGATTCTTGTCGATCACCGCCTCGGCGAGCGTCGGGTGCTGCCTGACGGCACGCTCCCTGACCTGCGGGGTGTAGGGCTCGGCGTTGAAGCCCAGGCTGACCTCGCGCCGGATGGTCGCCGACAGGGCGGCCAGCCGTTCATTGTGCGTGGCCTTCGCGATCGCCTGGTGCAGGGCATGATCTGCCAGTCGCGAGGCTTCCCGGTTCGGTGCGTTGGCGTAGTCCGCGACGGCCGCGCGAATCGCCGCGATGTCCCGGTCATCGCGCCGCTGTGCGGCGGCTCTGGCGATCGTCTGCTCGATCAGGCGCCGGAAGTCGAGTATCTCTGTGAGTTCATCCCAGGCCGGGATCAGGGTCCGGCGGATCATCGCGTCGGAATCTGGTCCGTGGCCGGTTCGCACGAAGGTACCGCCGGCCCGGCCGCGCCTTGTGGTCACGTAGCCCGCCGCCTGCAGGCGCTGCAGCGCCTCGCGCACGGTGGACCGGCTCACCTCGAGCATCGTGGCGAGGTCGCGCTCAGTCGGCAGCCGCTGATCTGGCACGAACTCCCCGAGCGCGATCGCGGTCACGATCCGCTCGGCGATCCGCTCGCCTGCGGTCTGCATGGGAATAGGCCCGAGGTACTCCGTCATCCGCCCGCCCGGCTCCAGTCCACGCGCCGTCCGCCAATCGATCCAGGTTGAGCTCGGCCGCGTAGACCGGCCTTTGGTCTAGTGGCCTGATCTTTAGACCATTTTTCACCTAGGGCTACCGGAGGTCAATGGAACGCGAGGCTCAAAGGAAGCAGTCGCGGGATGCCACGCGTGGGATGCCGCCGCCACGATGAGGAGTCGGCATGACGCCGAGCTCAGCGGTTCGGGTTGGCCGCCTGCTCTGGCGCGGCGCTCCAGCCTCGGTGGGCTGGTGCGTAGACGTCTTCTGAGCCCCGTTTCTTGGTGACGAGCACACCGCGCTTGGTCATCGCCCCCAGCGCCTCGAGCACAGTGTGCTCATCCAGGTCTGAGGCGGTCGCTATGTCTTTGGCCTTGACCTGGTACCCGATGAACTCAAGCGTCGCGATCGCCTCATAGACCTGCGCGTCGACATCGCTGAGCGTGACTCGGTCGATCATCGGCTGATCGTTGTTCGCCCCCACTATCGGAACACCCCCCGCGGAGTCGGCCTCACAGGACGCACGTGTGCTCTGCTACCCGCGATCATGCGTGCTACGCGGACGGCGGTGCGTGATCTTCGGCCCCGGGGAACGCGACCTCGATGAGGAGGCCGCCTTCGGGCCGCGGGTCAGCGGTGACCGTGGCACCGTGCGCTTCGGCGATCGCCTGGACGATCGACAGGCCGAGGCCGAGTCCTTCGCCGTGGCCGGTGCGGTCGGCGGTCATTCGCTGGAACGGCTGGAATAGCCGGTCAAGCGCCGCCGCCGGGACGTCAGGCCCGGTATTGGCGATCGACAGCACGGCATGGTGATCGACCGTTCTCGTGCTGATCTCGACGCGTCCGCCGGGGACGTTGTGCCGCAACGCGTTATCGACCAGGTTCGCTGTCAGTCGCTCGGCCAGAGCCTGGCTGCCTGCCGTCGGCGCCGGGCCGAGAACATGGTGCACGATCACGCCCCGGTCTCGAGCGTCGGCTTGGCGGGGGAGCAGAACCCGATCGGTGACGGCGGCGAGGTCGAATGGCTCCTTCCTGATCAGTCCCGCCTGCCCGCGCGCCAGGGTAAGCAGCGCGTCGATAATGTGCTGCTGCTCGGATCCGGCCGCGAGCACGCGCTCGTGCGCGGCGCGGAGCGATGCGACGCTGGCAGCTGGATCAGCGAGCGCGACCTGGCTGATCACCTGCTGCCGCGCCAGCGGAGTCCGCATTTCGTGCGCGGCGTTGGCGATGAACCGCTGCTGAGCGCGAAACGACGACTCCAGCCTGGCCAGCAGCTGATCGAAGGTGCTCCCGAGCTCCTTGAGTTCGTCGTCAGGGCCGGTCAGAGCCAGGCGCTCGCCGAGATTGGCAGCCGAAATCCGTCTCGCGGCCGCCGTGATGGTGCGTACCGGGCGTAGCGCACGGCCAGCTATGAACCAGCCAGAGGCGATAGAGAGCACCGTCATCACGCCGAGCGCCACAGCGGACCGCGACCAGAGATCGCTGAGCAGCGTCGCGTGTGCTTGCAGGGCTGCGGCCCGCTCCTGCTGCGCGTTGATGACGTGGCAGCCGACGCCCGGCCGTTGGCAGGACGCGGCCGCTCCGGCCCCGGTGGTGAAAGCCTGCACGACCAGGACGTAGGTCACCGCGAGGAGCGCGGCGCCTGACAGGAGGAACAAGCCGCCGTACCAGAGCGTCAGGCGCAGCCGGACGGTCCAGCGTGGCCGCCTCATTCCGGTCCACCGATCCGGTAACCGGACCTGGCTACCGTGTCGATAAGAGGTGGCACGCCGAGCTTGGACCGCACCCGGCTGATCGTGATCTTCACGGCGGCGGTGAACGGGTCGGCGTTCTCGTCCCACACCCGCTCGAGCAGCTCTTCGGCAGACACGGTGCGACCCTGCGCGGCGACCAGGAGTTCAAGCACACCGAACTCTTTCGGGGTGAGGTCGAGCCGCTTGCCTGCCCGCCAGGCGCAACGCCGGGCGGTGTCCACCACCAGGTCCGCGCAGCGCAGTACTGGCGGAATGGCTGGCTGGGCTCGGCGGAACAAGGCGCCGATCCTGGCGACAAGGACGCGGAAGTCGAATGGCTTGGACAGGTAATCGTCGGCGCCAAGACCGAGTCCGTCCACGAGGTCATCGGTCTCCGCCGCCGCCGTCAGCATCAGCACCCGGCTGCGGCAGCCGCCGCAGACTATCCTGCCGCAGACTTCGTCGCCATGCATACCGGGCAGATCCCGATCCAAGACGATGACGTCGTAGTCATTGACCAGGGCCCGCTCCAGCCCGGTGAGGCCGTCAAGAGCGACGTCGACGGCCATGCCCGCGTGGCGCAGCCCGACCGCCACCGTCTCAGCCATCTCGCGGTCATCTTCTATCACCAGAACCCGCACTGGCCGCTCCCAACCTCGCCGTACCCGCACCGACGATGCTCCCGACCGGGTTTCGGCACGGTATCAAACGCGCCCGATACCACGCCGAAACCCGCGATGCCCTACAAACATCGGCAGCTACCCACAGAGAGTAAGGACTTGCCGATGAACTCGACGGCCAGGCTCTGGCGCGGCCCTGCCTATCTGGAACCAGCCATCGCGATCGTGGCTTTTGCCACGCTCTGCCTTGTGGTGCTGTCCGTCGCGCCGCTCCTGCTGGGGCCCGATGGACAGGCCTACCGCGCCTCGATCATCGCGATAACCGACGGGCACTTCCTGACCTTGTCCGCAAGCCAGGCGCACGCGCTTATCGCTCAGCTAAGCCGCTGCTCACGATCCGCCACGTCCTGCCTGAGCGCCGGCCCGGTCACCACGATCGGCCACGCACTTGAGCAGTGGGTCCGGCTACCTGACGGCCGGTGGATCAGCGAGAAGAATCCCGGCTACCCGTTTCTCGCCGCACCATTCCAGGCGCTCGGCGTCATCCGGCTGGCTCCGCTGTGCTACGCAGGACTCGGCTGCCTGGGTCTGTACGCCGGCGCGCGGCGCTGGCTCGGCTCCCCGGGCGGGGCCGTCGCGGTCGGCCTGTTTTGTTCCTGCGACCTGGTGATGGTGTTCGCCTGGCAGGACTACTGGTCGTCGTTGACCGATGCGTCACTGATCGCGGCGGGTACCGGCACGCTCGTCTGGGCGGCGCTGGCCGACGACGTCGCGCCTCGCCGCCGCACTGTGCTCGGGCTGCTCGGCTTCCTGGCGATCGAAGCCG
>Ga0126371_10005685_pt1 | contig 11087 bp, 14 predicted proteins | sample PanSoiMetaPlot_4_FD_110145 | JGI IMG/M metagenome (GOLD analysis project Ga0126371, IMG submission 110145) | Tropical forest soil microbial communities from Panama - MetaG Plot_4 | ecosystem: Environmental > Terrestrial > Soil > Tropical forest > Bulk soil | place: Panama | collected 2016-02-17
CTCGCCGCGGCCGCGACCGCGACGCCGCCGGGCGTGAAGCCCGCGAGCGCCGTATTGGTCTCGATCGAGCCGTAGGCGAGGCCGCCGGTGACGTAGGCGAGCCACGTCGGCGTGACGAGCACGCCGGCGCGGCCGCGCAGGGTGCCGAACCACTGGAGCTCGGTCTGCAGGGCCAGCGCCGAGCCGGTCGCGCCGGCGGGCAGGAACGTCAGTCCGGGCAGGCAGGGCCCGCCATTGGCGGTCGCGGCGCAAAGGAAATTGGCGCTGCCGCGTTCACCCGACCACTGGATATCGGTCTCGATTCCGAGCACGAAGCTGCTGCCGCTCTGCCAGTTGTATCCGAGCTGGCCGCCGAACACGCCGCCGTTGACGCTGTAGCCGGCGCTGGTGACGGAGCCGACGGGCGGCACGATCGGCACGCCGCCCGGGCTGGTGAAGAACCCCACATTGGTGTTCGCGTGCCCCCAGCTGTAGCCGCCGTTGAGGCCCACATAGAAGCCGGTCCACCATGGCGGTGGCGGTGCGGGCGGTGCCTTGGTGTACAAGTCCGCCGCCGAGGCGGAGCCCACAACCGCAAGGGAAAGCGCGATGGCCGCGAGTATCGACTTTCTCATGGTTTGCCCCCGTGAGTTATTCGACGCCTAACATCCTACCAGAACGGGTGGCCCGGGCCGTGTCTTTTTCGCCACAGTGAAAAAAATTCCACGTCCCTGGGTCGCGAATTGAAACCCGCGCCTCCCGCCGATACGCAGCCACGCCGTGTCCCTCGGCCGGTCGCATCCGCCGCAAACACCCGGCGGCGAACGCCGGGCTCGCGCGCGCGTGCTGTCCGGGCAAGGCCGCGGTGCGTGACGAGGTACAGTTCTGCTACGAGCATCCGCTCGGGCGGGAGAAGATGGACGAGATCGGGATCATGGTCGGCGGACCAGCACGGCAGGATGGCGAGGCGGCACCCGCGGCGGGCGCGATGACGGCGATCCCGCGCGCGGCAGCTGCGATCCCCGCCGGGCGAGGTGCGCCGTGAAGATCATCAACCTGCCGACGGAGCAGAGCCTGCTCGCGGGCCGGATGATGCTGCTGGCGGTGGTCCTGTCGATGCTGTTGTCGACCAGCGTGTCGGTGCTGATCGAGAGCATCACTTACGTCTCCTTCCTGGTCAATCCGGAGCTGCGGCGCCGGGTGCTGGAGATCTTCCGCCGTCATCCGCTTCTTTTCGCCGGCTATCCGTTCGGGGTCGCGCTGGTGGTCGGCCTGCTGCACGGGCCGGCGCCCTGGATCGAGGCGCTCAAGGGTCTGTTGGCGTGGCGCCGGATGCTGCTGTTCCCGCTCGCGCTCGCCGTCTTCATCGACGCGCCGTCGAAGCGGCTGGCGCTGAAGGTGATGCTGGCGACGTGCGTCGCGGGCGCGCTCCTTTCGTTCGTCACCGCCGCACGATCGATCTCGCTCTCCGCCCGCCTCGATCCGGGAATCGTGTTCGAGAACTATGCGACCCAGGGGATGGTGCTGTCGGTCGCGATCATCATCTGCGTCGCGGCGCTGCTGCGTCCCGAGGCGTTCACCGGCGATCGTCTGCTCGGAAATCGCTGGCTCATGGCGGCCGCGCTCGCCGTTCTCGCGGTCGACGTCATCTTCGTGCTGTGGGGCCGCACCGGCTATCTGTCGGCGCTGGTCATGTCGACCTCCGCCGCGATCCTGCTCGCGCACGGGAGGTGGCGGCTCAAGCTGGCGACCGCCGGCGCGATCGTCGCCGCCTGCGCGGCACTGATGATCGCAAGCCCGCATGTGCGCGGCCGGCTCGCCCAGGCGGAGCGCGAGATCGCGATGGTCGATCGCGCACCCGTCGGCACGCCGGTCGGCGCCCGCATCGTGATGTGGCGCAACACCTGGCGGATGATCGCCGACCATCCGCTGCTCGGGGTCGGGATCGGCGGGTTCCAGTACGGCTATGCGCCCTATGTGCAGGGCGTGGCGGGCTGGCGGGGCTTCCAGACCGACGACCCGCACAACCAGTACCTCAAGCTGCAAGGCGAGCTGGGTCTTCTTGGTCTCGGCACGTTCCTGTTCTTCCTCTACGCCGTATTCCGCTATCCGGCGCCGACGCCGTTCCGCGAGCTTGCCGCCGCGGCGCTCGTCGGCTGGTGCGTGACGAGTCTCGTCAATTCGGATTTCTCCACCCAGGTCGAAGGCCGGATGATCTATTTCTGGCTCGGCGCCATGCTGGGCGCGGCCATGCCGGGAACGATGCCGGAAACGATGCCGGCGGACGCCCGGCGCATGAGCGCCTGAGCAGCGAACCGGGCCGGACGATCTTCGAGCAGCCAATGTCGGCGGAGCGATCCGCCACTGGTGTCGCGAACCCGCAGCTCGCATGATTTCGCAGCGAGGCCAGCCCCCGCCGCGGCGGAAGCGTTTGCCGCCTCCGCAATTTGTTGTTAGTCGAGTAACAAGGCATAGCAGCAAGACATAGCAACAAGGCCTATCAAAGGGGGGATCATGACACGCACGGCAGCAAATCTCGTGGCGCTGACCGCCGCGCTTGCGATCTCGGCGGCCTGGCGCGCCGAGGCTGCCGAGAGCGGCAAGTTCTGCGCGCAGATTCAGGCGATCTTCGCGGACGCGGCCAACGGCTTTGTCGCCTTGCGGGGTCAACAGACCAGGCAGGAGAAGCACGAGGCGACGAGCACCGACCCGGCGATCATCGTCGACCACTACGCGGCGAGCGGGACGCCCGAGGGTGCGACCGCGTGCGAGATCAGGGCAAACGATGCGGCCAACGCTCAGGGTCGGCGCTATCCCCTCTACGCCTGCGAATTTCCGATCACCGGCAAGGACAAGGGCGCAGCGTTACGCAAGCTTGCGAACCGGACGGCCGCATGCATTCCCGGCTTCAGTCGCCCGATCGGCCCTGGGCTCAACAAGGACGGGGGCACGCTGAGCGCGCATTCGAGCGACTGGTCGATCGACCTGTTCTCGATAGCGGGCCCGAACTCGTCGACGATGACGTTGTGGCTCAGGAGCGGCCGGAAGTAACAAGCGACCTTGATGCGGTCTTCGTCGCGGACATTGAACGGCAGGCGCGGCATTCCCGCAACATGACTTAGAGCCGCGCGCAGCGCCCGGCGGCGGTCGACGGTGCCCCGCCGGCCGCCGGCGTCGTGCATGCTTCAGTGGTGGGCCGAAACGCTCTTGATGCAGACGGTGAGAAGCTCGGCGGGTGCCGAATGGCCGACGTCGCCGAGGCTGAGCATGCCGATCATGCGCTTGCTCTTGTTGATGACGGGCAGCCGGCGGACCTTCAGCTCCTCCATGTGCCGCACCGCCTTGGCGAGATCGTCCTCGTCGCGGCAGCAGTGCACCTCGGGCGTCATCACGTCGCGCGCCGTGGCGCGGCGGGCATCGAACTTGTCCTGAGCCAATCCCTTGCAGACGATGTCGCGGTCGGTGACCATTCCGATCAATCGGTCGTTCTCGCCGATCGGGATGATGCCGACATCATGGTCCCGCATCAGCTTCGCGAGCTCGGCGACGGGAGTTTCCGGACCGACCCAGTCGACGCCCTTGTGCATCGCGTCCTTGACTTTCATGGTGGGGCTCCGTTGCTGTGGATCGCGCTGTATGAACCAGCGCCGGTTCCCCTCCCTCGGATTCATTATATCCTGTCGCGTGCGCGGGCACGACTGATAATGTCGGCGTCACGCCGGCGCACGTGTTGCTCCGGCGCGGCGGCGAAAGGACTCGTGGAAGAGACGAAGCCACAGCCGCTCGATGCGCGTCGACGCGATTTCGCTGCGCCTGATCCGCAACGCGTCCTCGATGTTCGAGAGCCCTCGCACCATGACGTAGAGTCCGGCGATCAACGCGATCGTCGTCTGCGGCGTGAGCCATTCGGCCGACCCGAACGACTGATCGATGACGAACTGCAGCAGCCCCCGGCTGGCGAAAACGATGGAAGCCGCGCCGAACGTGACCTCGCAGATCCCGTAGGCGAGCTTGTGTCGGCATCTCAGCCGGTAGAATGCGAGAGCCGCAACGCACAGCATCGACACAAACAGGACATGGACGGCGATCTCGAGCTGATGCGAAAGAACGAGGCCGCCGAGCCATCCGGCATAAGCGACGAACCCCCAGATGGTCAGTGCCAGAAGCACCCACACGACGACTGGGAGGACCAGATCCCCCCAGTCGACATGGTCGCGCGGCCGCTCGGCCTCGCGAATCATGTCGTCGATCACTTGTTCGCGCACGTCCGGCGGCAGGAAGTGCAGCGAGGTGGCTCGCTGAAGATCACGGTCGTAGGGGTTGTCGCCGAACGTCATATCGAGCTCCGCGCGTTCTTCGCGTGGCCGGGTTGTACCACGGCCGCAGGCTGACGCGACCGCGCGTCCCGCCTCACGCCGCCGCGAACGCCGGGTTCATCCGGCTGGGTCCCGGATCAACGGTGCACCAGCGCGCGAAGAGGCGCACCGCTGCACCGCATTCGGGACACGCCTCGAGGCGGCGCGCGTCCTTCTCCGCCTCGGAGCGCTCGGCACGGTTGCGGATTGCGGCTCACGGCGCAAGAAGCCGCCCGCAGGGCGGCCTATCGATGGCGGGGCGCGGCGCTCCTGATCGCAACGTAGCGCCGGCAGCTGACGACGCGGCAATCTTGCCCGCAGTATTGCAAGGCGTCGCGACGCGCGGCCGCCCTGGAAGGCGCGTCGACGTTTCGGACGACGACCTCGGGGCCCTTCGCCAGGCATCCCCAGGACGCCGACGCCGGCGAGGCGGTCCCGTTCGCCAGAACCAGCAAAAGGCCTGCCGCCGCGAGAAAGTGCTTGTGCATCGGTTTTCCTCCTTCCGGCGCCGGTGGCGTCGCTGGCCGGCCGCGACATTCTTGGCCCGCGAAACGTCGCCCGCTCACATCATATGCGCATGGGGCGCGCGAATCCGGACATGCCGGCCGTGCGGCGTCAGGCCCGCACGGCCGTGCTCATCGCGATTCCGCGCTCACGTGCTCGAGAAATTTGATGGTCTCCTCGAGGAGGTCGAGATAGGGCTCCTTGTCGAGTTGGATGCCGCCGTGCGTCCGGATGACCACGGCGTCCTTGATCTCGCCGGCCGGCCCGATGTTCCAGACGTTGTTCTGCCCGGGCGCCAGGCGTGCCATGACGATGGCGTCGCGCCCCTCGCTCTTCACCACGTAGATCGAGTACGTGACGCGCTTGTCGTCGGTCACATACGCCTTGCGTTTCGCCGGCAGCGCGCTCTCGCCGAGGCCGAACATGCGGACGATCTCGATTTGCAGCGTCTTGTCGCGGCCCTGCGGTCCGCGCGCCCAGTCGGCCAGCGTCGCCACGCGGGCGGCGCGCGCCGGGCTGACCGGCGCCACCTCCGCCGCAGCCAGCGTCCCCGCCAGCAGGAGCGTGATGAGAATTGCCGCCGCCAGGCGCATGTGCGTCCCCTCCGAGATCAAGTCGCCGCGTGCAGGCGCGGCGGCGCAGTCGAGCGCTACGCGCGCGCAGCCTGCGCGTCAATCATGCCGGCCGATCTCGCACGGACCTTTGCCGTAGCAGCGATTGACGGTGCCGCTGGACGGCCACAGCGCATGCGCTTCGGCCTGCGTATCCACGTTCTCCCGGCAGCCGATGACGTGACAGCGCCCGCCGTGTCCGTTGGCGCAGAATTTCAACGCATCCCTTTCGGCCTGCGACCTGCTCGGGCTGTTCCAGGCGCGGCCCATGGCGCCGCGCGCCGACTTGGCGGCGCAGCCCCAACCCGCCGACGCCGGCGTGCCGCTGCCTGCTGCCACAAGGACGAAAGCCAGGATCGCGAGTCTTTTCATGGTGCCTCTCCGGCGTTCGAGTTCGGCTTCCTGCCGCCGACGCAATGAAGCCGCCGTCACCGGCCGCAATGGTAGCACCGAATGGGTGCTTCGCCCGGCCAGACTGCAAAAGCGCGGGCTTGCGTGTCGACGTTTTCCCGGCAGGCAACGATGTGGCAGCCGGGGTGTCCCTCTTTCAGGCACGCCGAGAGCACGGCACTTCTTGCATCTTCCTGATCGTCCACGTGCCATGTCCGAAAATCCAGGCGATCACGGGAGCGGCCGAGGCAGCCCCAACCGGCGTGTGCGCTCAAGGGCAACAGGCCGATGACGAGAATGACCGAGATGCCGGTCATCGACCGCGTTTTCCAGGCTGTCATGCGCTGCGCCTTTCCGCCTTTCGGCTTGTTCTGATCCTGATTCACTCGCTCGTTTCGCGGCGGTCGCGCGACCATCCGCAGACCCAGCCTGCCACAGCGCGGACGCGGCATCCTTGGGCGGGTCCTTAATTGTTCTGAATCGTGCTGCATGGCGCGCCCGCCCCGACAGGGCGGGCGCCGCGCGGGCCCGTCACCCGGTGGGCGCGCTGCTCGCGAAGGCCACGCCCATGGTCTGTCCTCGCAGCCACATCATCCGGCATCGCCGGTGGGCGGCTCCCGACCGCGACAGCGCCAGGAAGAATTGGCGGAGGTTGAGACCCTCGATCGCCTCCAGGAAGAATATTCTCGCGCCGGTCTGCGAGATGTCTTCGACGAAGCAGTCGCGATACCAGGTGCCGTCGATCGCGACGGCTCTGGCCGGGTAGCCCTTTTCGAATCGCACCCGTTCGTTCTTGCGCCGTTGCATCCCCATGAAACGCACCCCGTGCATTCCCGCCACTGGCGACGGATCAATCGAGCCCGCGATGCGCCCGCATCGTCTGCGCGAAGGTCAGCCCGACCCGGGATCCGTTTCGCCAGATCAGCTTGCAGGCGCGTGCGCGGGGATCGTGATCGATCCGCAGAACGAACGACTCCGCAATCCTGGTGCCCTTCGGCACCAGGATGCACGCTCCCGATCGGGAAATGTTGAAGACCGCACAGTCGACCGGGCGCGCGTCCGACGACGCGAGCACCTTGCCGGTGAGCAACGTCAGTTTCCGTGCCGTCCTGCGGTTCTCGACCGCGGGACTGATCAGCCGGTTGACCTTCGACATTGGACTGCCCCACTCAGCCCCGCCCGCGGCAAATTCGCGATGCCGGGCATTCGACCGTTCATTCTACGGTGCGGTCGTATACGAGCCGTGAATCCGCAATTTCCCCGGCGCAAGCCGGCGGGCGACAAACATTTTAGTGCACCGAGGCAGCGTCCCATTCGGCGCAGCCCGGCTCACGCCGCCGCGAATGCCGGCCCGGCGCGGCGCAGGCGGGTGGCGCGTCGCGCGACCGCGCCCGGCTCAGCGAGCCTTTGCGGAGCGCCTTGGTCGGCCTTCCAGTCCGGCCTCGCGAGCTCCGACGTTTGGTCCGCCGGGCCGCATGGTGAACAGGGAATCCACCGTCGTGTAATCGAAGTACCCGAGCCGGGCGATCGGGCGAATTTTCAGCACATCCAGCTTTCCGTCGGCCGTCAGGGCATCGTCGCGGATGTGTACGCCGACGACACGGCCGATCACGACATGATGAACCTGATCGGGAGCGCGGCCGGGCAAAGCCAACGAGCCGTGAAATCTACACTCGAGATGGACTGGCGATGCGGCAACGCGTGGCGGTTTGACGATCCGCGAGGGGATCATTTCGAGACCGGCAAGCACCGCCTCGTCGACCTCGGGCGCGACGAATTGCGACGTGAGATTGACCGCCTCGCGCAATTCGTACGTCGCCATGCTCACCACGAATTCACCGGTGTCGGTCGCGTTCTTGACGCTGTCTTTGCGCCGACCCGTTTCAGGAAACGAATTCGCCGAGAACATCACGTATGGCGGATCGTATCCGAGATTGTTGAATTGACTGTACGGCGCGAGATTGACGATGCCATCAGGACTGACCGTCGAAATCCAACCGATCGGCCGCGGCACCACGATCGATTTGTACGGGTTGAAGGGCAGCCCATGGTCATCCTTGTCCGGTTCATAGAACATGCGGCTCTCCGCCCTGTTCATCCGCGTCTTCACATCCGCGGAATCAGTCGCGCGTATTGCGGTAGGGGCAGAACGCTCCTAATCCGCCCTGATATTCGCGACCTTGATGACTTTCGCCCACTTTTCGGTTTCATCGGCAATGAATTTACCGAATGCCTCGGGCGTCATTGGCATCGGCACTGCGCCCAAATCGGCGAAACGGCCTTGCATTTTTGCATCGGCAAGCCCGGCATTGATCTCATTGTTGAGCACTTCGATGATTTCGCTCGGAGTGTTCTTCGGAGCGCCGACGCCTTGCCACGCGCTTGCCTCGTAACCCGGCAGGAACTCGCCCACGGCCGGAATGTCCGCAAGCAATGGCGAACGCTGTGCGGTCGTCACCGCGAGCGCACGCAGCTTGCCCGCTCGAATGAACCCGGTCGATGAGATCATCGCGGCAAAATACACCTGGACCTGTCCGCCAATGAGATCGGGCAGCGGATTGCCGCGATATGGAACGTGAAACAGGTCCACGCCGGCCATTGCCTTGAACAGTTCGCCGAAGATATGCGGCGCGCTCCCGTTGCCGACGGAAGCCATATTGATCCTCCCCGGATTGGCCTTGGCGTAAGCAATGAACTCGGGCACCGTCTTCGCCGGGAACGAAGGATTGACCATCATGACGAAGGGAACGCCGCAAATGCAGGCCACGGGCGAGATGTCACGGACCAGATTGAAGCTCGCGCCGTCGTAAAGCCCGCTGCCGATGGCGCTGGACGCCGTGACGAGAAGCAGCGCGTAGCCGTCCGGAGGCGCCCGCCCGACCGTCTGGGTAGCCAAGTTGGTGCCGGCCCCCGGTCGGTTCTCGACGATGAACGGCCGGTCGAAACGCGCCGACAGCCACTGAGCAAGCAGGCGCGCGATGATGTCGGGCGCGGTACCGGCAGACAGGCCGACGATCACACGTACGGGGTGCGCCGGATAAGTCTGCGCCATTGCCGGGCGCGAGACGGCGGGGAACGCGGCAGCCGCCGCTGCGACATGCAGAAATTTCCGGCGAGAAATTCTCATTCGCTGCATGACGGCCTCCTTCGGGATTCAGGCTGTCGACGGTTGCTGGCTGCTTCGCTTGCGTTGGCGCCGGGTGCTTTTTGGATGGGGCAGGTTTTGCTCGATCACCCGGATCAGAAGATCCATGAGCAGTTTCCTTTCGCCGCGCGTGATCGGCGACAGGATGTCGTCGTTGACCGCGCTCAAAGCGGGGCGCAGGCGTGAATGAAGTTTCTTGCCCTTGGCGGTCAGGCTGAGAAGACGCACGCGGCGGTCGGCTCCATTCAGCTGCCGGGCGACGATCCCCATCTTGACCAGGTGCTCGACCAGCAGACTCGCGGTGTTGCGATCGACGTTGATCCGGTCGGCGAGGACATTCTGCTCGATGCCGTCCCCGGTTATCGGCGCGAGATGGACCATTACGCCGCATTGCAACGGCGTAAGGCCGAATTCGCCGACCACTTCGGCGGTTCTGGCAGCGCACATCTGGTGGAAGCGCCGGGCGATGGCGGTCGGGATGCCCTGCCACAGGGGATCGACGTCCGCCGCGGCCCGCCGCAGGTCCGTCCGCGCGGCATCATCAGAGGCTTGCATCCCGGATATCCATCATGTTGAATGATCATCATATTACATGATCAATTCGTCATGATATATGACGATCCGCAAGAGTCAAGTCGATGGGGTCATTCAGGACGAGATTGGGGGGCGGAATGCCGGCCCGCGGAGGCGTCGCGCCGCCGGGTCATGCGGCGGCCTCTTCCGACCGAACTCGGTCGGAACTCATTTGTTGGACGGGCAATCAGGACAAGCTGCGCCTGGCACGGCCGCTCCTGGCACCTGGCGAAGCAATCTCGATCGGCGGACGCATGCATCCGCGGGACCAGATTGCGACTTGCGCATTCATGAATGCCGATCTCGGGCAAGCCCGGGATCGGTGCGACGCGCCTCGGGATGAGGCATCATTTGTTCGGAAACGAGTCGGCAGGGCGGCCGCTCACCATCCGCGCTCGTAGGCGACCTTCGGGTCGATCTCCCACACCAGGGGGGCGCCGGCGGCGGTCACCGTCATGTAGACGGCGCCCGCGGGCGCCATCGACGCGGGGATTGCGCCCAGCTTGACGGCGAAGGAAAGCGAACAGTCGAGGTGCAGCGCCTTCCCGTTGATCTTCGCCATGGCGGGGGCCATGTCGGGGCCCATACCGGGACCCATGTTGGGCCTGTTCGCTGGAATCCCGTTTTTCACTGCACGGGGAGGGAAGCTGTCGCTGGCCATGCTGGGAAGCTCGTGTCCGTGTGTCGGCTTTCGATCGCAGACGGTTGGCGCGGATTCGCGAAAGAGTCCGCGCCGGTTCATGCGCGGCCGTTTCGCCGCTGCATACCGATAACGCGACCGGGTTTCCCTCGTTCCGGATGACGCGACGCCGCGTCCCGCCGCGCACGCGCGGGGCCGGCACGGCGATGGCGGTGCCTGCCGGCCGGCCGCGCAGCGCGTCTACTTCGGGGCGGCGTCGTAGAGCGTGCTGCCCTTGTCCACGATATGCACCGTCAGGAGAATCAGCGGCGTATTGCCGACGACCTTGATGCCGCCGTGCGGAACGTCGCGCGCATTGACCGAGCCCGTTCCGGTCTTGAGCTCGAGCTTCTTGCCGTCGGGCGTCTCCACGGTCGCGCCCTGGACCACGTAGAACGCCTCCTCGCCGTGATGGATATGGCGCGGGATCGAGTCGCCCGGCTTGTATTCGGTGGACGAGACGACGACCTCCATGTTCGTCCCGGTCAGCGGGCTGCGCTTCAATTCGTGCCGGTTCTTCGACTCGAGGTCCTGCGCCTGCGCGGCGCCGGCGAGTGCGACGGCGGCGGCCACCGCGAGCCACAGTGCAGCGATCTTCATTTGAGCCCTCCCGTTGTCATTGCGCGGACATGCGGGTGTCCGCATGTCCCGAGGGCCGATACCGGCGCCCGGCGACGAGTATCCGCGACGGCCGTGCGCCGGATCAAGGCCTGCCGCCTCGGCCAGGTGCCGGGGGCGGCCACGCGTCACTCCCCCCTCGCACGACGTGCCATCGGCGCGCCGGCGAGCCAGGCCCCGGCGGCGGCCAGTGCGGTCGCCTCGACGCGGTCTCTGACGCGATCGGTATCGGA
>Ga0126371_10005687_pt1 | contig 11085 bp, 7 predicted proteins | sample PanSoiMetaPlot_4_FD_110145 | JGI IMG/M metagenome (GOLD analysis project Ga0126371, IMG submission 110145) | Tropical forest soil microbial communities from Panama - MetaG Plot_4 | ecosystem: Environmental > Terrestrial > Soil > Tropical forest > Bulk soil | place: Panama | collected 2016-02-17
AGAACAGCAGGGCCCAGCCGCCGCCGATGCCGCCTCTTCCGATCAACCGATATTGCTCGCGCTTTTCGAGCGCGATGCCACCGATAAGTAGGAACAATGCCGTGAAATAAGAAATGCCAGCCTTGCCCAGCGGGCCAAGAGTACCCAATTCATGGATGCCGAAAAGAGCGACGCCAACGACAAGGATGATGATTCCCAGTTTGTAAAGCCAGTTGGTGCCGAGTGTCTCCTCGATGGAGGAAACGGTCTTCAGGCGTTGCTGAAGCGTCGGCCTCGGTGGAGAAGCCTTGGGCACTCGAATGTGCAAGGCCGACACGGGCAGGGGAGTCGAGATTCGTGCCGCGAGACTTGACGGCATTCCTCCTTCGCGGGGCGGAACAGCCGGTGGCACGCGCGGAGCCGGTGGCTGTGGCGGCTGGGACTGAACTGGCGCTGCAGGCGGTTTGCTCGCAGCGGGAGGCGCAAGGGGCGCGGCAGGTGCGACCGGCGCAGGAATCTTTGGCGGAACAACGGGAGCCGCTGGTTTCACTTCATCGGGAGTTTTTGCCAATGCCGGCAACGCTGGCTCCCGCACGGGCGCACATAACACTGGCGGCGTAGGTGCTTTTTGCTGATGTTGCGCTGCAGGAGGAGGCACCTGAACCGGCGGCGGAAACACAACCCGTGATGAGGGTACCGAGACTTCCTTTGCCGGAGGCGTGGGCCGTTCGACCGGTTCGTCCGCGGGTCCAGAAGCGCCGGACGGAGCGAAGGCGATTTGCTTCTTGAGATCGGCGATTTCGCGCTGGAAAGATCGGTACTGCCTGGCCCGCTCTTCCCGGCTCTCCTCCAGGTCTGCCCGTAATTTCTTGTATTTCCCGAGGAGGTAGAGTGTCAGAAAGGGGGTAACGGCCAACAGCACTAAGAAGAGAATAGCAATCAGCTCAACCACGGGCATTTGCTTGTCCTTGGAAGCGTCTGACCCGTTCTTTCTTCCGATCTTAGAACGGCGCTCGAGCAGAATCTTGCGCTTTGTTGCCCGAAGGAACCCTCTCAGTAAACCTGGCCCGAGTAACCCCTTAGGGGCAAATAAGTTAGACGAACTGCCCGGTGAGTCGTGGCAAGATAGCGGGATGGTAATCCGTCGGGCGGTTGCTGCACGAGACGAGGATGCGCTATGGGCGATTTTGGAGCCGGTGATTCGTGCGGGCGAGACTTACCCGCAGCCCCGTGACATGGATCGTGAAAGCGCGCTAGCCTACTGGTTTTCGCCCGGCCACGAAGTCTTTGTTGCAGAAAACAACGGGGAAATCGTCGGCACCTACTTCCTGCAAGCCAATCAAAGGGGAGGTGGCGCGCACGTGGCGAATTGCGGCTACATGACCGCGCCTTGCGCTCGTGGCCGTGGCGTAGCTCGTGCGATGTGCGAGCACTCGCTCGATCGCGCCCGGCAGCGCGGCTTCCGCGCCATGCAATTCAATTTTGTGGTCAGCAGCAACGAGCGCGCCGTCCAGCTGTGGCAGAAGTGTGGCTTCGAAATCGTCGGCCGCCTTCCCAAAGCTTTTGAGCATCCAACCATCGGCTTCGTCGATGCCTACACTATGTACCGCCAACTCTGAGCGGTTTGCGCTCTTGTGCGCGCCTGTGCTACACATGCTGCATGCCAGATTTCGCCGCTCCCGTGGAACGCCTCATCGATGAATTGAAGCATCTTCCCGGCATCGGCCAGAAGACCGCGCAGCGGCTGGCGTTTTTCTTGCTACGCGCCGAGCCAGAAGACGCCTTGGCGCTCGCCGACGCCATTCGCGATGCCAAGGAAAAAATCCGCGAGTGCTCGACGTGCCACAACATCACGGACGCCGACCCGTGCCTTTACTGCGTCGGCCCCACGCGCAACAAGAAAACCATTTGCGTAGTCGAAGAAGCGCACAACATTCTCGCCATCGAAAAAACGCGCACCTATAGCGGCATGTATCACGTTCTGGGGGGGGCCCTTTCGCCCCTCTCCGGGCGCGGCCCGGACCAGCTGCATATCAAGTCGCTGATCGAACGGCTGAAGGGCGGCACCGTCGAAGAAATCATCATCGCCACGAACCCTACCGCCGAGGGCGAAGCTACAGCCGTATATCTCTCGAAGCTCCTCAAACCTTTGGGCGTCCGGGTTACCCGCATTGGCGTCGGCATCCCGGTTGGCGCGGATCTGGAATATGCCGACGAAGTCACCATGTTGAAGGCTATGGAAGGCCGCCGGGATCTTTAGCCGATGGTTTCATTTCGGGGCGTCGCACCCGTGCCCTAATCCAGAATCTCCTCCTGAGAGGAATTGCCTCTCCTCATCACCAAGCAGTGAGGGCCTTGGGGTAAAGCCCTACCATCCACCGTGCTGCGCTCTGGCTCGAAGCGAGCAAGGGAGATCTCAAGAGAGCGCTTCAACACGCGTCGGGCAATCGGCGTTACCTCGGAGAAAACGTCCTTGCGAAACGGCCTTGGCAATTTCCGTTTGCGCCCATGCCACCACACGGACCGGCGCCACGATCGTCCCGTTTTTCAGTTGTCTCGTTCCGAGTCTCGGGACAAGCTACCTCTGGCGCTGCCGGAAAACGTACCGGCAGCGGGTCCGGTCGGAGCTTCTCGGGTCACACCGTGGCCCGGTCAAACAATTCCGCACCGCAGACGGATAGGGAGCGGAGAGGCTTTTGGCAGAGTTCGGCGGTCTGATTTCGGAAGGCGACTTTGCTTCAGATCGAACGTCCGATTTCACCACTACCTATTGCTTATTCGGCGAGAACCATTGGGGAGAAACTCTTAGTACTCTCAGAACGCTCTAGAAAATTCCGCAATTTAGGTATACAGTGCCGCTTGACGGTTGTCCCCACACCCACGACTTGGCAGCCGGTACGCTGCCGGGAGGTGCGCTACATGCCGGGCCTGGCGCACTACATGGCGCAGTACGACCACGAGCACGAGTCCGCTTCAAACAAGGTGCTGCATGCCATCGGTATCCCCATGATTTTTGCTGGGATTATCCTTGCGCTTTTCCTGAAGTGGATTTGGGGCGCGGGATTGTTTCTTGGCGGGTGGGTGCTTTTGTTTCTCGGACATCGGATGGAAGGAAATCGTCCGGCGTTTTTTCAAGGACCGATTTATTTGCTCGTTGGGCCAATCTGGGTCGCTCGAGAAGTTTGGATGTTTGTGTTGGGAACAAACCGCAAGCCGACCTCAGAAGGTACCCCGCGAAGCTCCGCCTCCAATTAGCACGGCGGGCGGGAGGAACGCGAAGTCAAGCACCCTGAGGTTCGACGGCGGTTTGTATGAACGATACAGGCAGCAATTTTGCTGATGAGACGGTTGAGATGGCTTCGGAATCGGGAGCCAACGTAAACGCCGAGCCGAGGAAGCGCCGCAGCACGCGCATCGTGCAGGCCGTCCCTCTGGTGGTAACCGGTGTGGACGCCCTCGGGCGCCCGTTTGTCGAGCGTACTTCTTCGCTCATCCTCAACTGCCACGGTTGCCGTTACCAATCGAAGCATTACGTGCTAAAGAATATGTGGGTGACGCTGGAGATTCCTCACCCGGAAACCGCGCAGCCGCCGAGATCTGTGCGCGGCCGCGTGGCCTGGATCCAGCGGCCGCGGAGCGTCCGACAGCTCTTTCAAATCGCGTTGGAATTGGAAGTGCCCGGAAACGTGTGGGGCATCGCGTTTCCACCGGAAGACTGGTTTGCTTTCCCTGAGGGCGTGGACGCGCCTCCGCTGCTCGAGGGCGTGCCAGTGCCGGCAGCTCTGGCACCGTCTGTGCCGTCTGTCGAACCTGGGGCGCCTCCGCCTGTCAGCGAAGCTGAGTCTCCATCGGCAAATACGAGCGACAATTTGCGGGTCTTTCCTTCTCCGGCCAGTGCAACCGATGCGTCCCTCCAATTGGCACGACAGGTAGCCAAACTGGTCGCCGATGCGCGGCAGCAGATTCAAGCCGCTGCTGAGGAGGCCGCTTCGCACGCGGTCTCCACCGAACGCCGCCTCTCTTTCGAGGAATGGGAGAAAAAGTTCGCCGCGGGGCGCGCAGAGATCGCGAAAGAAACTGCACGCGCGCTGGAAAAGCTGCACGAGGAGAGCGACAAGCAGGCGCGCGAGGTACATGCCGCCGCGGCGGAAGCGTTGCGAACCGAGTTGCCTCGCTGGCTGGCTCCGCAACTCGAGCAGCTAACGCGCGATCTTACGGAGAGGCTATCGCGGGAAGCTCTCGCACAGCGCGAAAACGCACAGCAACTCGAGGCCGCCAGCGAGGCTCTCAAGGCCACCCGTCAGCAAGCCGAGGAAACAGCAGCGCGGCTCGAGGCTCGCGCAGAGCAGGCCGAAGCACAAATCGCCGCCCGGGCAGACGCGGCCACGCGCTCGCTTGAGGAAATTGCCAAGCAGCGAGAAGAAACCGCTAAAGCGCGGTGCGACGGCCTGGAAGCCAAAGCTGTCGAAGTTCACCGGCAAACAACTTCCGCGCTCGCTGCGGCCCAGTCTTCCTGGCGAGAACAGCTTTCCAAGGAAGTAGCGGCTGCCGAGGCGCATGCAAGCGAGCACCTGGAAACTATGCTCGCCGAAGCCCAAGACCGTGCTGCCGGAGGACTAAACCAGCATTTGCGCTCGCTGCTCGCCGAGTTTCAGGAAGAAACGGCGCGGCACGCCGCCGCTCTCAGCAAATCTGCGGCAGCAGCCGAGGCCGAATGGGCACAGCGGCGCAGCGAATTGCGCAGCGAGTCGGAATCTCTGGTTGAACAAGTCGACGCGCGTGTTCGCTCCTGCGACGAGGCCGCCAACCAGGCGAAGGAAGAATTCGAACGGCAGATTCAAGAGATGCTGCAACCGCACTTGACGCACGCGGAGGAGGCCATCCAACGTCTTGCGGGGAGCCGCTGCCTGGTCGACGCCGCGCTGACGCTCCAGCAGGATCGCATCCGCGTCTGCGCCGACGAGGCCTTCGCCGAATCGCTGGCGCACTTCCGCGAGGACCTCGGCAGCGTGGAACAGATCCTGCGTGAATCGTCGCAATCGATCACGGTGCAATCTCTTGCGGAGCTGGAAGGAAGAGTAGGAGACCTAAAGCACGAGGTGTTGGGGGAACTTCTCAAATCCACGGAGTGGTACGAGAAGAAGGCCCAGACACAGATTCAAAATCATTCGGAAAAAGCCGTCGAGCACGCCGCAAATCAACTGCGGGAAAAGGCCGGCGAAATCTCCAGCGCCTTCGCCACGGAGCTCGATCATTCCAGCCGCAACTTCCTCGGTCATACGCAAACACAAATGGAAGACGCGGTGCACGATTCCTTCGAGCGCGCGCGCGCGCTTTTCGCTGAAGCGGCCGACACGACCGCCGCGGCGTTTATCGACGAAATTCAGAGCACCGCCAGGCAAGAGCTTGGGGGGTACCACGAGGAACTCAAGCGCTCCACCGCGCAGGAGCGGTCGGAGCTCGCCGAGCAGGTCAGCGCCGAACAGGCGGCCTTTCTGAAACGCTTCCAGGAGTCTTTGGGCGGCGTTCTTGAAGGAAGTGTAGCTGAAGCGCAGAAGACCGTGTCAGAAGGCTTTGCGCCGCTGCTTGCCGAATGGAAGAACATAACCGATGAGCACCAGCAGGAAATGCAGCGGGCGTACGACCGCATCGGCGAGCAAGCCGCGGAGCAGCACAAGACTCGCCTTGGAAGCGTTTCGAATCAATGGCTGCTGGCCACCGTGTCGTCGCTCGATCACCAGTCGCGCGAAATGATTTCAGGAATTGCTGCCACCGCCGAAGAAAAACTTCGCGCCGCCTGTGCGCAGGTTTTCGAAGGCATGGGAGATTCGCTGCGGCAGCGGCTCACCGAAATCGCCAAGAATTTCACGCCGCCAACCGAGCCTCCTTCTCCACTCGCGAAAGGCGCCAGTACGGGAAACTAGCACTCCCGCCCGGCCTTAGGTCCCCCGCGCAGGAGCCATGCCGCCCGATTCCCAGTTCACTTTGACCCCGGTATAATCCGAAGATTCGATCGTTATGGCCAATCATGCCTATCTGCGCGTCTGGACCCGCGACTTCTCGCTGGAAAAAATGATTGCTGACTTCGCGCGGTTTCTGACCACTGCGCCGCTCTCCGCTGCTCACGATACTTTTGACGAATTAGTGGTCCAGGCAGTCGATCCCGGCGAGTCCCCTATCGCGGAATGGGACTTGCGTCCGCTCCATGCCAGTCCGGCCGAAGTAGCTGCCATGGCCGCCCAGCATCTCAATTCCGACACTGCCTACATCGCCAGCGCAACGTGGGATCTATGGGCTTTCGACATCGATACTCTGACCTGGCAGCGCAAACCGCAGCCTCTCGAACTGAGTTGCCACGGTTTGGATTACGACCATGGAATTGCCACTTCCGCAGGTCACTTTCAAGCGGATCTAGGCTTCGAGCATTTCTTCACCGGTCATGGCCGATTACTTGCGCCCGCGACACCGGCTCATTCCGCTGAATCCGTCAATTCGCCCAACTCCTTCAATTCTCCGGAACATCCGGTTGAGCACACTTTCCGGCAGTGGATGGCCGCGAGTAACAACCTCAAGGAATATCACGCCAAGACCCGCGAAAACATCCAACAGTTGTTCCGCTGGGTGGATGCCATCGAACGAGCCCTCCCCGTGGCGCGCACCGAGCTATGGTCGGAAGGCGAGGACAATATGGAAGCGCGGCTAGACGAGATTCTCGCCCAGCGCTAGCCGAGCACCCAATGGCAATTTGCATTGCCACAGTGCTTCCAAGGAACGCGGTCAGCAGTTAGAATTGTAGTATTTGGCGATGGATTCGGCGCGTCCGGAAGTGCCGCCGAAGCTGGCAATCCCCAGCGCTCCGGGGAAAGTAGGGCACGCCGAGCCGATAGCCAGGACTAGGCTCACGGCCTTAGGGTGCGATGGAAAAGTCTACATTGAAAGACTGTTCGTGTGCTAACGGGACCGGGCGGGCGCCGTCCTTTCTAAGGAGGGTAGTCGGTGCCGGGGCGGTCCGAACCGGAAAAATCCCGCTGCGTTTGTGTCTGAGTTTTCTGCCGATGGCCGTTGTTGTGGCTGGCTGCGGCACGGATGCGAGCAAACCTGCGGTCCAGGCCGAGGCCAAGCCTGCCGCGCCGGCCGTCCCCGACGAGATTCAGTCGGCGGCGGAGTCTCTGCTAGGAAGGGAGACCCAGGTGTTGCTTTTCGGCGATCTGGCGAAAAACGGCCAGCAAGAATTCCTTGCGGCCAACGTCGTGCCGAAAACGCCCACCAATAACCTGCCCGGCACGATCGTGACGCGCGCTGTGGTCGTTGAGAAGGACGACGGGCAATGGTCGGAGGTTCTGCGCTGCGACGAACACTTGAAGAACCTGAAAGGGTTTCTCGGCATGACGCCCCTGGCCGCGGTGACGGGATGGCGGCTGCAGTACGAACAAAGCCCGGACAAGGGACTGGAACTCTACTTTACGCCGCTGAAGGGCGTCACCGATTCCCATGTCCTGGCAATAGGCGTGCGCTGGAATCCCGGGACCAAGCGTTACCAATCGCTTGATCGCACCTACGAACATTTTCTGCCCGAATCCCCGGCCCTTGACACTGCGAGGTCCACTCTGCGATGAGCCAGGCAACGACCCGCGCGAACTCGCAGGGAGCCAACCGCGGACAGCAGCCGCCTCCGAGCAAAGACCTCCGCGGGTTGATGCCCTATTTGCGCCGCTATACCTGGAGCATCGTCTTCGGGTTGCTCATGGTCGTGATGATGGGGATCCTCGGCAATGTGCTCCCGCTGGCGATTGGCATCTTGACCGACACGCTCTCTGGCAGCCCTGCTCCTTTTGAGCACGCCGGCAATGCGGGAGCGGCACTGTCGGCCATGCATCGGCTGTCGGCTCTCAGCCGTGCCATTCCGTACTACGAGCCAAATAGTCGCCGCACCCTGGAGATTTACTGCCTGGTTCTGGTCCTCTGCGTGGCAATCAAGGGCGTTCTTTCCTTCGAAGCGCGCTGGAAGCTGATCAGCGTCTCTCGGGATATCGAATACGATATTCGAAGTGACCTCCTGAATCGATTGCTCGTTCTCGAACCCGAGTTCTACGTGCGCAATCGCACGGGCGAACTCATGTCGCGGGCCACCAATGACCTCAACTCTGTCCGCATGGTGCTTGGTCCGGGCATCATGTATAGCGCCACAACCCTGGTCACCATGATTATAGCCATCCTGGTTATGGTGACGATCTCGCCTTCGCTCACGCTGTGGGTGCTGGTCCCCGCGCCGATCGTGGCCGTTGCCGTATGGTACTTCGGCAAAACCATTCACGAGCTTTACGAGAAAATCCAGGCTGCGCTCGCCACTCTCACCGCACGGGTTCAAGAGAATCTTGCCGGCGTGCGGATCGTGCGGGCGTACGCGCAGGAAGACGCGGAAATCCGGGGGTTTGATGAGCCGAATCGCGAGTACGTGTCGCGCAACATTCGCCTCATTCGCACCTGGAGCATGTTCATGCCTTCGCTCACGGCTCTGTCAGGTACAAGTTTCCTCGTCTTGCTGTGGCAGGGCGGCCACCAACTGCTCCGCGGACAGATCTCGCTCGGCGCGCTTATTGCTTTCAATGGGTACCTCGCCGTGCTCGTCTGGCCCATGATCGCGCTCGGCTGGGTCACCAATATTTTCCAGCGCGGGGCCGCTTCCATGGGCCGCCTGAATTTCATCTTGACGGCCACACCCAATATCGACGACCGAGGCGCAACCCTTCCGAAAGATTCGGCTCCGCTCGGCGAAATCGAGTTTCGCGACCTTACTTTTGCCTACCCAACCACCCTTTCCGGCACCAATGGATCCAATGGCTCCGGCAAATCGAACGGCAGCGGTCCGCACGCGATTCTTTCCGACATCAACCTGAAAATCCCTGCTGGATCGACCCTTGCTGTCGTTGGGCCCACGGGGTGCGGGAAAACGACGCTCGCCGCGCTAATTGCCCGGCTCTGGGAGGCGCCCGAAGGAACCGTGCTGATCGACGGCCACCCCATTCAACAATGGCCCCTCGAAGCGCTTCGCCGCTCCATCGGCTACGTACCTCAGGACACTTATTTGTTCAGTGAAACGGTCGGCGGGAATATCGCTTTCGGCATTCCCAATTACAATCCGGAGCGCGCCCGCGAAGCTGCGGAAATCGCCAGCCTTCATGGCGACATTCAGGATTTCTCCTCTGGCTACGACACCGCGGTCGGAGAACGCGGCATCACGCTCTCCGGCGGACAGAAGCAGCGCACCGCCATTGCCCGCGCCATTATTCGCGACCCGCGCATCCTGATCCTGGATGATGCGCTGTCCAGCGTGGATACGCAAACCGAGGAGAAAATCCTCTCCGGATTGCGCGGCGTCATGCGTGGCCGCACCACCATTCTAATTTCGCATCGCACGTCTACGGTGAAGAACGCTGACCAGATTGTCGTTCTCCGCGAAGGCCGCATCATCGAGCGCGGGAGGCACGACCAATTGCTCGAGCGCGGCGGGTACTACGCGGACCTGTACCAGAAACAGTTGCTTGAGGAAGAGCTCGAAAACGCATGAGCAACCTGCACGAAGAAGAGGCCTTAGGTAAAGCGTACGACTCGCGTCTGATGCGGCGGCTCCTCGAATACATGAAGCCGTACCGGTGGCGCGTGGTTTTGGCGCTCGCGCTGGTGGCGGTGGTCACGCCGCTCGAGCTCGCGCCCCCGGCTATTTTCCAGAAAGCGATCGACGGCTACTTTGTCCCCGCGATGAATCACGCCATTCCGGAAAGCAAGGCTTGGACGGGCGTTATTTGGCTGAGTCTGTTGTTTTTGGCCGTGCTTTCGTTCGATTTTCTCGCGCAGTATGTGCAGATTCGCATCATGCAGCGGGTGGGCCAGCAAACCATGTACGACATGCGGCGCGAGATTTTCGGCCACATGCAGTGCCTGCCGATGAGCTATTTCGATCGCAACCCAGTCGGCCGCCTGGTAACTCGGGTTACCACTGATGTCGATGCGCTCAACGACCTCTTTGCCGCCGGGGTCGTCACCATGATCAACGACTTCTTTCTGCTCGCGGTCATGGCTGGCCTGCTGTTCAAAATCAATGCTCATCTGGCTTTGGATGCCCTGGCCGTCTTGCCCGGCATCCTGGTTGTCACGCTGATTTTCCGGAAATACGTCCGGGACGCCAATCGCCACATCCGCACTGCTATTGCGCGCATCAACGCTTTTCTGCAGGAATACATTTCGGGCATGAGTGTGGTGCAACTTTTCAATCGCGAGACAAAGGCCCAGGACGAATTTGCCAAACGTAATCACGACAACATGCTTGCCTGGCGCGACGCCATTCTGGCCTACGCGCTCTTTTATCCGGCGGTCGAATTTTTGAGCTTTGCCACCATTGCCCTGATTTTTTGGGACGGAGGCAATCGCATACTTCATGGCGCCCTAACCATCGGCGTGCTTATCGAATTCACGATGTATGCCCAGCGCTTCTTCCGGCCCATCCAGGATCTCAGCGAAAAATTCAACATCCTGCAATCCGCCATGGCCGCCTCGGAACGCATCTTCAAACTTCTCGACGAGCCGGTCACTATTCAGTCCGACGTCAACGCCATTCCGCTTGTCCAGCCGCGCGGCGAAATCGAATTCCGCAACGTCTGGTTCAGCTACCGAGATGTTCCCGAACCTGCCGACGAAGACTGGGTCCTGCGCGACGTCTCTTTCCGCGTCGAACCGGGCCAAACCTTTGCGATCGTCGGTCATACCGGAGCGGGCAAGACCACGCTCATTTCCCTGCTCCTGCGTTTTTATGATATTCAGCGCGGCCAAATCCTTCTTGATGGCAAGGACATTCGCGCCATCCAGCTACAGGACCTGCGCCGCCAGTTCGGCATCGTGCTCCAGGATCCGTTTCTCTTCACCGGAACGATTGAAACCAACGTCCGCCTTGGCACTCAGCACATCGAGAACGCAACGGTCGAGCGCGCGCTCGAGGAAGTTGGCCTAGGCGAATTCATTCGTTCGCTTTCGAATGGCGCCGCTACCAGCGTCAACGAGCGCGGCTCCACGCTTTCGGTCGGCCAGCGCCAGCTCATCAACTTCGCCCGC
>Ga0126371_10005689_pt1 | contig 11083 bp, 11 predicted proteins | sample PanSoiMetaPlot_4_FD_110145 | JGI IMG/M metagenome (GOLD analysis project Ga0126371, IMG submission 110145) | Tropical forest soil microbial communities from Panama - MetaG Plot_4 | ecosystem: Environmental > Terrestrial > Soil > Tropical forest > Bulk soil | place: Panama | collected 2016-02-17
GCAGTCCGCTTTGCCTTCCCACAGCGCTTTCATCCGATCGCGGAGCAACCCCCCGGCGGCAGATTTCGCCATATGGCCGGTGTCATGATCGGGATTACCTCGGGATTTGCCGGGATCGGCGGCGGCATCCTGACTAACATCGTGATGACGCTGGCTGGACTGCCGATACACAAGAGCATCGGCCGCGCCGCGGCTGCGGGCATCGTGGTCAGCTTTCCCGCCACTCTCGCTGCCGCGCTTGCCTCCGAGTCGCATCATGCGTTCGAGGTGGGCAGCATCGATCTCACTATGTGGGCTTGCATCGCGCCCGCACAGGCTATCGCGGCGTGGTTCGGTGCGCGCATAGCTCCGCTGATCTCGGCGGCCCATCTGAGCCGGGTGTTTGCGATGGCTCTGTCGGCCACCGGCGTCACCATGCTGTATTCGAGTCTGGTATAAAGCTACGGTGGAAATATCGGGCTCGACCTTGTTCCTGCGGATAGAAGTGAATCATGGCATTCGGCACGATGCCACAAAATTTTGGTCAAGCTCTCACTCCCCCATCTGCAGCAACGCGCCACGCCGGCGGGCGTCGCGGAAGGCGAACAAAAAGGCGAAAGCTCCGAGCGTCACGTAAAGAACATCGAGCGCTGCCGCAGTGAGCAGGTAGTCGGCGCGGAAGATCCCGGTGAACAGCACTGCCCGCATGCCCTCGAATACGTAAGTCGACGGCAATGCCCAGGCGATGTGCTGCAGCCAGCCCGGCAGGATCGAGACCGGGTAATAGACCGCGCTGATCGGCGACAGGGTGAAGACAACGGTCCAGGCCAGGCCCTCGGCCCCCATCCCCTGGCGCAGGATCAGCCCGCAGATAGCCATGCCCAACGCCCAGCCCATGATCAGCAGCACGGCAAAGAATCCGACGAGCGGCAACCCCATCGCAAAGATCGAATAATGGTAGAGCGGGATCGCGAGCAGCGCCGCGGGCACGATGCCGAGCAGGACGCGGATCATGCTCATCGACAGCAGCGACAGCACCCACTCGTAGGGACGCAACGGGGTGACGAACAAGTGCCCGAGATTGCGCGCCCACATCTCCTCGAGAAACGAGATCGACAGGCCGAGCTGGCCACGAAACAGCACATCCCACAGCATCACCGCGGCCAGCAGCACGCCAAAGGCGCGAAAGACGTAATTGGTGTTGACGTAGAGAAACTGGCTCATAAAACCCCAGACCAGCATCTGCAGGGTCGGCCAGTACATCAGCTCGACGGTGCGCGGCCACGAGCTGCGCAACAGGTAAAGATACCGCAGCAGCATCGCCCAGACCCGGGCCGCCGGCGCCCCGGAACGGTTCACGCCACGGGCTCCAGCACCGCTTGTGAGCCGCGCGCGATGTGCAGAAACACCTCCTCCAGATTGGTGCGGCCATAACGGTCGATCAGCGCTTCGGGGCTGCCGTGGTCGACGATGCGGCCGGCCTTCATCATCATGACGTCCGAGCACAATCGCTCGACCTCGGCCATGTTGTGCGAGGCCATCAGGATCGTCGCCCCCGTGCGGGCGCGGTAGCTTTCGAGATAGCCGCGCACCCAGTCACCCGTATCCGGGTCGAGCGAGGCCGTCGGCTCGTCGAGCAGCAGCAGCTCGGGCTCGTTCAACAGTGCTTTGGCGAGCGCCACGCGGGTCTTCTGTCCGGCCGACAGCTTGCCCGCGGGTCGTTCGAGAAAACCTTCGATCTGCAGATCTTCCGCCAGCCGCTCGATGCGTTCGCGGCGCCGCGGTAAGCCATATAGCCGGGCATAGATCGACAGGTTCTGGCGCACGGTCAGCCGGTGCGGCAGATCGACAAAGGGCGAGGAGAAATTGATCCGCGGCAGCACCCGATAGCGGTGCCGCAGCATGTCTTCGCCGAGGACCCGCACCCGGCCGGCGGTCGGCAGCAGGAGGCCGAGCAAGATCGACAAGGTCGTGGTCTTGCCGGCGCCATTGCCGCCGAGCAATGCCGCGGTCACGCCACGGCGGACGACAAAGCTGATCCCGTCGACTGCAACGGCGGTCGGATAGTGCTTGACGAGTTCTTCGACTTTGACGGCGGGTTCGAGCATCGCCCCTATATGGCTCATGGTGGGTTGGTGGACCAGCGCCGAGCTGCCGCTCGTCGCCAGACCTCAAATCTCCGTTTTGGTCATGCCGATCAGCGCAATTATCAGGCTTGCGAGATGGTGCGCGCTACCCCAATGTAAGCGTTGAAACACGCCACGGCGGTGAATTTGAAGATATAGCAATGTCGCGGTGTATTGTCAATATAAGAATAAAATTATTCACAATAATAGCCCACCCTGTTTCTCCCCTGATAGTGCGATTCGGCCCCCTGCGGGCGTCGATACGCTCCCTGTTCGCGAAACCGAGGAGCGAGCCGTAACCACCTGATCTACAGGGCTTTATCGGCAAGTAGCCGGGCAAATTTGGGGGTCGAGGCGAATATTTACCCTGTTTTCCGGCTTTTTCAGGGGTCGGCCAGCTCACCGTTCGCCTCGATTTCTTGGACAGGCTCTTGCACCGATGAGCCGAGTGTGGAGGGATGCGAAGATCGCCAAAGCGAGATCATTTTGTGACCGATACCAGCCTCATCGCCCCGAGCGAGACCTCCGGCCCGGTCAATCTACGCACCCTTATCCTGATTCGCTGGGTGGCGATCGCCGGGCAAGCCTCGACGATCCTGATCGTCCACTACGGGCTGGGTTTCGCGCTTCCGCTGGTTCCGGCACTCGCCGTCGTCGCCTCTTCGGCCCTGCTGAACCTTCTGCTGATCGTGCTCCGGCAGTGGGCGGCGCGGCTCGGCGCCCGCGATGCCGCCCTCTATCTCGGCTACGACATCCTGCAGCTCGCCGTATTGCTCTACCTTACCGGCGGGTTGCAAAACCCGTTCTCGATCCTGATCCTGGCGCCGGCGACGGTCGCCGCGACGATCCTGTCGCGCCGCGCCGTGATCGCGCTGTCGATCCTCGCGGTTGCGGCGATCAGCGTGCTCGCCTTGCGGCACATGCCGCTGCCATGGCGCGCCGAGCCCCTCTTGTTTCCGCCCGAACTCGTGCTCGGGGCGTGGATCGCGCTGGTGCTCGCCACCGTGTTCATCGGCGCCTACACCTGGAGCATTGCGCAGGGGGCGCGACGGTTGCGCGATGCGATGGCGGCGACCCAGCTCGCACTCGCCCGCGAGCAGCGTGTATCGGCGGTCGGCGCGCTCGCCGCAGCAGCGGCGCACGAGCTCGGCAGCCCGCTCGCCACGATCGCGGTCATCGCCAAAGAGCTGGTGCGCGAGCTGCCCGACAACAGCCCGCACGCCGAGGATGCGGCACTGCTGTTGAGCCAATCCGAGCGCTGCCAGAGGATCCTCGCCGAGCTCGCTCAGCAGCCGGAGGAAGACGGTGGATCGCCCTACACCCGGCTGCCGATCTCGGCGCTGGTCGAGGCGGCGGCCGCACCCTACCGCAATCAGGGGGTCAGGCTGATTCTCGCGACGGCCGGCGATCCTGCCGTGGAGGAGCCGCTCGTCAGGCGCAGTCCGGAGATCATGCACGGCCTCAACAACCTCGTGCAAAACGCCGTCCAGTTTGCCGCCCGCGAGATCAGCATCACGATCTTCTGGGACGCATCAACCGTCACGGTCGAGCTCGACGACGACGGGCCGGGGTTTCCGCTCCATCTCCTCGGGCGGCTCGGCGAACCCTATCTGTCGACGCGGGCTGGGGTGACCGACCATATGGGCCTCGGCATTTTTATCGCGCAGAGCCTGCTCGAACGCAGCGGAGCGAGGCTCGCCTTCGACAACCTCGCCGAAGGCGGCGCCCATGTTGCGATTTCCTGGAATCGTGCCAATCTGGAAATGGTCGACAGAATCCGCTCGCCCATAGCCGCGGTACCAGAGCATCGCTAGGGGCGGGGGAAGCCCGGGACGACACCCATGGGCTGACCTATCGAGGGGCAAGCGTCATGAACGAGAGCGAGCGAGGAAATCACGCCGGCTCGGCAGGCGGGCTTTCCGCTGCATTGCGCGATCTGCCCGAATCCGAACGGTCGTTGCTGATCGTCGACGACGATGCGCCATTGTGCCAAAGGCTCGCCCGGGCGATGGAGCGGCGCGGCTTTGTCGTCGCCACCGCGGACAGCGTCGCCGGTGGCATCGCCGCAGCGACCGACCAGCCGCCGGCTTTCGCTGTGGTCGACATGCGGCTCGGCGACGGGCGCGGCTTCGATATCGTCACCGCATTGCGCCGGGCCCGTCCGGCCTCGCGGATCGTGATGCTGACCGGGTATGGCAACATCGCGACCGCGGTCGCAGCGGTCAAGGCGGGGGCAATCGACTATCTGCCAAAACCGGCTGACGCGGATGCCGTCGAACGCGCCCTGCTCGCCCAGGACGACGGAGCGCCGGAGCCGCCCGAGGACCCGATGTCGGCCGATCGGGTGCGCTGGGAGCACATTCAGCGGGTCTTCGAGCTGTGCGACCGCAATGTTTCCGAGACCGCGCGCCGGCTCAAGATGCACCGCCGCACCTTACAGCGCATTCTCTCCAAGCACGCCCCGCGCAGCTGACGCGCCGAGCCCATCCGTTCGTTCTAGGCGCGCCGGGCCAAACCGAACCCGACGGCGATCCACCCGGCGCCGGCAAAGATCAGATCGATGCCGAGGAACAGCCCCAGGATGTAGAGGCTGGAAACCGGCCAATGTGCCAGGATGATCAGGCCGAGCAGCAGGGTGATGGCACCGGACACGACCACCCAGATCCACGGCATTCCCTCTTTCATGCTGAAAGCCAGCCAGATCCGCATGATACCGGACGCGATCAGCGCGATCCCGAGCAGAAGGGTCAGCAATGCCGCCGCCAGCAAGGGATTCTCAAAGGTCAGAAAGCCGGCGATGATGTAGAGCGCGCCGAGCAGCAGCCACAGCAGAAACTTGCCCCATGTCTTGATTCGAAAGGCGTGGAACACCTCGGCGACACCGGCGATCAGCATCATGATGCCAACCACAAAGACGGTCGCGATCGTCGCTATCACCACGCTGCCGAGCGCGATGAGCCCGGCGATGATGTAGACGACCCCGAGGGCGATGACCCAGCCGCGTTTGGCGCGCAGCGGCTCCAGACCGGGCGAGGTCGTGAAGGGTCGCGGGGTTTCTGTCGTGCTGGTCATGGCGCCTCCTCCGGATCCCTTATCGGTCAAGGGCTCAGTGGGTGTCGAAGATCCTCTGATAAGCGGCGACCCGCTCGCCGATGGCCGCCACTTCCGCGCTCGTCGGATGATCCGGATCGGCGGCCGGCGGCAGGCTGCCAAACTTCATCAGGCAGGCCATCAGCAACAGCCGAGCCTTGGTCGCGGTCAGGTTCGAGCCGCCGATGAAGGACGGGTCGTTCAGCGCGACAAAGCCCTCGGTGTTGCCGCGGCCGACGCGGACCACCGGCAGACCGCTGTGCACCGCCCGCAGCATCAAGCGGTGCCGCGCATTCGAAATGTTGCGGCCGTACGGGGTGAGCCCTTCGACGACAAAACCGGCCAGCGGCGCGGTTTTCAGCATGTGGCCGATCATCGCGATCAGGTCGACTTCGCCCTCGAGGCCGGCCGCCCCGTCCTCGTCCCAGTAGTTGGCGTCCTTGGTGATCGCGACCTTTGGGATTGCCGAGTGAAGCAGCGTTCCATCCGGCCCCTTAATGGCGACGGGGACGGTCTCGATGCGCAAGCCTTCGCGGCGCCCGCCGCCGACCTGCGACGGCAGCGAGGTGAGGTTCACGGCGGAACGCCAGGTATGGCGCGTCGTCGGCAGATAGTGCAGGAGCGGCGGCCCGTCATGGCCGGCGGCACCGAGGATGCCGCCGTGTCCGCCGGTTGCCACATAGCCGCCGGGCCGTGCATCGGCCTTCTGCACGGCGCGGGCGGCGAAGACGCGCTGCTCCTGGATCAGGACCGCGCCCGCCTGGTTGCGGCCTTGCTCGTCCGCCCAAATCCGCGAGGCGATGTAGTCGACCGAGTCGAGGATGTTTTTCGGCCCGTCGTTGCTGATCATGCCGTGCGGCCGCTGCGCGGCATTGCCGCAGATCGGCAACGTCGTGTCGATCAGCAGATTGAACCAGTAGATCGTCTCCTCGATCCGCGGGCTGCCTTCGGTCCAGATGGCGCCGTCATATCTGCCGCTCGCCATGATTTGTTGGACCGCGTTGGTCGCCTTTGCCAGCGCGGTCCGCGGCGCCGAGGCCGCCAGATGCGGCGGCTTGTAGGGGAAGAAATCGACGCCGCGCCGCTCGGGCAGAATATCGCCGGCGCCGGTATCGGTTCGGCGGTCGGCGCCGAGGCCACGAGTGTAGCCGGAGGGCGGCAGAACCCGGTAGAAGTCGATCTCGGCCTTGGCCGAGATCAGGTTTCCGGTGCCGTCTTCGCCGATTTGCAGCCGGTCGATCTCCTCGAAGCTGCGCGATCCGTCGGGGAAGAAGCCCTGCCGCGCCTTGGACTCGGGGGCACCGGGGAACGCGCATTCCTCGTCCCAGGCCGCACCGTCCGCCTGCGCTGCCATGTAAGGCAGCGGGTAGAGCCCGTCCTCGGGACGCAGCTCGACCTCATAGACCGGCTTGTCGGCGGCACTCTGCCGCTCTTTGCGGAGATTTCCAGCGTTGTCGACGTAACCGTCGGGCGGACCGTAAAGATCGGCGGCATCGGCTTCCAGCGGATGGGCGCTGAACTGCTCGACATAGACGGTAACGGGTGTGGCCAGCCGCTGCGGACGCAGCACGTCGAACCGCGCCGGCGAGCCGTCGGGGTTGGTCAACAGCGGCAGCCCGCGTTTCGCCCGCGCCTTGTTGGAGGTGACCAGAGGCGGGGTGTTCTGGATCGTGGCATTGGGTCCGGCGAGATGGGCGATGCGCGCTTTCCCCGTCATCGGGCACGACCTCTGTTACGCGAGCCGGGTTGCCAGCACCGCCTGCGGCCGCTCGCCCACGGCGTAGGTCGTCATCGGCGTCAGCGCCCCGGTCTCCTGATTGATGCGGTACGAAGCCAGACGCCCCGAGGCCGAGCCGGCGGCAAAAACAAAATGGCCCATCGGGTCGAGACAGAACGCGCTGGGGACAGGCTCGGTCGCGGCCTGGCCGGCTGCCGTCAGCCGTCCGGAAGCGTCGACCGCGAACCCCGCGATGCTGTTGTGGCCGCGGTTGCCGACATAGAGAAACCGCCCCGAAGGTGTCAGGTGAATCTGCGAGCAGGTGTTGCGTGCGGTAAACCCGTCGGGCAGGGTCGTGATCGTCTGCACCGCAGCGAGGGCGCCGGTCGCATTGTCGAGCCGATAGGCCGAGACGCTGCACCCCTGCTCATTGGAGAAATAGACCAGGTCCAGGCTCGGATGAAAGCAGTAGTGGCGCGGACCGACAAGTGCCGCTTGCTCCACTCGCAACGGCGAATTGGGAGTGAGGCTGCCGGCTTGCGGGTCGTATTTGAACTGGAAGATCACATTGGGACCCGGATTATTCTTTGGCGGTTCCAGGACATTGTCGTTGAGCCGCGCGATGTGCGGGACAAAGGCAAAGCGATTGGAGCGGTCGGTGGCGATGGCATGGGCGCCGTTCGCGGTCGCCAGCCATTCGTGCGACGGCGCACCGACCGCGCCATCTGCTCCGAGCCGGTGCACCGCAGCACCCCCGCCTTGGTAATACGCGCACAGCAAATGCGTGCCGGTGCGGTCGGGAGCCATAAATGTCGGCGCGTGCTGCTGCGCCGCCGTTGCCAATAGCGTCAACCCGGCCGTGCCCTGGTCGATCCGAAAGCTCGAGATTGCCGGTTGGGTGCGATGCCCGACATAGAGCGTGCGCCGGTCCGGGCTGATCGCCAGCCCCGACGGCCCGCCCGACGCCGGCACCTCGGCCCGGCGTGTCAACGCGCCGGTCTCGCTATTGATGTCGAAGGCGACGATCTTGTCCTCGTCTTGCAGGCCAACGTACAAAGTGTTCGGCATGTTTTCCTCCCGTTGGGTTTCCGACAAAGGTTAACTCCGCCGCATTTTACAGGAATGCCTAGGCGGCGAAAGGCCGGGGCGCGCTCCGCTCGGTCGTGCCAGACCGTGAGCCCGACCAGCTCAAGCCGGATGGAGGCGCCGCCAATGCTCGGCGATCTCGCGTCCGGTGCAGATCCACACGCGGTCGCGGGCGGTCACGTGGTCGAGAAACTCGACGAGCCCGGTGATCCGCCCGGGGCGGCCGGTCAGCCGGTCGTGCAAGGCCAGCGACATCAGCTTGGGACGGTCGGCGCCTTCTTCGTACATGACCTCAAAGCAATCGATCAGGTAGCGGGCAAAGTCCGCGCCGGTCGAGAAGCCGCGGTTTTCGTCGAACCGGTTGTCGTTGGTCTCGAAAGAATACGGGATGACCAGGTGACGCGCCCTGCCGACCGAAACCCAATAGGGCAACTCGTCGTTCAGCGCATCGCGGTCATACAGAAAGCCGCCGAGCTCGAGATGCAGGCGCCGGGTATTGGCGCTCGGCCGGCCGGTCATCCAACCCACCGGGCGCACCCCGGCAATGCGCTCGATCGTCGCGATGCCGAGCCGGACATGCTCGCGCTCGACCTCTTCGGGGATCGTCTGATAGTCGAGCCAGCGATAGCCGTGGCTGACGATCTCGTGCCCGTCCTCGACAAAGGCGCGGGTCAGCTCGGGGTTGCGCTCGGCCGCCTTGGCCACCGCCAGCAGACAGATCTTGATTCCGAATTTGCGGAACAGGCGCAGCAGGCGCCAGCCGCCGACGCGCGAGCCGTATTCGAAGACCCCCTCGACCATCGGGCTGCGCAGGCCCGGCAAGGATGGAAAGCCGATATCGTTCAGCATGCCCTCGCTGACGCCGTCGCCATCCATTACTGAGCGTTCGCCACCACCCTCGAAATTGAGGTTGATATTGACGGCGATCCTGGCGCCGCCCGGCCATTGCGGATCGGGCGGGTCGGCGCCGTAGCCGACATAGTCGCGGTCGTCGATCATTATCGAGCGCTGCGCGGGACCGAACCGGCGGCGGCGAGACGGCGCTTTGCCTCGTCGCAGAGGTCGGGCGGGAGCGGTCCCTGCTGCAGCGCGTCGAGGTTTGACTGCAGGTGCGCCGGGTTCACCGTGCCCACGATCGTTGTATCGAGATCCGGATTGGTGAACGTAAAGCGGAGGATGAACTCCATCGGGCTCATGCCATCGAGCAGATCGTCGAGGCGCGCCTGCCGCCAGCGGTCCCACTACCACCCGCTCTGCTTTTCCTCCGAGGGTCCGCCTTTCGCCGCACCGCCGCGGACGACGATCCCGGCGCCCGCTTCCGAGGCGGCAGCGATCGCGGCTTCGTGCTCGCGCTCGACCGCCGAATAAGGGATCTGAAAGACGTCGAACACACCGGTCGCGATGTGGTCCAACAGGTGAGGCAGGGTTGCCGAGATGCCGACAAACCGCACCTTGCCTGTTTCTTTGAGCTCGAGCAGCGCGTCGAGCGCGCCGTGCTCCTCCAGGGTCTCCTTGGATGGCGAGGCGTGGAACTGCACGACGTCGAGATAATCGGTCTTCATCCGAGCGAGGCTCTGCTTGACGCCTCTGACGACATTTTCCCGAGTGAAGACATGAGCATTGCGCTGCCCGGGCGGGGCTGTAGCCGCGCCGACTAGGCAGCCGCATTTGCTCGCCAGGTAGTATTCCGAGCGCCGGTGCGCGATGTAATGGCCGATCCGCTCTTCGCTCAGCCCATAGTCGATCGAGGCGTCAATGTAGTTGATCCCGGCGTCGAGCACGGCATTCAGGATGGTCTCCGCCTGGGCTTCGCTGACGTCGCGCCCGCGCGGCGCCCCGCGCAGTTCCATCGCCCCATAACCCAGCACCGTGACCGGCAGCCCTGTGCGTCCCAGTTCCCGCTTTGGTATCGCCATGCCGAGTCCTCCATCGCAAATGTTGCTGCTGGATCTTACCCCGGCGATGGATGCTCGAAGCAACAATCTGCCGACCCTTTTTGCTTAATGCGGGGTGAGTGCTGGTTCGTGTAGGATTATCCGTCCCGAGGAGGCGCCATGGAGCCCGCAGGGTCAGGTCGTGTCGAACGTCGGCTCGCGGCGATCCTCGCGGCTGATGTGGCGGGATACTCGCGGCTGATCGGCGCCGACGAGGGCGGCACCCTCGAACGCCTCAGAGCGCTGCGGCGCGAGCTCCTCGATCCGAAAATTGCCGAGCATCGTGGGCGCCTCGTCAAGACCACCGGCGACGGGTTGCTCGTCGAGTTTGGCAGTGTGGTGGATGCATTGCGCTGCGCCGTCGAAGTGCAGCGCGAAATGGCCGCGCGCAACGCCAACATGCCGCCCGACAACCGCATCGAGCTTCGCATCGGCATCAACATGGGCGACATCGTCGTCGAGGACGGCGACATCTTCGGCGATGGCGTCAATGTCGCGGCCCGGCTCGAAGGCTTGGCCGAGCCAGGCGGCATTTGTGTCGCGGCGCGGGTGCAGGAGGATGCCCTCGGCAAGCTCGACCTTGTCTTCGACGACATCGGCGAGCAGCAGCTCAAGAACATCGCCCGGCCGGTCCGGGTCTATCGCGTGATCACATCCGCTCGCCGAGCGGTCTCGCAGCCCGGCTCCAATCCTCCGCTCCCCGACAAGCCATCCATCGCGGTGATGCCGTTCCAAAACATGAGCGGCGATCCGGAGCAGGAATATTTTGCCGACGGCATGGTCGAGGAGATCATCACCGCCCTCTCCCGCATCCGCTGGCTGTTCGTGATCGCCCGCAATTCGAGCTTTACGTACCAGGGCCATGCCTTCGATGTGAAGCAGGTTGGGCGCGAGCTGGGGGTGCGCTACATCCTCGAAGGCTCGGTGCGGAAGGGCGGCAGCCAGGTGCGCATCACCGCGCAGCTGATCGACGCTGAGACCGGGACACATCTGTGGGCCGACCGCTTCGACGGCTCGCTCGAAGATGTGTTCGATCTTCAGGATAAGGTCGCGTCGAGCGTCGCCGAGGTGATTGAGCCGGCCTTGCCGGTGTGATGTCCCAGCCGGTGAGCCATAAAAGGCCACCTGGTAATCCGATAACGATCGAGCAC
>Ga0126371_10005690_pt1 | contig 11083 bp, 10 predicted proteins | sample PanSoiMetaPlot_4_FD_110145 | JGI IMG/M metagenome (GOLD analysis project Ga0126371, IMG submission 110145) | Tropical forest soil microbial communities from Panama - MetaG Plot_4 | ecosystem: Environmental > Terrestrial > Soil > Tropical forest > Bulk soil | place: Panama | collected 2016-02-17
AGCAGCTCTGCCTCGACAAGGGTTTGAAGATGACGGAGCAGCGCCGGGTGATCGCTCGCGTGTTGTCGGAATCGGCCGACCACCCCGACGTCGAGCGGGTCTACCGTCGAGCCACAGCAATCGACCCTCGTATCAGCATTGCCACAGTCTATCGCACCGTGCGATTGTTTGAAGAGGCCAGTATTCTTGCACGACACGATTTCGGCGATGGGCGCTCGCGCTACGAGGAAATGCCCAGTGCTCACCATGACCATTTGATCGACTTGCAGTCGGGTCGGGTAATCGAATTCCGCAACGAGGAGATAGAACGACTGCAGGAGATCGTCGCCGGTGAACTAGGTTACGAACTCGTTGGGCATCGGCTGGAACTCTACGCTGTGCCGCGCAGCGACAAACCGCGAGCCGGCACCGAATGATCTGCGTGCGAGGTCGGAAACGAGCTTAGCCGGTGCAGACGATGTCGATGTTCTTGGCGATATACTGCTCGCCCCACCCGAAGATCCACCGGAGGCGGCCGGGGTGATCGCCGGCACTGCCGCCGCGCCGCATCTCCGACCGATCGAAGCCCAGCGCCTCATGGAAGGTGCCGCTGCGCACCCCCGAAAACGCATCGTCGACATCCGATTAGGCCGGCTGCAAGTCCGCCTCGCCGAGACTGCTGCGGACATCGACGCCGTGCAGGCGCTGCGCTACCGCATTTTCTATGAGACGCTGGGCGCCCGGCCACAGCCTGAGATGTTGCGGCGACGTCGCGATTTCGATCGCTTTGATGACGACTGTGATCACCTTCTCGTGCTCGATCGCGCAAAGATTAGAAGTGGCGACTCGGTCGTCGGGACCTACCGGCTGCTCCGAAGAGATGCGGCGCGCCGCCTTGGCGGGTTCTATTCCGCCGGCGAATACGACATCGATCCGCTTATCGCTCATCGAGGGGAAATCCTCGAGCTCGGCCGCTCTTGTGTCGATGCCGCTTATCGCCAACGCCCAGCCATGCAACTGCTGTGGAACGGGATCGCGGCCTATGTGTTTCATCACGACATCACGCTGATGTTCGGTTGCGCGAGCCTGCCCGGCACCGATCCCGACGCGCTCGCAACGCCACTCTCGTACTTGCATTATTACCATTTGGCGCCCCCAGCCCTGCGGCCGCGTGCACTCCGCGATCGCTATGTCGATATGCGCCGCCTCCCGATCGACGCGATAGATCCAGGGCGGACGTTGGCGGCGCTGCCCCCGCTTATCAAGGGATATTTGCGCCTTGGCGGCTTTGTCGGCGAAGGGGCCGTTATCGACGAGCAGTTTAACACTACCGATGTCTGTGTCTTGGTCAAGACCGATTTGGTCACGGCTAAGTATTCTCGTCACTACGAACGGAGATGCAGAGATACTTGATCGAGCCTACAACATGAGCTCTTCGCTCCTCAGCATCGCGCGCCTCGCGCTGTATTTTGCGTGGACGCTCAGTCTGATGCCGGTCCAGTGGACCGGGTTGGCTTTGGGTTCCCGATGGGCGGAGACGCTGCCAGCCTTTTATCACCGCTGGTGCTGTCGAATACTTGGGTTTCGTGTCCGTCTAATCGGGGCCCCCACCGATAAGCGGCCCGCGCTGTTTGCGGCAAATCACGTATCCTACACGGACATCACGATCCTCGGATCGCTGATTCCTGGTTCGTTCATCGCCAAAGCCGAAGTGGCCAACTGGCCGTTCTTCGGCTGGCTTGCAAAACTGCAGCGTACCGTCTTTGTCGATAGACGAATCCGCAATGCTGCGATCCAGCGGGATGCGATATTCGAAAGGCTGGTCGAAGGTGATGCGCTGATTCTGTTCCCCGAGGGAACGAGCGGAGACGGAAATCGGCCGCTTCCCTTCAAGACCTCACTGTTTGGCGCTGCAAAAAAAAGGGCAGACATCAGAGCGGTGGTGGTTCAACCCGTCTCGCTCGCGTATACGCGGCTCGATGGCATACCGATCGGCCGGTCGCTCCGACCGTTCTTCGCCTGGTGCGGCGCGGTGGGCCTGGTCCCACACTTATGGAGCATGATTGGGCTCGGCACAGTCGAAGTCGTGGTCCAATTCCATCCGCCGACATTTCTCGCCGATTGCGGATCGCGCAAGGCTCTGGCCGGGTACTGCTACGCGCGGATTGCCGGCGGGATGGCCGGCGCGCTTCATGGGCGGCCACAGCCAATGCCGAAGCCGCCAGCGCGAGCCGTACAAGGCGAGACACCCGTGCCGGAGGCGGCAGCCTAAGCATGTATGATGCTCTTGGAGAGGAGATAAGCGGGACGTGGTAAAGGGTGTCTTCATCAAGACATACGGCTGCCAGATGAACGTCTATGACTCTGCCCGGATGATCGAACTCCTGGCACCGCTCGGCTTCGTCCCGGCAACAGCGCCAGACGACGCAGATCTAGTCATACTGAATACATGCCATGTGCGTGAAAGGGCTGCTGAGAAAGTATATTCCGAACTCGGCACGCTTCATCGGCTAAAGATCGCAAAAGCACGTGGCGGCGGCACCATGATCCTAGCGGTCGGCGGCTGCGTCGCTCAGGCCCAGGGCTCCGAGATTCTCCACCGGGCGCCGTTCGTCGACCTCGTATTCGGCCCACAGAGCTATCATCGTCTGCCGGAACTGGTGGCCCGCGCATTGCAAACTAGTGGTACGGGGGTTGTCGACACCGATTTTCCTTCGGAGCCTAAATTCGACTACTTGCCGGTGGCTTCAGCGGGAGAAGGGGTGACCGCTTTTCTCACGGTCCAGGAAGGATGCGACAAGTTTTGTAGCTTTTGCGTCGTACCCTACACGCGTGGCGCCGAATACTCGCGCCCGGTGGCCCAGATCTTGACTGAGGCGCATCACGCCGTGGAAGCCGGGGTTCGCGAGATCACGCTGCTGGGTCAGAATGTAAATGCCTATCACGGTGAGGGCCCGGATGGGAGATACTGGGGTCTCGGCGAACTCATTCGCGGGCTGGCCGAATTGCCGCGCCTCGACCGGATTCGGTACACGACCTCGCATCCCGGTGATGTCGACGACGGGCTAATCGCAGCGCATCGTGATGTACCAAAGCTGATGCCTTTCCTGCATCTCCCGGTCCAAAGCGGAGCGGACCGGGTGCTCGCTGCGATGAACCGCCGGCACACGGCAGACGCCTATCGACGAACTGTCGACCGCTTGCGCTCGGCACGGCCCGATCTGGCCCTTTCCTCGGATTTTATCGTTGGTTTCCCGGGTGAGAGCGAGGACGACTTCTTGGCTACACTCCAGCTCGCCGACGAGATCGGCTTCGCCCAGGCGTTCTGTTTCAAATATTCACGACGACCAGGCACACCCGCCGCGTCAGCTGCGGGCCAGGTTCCGGAACTGGTAAAGTCCGATCGGCTCGACGCATTGCAGCGGCTGTTGAAGAAGCAACAACTCCACTTCAACGAAGCCTGCATAGGACGGGTCCTTCCCGTGCTCCTCGAAAAGCCCGGCCGCTATGATGGACAGCTTGTTGGACGCAGCCCCTATTTCCAGAGCGTCCACGTGGAAGCGCCGGTGACACGCCTCGGCGCCATGGTGAGCGTGCTGATATCGGGAGCGAGCGCAAACAGCCTCTCCGGTCCGCTTGCCCGGGCCGCTGTAGCATGACCACATTTGGTGCGGGGATGCCCGCAGTCGAGCTGGGCGAAGGACGAACACAGCTGGAATTCGACGACAACCTGCTGCTTCCGCTGCTCTACGGTGAAAGAGATCAGCATCTCGATCGGATCGAGCGCCAGCTCGGCGTTTCGGTTGTCACGCGCGGGAACCGTGTTGCTATCTCGGGTCCGGCTGCGGCGACCGGAACCGCTCAGCTCGCTCTGGCCCAGCTTTACAATCGTCTCAAGCGGGGCCAGGAAGTGGACCCGCCGGCGGTCGAGGCCGCCATTAGGCTCGCTGCGGCCGAACTCGCCGACAAGAACCCGGGTCTATGGCGGGAAGATGCGGCATTCCGCACCCGCAAGCGGCGCATTGCGGCGCGTTCTTCGGGCCAGACAATCTACATTAAGGCGCTGCGCGAAAATGACCTCGTCTTCGGGCTCGGGCCCGCTGGCACCGGCAAGACCTATCTCGCGGTTGCCGCAGCCGTCGATCTTCTGATGACGGGACGCGTCGAGCGGATCATCCTTTCTCGGCCGGCTGTCGAGGCCGGCGAACGACTGGGCTTTCTTCCCGGCGACCTGCGCGAAAAGGTCGACCCGTACCTCAGGCCGATCTTTGACGCGCTCAACGACATGTTGCCAGCCGATCAGCTCACCAGGCGGCTGGGAAACGGTGAGATCGAGGTGGCGCCCATCGCCTTCATGCGGGGCCGCACGCTGTCGCAGGCATTTGTGATCCTCGACGAGGCGCAGAACACAACGCCGGTACAGATGAAAATGTTTCTGACCCGGCTCGGAGAAGCCTCGCGCATGGTTGTGACCGGGGATCCGACCCAAGTGGATCTACCCCCCGGAACACGCTCAGGTCTGAGCGTGGCGCTGGAGACCCTGCAGGGCGTCGAGGGAATCGCCACCGTGCGGCTCACAGATGAAGATGTGGTCCGGCATGAGCTTGTCGCTCGTATCGTGCGGGCTTATGAGGCACGTGAGCAGGCGGCGCGAGCCGACGGGCACTCATGAAGCTCGCGGTGGTGGAATCAATTTCGACGATCGATGTCACTTTGTCCTGCATCGATTGGATACGGGTTTGTCCAGACGCCGATCGGCTCGCTCGGGCAGCTGCTCGGATCGCGCTGTTAGATGGCTTTGCAGCAATGGGATTTGCATCACTCAAGCAGATCGAATTGGGGATCACCCTGACCGACGACACCGATCAGTCGCATCTCAATCGCAGATACCGGGGGCAGGATCGTCCAACAAATGTGCTTGCGTTCCCGGCCTGGGAACCGCAAACCCCCGCCCCAGGCGACGTTCCGCTTCTGCTCGGCGACATCGTGCTTGCCTTCGAGACGGTGGCTCGTGAAGCGGTCCAGCAGTTTAAGCCGTTCGGCGACCACCTTCGCCATCTGATCGTGCATGGCGTTCTTCATCTACTCGGCTATGATCATCAAAGAGATGCCGATGCGGTCAGAATGGAGGGCTTGGAAATCTCAATTTTGGCTAAGCTCGGGGTTCCGGATCCCTATCGAAACACCAATTTGCACATCGAGCGTCCGGCGGTTTTCCTATGAGCGATCCCGAGCCGCCTGCGGGCGGCAGCCAGACTGAGCCCGATCGATCGTTCGCGCGTCTACGCAACTTTCTCAGGTTGATCAGACGGCCGCGCGACAGCGAGAGCTTGCGCGAGACGATCGACGAAATGATCGAGAAACCTTCTCCCGAGGGCTCCGACCCTCTCAGTGCGCACGAGCGTGTCCTCATCGGCAACATACTCAAGGTCCACAACCGGACGGCTGCTGACGTGATGGTGCCACGCATAGATATTGTCGCGCTCGACGTCGAGACGGCCTTCTCTGAGGTAGTTAAATGTATGGTAGAGCAGGGTCATTCGAGAGTTCCCGTCTATCGGGGAACACTCGACGACGTGATTGGCTTCATCCACGTTAAGGACGTGCTGGGGCCAGCTGCCGAACGCCAGCATACGAAGCTGTCCCCGATGCTGCGCAAAGTGCTGTTCGTCGCGCCGTCGCTCCCGACTCTCGACCTTCTCGTCCAGATGCGCCAGGCGCGGACCCATATCGCCATGGTGGTCGACGAGTTCGGAGGGATCGACGGGCTGGTGACCATCGAAGATTTGATCGAGGAGATTGTCGGAGAGATCGAGGACGAGCATGATGTGACGGATGGACCGGGCCTAACTGAGCGCGCAGATGGTACGCTAATCGCTGACGCGCGTACCCCGATCGAAGTTCTCGAAGAGCGTCAGCGCACCCGATTGCGGCCGACAGCAGAGCCGGAGGAGGTTGATACGCTCGGCGGACTCGTCTCGAGCCTCGCCGGTCGTGTTCCAAAACGCGGCGAGGTTATCGGTCACCCGTCGGGGATGGAGTTCGAAGTGCTCGATGCCGATCCGCGCCGAATTAAGCGGCTCCGCGTGCGCAGCGCCCCAGGGTCGACAGGCGGTAGAGAAGTGCCTGGTGGCTAGGGTTTCCGTCGTTCGCGTCGGATCTGGGTCGTGGATCGACGCGCCACTTCGTCGCTTGGCCCATGAACTCGCGGGATTGTCTGGCTGGCGGCGCTATGGAGCAGCCTTTTTGTTGGGGGGTAGCGCCGTGGCAGCCCTACCCCCCGTGGATCTGAGCCCTTGGCTCCTGGTGGCTTTCCCTGGGCTTCTCTGGCTTGATGACGGCAGCGCCGATCCGAGCTCTTCCTTCGGCCTCGGTTATGCGTTCGGCTTCGGCTTTTTCACCGCGGGGTTTTACTGGATTTCCGCGGCGCTCTTCGTCGATATCGCCACTTTCTGGCCGTTGCTGCCGATTACAGCCGCAGGGCTACCGGCAGTGTTCGCGATCGGCCCGGGCCTCGCTTTGTTTGCTACCCGAATCGCGAGCAGGCTTTTGGGATTTTCCCCGATCGCGCGCGTTTTCGCATTCGCAGTTGCTTGGACAGCCACCGAATGGGTTCGCGGTCATGCCTTTACCGGGTTCCCTTGGAACCTTATCGGCTCGACCTGGTCAGGCGGCTTTCCCGGTGCGATCGCGGTCCTCCAGTGCGTCGCCTGGATCGGCATCTATGGATTGAGTTTCGTGACCGTTCTTGCTGCCTCGTTACCCGCTCTCCTTACGACATCGTCTTTCGTCGCGATCTCGGAGCGGCGCCGCTGGATGCCAGTCATCGGGGCGGCATTGTTGGTGCTGATACCCGGCGTCGCAGGATTAGTTCGGTTAGAAGCGGCGCCGATCGCTGCCCCCGAAACTTGGTTGCGCATAGTCCAACCCTCGACTTCCCAGACGCTAAAATGGAAGCCAGAAACCGCGGAAGCCAATCTTCAAACATTGCTTAAATTGAGTGATACAGTCTCACCTCGACCGATCGCTGCCATCATTTGGCCAGAGGCAGCAACGCCTTTTCTCCTCGAACGCGAGGCGGCGGTTAGACGGAAGATTGCCGCGGTCGTGCCCGCCCAAGGCTACCTAATCACAGGTGCTCTGCGGGCCAGCCCATCGTCGGGGCCGGTGGTGCACATTTGGAACAGTATAGAAGCGTTAAACGCTGAGGGTGAAATCGTTGGTCGCTACGACAAGGCCCACCTCGTTCCCTTTGGCGAGTACTTCCCGTTTCGAGATGTTCTGCCGTTCAAGAAAATCACGTCGGGAGCGATCGATCTCAGCGCTGGTCCGGGCCCTCGCACGATCGCGCTACCGCGACTTCCGCCCTTTGCCGCGGCAATCTGCTACGAGGCGATTTTCCCGGCTGCGATCGTCGATGAACAGGATCGCCCGGACTGGATCCTGAATCTCACAAACGACGCATGGTACGGCCGCAGCTCGGGTCCGTTTCAACACTTGGCGAGTGCTCGGACGCGAAGTGTCGAGGAAGGATTGCCGATGGTACGCGTCGCGAACAACGGAATAAGCGCGGTGATCGACGCGACCGGGCGGGTCCGGACCCGCATTAATCTCGACACAATCGGCTATGCCGATGTTGCGCTTCCGGCCCCCGGAGAGCCCACTCTATACTCGCGTGCCGGCGACTGGACCCTTCTCGTCCTCCTTTTGCTCGGTTCACTTCCCGTCGTGTTGCGTCGTCGCTAAGCCGGTGCGACGTTCGCTGCGGGCGGTTGGTACTAATCCAGACTCGGAACGATTTCTTTTATATCGAGTCGGTTGTTCATCGCGTACGATGGTGTACCCTGTGACCTCAGTCAGCTCGTAATGGTGATCGACCGAAGATGGCGATGCAGCAACAAACCCGCAGGCCGGGTCGCCGAAAGGGCGACGAGCCGAACCCGATCGACATCCACGTCGGCTCTCGAGTGCGACTGCGCCGCAACATGCTCGGTCTGAGCCAAGAAAAGCTCGGTGAAGCCATCGGGTTGACCTTTCAGCAGGTTCAGAAGTACGAGCGGGGCGCCAATCGAATCGGGGCTAGTCGCCTGCACGATCTGAGCCGCGTTCTGGACGTCCCCGTGTCATTCTTCTTTGACGACATGGATCCGGTCCGGGCTCCCGCAATCCCTGCCGGGTTCGCAGAACCTGCTGCCGACGCTTTCGACGTCGATCCATTACGTCGTCGCGAGACCGTTGAACTAGTCAGTGCCTATTATAAGATCGATGATCCGGGGCTTCGCCGGCGCCTGTTCGAACTCGCCAGAGCGTTGGCCGCGGGAGGCGAGCGGACGTGAAGTTGGAAGCTCACCCAGGTTGAGCGCGATCGGAAGCCCTCGGCGCGGGAAAAGTGCGTCGACGTGGTCGAGTTCCCTCATATCCTGATTTTTTCTGGAAGGACGATCTCTTGACCAGCCGGGATTTTGTGTTCACTAGCGAATCCGTGTCGGAGGGTCATCCCGACAAGATTTGCGATCGTATCTCCGATGCGATCGTCGATACGTTCTTAGCGGCGGAACCGCAGGCGCGTTGCGGTGTCGAGACGCTGGTCACCACCAACCGGGTGGTGTTGGCCGGAGAAGTCCGTGGCCCCGCTTCGATCACCAGCGAAAAGCTGGTCGAGGTAGCACGCGACGCCATCCGGGAAATCGGCTACGAGCAGGAGAATTTCCACTGGAAGCACGCCTCGATCAAATGCTTCATCCACGGCCAGTCAACGGACATCGCTCAAGGCGTTGATGCCGCCGGCAACAAGGATGAAGGCGCTGGCGACCAGGGCATGATGTTCGGTTATGCCTGCACCGAGACCTCAGAACTGATGCCCGCGCCGGTCTTCTATGCGCACGCGATCTTGCGCTCGCTTTCCGAGGCTCGCCACGCGGGAAACACTCCCTTGCTAGGCCCCGACTCGAAGAGCCAAGTGACCTTGCAATACGTAAACGGGAAGCCGGTGCGAGCGACCAAGATCGTGGTTTCGATCCAACATTCCGACCGGATCGAGGGGGAAGAGGTGCGTGAAATCGTGCGACCGCATGTCCTCGATGTGCTACCCCCAGGCTGGATGTGCGACGAGGAGCATTTTCTCGTCAACCCGACTGGACGCTTTGTAATCGGCGGTCCGCACGGCGACGCTGGTGTCACCGGGCGAAAAATCATCGTCGACACATACGGCGGCGCTGCGCCGCATGGCGGCGGCGCGTTTTCGGGCAAGGACCCGACCAAAGTCGACCGGTCGGCAGCCTACGCTGCGCGCTATCTCGCAAAAAATGTGGTCGGAGCGGGACTTGCCGAGCGCTGCACGATACAGGTCGCGTATGCGATTGGGGTTGCCAAGCCCTTATCGTTTTACGTCGACACGGGCGGGGCGGTCGACGAGCAAAAGTTGGCCGGCGTACTGCAAGAGCTGATGGATCTGTCGCCTCGCGGCATCCGCACGCATCTGGACTTGAATAGACCGATCTACGCGCGCACGGCGGCCTATGGCCATTTCGGTAGGCAGCCCGAACCCGACGGGAGCTTCTCCTGGGAGAGGCTCGATCTCACGGACGAGCTGCGGCGCATCTTCTAACTTTCTCCAATCGTGCAGCTGGCACAGCGTCAGCTGATCTTTGGACGCCGCCGAGGGCGGGGCCTTCGTCCTGCCCAAAAGGCCCGGATCAGCGAATTATTGTCCCGATTTGCCGTGACCATCCCCGAGGGCGGGTGGCTGGAACCCTGTGCTCCTTTCAGCACTCCCAAACGGGCGGTTTGGCTCGAGATCGGTTTTGGAGGGGGTGAGCACCTTGCCTTCCAAGCTGAGCGCCATCCTGACATCACCCTCATCGGCTGCGAAGTATTCGAGCCGGGTATCGCGCGGCTGCTCGCGCATATTGAACGTCGTCGGCTCGACAATATCCGGATTTTTGCTGACGATGCGCGGCGGATCATTGCGGCATTGCGACCGTCGTCGATCGATCGCGTCTTTATCTTATTTCCCGACCCCTGGCCAAAGCGGCGCCACGCGGACCGCCGCTTATTGTCTCGCGAGACCCTTGATGCCCTGGGAGTAATTATGAAGGACGGAGGCGAACTTCGGCTCGCGACAGATGATGGTAATTATCTCGTCTGGATGCTCGAGCGGGTCACCGAACACCCGTTATTCGAATGGTTGGTTCAAGGTCCTCTAGATTGGCGCAACCGCCCGAACGATTGGCCTGCTACGCGCTATGAGGAAAGGGCACGTGTCGCGGGGCGTGTCCCGACCTTTCTGCGGCTCAGGCGACGGCTTCGGAAATGACCGAAACGCCCTTGCGGCAGAGGTAGGACTGCCATATTTATCCACCGTCTTATGGTCCCCGTTGGCGGACCGCTGTGCAGGGGTGGGTCAGCGGCCCCTTTTTTCTTCTCGAAAGCTGAGGCCGGCTTGCGACAGCGGCTGTCCTCCTCGACGAAGACGCGACTGCTGCTTGTTTGCTTAATCTGTTGAGGAGGTTCGAGGTTCTTGGTTGACACGAACAGCATCGCGCAGATGATCGAGCCGTCGCTCGAAGCGACCGGCTATCGTCTCGTGCGAGTGCTCATGACCGGTGGGCACCGGGCCACGCTGCAGATCATGGCCGAGCGGCTGGACAATTCGCCGATTACACATGATGACTGCGCGCAGATTAGCCACTCTGTCTCCGTCCTTCTCGACGTCGCCGACGCGATTGCCGGGGCTTACACGTTGGAGGTTAGTTCCCCGGGTATCGACCGTCCGTTGGTTCGTGCAGAGGACTTTGATCGCTTCAGCGGTTTCGAGGTTAGGATAGAACTCGTCATGCCGCTCGACGGGCGAAGGCGCTTCCGCGGGCGCCTAATTGGAACCGCCGAGGGCGCTGTTCGCCTGCTCACCGATGCGGGCGAACAGCGGTTGCCGCTCGACGCAGTGGCGCGGGCAAAGCTCATCCTCACGGACGATTTAATCGCTAATAGAGGGCAACATGTACTTCCGGAATCTGATCCTCCGGGGGCTGCAACCCCGCGCACAAGCTCACTGACAGCCGAAACTCGAGTATATCATGGACACGATCGCAACATACGCGCGCCC
>Ga0126371_10005691_pt1 | contig 11082 bp, 10 predicted proteins | sample PanSoiMetaPlot_4_FD_110145 | JGI IMG/M metagenome (GOLD analysis project Ga0126371, IMG submission 110145) | Tropical forest soil microbial communities from Panama - MetaG Plot_4 | ecosystem: Environmental > Terrestrial > Soil > Tropical forest > Bulk soil | place: Panama | collected 2016-02-17
ACCCAGCGAAGCAGTCGTAGAAAGTTCGCTCTCACCCCTGGGCCGTAGACCAGGGGCGGACGCACGATGACTGCTTCCATCCCAGTTCTCGCCGCAACCTCCTGCAGGGCCTTCTCCGCAAGCCACTTGGATCTGCCATAGGCATCCTGAGGGGAAGGCCCATCGTCGGCAGTGTAGGCGCGGCTCGCTTCTTCGCCGTTGACCTTGATGCTGCTCAGGAAGATGAATCGACGGACTCCAGCCTGTGCCGCGGCTTCCGCGAGCCTCAACGTACCGTGTACGTTGGTTTGAGTGTACAGGTCGGAGTTGGCCGGAGAATCGTGCAGAACATGCGCCCTGGCCGCGACATGAATCACGGCGTCGACGCCCTCCAGCGCCCATCCGAGGTCGGCGCTCGCGATATCACCCGTGATCACCTTCTCCGCGATGCAGTCTGAAACGGCGCGGTCATTCCGCAAGGCCGCGCGCACGGCGTATCCCGCCGCAGCGAGCTGTTCGCAGAGCGTTGAGCCGATGAAGCCGGTTGCACCAGTCACCAGGACTCGTGACATCAATCACCGAGCGGACTGAGTTCGCCCGCGTGGCCCTCATCTGATCTCAAAGGTAATCTGTCCGTACAGGTCGGTGGAGCCCGCGTTGAAGTTGTTAGCTCGGTCGGGACTTGGATAGATGCAGATCGTAGGAGTGTTTGCGGTCACTTCTGCAACGCCCAAGCCGTGGACGCCATTGCTCGCGATGCCAGTGGGGACCCTGACGCGGCGGCTCGGCACGTAGCCGTCCGGTATCGCGAGGCGCAAGCACTTGTCCATCCGCCCTGCGATGGCAGACGCCGCGATCGACCAGGTTATCGTCATCGTCTTGCCGACAACGGTGTAGGCATAGGTCTCGACGTTGGCCGCACTCACCGTCCAGGTCATTCGTCCAGCGCCGCTGAAGCGCTCGGCAGCGAAAGTAGGCGTAGTCCACTCTCCGAGATTGAAGCTGCGGTGATGCTCACGGAACCCGCGTGCCGCCTCGATGTAACCGTTGTCGACGAAGCTCGCCGTTTGCCCGAAAACGATGCAGCTGTCCACGTCGTTGCGCGGGTACGCGGGCGTTCCACCCACGAGGCATATGTCCCCGAAGGAGGAATTCCAGATGCGCGCCCGGCCGGCACCACGCTGCCATTGCCAATGCGTCGTGTTGTCTTCGAAATAGTTGCCGATCTGCCTGGTGTAGGTTCCTTCGCTGTAGACGCCGACGTCCCAGCCCTCGAACGTATTGCCGGATATCAGCACGCCCACACACGAACTGGAGAGCTTGACGGCGGTCGTGCCGGGTATCCGCTGGGTCCCGTAGATCTCGCAATTGAGAATACGGACCGTCGTGCAGGTGCGCTGCAGATCAACGCCGATCCTGTGGGCCGTCAGGTAGCAATTCTCGACATCGACGTCGCCACTGTATGTCCCAGTGCCGTCGAATTGAATGGCCGTGGTGTCATTGCCCTTCTCTGCCGGACCCTCGATATAGCAGTTGATGATGCGCGAGCGGCGCACTTCGGGAAAGCGCACGCCGATCTGTGCAGCGCCGGGATTCCTGAGAAGAATTCCCAGGTTCACGAGATGCACGTCCGCCGCCCACGTAGTCCATCTGAAGACCGCCGCGCCGTGACCAGCCGCTCGGGCGAGCCGGATGATCGCCGACCCAGGGCCGGGATTTTCCCCGATGATGGTGATGTTCGACTTATCGAGCGTGACCTGAGAGTGGAACACGTAGGTTCCGTGCGGCACGATGACGAGGTTGTTTGCCGCACACGCGCTCTGGAACGCGACCTCGTCGGGCGTTCGCCCATCACCAGCGCCATAGCGCCGCACGTTCCCCGGCGGAAACTCAGGGTGCAGCGGCGTCACCTTGGCGTTGGCCTCGGCCTCCGTTGGCGGGTAAACGGGTGCGGACCCGCTAGGCTGAGCGCGGACGGCCTCGGAGCGCAAAGCCGTCCCGGCGGCAGACGCCAGCAGCGCACCTGGAATGTCACGACGTCGCATGCGGTGACTCCCCGGGCAGGCCGCCACTCGACGGTTCAGCGACGCTCCTGCCCGCGTAGCCAGGATTCCGGCACGGCGGACGGGTTGCCGTCATCGAATCCGCCGCCAAGCGCGAAACGCGCTGCGATGCCCGAGGCGCGCAGCGGGCCGCTACCGCACAGAATTCGCTCACGCCCTTGTCCCACAGCTTAGCGGTCACGCGACGTGCCTGCCGCGGCCGCTTTCATCCACAGTGCCGCGTACTGGCTCCCCATCCTCGAAAGACTGAAATCGCGGATCACCCGCGCTCGGCACATCCGCGCGCGCTCTTCCCGGTCTGGCGGCGAAGAGGGCACGAGCCATTTCCCGATGGCATCCGCCAGGGCAACGCAATCCTGCGGCGGTGCCACCCAGCCCGTGTCCCCGACCATGTGCCTGGCGTCACCAACGTCTGTCACCGCGCACGGGGTCCCGCAGGCCATGGCTTCGAGTACGGCGACAGGGAGCGATTCCGAACGGCTCGCAAGGACATGGAGGTCGAGCGCATTCATGACCGCCGGCACCTCGTTGGTGGGACCAGCAAGGATCATCCGGTCCGCTACTCCCCAGCGCTCGATGAGTCGAGTGAGCTCAGTATTCTGATGCTCCATTCCCTGACCGACGAGTGCGCAGCGAAAGCTGTAACCACGGTCGGCGAGCTGCCTCACGGCGCGCACGAGATTCTCGTGGTCCTTGATAGGGTGCCATCGCGCTACGCAGCCGATCAGGGTTTCCTCGGGAGCCACCCGCCACCTCCTGCGCGTTCGCTCCCGCGCGGCGCGGTCCGGCTGAAATGCAGCTGGATCCACTCCGTTTGGCACCACCAGCAGTTTTGAGGCGTTAAATCCGAGCTGCCTGTGAAGCGCGGCGCCACTTTGTGCAGGAGAGATGATCGAGGTCGGCACCGCGCTTGACAGCCCCGCGCAACATCGCCGCACGAGGCGCGTCTTCCAACTGCTGCGCAGCGGGCCGAGATCGGTGCAATGCACGGCCCAGATCACGGGCGGCGCGCCGGCAAGGCGCGCGGTCAGCCCACCCACAAGATTGGCGTGATCGAGCCACGTCTGAACGACGTGCGGCCGGTACTCGGCGATTATCCGCTGCAGTCGCCGCAGAGCTGCGATGCCGAGCCTCCCGCGGCGCATGCCCAACGCGGTTACCGTTACACCCCGATCCCGCAGCGGTTGACCATAAACACCGTCCTGATGAAGTGACACTACGGCATGCTTGAAACCGTCTCCGGTAACGGCAATCAGCCTGTACAGCACCGCCTCGGCCCCTCCCTGGCCCAGATCGGTGATGATGTGCAGAACCTTGTCGATCGGAATGCTCTCCGCGCCTCAGTACGACGTTGCGCCCGGCGTGGCTATCCCGCGGTGGTGCCGCTCATGCGGTTGCCGGCCGTCTCCGACGCGAGCGGCATGTTAGCCAAACTGCCTGGCGACGATCAGCCTGCCGGTTGCGGCCGCCATGAAGAATCGAGCTTTGGTCCGCGACCGTCTGGGCAGTCGGCCCTGCAGCGCAAGCCGCATCTGCTCGCGCGCGAGCGCATGGGAGCCGAGCGTGTAGTTCGCGAGACCCAGACCATAGTGATACCACGCCGGCAACGGCCGGTTGCGCCAACTCGGGTCGGAAGCAATATACCGTTCTCTGAACTTCTCCAGATTGCCTATCACGCGGCGCGGACTGGATATGTTCCCGCCACCTCTCCAACAGTATCCGAGGCTCTTATCGATCCGGCTAAAACGATCCGTCACCTTCGCGACCCGAAGCCAGGCGTCATAATCTTCCCAGGCGATAAGCGCACGCTCCTCCGAGAACCCACCGATCTTATCGAGAATCTCGCGCCGAACGACCACGCTCGAGTTGCATATCGCGTTGCCGTTGGTGATCAGATCTTCGAAGACCGGAGCCGCCAGCGCGCGCGCTCCGCGTTTCAACCAATAGAACCGCTGGTTGTGCGACCACGCTAGATACAAATCGTGGTACACGATGTCTACCCCCTCGTCGAGACGCGCGACCGACTCGGCCAGCTTAGCCGGAAGCCACCAATCGTCGGAATCCAGGAAAGCAGTGTACTTCCCGTGAGAGAGACCGATACCAATGTTCCGCGGTCGCGCCGGACCTCCGAAATTTTCCGCCCAGTGGTATCTGAGAGACAGGCGATCAGCGTATCGGCTCACCACTTCGCGCGTGTCATCCGTCGAGCCGTCGTCACAGACGAGCACCTCGAATTCTCGATAGGTTTGCTTTACCAATGAATCCAGACAGCGAATCAAGTCGCGCGCGCGATTGTAGGTCGGCACAACCACGCTCACTTGCGGCTTGGCGGATTTCAACGTGCCCAGGTTCTCGCAGAATCTATGTGTCACGGTGCCGTTGTGTTTCGTGCACGCGGCTACAGTCGGACGTCAGGCCGTCTCAGCATTGTTCCGTAGCCGCATGGTTCGATACACGAAGCCCATGAGGACCAGGCCTACGTAGTTGCCCATCTGATAGTCATTGAACACCAGCACGGTCGCCAGCACGCCGAAGAACAGGATGCAGCCCACACGCTGAGCGCCGAAGCGTGGGCTGCGTTCATAGAAGTCCTGCAGCTCTCGGCCCAATCTCACCAGAAACCAGAGCAGGAAAATTACACCGAGCCAACCCGCTGCCAGCGCGGAGTTCGACAGCCAGGGCCCAGGAATGTCGGAAGTTGTATCGCTTCCGAAGGGCGAAGCCATTGCCGTGTCGCTGTTGGTGAGAGCGCCTTGACCCCTTGACGTCGCAGATTTGCTCTTGCTGAGGAAGTCACCGTACTGCGAGAGGTAATCCAAGAAATTCAGAATAGAGACTGCACTCGAGTGCAACCCTGCCACGTAAGCGACCATGACCAACAGCATGCCGTACGGCACCGCCGCTCTTATCGAGATGACCCGCGTCAGCAGCCACCAGAAAGCGGCGAATCCGCAGGCGAGGAAAACCGAGCCGGAGAGCGACAGAACGCAATAGAGGACCATGACGCATCCCCAGAGGAAGGACGCCGTCGAATTCCGCATCAAGGCGAAGCTGGCGGGAAGCATGAAGTAAGCCACGTTGAGCGAAGGTTCCTTGGCGAAGCTCTGCATGCGTCCGACGGTCATACCCCCCAGCGTGTACTCGTGCTCCAGACCCAACCCGAGGAGCGCGATCGGATGCCGTATCGGGTCCTGGCGCTCACCCTCGTCGATGGGTTCGAGCACATACGCGTTCAGGTCCGGTGAGTAGATCAGTATCAGCCACTGTGCGATCGCCATGAGTGCCAGCACACCCGAGCTCGTGACGAGGACTTTGCTGGCGATGTCGAAGCTCCGCTTCGAGACCCCACTGACCACCAGCAGCGCGAGTGCGGCGGAGACGCTGTCGAGCACGTAGCTGACCCGGGCTCTGAGCACGAGCTCCGTAATGAGCCTTGCAAGAGCAAACAGGATGAGCGGATGCAGCAGCAGGGCCGGGCGCGAAACCATGAAATAGGCAGCCACTGCTCCGATCGGGCAGATCAGGAGGATCTGGACGATGCGCTTGACGCCGAAGCCGAAGATATCTGCTAGTTGGAAGGAGCTCGAGACGTACAGGAGCAATGCCGCGGCCACCACCCCCACGGTGGCTACTGAAACGGCGCTGGCGGGGGCACTCCGCCCGCCCTGGAAGCCCGAAGCTGCCAGCTGTTCAGCTGTTGCCACAGGAAACGCTCAAATACGGGTCGAGAGGAGATGCTAGCGAATGATGCTTTCGCCCGGTCAGCAACACTCTCAAGACCTTCTACCCACTGGGTTGCAGGTCATCGCTTGACTGCTTCGACGTACAGTGAGCACCAGCTGCGGTGGGTGCGGTTGATGTTCATCCTGAAGCCATGGCGCGTGGCAGCTGGTGCGCACCTCACGACGCCGGAAAAACCCGCCTCGATCAGGAATCTCTTCAGCTTGTCGAAGGTGAACCAGTTGCGGTGCAGGTGTGAGTCGCGCAGCTGCTCGGGTGTCAGCAGCGAAACCGCCCAATCGCCAAATTCGGCATTCGAAAGAGTGGCGATCTTCTCGTGGAACTCTTCGGCGGAGCATAAGGGCGTGAGCATATTACCGTCGCGATCACTGAAGTTGACGATTCCGGCCAACACCCGCAAGTGCTCCTGGCCGTACCGCGGGTCCACCTTCTCCATGTGCCACTGCTCGTAGACCTCCATCATCCGCTTGGTGACCTTGCGGTCATTGTTGTGTACGCACTTGTAGTCATCCAACAGCATGTCCAGGTCCGGACATTCGATGCGCACGATACCGCCTTGTCGCATTGAGCTGAAGAGATTCCTGAACAGTCTTTTCACGGCGTCGTTCGACAGATGCTCGATCGTGTGTCCACTGTACGCATACTTGACATCATGCAGCTCGAAGACGTAATCGGTCTCGAGGTCGACCACGATGTCGGCGCTGTCGAGACTTACGCTGGTCCATTCGGGCGGCGCGCCGGTGTAGTAGTTCTGCTCCGCAACGGCAAGGTACTTCGGGCTCGGACGCAGCACCCGGCGGTAGCAGGAAAAATACAGCCCGCGGCCTTTGAGATAGGTTGAAATGGCGAACGGCCGCCATTGGGTCGGAATTACCTCTTTAAGAGCGCTTCTCAGCCGCATTACTCGCTCCAGAAACCGAATTTGATTCGAATCGAAGCCGGGCCGTCAGCCGTCGGCGGACGCATGGGGTCCGGCGCGGAGGAGCTCCAGGCCGCCGCCGCCAGCCAGCTCGTCCGGTCCCAGCGAGTCGCTGCCAAGGGGATCGTGCGGGAGGTCGAAGCACTCTACCACCAATGCCGGCAGCTCACTCGTGCAGGTGAATCCCTTCATGCGCCCTTCCTTTCTTCGTCGGGCTCGAGCCGGGGCCGTGTGAGCTCCTCTGGCGTGGTGGCGTCGCTAGGTGGCCCAGGTCGTCGCATCGCGAAATACCGGCGCCAGCGAGGAAGCTCGGGATCGATGTTAAAAAAGCCATCCGTCTGCGGCGGGAGTTCGCTCGCGCGAGGATCGAGAGCCGCGATCGCCCTGCAGATCTCCTCGGCATCGCGCACAAACGACACCCCGGGAACTCCGCGCAACGGACTGTAGTTGACTCCACTGCCGTCATCGAGCACGAGCACCCGCCCACCGCTCACATACGCCTCCAGGGCCGCGGATGTGGTGTTGCTCGCCACAACGACGTGCACCGACGCTACAAGCCCCGCCACCGCATCGCCGACGATTCTCACGGCCGGGTGCGGAGGCCGTGCTTCGACCGGGCAGCCCGGATGCGGCTTGACGAGAATCTCCAACGGCTCGCCGACCGCACCACAGATGCGTTCGGTGACCCGCAGCAGAGCATCCGTGCGCTTCGGCGTGTAATCCCCCAGCACCAGTATCCGCAGTCTTCCACCGCGGCTCAGCTCACTCAGGTCTCTCGGGCGGCCGGGCGCGAGGTCCAGATAACGCAGCGCCTCGCAATCGAGCACCGGTTCGCGCACGGCACAGGTTGCGAGATACTCCTCGTGGGCGACACGACCATTGAGCGCGACGCAATCCGCCACCGCGGGGCGTTCGCGGCAAACACGGTCGTAGCGACGCGGATCGCAGTGATAGCGCAGGTCCCAGAACCGCACAGTCGAGTGTGCGACTGCCGTCAGTCGGCCGTGGCCATGCCTGCGCCACACTTTCGCCAGCGCGCGCTCCCAGCCCTGGTTCTCCATGAGATATACGCAATCGTCGTACTTGATCGTACCCCCCAACGCCCGGTCGATGCAGGCGTCATAGAACAGATTCTGCACGCAGTCGAAACCCCGGAATGCTTTGGCCCAATCATCACGTAACAGCGGCCAATAGAGCGCGCATTCACCCTGTGCGAACCTCCGGCGCAGCTCTCGGCCCACCCCTACCGATTCCCAGGCGATCTTCAGCCAACGGCCGCAAATCTGCGCTACGGCGCTCAACGGCAAGTGCGATTCGACGAACGCGTGCACGGGCCCGCGGGCCGATCGGGCATTGATTCGCTGGAGAATCTGCCGGGCCAGTCGCGCGGTCGGTACCCGATCATGCGCGTAGAAATAATGCAGCCAGCGCACATCGTAGCCCTCGCGTACCAACACCTCGGGCAGCGAGCCCCAGAAGCGCGAGCTGAACTCGCTAGTCGTGTGAGCGCCGGCGTTGTGATTGGCAAATGCTCCATAGATCAGGATGCGCTCCGCGGCCGATGGGGGCGCGGGCCGCGGCGGCGGCCCCAGGGCAATCCTGATCGCGGCGAACCATGCGAGCGACAGAAGTCCCTGCACCGAGCGAGGCAAGGAGCGCAGGACACCGCGGTGTGCGGCTCGAACCCGCGGAAGCCGGTTCCAGCGATAACGAATGCCCCGGCAGCGGCAAATGCTTCGCAGCACCAGGTGAATGTCGCGATCGGCCCCCGCGAAAGTCAGCTCTTGCAGCGCCTCGCGCTCGAGCAGCATCTCCAGCGCGACCAGTTTCAGCACGCTCTCGAGCGAGCCTTGTTTCCAGGTGCTCTGCTCCACGAACAGTGACTGCCACCAGAAACTGGTGCCGTCTGCCCGGCGGAAATGCTGACACAGCCTGCGCCCTCCGACACTGATTTCGCCGAGATCGAACGACCACGCTAGGTAGCGGCGCCGGATCTCATCGGCCTGCACGTCGATTAATTCCGTCAGCGAGCGCGCCCCGGACCGCGGGGCGCTTCCCTGCCAGAGCACCAAGTTGTCGTGTGGCGGCGCTGCGTCGTTCTCGGCCGCCCACAACAACATCGCCGCAGCGGCAATGCGGTCCGTCGCGGCGTGCGAACTGTGGCGCGTGTGTGCTGCCGCCTGCTGCATGAATCCTGCGCGAAGCCTGCCTGCGCGACTCAGCTGCCGTGTGAGGAATCGCTCATCAACCGCGCCACCAGCTCCAGGTCCTCGGGCGTGTCGACCGCGTGTGAGTCGTGCCCGGTGAGCACCATTCGAAGTTTCACTCCATGCTCGAGCACCCGCATCATGTCGACCGACTCGGCAATCTCCAACGGTGTCGGCTCCAGGCGCGTGTATTCGAGGAGAAAATCCCGCCGGAACGGAATGACGCATACCTGCTTACCCATCGGAACAGTTGTCGCCTTGGCGCGCGTCGGGATGGGCTCCCGGGAAAAATACAGGGCGTTTCCCTGTAGGTCGCATACGACCTTTATGCAATTGCGATCCTCGAACTCGGCGCTGGAGGTGATCTGCCCAAGCAGGTTAACCACCTGCAGCGAGGGATCCTGCAGCATGGGATTCACCGCTTCCGTGATCATGTCGGGATGTATCATCGGCTCATCGCCCTGCACCATGACGACGATGTCGTAGGTAATCCGGTCGTCGGCCTCCAGGATGCCCAATGCCTCGGCACAACGATCCGAGGCTCGTTCGTGGTGGGTGCCGGTCATGACCGCACGTCCGCCGATGCTATGCACGTAGTCGAAAATCTCGCGGTCGCAGGTTGCGACAACGGTCACCGTCAACAGCGGATTGCGCACGACCCGCTGGTAAACGTGCCCGATCATGGGTTTACCCAGCAACGGCGCCATGGGCTTGCCGGGAAAGCGGCTGCTGCCCATGCGCGCAGGAATGAGAGCGGCGATCTTCATGGAGTGTTCCTCGGCGTAGTCTCGGGTGTCGAGTTGCGGCGTGCCCACCGCAAGAATCTCTGGATCCCGGCGTCGAGATCGATAAAGCGCCCGAGGCCGAGGCACTCGGTGAACCTGCGCGTATCGGCGTAGATGCCGCTCTGATCACCGGGCGTTGCGCCGCGCGCGAAGTAACTCGTCCCAGGCACCAGGGCGCAGATGTGGCGCAGCAGGGTCGCGACAGTGGTCCTGACGCCGGTGCCCACGTTAAGTGTCTGGCCGGCCGCCGCGGGATGAGTTGCCGCCCGCCACCATGCTTCGACGACGTCATCGATGTAGATGAAGTCCCGGAATCGATCCAGGCTGCCCTTCACCTCGATGGAGGAGCTGGCGAGGGCCTGTGCCAGGTAAATGCTGACCATACCCTGTCGCAGATTGCGCATGTCCTGCCCAGGACCGTAGACGTTGAACATGCGCAGTGTCACTGCCGGCAGCCGCGACGAGTACACCCGCAGGTAGCCTTCCGCAGCCAGTTTCCCCACTCCGTAGCACGACAGCGGAGCGCACGCGTGCCCCTCGGTGATCGGACCATCTTCGACCGCGCCGTACACCGACATGGAACTCGCGTACACGATGCGTTCGGCCCGGTTCTCGAGTCCATAGCGGATGAGGTTGAGCGTCGAGACGGTGTTCTTCTGCAGATCCGCAACCGGATCATCGAAGCTGATTTCTCCGGATGATTGCCCAGCGAGATGCAGGATCTTGCGGCAGCCATGCGGCAAGCGGCGCACCACGTTGGATCCCGACAGATCGAGCTGCACAAACTCGATGTCGGCAGGGACATTGGCGATGTTGCCGCCGGAGAGATCGTCGACACCTACGACGGCGCACCCTTCATCGCGAAACCTGCGAGCCACGTGCGAGCCGATGAAGCCCGCCACGCCGCTGATCAACACCGTTGCCACCGGTCTCATTCCCGGTTCACGCCGCAGTGATGCAGCCTACGAGCGTGTCGCACTTGCCGATCCTGATGAGCTCCCGCTTGTAGGCGTCCTCCAGGTCCTCTCCCAACAAGTGCGTGAATCGGCCGAGACCGCCGGGGCGGCCATCGCGTGCCCAGACCATGTGATTGGACAGATCGTAGCGCTGCTCACGGAGGATTTCGTATGGCCGCCCGAGACGCTGCAGCAGGTGCTGCAGCGATGCTTCGCTGAAGTACCAGGCGTGCGCGACCGACCAGTAGAACCGTTCGAACGCCGCGATGTCATAGACTGAGTACAGCGGATCCGCGGCATTTGGGATCTCGAAGATGACTCTGCCGCCGGGCCTGAGCAGCGCCAGCTGAGACTGCAGGAATGGCAGCGGCTCGGCGATATGCTCCAGTACGAAGAAATGCATGATGAGGTCGAAACGTGCGTTAGCGCGCG
>Ga0126371_10005692_pt1 | contig 11081 bp, 8 predicted proteins | sample PanSoiMetaPlot_4_FD_110145 | JGI IMG/M metagenome (GOLD analysis project Ga0126371, IMG submission 110145) | Tropical forest soil microbial communities from Panama - MetaG Plot_4 | ecosystem: Environmental > Terrestrial > Soil > Tropical forest > Bulk soil | place: Panama | collected 2016-02-17
CTGATCGAAGTTAAAACTTCTGCAAGACTAAGCGTCGCAGGAAACGCCTTGTGTCCCGAGTTGTGTCGTGACCCCACTATCCAAGTCCATTGGGGTGAACCCACGCGGTGAGACAGTTTTCAATGACACACGTGCCTGCAAAGTGTGTCCTTTCTTACTGTCTCATTTTCGGGGTTCAGTCCATCCATCCATGTCGTTGTACCGGATCTCACTGGGCACCACTTCAGATCCTTCGGGCGCAAGCCATCTTATTGTGGCTATGCAACTTGGCCTCACTCCTTCTCATTCTGTCCATCGTCGGCGCAAAATTTGACACGGAACAGGTCGATGGTTAGAGTCCATTCGGGCCTACCATTTCGCGATTTTCAGCCGCACGTTTCTTAGGTTCCATTCCAACCGATAATGTCTGCGCACCTACTTCTCAGAATCTTCTAAGCGAGATTTCAGGACCGCCAAAGGACGTCCGCCCGCGTGCGTCGCTAAGCTCCCACCATCTCACGGACCACAGGCAAGAGAAGGGTCCCCAAAAGAGGATGGTGGGTATGGCAAAGCGTTTAGCAGTATTTGCGTATGGGCTGGTCAGTTACGTGGCGTTCTTCGTGACGTTCGTGTACGCCGTCGGGTTCATTGGCAATTTGTACGTTCCGAAGTCGTTGGACTCCGCAGTCCAGATGTCGTTCTGGCCCGCTCTAGGAATTGATGCGTTGTTGCTGCTTTTGTTCGCGGTGCAGCACAGTGTAATGGCACGTCCCGTATTCAAAGAGGCGCTGACTCAATTCATTCCGGCGGCCGCCGAACGCAGCACGTACGTGTTGTGTTCCAGCCTTTTGCTGATTGCGCTGTTCGCATTCTGGCAGCCTATTGGCGGTGTCGTTTGGGATGTCACGAATCCCGTGTTTCGGAACGCGATTAATGTGGTGTTTGGGCTGGGCTTTGCGCTGGTGTTCGTGGCCACGCTCTTGATTAACCACTTTGACCTGTTCGGCCTGCGGCAGGTGGCGCTGTATCTTGTGGGCAAGCCGTACACGTATCTCGAGTTCCGCACACCGCTCTTCTACCGCTATGTGCGCCACCCGTTGTACGTGGGGTGGTTAATCGCGTTCTGGGCGACGCCTACGATGACCGGCGCGCACCTTCTGTTCGCACTGCTTACTTCTGCCTACATTCTCATGGCGATCCGCTGGGAAGAGCGGGACCTGGTCATCGTTCATGGCTCGAAGTACCAGCACTATCAGAAGCGCGTGCCGAAGCTGATCCCATCGTTGGCTCCATATCGCGTATCTGACGAGCAGATCGTTCCAGTGCGAGGCTCGGCTGCGTAATTTCGGCAGATTGAAAAGGGCGGCTCGTGCCGCCCTTAATTTTCCAATCTCCAGAGATTTATCAGGAAACAGAAGTTGCAGTCGCTTGTTCTGCAGCTTCCTGGAGCCATCCCATGAATGCTGAGAACTCTTGGACAAACTGCTCCCATCCGGGATCCCCCGGCGAGACCATATGGCTGCGGCTCAACAGCTCGACGAACCGCGCGCCGCGAATGCGAGCTGCGATCAACTTTCCCTCCTGCACCGGAACAGCGCCGTCATCGCGCGAATGCAGCACCAGCGTTGGGCAACTGACCTTGGGCAGCATGTCGAGGACCTTGATGTTGGGAAATTCCCCGATCATGCGCGCTGCGTTGTCTGGTGAAGACGAGATTCTCTGCAGTTCGTTGAGCCAAGTTGCTTCCTCGGAATCCGCGTCTGGGCGGAACAGCGTCGTCCACAATTGCCGGAACGCCGGATTGTCGCGTCCCCAGCCGGAACGGATCAGAGTCAACATCGCTTCCAGGTGCTCAAGCGCGCCGGGACCCGGCGCCGGCCAGCCGTTCGCGAATGTCCCGTTGATGATCAACTTGTTTACGCGGTCTGGATGTCGTGTTGCATACGCGATTCCGACGGCTGCGCCCTGGCATCCACCAAGAATGGAGAATCTCTCTAAGCCCGCGGCATCCACCAGTTCTTCGAAGTCCCGGACCGTCCGCTCGAACGAAAAATCGCTGACGTTCCAATCCGAAAGACCGCTGCCACGCTGGTCGTAGCGCACAAAAGTGTGATGGCGCATAACTTCCAACAACCACTGACGACGCAACGGAGTCTTCCACTCGAAATCCAGGTGATTGAGCCAGTGGATGGTCCGCACCAGTACCGGCCCCTGGCCTCCGACGCTGTAGGCGATCCGCACGCCGTCGGTCGTAGTGAAGAATTCGATGTGTTGATCCGGTGCATCGGATGGGACAACGGCTGGTTCCGAATGGATTAAGCTGGCATGTGCCTTGGGCGCGGTTACCTCAGCCACGAATCGATAGCCGTGGCGCGGCACAGTCTCGATGTACTTCTCCGGATGAAGTCGTTTTCGCAGTTGCGAAATACAATAGTCGAGATTGTTGTCTTCGACGATGGAGTCCGGCCATACAGAATCCATGAATGCGTCTTTGCGCACGAGCTTGCCGGCATTCTCGACCAGCACGCGGAGAGTGTCGAAGAGTTTGCCGCGCAGGCGGATTTCTTCGTTATCGCGAAGCAGCCTTCGCTCGTCCACATCGAGGAGGTAGTTGCCAAAGAGGTACTTGGCCATTATCAAATTGGGGCCGGCATTGGCGGGCACAGGAAGCCGGAATTCCCACTTGGATCGTTATTTTAGCAGCGATAGGGTCCAGTGGAGTCCTACCAACACTAGTATGAAACGGGGCGTCACCATGTTGCGGGCACGAATAGTTGGCATCTGCATTCTCGTTATGTGGACGAGCAGTCTTGCGCAAGACCACGTACACGGAACGAGCGAAAAGCTCGGCGTTGTGCACTTTGCTACATCGTGTAACAGTGAAGCGCAAAAGGAATTTGACCGGGCCACTGCACTTTTGCATTCGTTTCAGTTCAGCGGCGCCATTCAGGGATATAACACAGCTCTCAAGAATGATGAAACGTGCGGAATTGCCTATTGGGGCATCGCGCTCAGCGATTGGAGTAATCCGTTTGCCGTCGGAATCAAAGACACTAGCCAGCTGCGCGCCGGACAGGACAGCGTAGTTCTCGGCAAGAAAATCGGCGCCAAGACTGAGCGCGAAGGAGCGTACATCGCGGCCGTCGGTGCGTTGTACGAGAACTTCGAGAGCACGCCACAGGCGAGTCGCTTAATCGCATATCGGGATGCGATGCGCGGTGTGGCGTCTAAATATCCGACGGACGATGAAGCGCAGATCTTCTATGCACTGGCGATTGCTGCGTCTGAGGATCCATCGGACAAAACGTATGCGGGGCGTTTGAAGGCTGGAGCGATCCTGGAAAAGCTGTTCAAAGAGGAACCAGATCATCCGGGCCTCGCTCACTACATCATTCACACCTACGACGTTCCTCCGCTGGCGCCTCGCGCGCTCGAGGCAGCGCGACGATATTCCGAGATCGCGCCGGATGCGCCCCATGCGCTCCATATGCCCTCACACACCTTCACTCGCACGGGTTATTGGCAGGATTCGATCGACACTAATGTTGCTGCAGCAGCGGCCGCCAGACGCGAGCGCCAAACGGCGGAAGAGCTGCACGCCAGCGATTACGAAACGTATGCGTACCTGCAGACGGGACAGGATGGAGCGGCGCTCAAGATGCTGCACTCATTACCGGAGATTGCCTCGCGCTTCGATCCGAAAGCAATCGTCTCAGGCGCGGGCGGTCCTTTGGCCGGATACTTCGCATTGGCCGCGATCCCGGCACGATACGCATTGGAACGATCAGATTGGAAGGAAGCTGCGCAGCTTAAACCTAGCGAAACTCCCTTTCCTCAGACCGACGCTCTGACTTGGTTCGCGCGCGGATTGGGCGCAGCACGAATGGGGACCGTCTCGGTGGCGTACGAATCCGCCGAATCTCTGAAACAAATTCGTTACCGTCTATTGGCTTCTGGCGAGAGCTACTGGGCTCAGCAAGTAGAAATTCAGGAAGTCGAAGTGCGCGCATGGGCCATGTTGGCGGACGGAGACAAGGAAGGGGCGCTACGCGAGATGGAATCGGCAGCAGCGTTGGAAGATGGAACCGAGAAGAGCGCAGTAACGCCTGGCCCGCTTGCTCCTGCGCGCGAGTTGACGGGGGAGATGCTGCTGGCTACGAGTCAGCCCCGGCCAGCCTTGGCGCAATTCGAGACATCGATCAAGAAGGAGCCACGAAGATTTCGATCGCTCTATGGAGCGGGCCACGCTGCGCGGCTGAGTGGAAACAACGCGGCGAGTCAGAAGTATTTTCGCGAGTTGTTGAAAGTTTGCGAACGTTCCGACAACCCAGGAAGAACTGAGCTCCAAGAAGCAAAGAAGGCGATCTCGGGGAACTAGCGGCTGTAATCGACTCGCGCATCCTTCAGATCTGATCTTGGAAGACCACTCCTCAATCACATCGGCTCCGAATCTACTCGCTCCGCTCGCGTGACCGGGGTCACAGACGCTTGGTCCCACCATCTCTAACTTGGAAGGCAACGCATCATCACGATGGAGAGGTGTGTCTAATGGCAATTGCGACGCAGAACAGCACGCGAGTTTTGAATTCCAGCCTGGCTCACAAAATCATGACCGCGGAAGAAGCCGCGAGTCTCATCCAGTCGGGCGACCAGGTCGGAATGAGCGGATTCACGGGCTCAGGCTATCCGAAAGCCGTACCGGTCGAACTCGCGCGTCGTATAGCGGAAGCAAATTTTCGCGGTCAGGAATTTCAGGTCAGCGTTTTCACTGGCGCGTCTACCGGGCCTGAACTCGATGGCGCTCTCGCCATGGCGGGAGGCATTCACCTGCGCCTTCCCTATCAATCGGATCCCGAGACACGCAAGCGCATCAACGCCGGCGAAATGGACTATATGGACATCCATCTCAGCCATGTTACCCAGTTCGTCGAATATGGATTCCTCGGGAAGTTGAATGTGGCGCTGATTGAGGTCACGGCGATTTTGGAAGACGGGCGGCTCGTACCCAGTTCTTCGATCGGAAACAACAAAACATGGATCGATCAGGCCGAGCGCGTAATTCTCGAAGTGAATTCCTGGCAACCCGTCGCGCTCGAAGGTATGCACGACATTTATTACGGACTGGAAGCTCCGCCAAAGCGCGGACCCATCCCGCTTGTGAAGCCGGGGCAACGGATCGGCTCTCCCTATTTGGAAGTGCCGTCAGACAAGGTTGTCGCCATTGTTCTAACCGACGCCCCCGACCGCAACAGCGCATTCAAGGCGCCTGATCAGGCTTCGCGACAAATTGCCGGCCACATTCTCGAATTCCTGAGCTGGGAGGTGCAGGGTCGCATGCCCGCGAACCTGCTCCCACTGCAGTCGGGTGTCGGCAACATCGCCAACGCAGTCCTATTCGGGCTGGAGGAGGGCAAGTTCGAGGATCTGACTTCTTACACCGAGGTGATTCAGGACGGCATGATTCGTTTGCTGAAGTCGGGCAAGCTGACCTGCGCTTCCGCCACCGCGTTTTCCCTCAGCCCGGAGATGTTGACGGAAGTGAATGCCAACATGCCGAGCTATCGCGACCGCATCGTCCTGCGGCCACAGGAAATCTCGAATCATCCGGAAATCATCCGGCGCCTTGGCGTAATCGCGATGAACGGGATGATCGAAGCCGACATTTACGGCAACGTGAACTCGACCCACGTGATGGGATCGCGCATTCAGAACGGAATCGGCGGCTCAGGTGATTTCGCGCGCAACGGATACCTGTCGATCTTCATGGCGCCGTCGATCGCACAGCGCGGAACAATATCAACGATCGTGCCGATGGTCTCGCACATTGATCACACGGAACACGATGTGCAGGTGGTTGTGACGGAACAGGGCCTTGCAGATTTACGGGGGCTCTCGCCGCGACAACGGGCACGTTTGATTATTGAGAAGTGTGCTAATCCCGACTACAAGGCGCTGCTGCTCGACTATCTCGTGCGAGCGGAGCGGCTGTCCTACGGCAAACACACGCCGCATCTGCTCACGGAATCTCTGGGCTGGCATAACCGTTATTTGCGCTGCGGGCAGATGCTGCCGAGAGAGAATTAAAGGCCTGGGAAAGTTTCTGTCTGCTCAGGGCCCTTACTGGCCGCTCGTGGTGGTGCTTCCGCCGTAATAACCTTCTCGCGTCTGTACCGACAGATCTTTCTTCATCGCCACGAGCTGGATCTTGTGATAGCCCTCTTCCGCGGCTCCGGCGCGATCGGGCGTGTATCCGATGCTGTACTGGTTACGCAACTCTTCCTCGATCTGCGCGTAGATCTGGTCGACGGTTTCTTTCTTCGAAACTTCGAAGAATCGGCCTCCGGTTTCCTGCGAGATGCGCGTGAGAATCTTCTTTCCGTCCGGACGCTGCTCTTGCGGGTAACGATGCCCTCCTCCGCCGCCGTGGCGTCCCATCGGACCTCCACCGCCCCAGGGTCCGCCCATGCCAAATCCTCCGCGATGATCGCTGTAAGCCTCCTCGTCCTTGTAGAGGATCGAGTACACGGCGGTATCGCCCTTCTGTGCAGTCGCAATGGCGGTCTCGAGACTTTCTTTGCTGCCGCGATCCACCCCGTCAGAAAGCACAATCAGCGCCTTGCGGCCCTGTTGCTTTTTCATCAGCTCGTCGGATGCAAGATAGATCGCGTCGTACAGTAGCGTTCCACCGCCGCCCATGCGACTACGACCGGAGCCGCCACGCTGGCGGTGGTCGTCGTCTGGATCCGAGCCTTGCCCGGATTGATCACTAGCCTGCTTGAATTGTGGTGCGTTCAGTTTGCCCAATGCGTCTTCCAACCTCTCGTGCGAGTTCGTCAGGTCTTGCAGTAGCTCGACCTCGCGATCGAAATGAATGATGAAGGCTTTGTCCTTGTCTGCACGCACCATCTGGTCCAGAAAACCGTGGCTGGCGCTGCGCTCCTGGTCGAGCACTCGCCGCTGGCTCATGCTGGTATCGACGAGCAGTCCTAACGTGAGCGGCAGATCGGTTTCGCGCGTGAAGTAGTGGATCGACTGCGGACGGCCGTCCTCGGCAAGCGTGAAGTCGTCTTTGCCCAGGTCGCTTACGATCTTTCCGTGCTTGTCGCGGACAGTCGCAAGGACATTCACGACCTTGACCTGCACCGACAGCGTCGTCGATGGCGGGTCAGCGGCATGGGCCGGAGGGTTGGTCTTGGCTGTGGTCGTCGATTGCGCGAGAGCGACGACGCTCGAGACAGAAACGGCAACAATCGACAAGACAAGTCTGGCGCTCTGTAAGGATTTCATTTGGATCATTTAGGAGTTCTGCCGATCGAATCGCTTTTTGCCCTGAAAGCCAAACCCGGGCGAACGATTCCTCATGGTCAGAACCCCAGTTCAGCAGATTGGGTTGTTAGGCGGGAAGTAAAGATTTGTAAAGCTGGAGATTGCCAGGACAAGCAGAGATGCGCCTTCGACGAAAAGGCTGCAAGGCCCCGATTTCTCAGGGCCCTGCGCCTCAAGAGAAATTGCCTTACGCAGCGTGCGTGTCGCGCTGTATGAGCGCGGAGTCGAGGAAGAAGCCCAAGCCGAGAGCAAACGGAATCGCCGCAAAGGAGGCCGCCATCCACGCGTCAGGTTCGACACGGGCGATCAGGCTGAAGGTGGTCGCAAAGCCGATCGCGATTGCTACTAGAAGAATTCCCGCTCGGCGCGAACGGGCTGCCGGAGGAAGTTCCGCTTGTATTGGGACATTAACGCCACGGGCTATCGCGGCTAGGCGCTCTTCCGTCCGCAGCTTGTTCACTCGATAGTAGGTGTAACTCCCCATTGCTACGATCGGTATGCTGAAGAGCATGACTACCGCTGCCAACCCTGTGATGTCGTTCATAACCCGCTCCTCGTCCGACGCTGGGAACGCGTCTTGATTTCCTGAAGGATCACTGCCACTCAAGGGTACGGAGAAGCTTGGAAAAAAGTTCCGGGCCGTAAGGGAGTGGACGCAAATCTTCGGTTATCAAGACCGATTTTGCATAAAACTTCTTGATGCGGCTGATAAGGTCTTTTTATTGGCCGCTCCTCCAAGGTACACGGTAACCTTATTTGTTATCAATCAGCTGGCTGCTCCCCTTAGTTAAAAGACTGCCCAAATTTCAAGGAGACTCATGTCGAACGAACTGCGGAATTTCCTGGCTCTGTCGTACGAAGAACTTGAAGAACTGAACCTGAAAGCCAAGGAACAGCGCAAGAGCCGGGTTGCTACTCACAAGATCCAGGAAGAACGGCTGAAATACCTGACCGACGAAAAGCGGATCAAGGCGGTGACCGTGCTCTTCAGCGACCTCGAAGGCCGGTTGCACATGCTCGACTACGACAAGAAGTTCCTGATCAAGAGCTGGGACAATCTGACCTTCGACGGATCGTCCATCCGCGGCTTCACCGCGCAGCGCGAGAGCGACTTGCGGCTCGGAATCGACTGGGCGGCGTTCTACTGGGGACCGGCCGACATGTTTGGCGGCGGCAAGGTTCTGGTATTCGGCGAAGTGATCGACAAGAACGGAACGCCATACTCGGCTGACATTCGCGGCGTTCTGAAAGGCTTCGCTCAGAAGATGTACGACGACGAAGGCTACACGCTGAACGCGGCCAACGAGATTGAGGGATTCCTCTTCAAGGGTGCGGACGCAGAGCGCCACTATCACGAGACCGGAAAGTTCGAGTACGTGAACACCGGCGGCTACTACCACTCGCTGCCCGGCGACTTGCTTCGCACATTCATCGATACGACCGCCGAAGTGCAGCGCGCGATGGGTTTCCAGAACGAGAAGGACCACCCTGAGGTGGCACCCTCACAGTTTGAAATCAACTATGGATACGGGGAGGTTGTGGCGGCCGCCGACCAGATCCAGCTCTACAAGCTGATATGCCGCGAAGTGGCTACGAACATGGGGCTCACGGCTTCGTTTTTGCCCAAGCCAGTAGTCGGCGTTAACGGCAGCGGTATGCACACCAATGTGTCGATCAACGAAAAAGGCAAGAACCTTTTCTGGGACCCCAAGGGTGAAGAGAAGCTTAGCAAACTTGGCTGGTCGTTCACGGACCGGATTCTGACGCATGGCAACGATCTCTGCCTGCTGCTGAATGCCAGCGTGAACGCCTACCGACGGCTGGATCCTCACTTTGAGGCTCCTAACCAGATCAAGGCTTCGCCGACCGACCGTGGCTCGATGATCCGCATTCCAATCGGCAACGACAAGAGCATGCGCGTTGAAGTTCGTTCCGTCAGCCCCGATTCAAATCCCTACCTGGTGATGTACTCGATCTTCCGGACAGGCATCGAAGGCGAGACCGCCAAGATCAAGAATCTGCGCCAGGCGGAGCGCTATTTGCCGGACAACATCTACGACGCTTTGGACAACTTTCGCAAAGCCAAGTGGACGAGTGACTTGCTCGGTGAGGATGTGAAGGCGCGTTACGGGGACTTGAAGCAGGCGGCAGCCGATCGCTGCCCGCGGGCGTTGGGCACGTTCGTCAAAGCACCCGAGGTCCAGTACCACCACGAGGTCTACAACCAGTTCCTTTGGAATCTGTTCTAGAACGCTGGGCTGTACTAGAAAAATGCACGAGAAAGCCCCGGGGCAAAAGCCGGGGCTTTTTGTCCTCTGATGAGTCTTCGTGTGACGCACACACTCTTGCGTGCGTTAACGCTCGACCCAGTCCACTAGATCGCGCTCTGGAAGTACTCTCCCGGAAGCGCGACCATCGTGTTTCGACTTACCCCGTTACGCACAGCTGGCGCAAGGGTGGGTGCCTTTTCCGGCCGCGGCACACCGGCCAGATACGAAGTCGCATCCTTCAATTCGATCTTCACGCCAAGCGTCCGTTCCAGCTGACGAATGTCGGCGCGCTGATGATGCTCGAACAAGGTAGACGCAACGCCTTGTCCTCCCGCACGTCCAGTGCGGCCCACACGGTGGATGAAGTCTTCCGCCAGCTGGGGCAAGTCGTAGTTGATGACGTGGGCGATGTCTTGCACATGGATCCCGCGCGAGGCCAAATCGGTCGCCACCAAAATGCGAACACGACCCTGCTGGAAAGCGGTCAGGGCTGAGGTGCGCTGCGACTGGGTACGATCGCCGTGAATCATCGCGGCGGAGAAGCCCTCGCGATTCAGACGCTGAGCCAGCCGCTCGGTTCCGCGCTTGGTGCGGGCAAAAATCAAGCAGCGCCCGCTTTCTTTGGCAAGCAGTTTCTGAAGAACCTCCGCTTTCTCGCCTGCAGAAACCTCAAAGCCCAGGATGCGCACGTTGTCGGAGGGCTTCAGGGTTGAGCCCAACGCGATGCGCACCGGGGCACGCATATAGTCATTCACCAGGTGCGCGACCGACGCCTCTAAGGTGGCGGAGAAGCACATAGTCTGACGAGTCTTGGGCAGGATCGATGCAATGCGCCGCACGGCTGGGATGAATCCCATGTCGAGCATGCGGTCGGCTTCATCGAGCACAAGGATCCGCAGATCGCGTAAGTTGACCAGCCGCCGATCGAGGAAGTCTTCCAAGCGGCCGGGTGTGGCCACCACAACGCGTGCGCCGCGCCGGATCGATTGAATCTGTGTTTTTTCCGAAAGGCCGCCGACCACAATGGCTGCCTCGGGAAGTTTCGTCCCGCGCAGAGCGTTATATTGTTCGGCCACCTGCATCGCTAATTCGCGAGTCGGGACCAGCACCAGCGCCGAGATGCCCGGCGTTTTCTTCTGCAGCGACTGCTCGATCATTGGGAGCAGGAAGGCCAAGGTCTTGCCGGTTCCGGTTTGGGCTGTGGCCAGGACGTCTTTGCCCTGGAGGGCAGGCGGAATTGCGGCTTCCTGCACGGGAGTGGGAATGGTAAAACGAAGGACTGCCAGGCGCTCCTGCAAAAAGGAACACAAGGGCAGTTCCGAGAACTGTTTCAAAAGGTACTTGCTTTCTGTCTGGTGGAATTGATCGCAGCGCAAACCCGGCTCGCCGGGCGGGCACAACAATTCGTGTTGGCCAGTCAATTGATCTACGCTGAAGACTTAACGGGAGGGACAAAAGGCGGGAATTCTTAGATCAATTCCTGAACCTAAAAGAACCGCACCACAC
>Ga0126371_10005693_pt1 | contig 11081 bp, 11 predicted proteins | sample PanSoiMetaPlot_4_FD_110145 | JGI IMG/M metagenome (GOLD analysis project Ga0126371, IMG submission 110145) | Tropical forest soil microbial communities from Panama - MetaG Plot_4 | ecosystem: Environmental > Terrestrial > Soil > Tropical forest > Bulk soil | place: Panama | collected 2016-02-17
CAAGCAGCAGGGTTCCCTCAAGCAGGTTGTGCACGGCCGCCTGGCAGAACAGGGCGTGGGGCGAGTACGGGTCCTTTGCGTAGCATCAGGTGCAGGCCGTCCCGGCGTGCCCGCTGGGATGCGGCCCTCGGTGCCACAGCCTTCAGCTTCGACAGGTCGAACATCAGATCGCGCGCGCCACCGGTGTCATCGCGATGAGCCGCTGGTTCGCCCGGAGCATGGTAGAGCAGACGAGTGTGCCGCCCGGAAAGGTCCACGTGGTCCATCCGGGGGTCAGCCTTGGGCGGGCATTTCACAACGGCGATCTTGCCATGGGGCCAGTCAATGGGCAGGGCGAACACAAACTGCATCGTCCGTTGCCCGAACGCGCCGCCCCCCGTCGTCGGCTGCTGTTCGTCGGCCGGGTAAACCATGACTTCGACTTCTATGCCAAAGGTGGTGACCTCGTTCTCGCTACGCTGGCCCTACTGCGCCGTGACCACGACCCGCGGATCACGCTGACCGTTGCCGGGCCCGAAAATTGGCCCGTGCCCGGAAGCCCGCCTGACGGCGTCCCGTTCCTCGGGTCCCTCCCCCTTGCGATCTTGCAGCGCTTTACGACAGCCACGACCTATTGGTAATGCCGTCGAGGCTGGAGGGTTTCGGCATCGTCTTCCCCGAGGCGCTCGCGCGGGGACTGCCGTGTATAGGCCGCGATTCCTACGCGATGCCCGAAAGCATCACACCTGGCGTCTCTGGGGGCCTCATCACGGGTGACGACGAGCACGAACTCGCCGGCATCATCGCAGCAGCCCTCGCCGATGATGCGCTGTACGAGGCATGCCGCGAGCGCGCGCCACGGGTCGCCGCGTACTTTTCATGGGAACGTGCGGGGCGGGAAGCAACCCAACTAATCACGCAGACGCTGCAGTCGGCGCCATGAAGCCCTGGTTCCGGATGGAGGTATAGGGACACGGCGTCATCAGGGTGCCGTCCCCAGCAGGAAGGACAGCAGCCGCGGGACAATGAGGTCTGCGTCGAATTCACGGTGGAATCGATCGCTCGCGGCGCTCGCTGCCTTCAATCGGTCCGACTCGCAGTCGAGCAGATCGATCAGCGTGACCGCCGCTTGGGCCGGATCATCAAGGGGCCAGAACCGAGCCTCGACGCCGTCGTCGCAGAGCTCGGAGATGGGTCCGATGTTCGCCGCCACGATGGGAAGGCCAGCGGCCATCGCCTCGACAATCGCCAAACAGAATGATTCAGAGTAGCACGCGTGGACATAGGCCCGATAGCCAGGCAGAAAGTTGCGCACGTCACGTCGGAAGCCGCGGAAGCAGACCTGTTCTTCCAGACCTAGGGATCGGGTCTGTTGCAGGAGTTCTTTTCGGAGCGGCCCCTCGCCGAACACATCCAGGGTGAGGGATCGACCCATCCGCTTGGCCTCTGCCAAGACCTCCAGCAGAAAACGGTGGTTCTTGACAATATCAAGGTTGCCTGTGGTGACAAGATCCCCGAGGTGCTTTGGGTCAGGCTCAGGGGGCAACGGCGTCACCATGCTGCCAATGATGGCGGAGGGGACTCTCGCGGCCTCTGGGAGCCAGCTCAAGAGCGCATCGCGCGCCCATTGGGACATATACACGAGACCGTCGACCTGAGGGATGACCTCTCGTTCGACCTTCCGGATCGCTCGGAACACGGTCCCGTCGCGCTTGATCCGCTTCTTGTCAGCCCATTCGTCGGCCTGGGAGATCCGGAAGTGAACCGTCATAACCACGCGCTGGTGTGTTCCTTGCCGCGCGCGCAAGGCTGCTCGGGCGGCCAATGGACCCTGGGCGTAGACGACGCAGTCGCCGGCCTCGGCGAGGCATCGGCGCAGCGCGTTGTAGAGGAACACTTCATGCCAGTGCCGATACCAGGCGACGCTAGCGGGTCCGCTACATCGGTCGAGGGCGAGGCGGAAGCCGAAAACGGGTGCGGCGAGCGCCCGACCCCACGAGAACGGTGTGACGAGCGTAGTGGCCATACCGCGTTCCTCAAGATACCGACGTAGCCGCTGGACATACGCTTGAACGCCCGTGATGCCTTCCTCTCGGAGCATGGTCGCGATTACCAGTGGTGGGGTAACTTCATCCATGAGTCGTCCGCCGCCCGCGTGGGACGGTCCGCCAGCGTTGTGCTCCATGCCCACAAGAGCACTTGTGTTGCTTGCTTGATACCCAACCGGCATGATCTCCCGACGGGACTGTTGCATCTCGGGCCCGAACCATCTGCTACCGGCGAGGCTGCTGATGTGGCTTCGAGGGTACGATCGCGCCAACAGATGATCATGCGCCTGCTGCGCGCGTTCGCCGTCGACCCGGTCGGGGTGAGCCGGGCGTTGCCCAGGATGTCAGGATGCAGATGACTGTCAAGATGCAGCAGAGGAGGCTGAAGAGCGAGTCGCACTATGAGGTCGACGAGGCCTTGGATGAGGATCTGCACAGCCTGCTCGGCGCGGACTGGTCCTGTCCGCAGCGCCAGCACCTCGATGAGCTGGTGGCGGAGATCGCAACCTATGCCGTCTGATCGAGCATCAACCAGCCTGCGGTTTATGGCACGTCAGTAACACAACGGGTGAGAAGGGCAACGTGGCGGGAAACCAACGATCAGGATGCGGGCGGCACCTGAACCGACGCGGCCTGTGATTGGTATAGCCGCTGTACTTGCTCAATCTCGGCCAGCGCAGCGTCCAGGACTGTCGTAGTCAGTCCAGTGCGCTTGCCCGGGTTGAATCCACCCACAGCGCGACCTGCAGGTCAGCTCCAAATGTCGTGCAGCACATTGAGCACTATACGCGAGCCGAGGCGATCCAGTTTCACCGGCAATTCCTGCATGTCTGACAAGCTCTCGCGCACGGCACGCTGCCGCTCCATGGAACATATGACCAGCAAGAAGCCGCCACCGCCGGCGCCGGTCAGCTTGGCGCCTGACGCTCCCGCGTCGAGCACTCGGCTGACCGCCAGGTCGATCTGGTCGTTCGACACCCCCGACGCCAGCTTCCGTTTGGCCTCCCAGCTCTCGCGCACCGCGGGTCCAATTGCGTCCACGTCGCCGCTGCACAGTCGCTCTACAGCAAAGCCCGCGAGGTCGCACAGCAGGTCGAGCTGGGGCCTGGCGGCCTCGATGTTCGCGTTCTGCTCGGCCAGAATCGGGTCTGCGCTCCGGGTGACGCCTGTGTAGAAGAGCATGATCTGCTGCTGGAGACTCCGGCGCTCAGCCGCGGAAAGTCTCAGTTCCTCGGCAACCACCTCGTCGCCGGGACCGAATCGGATGTCGCGGATCCCGCCGAGGGCGGCTATGTACTGGTCCTGCTTGCCAATGGGCTTGCCGCAGCGCTCGATCTCGATCGTGCACGCCCGCTCGGCAAGCTCCTCCGCCGAGACTTGACGCCCCTGATACGCGAGCAGCGCGTGCAGCAATCCAACGGTTACCGCGGACGAGGACCCGAGGCCGGAGCCGGCTGATGGTATATCGGCCAGTGTGGTGATCTCGACTCCGTTCGCCACGCCGGTCATCTGCATGGCCTCCCGGACGAGCTCGTGCTCGAGGTCTTCGACCCGCGAGACGATCTCCTTCTTGGAGTAGTTGACATAAATGTCGTCGTCGAAGCGCTGCTTGACTATGACGTACACGTATTTATCAAGCGCGCAGTTGAGGACCCGGCCGCCGTGCTCCCGGTAGTAGCCGGGCAGGTCGGTTCCCCCTCCGAGCAGGCCGATACGCAAAGGGGTCTGGGTGATGATCATCGTGAGGCCCGTACGGGCCACTCCTCTCTGGCTCGTTGGTACGCGTCAGCCGTGCCGATATCGCGGAAATAACCCTCCACCAGCACCGCCTTGGCCCGGCCCACGAGCCGTGGCAGCAAGTCATAGCCGATGTCCCGGGGTGGCGTGCGGTCGATTTCCCCGAGCACGCTCGGGTGGAATGCGTACATGCCGGCGTTGGTCAGGTCTCCGACCGGCTCGCTCGGCTTCTCGGTGCATCCGGTGACCCAGCCGTCCGCGTCGACCTCCAGGACCCCGCCGGCCGAGGGGTTCGGCGAGTGGAATGCGGTCAGGGTTGCGACAGCGCCGCCCTGGCGGTGGGCATCGGCCAGGGACCGCACATCGAAATCGGTAAGGTTATCGGCGTTACAGGCGAGGAAGAAATCCTCGCCGCTTACCCACTCGCGGTTGGCGGCCAGCGTCCCGGCACTCCCGAGCAGCTCTGGCTCGAAGAACATCCGGACGGCGGGCTGCGCGTCGCGCCCGGCCAGATAGCGGCGCACCACGTCGGGCAAGTGGTGCAGGTTGACCAGGACCTCGTCCACTCCGGCACGGGAGAGCTCGTCCAGCCAGATGCCGAGCAGCGGCCTGCCGCCGATCTCCAGCATGCACTTTGGGATGGTGTCGGTGATGGGCCGCAGGCGGCTACCGATCCCGGCGGCCAGCAGGAATGCCTTCACACCCTCGCCCTCCGGACCACCCCGAGCGCTCGCATCCGCGCGTTCGCCTCGGCCAGCACCCCGTCCAGACCGTCCATTCCGTTGAGCCATGCGGCATAGGCCGCCACCGAGTCGGCCGGCGTGTGCTGCGGCTTCCAGCCCAGGTCGGTCAGGGCACCGATGTCGGACAGGATGTGGCGCGTGTCACCGAAGCGATACTCGCCGGTGACCACGCCCGGCTGATCGGAGCCGTACTGCTGCATGACGACGTCGGCGAATTCCGAGGTGGTCACGGCTCTTCCGCCGCCGACGTTGAACACCCGGCCGGCCGCCCGGTCATCGGTGAGCACGAGCACGTTGGCGTCTACCACGTCATCGATGTTGACGTAGTCGCGGATCGCCTGGCCGTCCTCGTAGAGGGTCGGCGGCACACCCAGCAGGTAGCTCAGGCAGAAGATCCGGCATGCGCCCGAATAGGCGTTGTAGACCGATTGCCGCGGGCCCTGGACGATGCTGTAACGCAGCGCGGTGGTGGGGATGCCGTACCGGCGGCCGAGGTTCATGGCCACCATTTCCTCACTGTACTTCGACATGCCGTAAGCGTTCTGCGGGTTGGACACCCGCTCCGGCGTGGCCTGCATATTCATCGGGCCGCCGCAGACTGGGCACGGAATGTCCCACTGGCGCGCCGCGACAGCGCTCTCCGGGCGCATCCCGGGGGCCTGCTCGCCATCGGCCGGGCACATATACAGCCCCTCACCCATGGCGGCCTGCGACGACGCCACCACGACCCGGGCAAGGTCAAGGCGCTCCGCCACGGCGATCTCGTAGAGCAGGGCCGTGGAGACGACGTTCACGTCGGAGAACCGCGCGAAGTCGGGCAGGCAATCCTGGTACGCAGCCAGGTGGTAGACAGCGTCGGCGCGGCGCAGCAGGTTCGCCAGGAGATCCCGGTTGCGGACGTCACCCTGGTAGAAGTCCACCTCGGGCGGCAGGTTCACGGGAGTGCTGGTGCGGTGCACGGGCGGGGTCAGGGCGTCCAGCACGGTGACGTCATGCCCTAGGGCCAGCAGTCGGTCGCAGGTGTGCGAGCCGATGAAACCCGCTCCGCCGGTGACCAGGATCCTCATGCCCGGTGCCCCTTCCGGTTCGCTGCAGCTTCCCGATACACGTCCAGGGTGGATGCGGCCGTCGCCGCCCAGGTGAATTCGGCGGCCCGCTTGAGCCCTGCCTCCCGCAGGCGGTCACGGCTGCCGACAGCCTCGACAATGGCCCGGGCGATGGACGCCGGGTCCCCGGGGTCAGCCAGGATCGCGGCACCGCCCGCAGTCTCCGGCATAGCGCTCGTGTCCGACGTTACCACCGGGCAGCCGCAGGCCATGGCCTCCAGGATCGGGAGCCCGAAAGTCTCGTTCAGGGATGGGTAGACGAACACTTCAGCCGCCTGGTAAAACTTGGCGGTTTTCTCCAGCGGGACCCCGCCGATGAAGACGACATCGCCGGAGATGCCGAGCTGGTCGGCGAGAGCATGCAGGGCAGCGAGGTACTTCTCGTCGCGCCCGGGGCCGACGACGACCAGCTGGCGGCCGGGGAGTTCGGCGCGCGCCAACGCCCAGGCCCGGAGGAGCCCGTCGCAGTTCTTGTAGGGCCACAAGGACGACACGAACAGCACGAACGGCGCCGCGAGACCATAGGATCTGATGTGCGCGCCAGCCGCGCCGGGATCACCCACCTGAAACAGGTCATGGTCGACTGCTTCGTAGATCAGCTTGAGCTTGCGCGGGTCGACCTCGAGGTACCGCTGGATCTCGGACCGCAAGCTATTGGAGTTGATGATGATCGTGTCCGCCGCCCGCGCCGAGCGCGGGTAATTCATCCGGCGGTAAAGACGGACCAGCGGGGAGATTGCCTCCGGGGAAGTGTAGGCATGCATGGTCTTCATATGAAGGACAAGCGACCATGAAATGTTCACCACCGGCGCCATCAGGGTGTTGAAGACATCAATGCGGCTGAGCGGCAGCCGCGCAGGGGAGTACAGGTGCTCGCTGAGCGTGCGGAGCGTGCGCCGCTCATTCGACCACGGATAGGAGATGTAGAAGACGTTCGGCCCGTAGCCCTGGTGATGCGGCCGTGATTTCGGGCTCACGATCAGGTGCAGTTCCTCGCCAGTTTCGAGCCGCTTGGCCATCTCGGGGATCACCCGGGTCCAGAACCAGTGAGCCCCGGACGGGTTAGCTGGATCCTCCGACAGGAGGTTGATCGCCACGCGCATATTCATCCGCCGGGTTCATCTCGCAAGCGCTCGGGGGTAGGGCCAGCGCGGCCCGCGGTCTGGGATGCTGCCATAATCTAGAACACGGCCGACGAGATCGTGTCCGGGGGCATCCTGGACTGCCGAAGGTACTGGGCCAGGGCGTGCGTAATGGCCTGATGCAGGTCCTCGATGATGCCATAATTAGCGCTCTCGACGTGAACGGCGACGTCAGCGACCGCGCGGGCCCCGCCGCCGCTAAAGCCGGTGAGCGCGATTGTCGCCAGGCCATTGTCGCGGGCCCAGGTGAGGGCGCGCACGATGTTGGGCGAGCGGCCCGACGACGACACGGCGATGAGGACATCGCCTGGCTCTGACTGCGACTGTAGCTGATACGTGAAGACGTCCTCGTAAGCCAGGTCATTAGCGATCGCGGTGAGGACCTCGACGTTCGAGCTGAGGCTCACAAACCGGGGAGCCAGGTCGGTCCCAGTCCGCAGGCCTTTCATCTGGTCGCATTGCATGTGATTGGCGATCGCCGCCGAGCCTCCGTTGCCGCAGGAGAACACCCGCGCGCCGCGCGTGTAGGCGTCCAGGAGAGTTGATGCGGCACGATCGAGCGAGGCCCGGTCGACGGTGGTCGCCGCCCTGCCCAGCTCCCAGGCGTAGTCATCGAAGTACGACCGGGCGCCTTGGTACGCTGTGACCGGAAACTTCCCGGCCACCAGGGTCCCGCCGGGCGGTGGTGCTGGGGAATCCAGATTGTGCACGGTGCTCATGTCGCGATGCGCTCCAGGATGAATGGTGCGGCGGCAGCCAGGCTCGAGTACGAATAGACGTCTGGGCGCTCATAGTCAGCAGGCCCGAGGTAGACGGCTGATGCTCCAACCGCCTCCGCGAAGCCGATATCTTCGGGCCTGTCACCGACGACCCACGACGCGGGCAGATCGAGGTTCAGCGCCGCCTCGGCCGCCTTCGCCATGCCAGGCCTCGGCTTGCGGTCCTCGCTCGACCGGGCGAAAGCCTCCACGACTCCGTCAGGGTGATACGGGCAATACAGAAACAGGTCAATATGAGCGCCGTAGGCGGCCAATCGCTCCGCGATGCACCGGTGCACCGCTGCGACGTCGTCGATCCCGTACAGTCCCCGCGCGACGCCCGCCTGATTGGTCACGACCGCGACCGGGATGCCAGCCCGGTTGAACCGCGCGATTGCCTCCGGCGATCCTTCAATGAACTCGACACGGTCGACTGAGCCGACGTATCCATGGTCAACAATGATCGTTCCGTCACGGTCGAGCAAGATTCCAGGCCGTGCAGAGAGCCTGCCCCCGCTGAGCGCCAGTCCACCCCCGCCGTCAGGTTGCGTTCTCAACCCAGCCTCGCAGAGACCCACGACTCACGCTCCCCTGGCAACCAGTACAGCCTCCCGGCGGCCAGGCGCCACCCTCGGTTCAGAGGCATCGCTTCCACACCGCCCGATCCGCCCGACGCACAGTCCTTCGGTCTTGCATGCATATGAACGCCGATGGGGTGCCCGTGATACGACGGAGGCTTGCGGGCCGGAGGGATCTTCCCGGGAAAGCAGTCGTCGGCAATCAGATGCCAGCGGGCTGACGGCCGGCGGCAAGGATGAAGACCGGCCGCTGATCGCGATCCCCATGCCCGTACCGCTATCGGCCGTTCCCGGTGCCGCTTGACGAAGTGCGCTCTGGCCGGTGATCACGCCATATCGTCTTAGCCACGTACCACCCGCCCTTGGCCGAGTGTTTCAGGGCGAATTTGGCCGAGTGTTTCAGCTCGGGCACGTTGCGGTGCGCGGGAACGTCCCGCACAGAGGCAGGGCAGATCCGGGCCGACGCCGTGTGCAGAGCCTGATACTCGTCGTCTCCGAGCTCGATCTCGGCAGCGGCCACGTTGCTTTCAAGCTGCTCTACGCTGGATGCGCCCGGGATCGCGGCCACCGCAGGGTGGCGGATGATCCAGGCCAGCGCGATCTGCGCGGGGGTTGCGGAGTGCGCGTCGGCCACCTCCCGCAGCGCTGCGATCAGATCGCTGGTGCGCTCCAGGTTGAGTCGTTGGAAGATAGCGCTCGTTGCCCTGGCACGGCCCGCAGGCCGGGTGGCCCCGTGATACCTGCCCGACAGCAGTCCCTGGGCCAGCGGGCTGAAGGCGATGATCACTCGGCCTTGCGACTCGGCGAACGGCAGGAGGTCCCGCTCTGGCGAGCGGTGCACCAGGCTGTACTCCACCTGATTGCTCAAGACTCGGCTGCCCAGCGCGTTCTCGGCGGTCCGCCAGCGCGCCAGCGAGTAATTGCTGACCCCTACCTCACTGACCAGTCCCGCTCGCTGCAAAGAGCGCATGCCGCGCATGATCGTTCCGTCGCCGACCAGCGGATTTGGCCACTGCACCTGATAGAGATCCAGGCGGGGGACCCCAAGTCGGTGTGCACTGGCCATGGCGCGATGCCTCACTACGAAGGCACCTGGCACTATGGGGAACACCTTCGTCGAGAGGAAGACCGACCGCCGGTCGTCTCCGAGGGCTTGGCCGAGGATCCGCTCGCTGCGGCCCGAACCGTAGATCTCCGCAGTGTCGAACAGCGTGACTCCCAGATTCAGCGCGCGGCGCACAATGGCGCGTGCCTCCTGCTGAGCATACTGCTCGCCATAACCCCATTCACTGGCGCCGAATTGCCAGGTTCCAAGTCCGATCTTAGAAACCTTCTTGGCGGTGTCAACCTGTAGATATTTCACGACTCAAATTATGCGCTGCACAGCGTGCGGGCGCCACCCTGACCGCTCATCAGCCGCCGCCCTAGGGTAGTTTAACGCTGTCCTGATACAACGCGGCCAGGGCTAGCGGAACCCAGCCGCTGTCCCAGCGGTGGGCCATACTCGTTGGCGTCTCTGTCGAGTGAGCCATGCCTAGTGAGGTCAGCAGCGTGTCATAGTCCGAAACGTCGGTCTGGTACAACGCGTACCCGCCTATCCAGATCCGGTTATTAGTCAGGAAGGGTCCCTTGAGGGCACTCAGGAAAGCTGCGGTCAGGCGGTAATTGGCCTGGAAGTTCGCATCGGTGCCGTAGCCAGCCGCGGAATCTGCGCCGAAGGTGTTGTACGACGACATGTCTGCCGGGAAGTCCCAGGTCGCCGCCAGGGCGAAGATGCCGGGATGCTTCAGGATGAGATCCTCGCCCCCGATGCCGGACTTTGAGAACCCGATCAGCCAGTTCTGCTCGGTGCCGGTGGTGGCCAGGTTCTTCTGCACCCAGGGCACCAGTTCCTTGGTCATGAAACTCTCATACTGGACGGAAGGGTCGGTGGGGCTGTCCGCGTACCAGGGGTCGATCCCGAACGACGGCTCGACGATCGTCAGGTTGTACTGGTTCTGTGCATTGAGTGAACGCAGCGTCTGCAGCCCGTCTCCGAATTGGGTACCCAGCCCGGGCTCGACTGGGAGCACGAAGAGGAAGTTGTGCTTCACACCGGCGGCCGGGTTCGTGGGATTCAGGACCCGCAGCACCTGGGGACCGTCTGAGTCGTTGGCCGAGATGACGTCGTAGGACGCGACGCCGTTCGCGTCGGTGCTCAGGTAATGAACCTCGAAACCGGCGGTGCCGCCCGACCAGCTGCCGGCCTGCCCAGTGCCGGAGGCCATGATGCCCGGCGCGCCGACGGACAGACTGGTGTCACCGGCTGCTATGCGCTCTACGCCGTTCTGCATGAAGGCGATGGTGGAGCCGACCACCATGAGCTTCAGCTGGGTCCCGGCAGCCAGCGGCCCGCTGTTGTAGCTGCTGCCGAGCTGGGTCCAGAGGCCCCCACTTCGCTTGAACAGCATGAGGCTGGGGCTGCCGTTGTTCCAGCTGTAGATGCCGACGTAGGCGTCCTGCCCGCCGTTCTGCACCCGTACCGCCGGCCCGATCCACTGGCTGCCGGTGAGCTGTGTCGAGGTGACCTGTATCTGGGAATACTGGTCGCTGGTGTAGGACTCGGCCGTCCGGATGTCACCGGAGGTCCCGGGCCCGGTTCCGGCCACTGCCTGGGAGGTGATCGTCAGCCCGCCTTCGCTGATATCGGTCCAGTTCGGGCCGAGGCTCCCGTTCGCCCGATTAAAAGCATCGGAGGCGCTCGACACGGTCGTGCTGTTCATGCAGGAGACGGCCACATTGGTGATGTTGGCCGCGGCAATGGTGCCGTCATAGCCGCTGGAGACGGCGCAGGTCTGGCCGGCGGGGTAGGTCTTCACCGTGACGTCGTAGGCCGTGCCGCTGGCCAGCGACGTGGCGAAGGTGAACGCGCCGTTGGCGCTGACGCTGAGCGTGTCACCGCCGTTGTCTTGCAGCACCACCGTCCCCGACAGCCCCGACACCGTGCCCCC
>Ga0126371_10005694_pt1 | contig 11080 bp, 15 predicted proteins | sample PanSoiMetaPlot_4_FD_110145 | JGI IMG/M metagenome (GOLD analysis project Ga0126371, IMG submission 110145) | Tropical forest soil microbial communities from Panama - MetaG Plot_4 | ecosystem: Environmental > Terrestrial > Soil > Tropical forest > Bulk soil | place: Panama | collected 2016-02-17
AGAGCGGGGGCAAGCGGAAGAGTACGCGCACCACCAAAGGCAATCCGTATCTGCGGGATACCTTGCTGGAATGTGCCTGGGCAGCTTCCCGGCGAAAGGACTCGCGGATGCAGCAGCTGTATCAGCGTTTGGAACATCGTCTGGGGCATAAGCGGGCCATCGTGGCTGTGGCTCACGCTCTGGCGCAGGCGATCTACCAGGTGCTCAGTACCCGGTGCCCGTACGTCGATACCGCTGAACCGCCACGCAGTGCGACCAAGGTGAACCGTCTAATTCGGCATCACACCCGCAGGCTCCGCAAGCTGGGCTGCTGGTTGCAACAGACGACTCAGCAACCACAAACGAGCACCAAACAGCATCAACGACTTACATGAATTTTCGGAACAACGCGAATAAGAAATGAGGGGACAACTCGCATCATGCAACGAGCGCCGGGCCATTCGGCGCTCGTTGGAGTTTGGTTCTACGAGCAATCAGGGACCATCCCATCTACTACTGGCGGGAAAAGGCTGGTAACAGGGATGTGGGTGGGGTTTTTGCATCCGACACCGCGAACCCGATCTGTTTCTTCGGGCGTCAGTTCACGAGCGCCCACACGACTTAATACTCGCATTGACATGGCTTGTACTCCTTGGATTAAGGTCCTTCAGTCTTATAGTGGGCACACCGATAATACCAATTTGGGAACCAGAACCGCCATAATTCCTTCACCGCGATTCAAGTAACAAAGGATCAATCACGCGCACACCCGCCTTCGCGAAATCGATCCGGTTTCGCGTGACGACCGCCAAGCCGTAGACAATGGCGGTGGCTGCGATGAAGCTGTCTTTGATCGGCATGGCTGTCCCGGTTTTGCGAAGACGTGCCAACAGTTCCGCCCATTTCAAGCCGGTGTCGGCATCCCAGGGAAGGCAGTGGAGACGCCCGACCCCTGCATTGAACCAGCGTTCCAGCGCCACCCGCTTCTTTCCCCGGGGGAGGATCAGAATGCCAAAGCGCAATTCCCCGAGAATCACAGGGTCGACCGCAATCTCAGGTTCGTGTGCACGAAGCCAGTCCACAACCCGCGGATCTGGCGATGGTTTCGTCGGCTCACTCAAAATGTTGGCGTCAACCAGATACTTCATAGAGTATCGGTTGACTCAGATTCGATAGGAACAAAGAAATCCTTGTGCGGACAGGCGAGCAGCCAGGCGATGGCGCCCTCGTTGCGCGGAGCAACGCGCCGAACGAGGCGATAGTCTCCACGATCGATGCGCTCGACGTCGAACTCCTGCCCAGGTTCGATTCGATCCATTTGCCGGAATTCTGCCGGCAACACGATCTGGCCCTTGGAAGAGATGGTGGTCTTCATCTCAAGTAAGATATCGTCTTACCATGGCCGATGTCAAACTACGGTTTCTTAAGCGCTGGAGCCGGCAACACGTCGCCAGACGAGGGCGATTGACGACGCAACAAGCTTTGCGCAGCGTCACTGCGTTCTGCGATTGCGAGAATTCGTTCTCGCACAACGTCATAGCCAGGCTCGCCGTCGAAGAATTGGATGAGGTGGTGATCGGACTGGCCCTCGGGCCGGGTCTGGTCTGGTTCGAATAAATCAAGGGAAAACCGTCGATCGCCCCTGGCCGCCAACTCCGGATGAGTTTGCCTGAAGTCCACCTGGTCTCCATCGTAGCTGTCGAGCGCGATCTGGAGGACAGCGGCGCCGGAAGCGTCGAGAACCTCAGACAAGAGATGAGGGTTGAGGGGTCCTCGGAGCCGCAGAGCATACCAGATGGTTAGCGTTCCCCCCGCCTTCAGGCTATGCTTCTCCAACTGGAAAACGTCGAGTTTCCCGGCGGGAGACTTGGGAGCCTGCTTGTGAAGTGCAGTGAGAGCGCTGATTTCAGCGTCGCGCTCGGCCGACTGCCCATTCTCCGCATAGGCCCGCGCCAGAAGAGTTCTTGCCGAACAGTCGCTGCCATCGTGTTCTTCGATAGGCTTCAGAAGCAATATGGCGTAGTCCCGGTCTCCGGCTTCGATTGCTGCTTCCGCGGTCCTCTCCGCCATGGCGCGCTGCGCTGGAGTGTTCGGCGGAATCTGTGCCAACAGACCGCGCAGTTGCCCAAGCGCATCTGCATAGCGCCCGGCAAGGAACATATCCTGTGAGTCCATAAAGGCTTTTTTCTGGGTTCGGGTCAATCGCGCTAAAGAACCATCAGGCGGGTCACAGCGCGTGTTGGTGAGTTCCTGTGCGGTGAGGCCTACCGGGGCGATCAGCGAACTCGCTGTCAGTACTGTGGCGAGCAGCAATTTCATAGGGACTGTAAAAAGAGCAGAGACTCTGGTCCACATGCCACGTTCGATTACGCCGGGGCAGCGACAAGTTGCCTTTCCAAAGCCCACTTAACAAATAAGGTCGCCCTGGAAAGGGTGGCAGCAGACGCCACAGCAGGCAATGAAACCATTTCCGCGCTTCGCGCGGGACTCAGGTCTGTTACTCAGCACCAACCGTGAATTGCAGCTCAACGGGGTAGCTGTTGGCCACCTTCAAGTTGTTTCCCTGAGGGGCAGCCAACTGGTGGACCGGAGTACCGGTCTTGTCAACCAGGGAGAACCTGAGAGTGGCCTGATTGGAGAGCGACGACCAGGTGGGATCAGTGCTGAAGTCAGGCATGTCCACAGCGAATGACCCATCTGTGGCAACCGTGACTTTGGTCAGAGAGAAGGGCGAGAAGGCGCCGCTGCCTATAGCAAAATATTTCGGGGCCCAGTCCGGCACATACAACACTTCTACCTGCAAATCCTTGCCGCCCAGCGCGCTTGTGGGAACTCTTCCTTGCAACAGCGTTGTGGGAAGTGCCTGGCAATTAAAAGTGGCTTGCCGGTCGCTGGCTGCCAAATCCTCAACGCTGATGGTAACGAACTGGCACCCTGGCGCATAGGCAATGGCCTTGAAACTGGTTGCAGGCTTGCTCTCGTGTTGCGTCTTGATGACAAGCTTTCCTGAGTCATTGGACGTAGTTGATGAACCAAAGAACGTCCCAAACTCCCCGTTTATAAAGTATCGTATCTGGACATCTTTGGCAGAAGTAGGCCCTGCCACCAAGATGGTGAATTGCTTGTCAGTTGGAGTGCCTTGTCCTACAACACAGGACGCCAGGATCAGAACGGACGCAAAAAGGAAGCAGGGTCGACGAAGCATTTTTACCTCCACAACATTATCCACGAAAGCTAAGGATTGAGAGAACTATCTTATCTTAGTACTAAGGAGCAATCAGCAGTCAGCACTCGGCCCACGGCAAGCCGGGATCTTCGACATTCAGCCCACCTGCTGTCTTGTCTTTGTTCGAAAATATAATTTACAAGCAGTTGGCTTATCTTTTTGGTCTTTGCTATTTTTGTCTTACTCCCAACGAGAAAGCGTCATGGTGCGTAAGCATGTGCCACCTTATCCTGACCATCCTACCGCCCAAAGCCAATGTAGCCGCCATTGAAGCGTTATGCGGTCAATACGAACGCAATTTAAGGTCTGTTCGTGCTGATAAGAGAATTATGCCTTGGATCGAGGGGAACGAGCTTTGCTACCGGACAAATGGCGGAGTCTGTGACTGCGGAACTGCGCTGCTGTCACAGGATTATTACAGCAGGCATAACAACGACAGCGCACTGGCGATTGCGAAGCTGAGGAAAGAAGGCTGGAGCCAACACAAGATAGATAATTGGCTTTCACAGAAAATGGGTGTGCGTGAGAAGAAACAGCAAGAGAATGCCAAAGACCGCGGACGTTGGTATTCGCTGCTACATGAAATCCTTAAACAGCGGCTTTCTCCTTATGTTTGTCTACTTGTCTTATTGGACGATAAAAGACACGGTTATAAAAGGACGCATCAAAAAGAAATTTTCTGCCGATTTTGCGCCGCTTGAGGAAAACACAATCTATGCGTTTTCTTGAGTGGGCAGCACTGTATTTTCGTACATAATCTCCACACGAAGAATTGTCAGCTCTCTGAACGGTACGGCGACTGAATGTCGAAGATCCCGGCTTGCCGTGGGCCCGAGTGCCGATTGCTACTTAAGTTCTCTGCCTTTGGTCTCAGGCAACTGGCTGGCCATAAGCGCGGTCAGCAGGAAACCTGCCGCGCAAATCCAGAAAGCCCAACTCAGCCCCTTATGATCGCCTACCCAGCCAATGGTGTAGGGGGAAATGCAGCTTACGGCACGAGCGCCATTGTAGGTGAAGCCAAGTGCGCGGGCGCGCACGGAGGTGGGGAAGATTTCGCTGCCAATGAGGCCGGAACCGACAAAGAATCCTGTACCAAAAAATGCGACCAGCGCGCCCAGAATCATGATGGTCCATTGCGCGCGCGCGGCGGCGTAAGCTGGGATCAGCAACGCCGCACATACGGTGTACAGGATCAGCGATCGCTTCCGCCCCAGATGATCAGCGACCCATCCAAAAGTAAGGTAGCCCGGATACATGCCGACGAGATTCAGCACAACCAGCAGCGTGGTTGTGTTCAACATTTGAAATCCGCGTCCCCCGGCTTGCGTTGGCATGACCAGATATGAAGGCATCCAACTGAACAGACCCCACCAGGCGAAGAGCCCAAACAGATTCATCAGGAAGAGAAAGATCGTGTCCCTGCGAAGACTAGGAGAGAAGATTTCGGAAAAAGGGACATGGTTCGATACGTGGTCTCGGCGCGCGGCTTCTTCACCAACTACGTAATTCGCTGGCTGTATTGAATGTCGAAGATCCCGGCTTGCCGTGCACTGATCCCTGCTTTTCTGCCACATCTCCGATTCAGGAACACTTTTTCTGATCCACAATGTGATCAGCGCCGGCAGGATGCCAACGAAGAAGACGACGCGCCAGTTGTTCTGGGTCCAACTGAGCACCACGCCGGCCACCAGCGCGGCGAAGGCGAGGCCCCAGGCCCAGGAACCTTGCACGATGGCCAGGGCCTTGGCGCGCAAATGCATGGGCCAAGTTTCAGCAACCAGGGTTGCGCCTGTATTCCACTCCCCACCCATGCCCAGGCCGAGCGTGAAGCGGAACAACAGCAGGACCGCAATGGAAGTCGCCAGCCCTGAGCCGAGCGAGCATACGGAGTAAGTAATGATGCTCAGCATCAAGGCTTTTTTGCGCCCCATGCGATCGGCAATAAAGCCAAACAGCACTCCACCGATGCCGGACGCCAGGAGCATGAAAGTGTTGGGCAGCCCAGCCAGAGCTTTGCTAGTGATGCCCAAGGTAGCCATCACTTTGGTTTGAATATTGCTGTACAGCATTACATCGAAGCCATCCAGGCCCCAGCCCAGCGCTGCCGCGAGCAGCGTGCGTTTTTGTGCAGAAGTTATCTCAGAGGAAAAGATGGAAGTTCCGGCAGCCACGCGCGGATTCTAAATCAAGAGCGGCAGTAGTTAGTACTTAGTATTTAGCAGTTAGCAAAATCTGGGGCATGAATCCACGGCACGCCGGGACAGCTCAACACGAATACACGCGAATTTAATTAGAGGAAACAAGACCGACAGAACCAACCAAAAATCCACCACGGAGACACGGAGAAAACCTTTGGGATAGAAAAGCAAAACCAAAAGCAACAGCCAACCAAGAACACGGAGAAAAAAGCCGGAGGACACAGAGAAGAAAAGAATAGGAGCGAAATAAGCGTAAACAAAGAATTGACCCTAATCAGCGAGTTTTGTTCTCGCTCGTAACTGGAAATAACGGATTGCTCGCTTCACATCTTTACCGATCTGCTCGCGCAGCGCTTCGACAGATGGAAACTTGATCTCGGGACGGCGCCAGCGCAGAAATGAAATCTCCACCTCTGTCTGCGCTGTGACTTCCAGTGGATGGAAATCCAGGAGATGGGTCTCAACGGCAAACAGTTGGTCGCCAAATGTGGGACGGTTGCCCACGTTGGTGACGGAGTTGAACACTTCATTGCCTACTCGTGTGCAGGTGAAGTAGACGCCATCACCGGGCACCAACTCATCGTAGCGGCTCAGGTTGATGGTGGGGACGGTGTACTTGTGTCCGTAACCGCGGCCCCGTCCGGGCTCTGCGGCGATGCTGAAGACGCGCCCCAGGAGTCGGCAGGCGCGGCCCACTCGGCCCGCAGCGATCAATTCGCGGATGTGGCTGCTGGAAGCCGCCTCGCCGCGAATCATCATAACCGGATAGGTCTTCACGTCGAAGTCGAACTCGCGGCCAAAGTCGGTGAGCCGGCGCGCGTCGCCTTCAGCGCGGTGGCCAAAATGAAAGTTTTCGCCTTCGTGCACTTCTTTTGCCCGCAGTTTTTGCGCAAGGATCGTCCGCGCAAAATCAGCGGGCGAGGTCATGGAGAAATCGCGAGTGAAGGGAATTACCAGCAGGGCATCAACGCCTGCGGCAGCCAGGAGTTTCTCCTTCACCGGCTGCGGCGTGATCAGTCTGGGCGCGGCATCAGGACGCAGAATGCGCAGCGGGTGCGGATCGAATGTGACCACCACCGCCTGGTTGCCGCCGGCGCGAGCGCGCTGAATCACTTGCCCGAGCACGTGCAGGTGTCCAAGGTGCACACCATCAAAGTTGCCCACGCTGACGATGGTGGGGCCGAAGCTGTTGGGGATTTCCTCCAGCGAGCGGAAGATCCTCATGCGATATCGAACTCCAGTTTCAATCCATCATGCGCGAGCCGCACGTGTTGCGGCAGCTCGCGGTTGGTTTCTTCATGGGGAAGATCATGCGAGATGTGGGTAAAGAAAGCCCGCCTGGGAGCCAGCTCTTCCACCAGCCGCAGCGAGTTGGCCACAGTGGAGTGCGTGGGATGCGGCTTGTGGCGCAACGCGTCCAAAAAAAGAATGTCCAGGCCACGCAGCCGCTGCATGGATTCCGGCGGAATCTCGCTGAAGTCCGTGAGGTAGGCCGCGGAGCCGAAGCGGAAACCATGAATCTGGGCATCGCCATGCAGGACCATGACCGGCTCAAAGTTCACGCCAAAGAGTTCGAGTGCGCCGTTGATGTGATTGATTTGCACGCGCGCGATGCCGCCATACTTGTAATTCGCGTCGAAAATGTATTTGAAGATCGCCTGCAGGGAATCGGCTGTCGCGGGAAAAGCGTAGAGCGGAATTTTCTCCGGACTGCGAAAACTGAGTGGACGCACGTCATCCAATCCAAGAATGTGGTCGGCATGGGCGTGCGTGTAGACGATCGCGTCCAGCCGGGTGATGCGCTCGCGTATAGCCTGCTGGCGGAAGTCTGGAGTGGTATCAATGAGCACGCAGCGCTGCGCGTACTCCAGCATGATGGATGGCCGGGTGCGCTTGTCGCGCGGATCATTGGATGTGCAGACGCGGCACTGGCAGCCGATAGTAGGCACGCCCATAGAAGTGCCGCTGCCCAACACGGTCAGGACAGCTTTCATTTCTTGAATCCGCCGGGAGATCCCACAGGTCCACCAGGTCCGGGCTTATTCAGGGCGCCGCTGGCAATGGCATTGGTAATTTCAATCCACGCCATGCGCAGCTCAAAGAGTATGTTTTGCAGAAGATTCTGCTCGCGTTCGGTCAGATTGCCTTTGGTCTTTCCTGAATCAGAGTGATGGAGTCAATGGTTTGGCGGGCCCCTATAATGTCCACGCCCGGCGCTTCGCCTTCCTGGCGCAGCGCGCCCAATTGAAACAGCGCTGTCATATAAAAGGATTCAATCAGACGCTCGAACGTCATTTCTGTCGGGGCGCGGCGTTGGCCGGCAGTGGTCTGGCTGAACAGGTCATCCAGCTTTTTGCCCGATGCTTTGTAAGCATCCGTCTGCGCCTGTTGTTCCTGGGCTGTGGGCGGCGCAGGGATTTCCTCAGATGGCTCTTCAGCAATCTCAGTACCGGCGGGCGGTGCGCTTGCTTCCGGCGATGCGGCAGGGGAGTCTGCGGGCTGTGGGCCGGCGTTGGCCGATGAGGGCGAGTCAGCCGTGGATGGTGCTGCCGGTGCTGCGGGTTTTTCTTCTTCAGCTTCCTGCACGGGTGCGTCTGTGCGCAGTTCACCCTCCGGAGCAAACCTCCGGCGATCACTCACTACAAATTCCTGCTTTTTCTCTGCCATGTGTCCTCAGTCTTGTTCTAAGGAGACGGTGCTGAGCACCGTCTCTACGTTCAGTGTTGCTCCCAGTGATGTTTCGACCTTTGTGACAAATCTTGTTGTTTCAAGCTACGTGGAACGGCAGCTTGCTGACAGTGGCTTCGACTCCTCCAAGAGTCAACTTTGTTCCCGGCGCTCCGTTCTCACGGCGGACGTAACCCAGTCCAATTTTCCTGCCGCCAATCTCAGCCACACTGGTGAGGTCGGCCAACAGTCGTCCATTTTCCTCAAATTTTCCAGGCTGCGGCAGGGCATGGTGAAATTCAAATCCGGCAAATTGCCGGTGTACCTGCCCGCGTGAGCGAATGCGTTCCACGATCTCCTGGCCGATGTAGCAGCCCTTGGTGAAGTTCAGCGCCTGCGTCTGTTCGGTTTCCTGCGGCAAGTCGCGTTCGCGGATGTCCTGGCCATAGTTGGGAATGCCGCACAGGATTCGCCACTGCTCGAGCGCGTCTGTTCCCACGGGCTGCGCGCCACCGCTGGTCAGCTTTTCCCAAATCGGTTCCAGCGGGGTCCCCAAATATGCGCCGGTGTTGCGCATTTTGGGGTCGAGGAGTTGCTCCTGAGCAGCCCAGACCTCGTACCATGCGCCTTTATTTTCCGGACCGCGCACCAACGTGACAGCAGATTCGTTTACAGCGGCGTCGCGCACTTCGAGCGGCGCCATACCGGAAACATCAATGCCCGCAGCGGACAAAACAGACTCAGATTTTGGCCCGCAGACTGCAATCGCGCTTAGGTTGGAGTCAGCCAACTCCACTTTGTCCATGATGATGAAGCGTTTGAGTGTGTTGCGTACGGTTTCCAGTTGTGAGCGATCGGTATCCAGCAGCAGGTATTCGCCGCGATTGTAGATGTATAAATCGCCAAGAATGCGTCCCTGAGGATTGAGAACGAAGTTGTAATTACCGCGATTCGCAGGCAAATCTTTGATGGCGTTGGTGACCATGGCATTCAGCCAGCGCACGCGGTCCTGGCCACCGGCGCTGAATTTGGCGCGCCAGCGCAGATCAAAGACGCCGCACCCGGAAGTCAGCGCGCGCAGCTCATTCGCGGGATCAGCGAAGGCCGCAATGGTTTCCGCGCCGTTGTAGGAACGGGAGGAGAGCAAGCTGGGATCGTGAGCCGTATGCACCATAGCCAAACATTTGATTATAAAGAAAAAGGCAGCTTCCAGCCTGTCAGCAGTTTGCGGTTCTTTCCGAATGACCGCACTAGAAGGACGTTAAGGCTCTAAACCAATTCACTCCTCCTCGACAATGCCATCCCGAATACCCGTAAAGGAGCGCGCGTTTTGAACCGGGGGTCCTCAACACACGCGGGTTTTTGTTTTTGCGCGTGGTGGGGTGGTCGTGAGCGTGCGAGCAGGTAGAGGGGATCGGCTCCGCCCAAAGCTTCCTTCCGCCGTATCGTTCAAGTTCCATTTTGGGAACAAATCAAAGGGACGATGGCCCCTTGTCCTTTGTACAGTGTACCCTCGTGACCTGCCCCCGGACGGGGCATCGCCTGTAAGGTCAAGGTATCCCTGCGGCCGAAAGGAGCTTGGGAGCCGGTGGTCGCGCGAACTGTACCCGCTTGGCAGCTCAAACTATTGCGCCGATTTCCGCGCATCGCCTTTATCGCGCCGGTAGAGATTTTTTACGGCGACCAGACCTGGCAAGGCAAAAGCCGGAATCTGAGTGTAGGCGGCATGCTCCTGGATGCTGACTGCAGCATTCCTCCACAGACCCAGGTCTATGTAGCTTTCCAATTGCCCACAGGCTGGCCGGTCAAGTCTGTGGCCCGCGTGATCCACTGCCGTCCGGGAAAACAGCTGGGAATCGAGTTCACGCATATGGGCAACGCCGACTGGAATGCAGTTGGCAAGTCGATAGAATTCAAGGAAAGCTACCAGCGTCGCAGCATTCGTATTCCCGAGCGGCTGTTTGTCGAATTGCATTGGAATCATGATGGAGTCCCCGTCAGGCAATCCGCGCAAACTATATTGCTGGCACGCCATGGATGCCTCCTGCTAAGCCAGTCGGCGCCGCCGCCCGGCTCTCAGGTAGTGGTCTGGTGCTGGGAAAGACGCATGGGCGCTGCCGCACGAATCGTCTCCTGTGAGCAGAGCGCGGAAGAGGAGTTCATGGTCGCCCTGGAGTTTAGTCGTGATGCCAATTTCTGGGGCATTGATTTTGAACCGCAAGACTGGCAAAAGTATCGCGCCACTCCTTATGCCCACAATGCTTCTCCACAACACATCGAGAACTGACAAGTATTATTTGGAGGGTCTCCCCCGTGACGAACCCGGCAGCGGCAAGAACTCAGAGAAGGTTTTTACGATATCGTTGCAATCAGCGGCTCTGCGTTCGCTACCGCCTGGATGGGCAGGAATTCATCGCTTATGGCCGCTGCAACATAGTGGGCAGGGGTGGCATCGGGGCACAGTTGCCGGCGGTGGAACTGGAGATTGGCCAGGTGGTGTCGCTTGAGATCGCTCTATCCACTTCTGCGGCGCCCACCGTGCTTAAGGCCCAAGTCAAGAATCGCCAGGGGCTGAACTACAGCTTTCAATTCCTGGAAGCCGACGGACGAGCCGCCGCCCAGTTACAGGTCCTGTTCAAGCCGGAGGCGGTTGCAGCGTATACAGTTACCGGCGGATGACTCGGATCGATTTTCTCTGGCCCAGTTAGCTCTCACTCAGCACATTTACCAGAGCGCTTTTGTTTGGTTTTTTTCGACCATTCCGCGCTTCCACCCCGCCACGCGCAAACCCGGCGCGCGTCGGGGACCCCAGACGTTGCATGCAACGTCTCTACCTCTGGACTCTTCACCTCTCAGGTGATTGCCGGGCCGGGCTACAGCAATTGTGGAGCCGCTCTAGACAGAAGTTGAATCGCTGATGTCCTTCCCCATATTGCTTTCCTATAGGAATGCTGATACTCTCCGATAGGTATCCAATAGGAAGGCCCGCATGAGCCCGAAAAAAGAAGTC
>Ga0126371_10005697_pt1 | contig 11077 bp, 11 predicted proteins | sample PanSoiMetaPlot_4_FD_110145 | JGI IMG/M metagenome (GOLD analysis project Ga0126371, IMG submission 110145) | Tropical forest soil microbial communities from Panama - MetaG Plot_4 | ecosystem: Environmental > Terrestrial > Soil > Tropical forest > Bulk soil | place: Panama | collected 2016-02-17
CCAATGCGGAGAGCGGTTGATGAACGCCTATGTTTGCTGTCGCAACGCGATTGCTCACGTAATGCCACACAAACCATCCGAGAGCGGAAAGCAGCACTAAGAGCACACCAACACCCGCCCAGCGCAGACGGACATCGGGGCGAGGTCGATCGTCGGGGCGGCTCTTGCCGACGTTTTCCGCGAATTCAATCCAGCTTACGTCGTCGTCCTTAAGTTGACCGCTTTGCTGGTAGGCAGACATGAAGCGGCCAACCCAGGCATCTTCGTCCAGCCCGACCACACGCGCATAACCGCGCATGATGCCTTTGTTGAAAACACCGCCGGGGAGGGCATCGAAGTGTTCTTCTTCCAGAGCAAGCAGGTGGCGCCCGCTGATTTTCGTTACATCAGTGATTGCCGAGATCGCGATGCCGCGGTCTTGCCGCTCTTTCCGCAAATCTTCGCCGAACTGACCCATGTTCCTATTCCTGTGCAGATATTTCTGGGATTAGAAAATCATGTTGGAGCAAATTCCGCAAAATACATGTTGTGGCAGCTGTCCCACCGCTGCACAACCTATTGGGCAAACCATAAGACCATCGGTGACGCAAAGTCAAAGAAAAACACCGGTTACCCTTTATTTCTTTATATCCAAAGTAAGGGTGTCATTTTCTTTAAAGACATTCCTCCCACAACTCATTATCGGCAGAACTTTTCACTTTGTTAGACTTGAATTTCGAAAGATTTTCGCCTCTTCTCGAGCAGGGAAGGGGCTTCGGCCTATTCAGGCAAGTTTTCACAGGATTTTTGCAATGAACAAGATTGTGCTCGGCAACTTGCTTCACCGCCCTTTGCGGACTCTTATCGGCATTTTTGCCGTTGCCGTGGAGGTGGTCATGATCCTCTCCATTGTTGGCATCTTTATTGGGCAGGTTGAGCACAGCCGCGAAGAGACGAGCGGCATCGGCGCTGACCTGATCGTGCGGCCGTCGAGTTCAAGCTTTATCAGCGGAATGGCTGGGGCTCCGGTTCCGGCAAAAATATCGCAAGTGCTGGCCAAGCTGCCGCATGTCGCCGTGGCTACACCCGTGATTCAGGACTTCAGCCTGGGAAGCTCTCCGGAAATCATCTGGGGAATCGATTACGACACCTTTAATGCGCTTAAGCCGTTTGTTTTTGCGGCCGGAGGGCCATTTCAAGGCCCAAATGACCTCATTGTCGACGATGTATTTGCCCACACAGACAAGGGGTATCAGGTGGGTGAGACCATCCAGGTCAAAAACCACCCCTTCCGTATCTGCGGCATTGTGGAGCACGGGCGCGGTGGGCGCAAATTCCTCCCTATTCACACGCTGGGGACGCTACTGGGCAATCCCGACAACGCCTCACAGTTCTACATTCGCAGTGACAATGTCGCCAACCAGGAAAAAATCCGGCAGGAAATTCTGGACACGCCGGGCTTGAGCCAGTATCGGGTGCAGACTCTGGCGGAAGTGCTGTCGCAGATGACGCCAGAGCACCTGCCGGGATTCAACCCGGCATTGCGTAGCGTCATCGGGATCGCGGTCATTGTGGGCTTTATTGTTGTCTTCCAGACCATGTACACGGCAGTGATGGAGCGCACGCGTGAGATTGGCATTCTAAAGTCGCTCGGTGCATCGCGAGCTTATATCGCGAACGTAGTTCTGCGCGAAGCAGCGCTGATCTCGGTTCTCGGCATTATTCTCGGCATTGGGCTGACTTACGTTCTCAAGATTGGGCTGAGTTATAAATTCCCCACCCTGCCGTTTCCGGTGAGTCTTGTCTGGCGCGCCAATGCGGCTGGAATCGCATTCGCCGGCGCGATTCTAGGCGCGCTCTACCCTGCGCTCAAGGCCGCGCGCAAAGACCCCATCGACGCACTGGCCTACGAATAGATTGCTAAGGCTGGCGCAGGAAGAAGGACTCGCCTCCTTAAGCGCCGGCCCCCGGTTCAGCATTACGCGTGGCTCTGCTCATAGCGCGGTTCTCGCACCCGCAACTGGCTGATCGCGATGAAAACGCTGCCTAAAACAAGATGAAAAATATGGTCTCCCGTATGCAGCACCATTGGTCCGGCGTGCCACATCCTGTTCATAGCCGGGTCTCCAATGGTCAGCCCAAGAACCGCCAGTGCAAGATAAAAGATGCCGGAGCCAAGGCAGAAACGCTTTGCAAAAGTGGAGCCGGCAAAGCTCGCGCCCACTGCCAGCAGACCCCAGGTCAGGTGCATCAGGTTGTGGTATTTGTCCGCGTGCACGCCGCTCACCATGACCATGACGCCCATCAGCACAAAGAGCCCGCCGAACAGTCGCAGTAAGATCTTCGAGCTGTCAGCCGTGTGCTCCATGCGTCGGTAGTTTTGTACTGTTGCTGTCAGTCCTGCGACGTCGGTCAGCAGAAGTGAAGTGATCAGCAGCAATGAGCCGGCGAAAATGCCGGGCGCGAAATTCCCGACGCTGCCCGGATGGGTAAGCCGCTGCATGTCCTGGGGTAGCCGGACAAACCAACCCGAGGTGACGAGCAGCCCAATGAGTGCGCCGATTAATGGCGTCCACCACCAGCGCGTGGCAAACGCGACCATGGCCGCAACGGCGATGAAGAACACCGGGCCGGGAGGGAACTTCGTATATGCTGGGTCGCCTGAGAGCCACTGCATCCATATCGCGAGGGTGCAGCCCACAAGTCCGGCAATGGTTAGTTTCGTCAGCAACGGCAAGTTCGACAGGTTCGTTTTCATACTCGTGCTCCTCTCTCAGAGTTATGTTTAGAAATGGCCTACGTGGCTGAGGCGCTCGTGCCAGCGCGCCTGCAATTCGTCTGCTTTGGTGCGCTGCTCCGGAGTAAGAACAGTGGTGTAGATTTTCGACTTGAAGCGCTCCTTCTCCACCAGCAGCTTCGCGACCGTGGCCCCCTGGCGTCCCGCAATCTCCTGCACCTTGCTTTCGTCCAGACTGCCGTTCGCTGTGGCAGCATCCATCTCCTTGCTTTCTGCGGCAAACTCAGTGACCAGTAAAGAAACCGCCGGTTTTTCCTGCTGCCACATCGTGCTAATCTGCTGCCGTTGTGGCTGGTTCAAGTCCAATTCATGCGCGATATAACCCAACGGGCCAGGACCAGCCCAACGGTGACCCCAACCATGACCACACCAGCCACGTCGCGCGTCGGCGCGCGCAAACAATACACCGGCGACGACCACCAGCACGGCAACGCCTGACCAGAGAACAATTCGTTTCATTCCCAATCTCCTCTTACTGTCTCGATTCCAGCATTCGTGCTCTGCGCGTGCGATAAAGATTGGTTAAGCAAGGTAAAGTTTTGTAAAGCCTGCGCTTCAGCCCCATATGCTCGACTACCATCAGGAGATAGATGGACCGCGTGCTCATCGTTGACGATGATGTGGAGTTATGCAGGCTTCTTGTTGAGCGCTTGCGTGCCGAGGGTTTCGCGCTGGAAGCTGTGCATGACGGGCGCCGGGGACTGGAGCGTGCGCGCTCGCACGAGCATGACTTCATCATTCTTGACCTGATGCTGCCCGGCATGGGCGGTCTTGATGTGCTTCGTTCCCTGCGAGCCCAATCGCGCGTTCCGGTTTTGATCCTCACCGCTCGCGGCGAAGACGTGGACAGAATTCTCGGCCTTGAGATCGGCGCGGATGACTACCTTCCGAAGCCTTTCAATCCGCGTGAGTTGATAGCGCGTATCCGTGCGATCCTGCGACGAACCGAACGCTCGGGAGAAATCACGAGTGTTGTAACTGTAGGCGGCGTCCGCCTCGATCCCGCGGCGCGCGAAGCATCCATCGACGGAGTCTCCCTGGATCTCACCAGCGTCGAGTTCAACCTGCTTGATGTTCTTCTGCGCGAAGCCGGGCGTGTTGTCACACGCGAGAAGCTCACCGAAACTGTGCTCGGCCGCAAGCTCGGCCCCTTCGACCGGGTCATCGACGTACACATCAGCAACCTGCGGAAAAAGCTGGCGCAGCGGCTGAGTGAAGAGCCGATCAAGGCCGTGCGTGGCGCCGGCTATCTTTTTGCCGTGCGCTCGGAGACGAACCACTCATGAAGGCCCGCAGCCTTTTCCTGAAGATATTTCTGTGGTTCTGGGCCACGGTCATTGCCACGGGCATGGCGCTCGTCATCACCTTTATCTTTCAGCCGGGTAACGTGCCGTCACAATGGCACGCCACGCTCATGGATATTGCGCGCTACTCGGCAACCACAGCAGTCGATCAATTTGAAGCACAAGGCGCGCCCGCTGCGTCCGCATACATCGGCCATCTTGAACAGAATTCGCATCTGCTGGCCTGTCTCTTCGATAGCTCGGGAGCCGTCATCTCCGGCACGAACTGCAAAACATTCGCCGACATCATTCCACGCGTAGCAGCCGCGGACAACTCCGCTTTCAGCATGAAATATGGCCTCGCCCGCGTGGCATTGCGGGTACAAGGCAAGAACGGCCAAACATTTATCTATGCAACGGAGCTTCCTGTCGGACCGCGAGCTGCTGTCGGCCTCAGCCATGCCGTGATCGCGCTGCGCTGGTGTGTCGCGCTTCTGGTGTCCGGATTCATCTGCTATCTGCTGACGCGCTATCTCACGACTCCCATCCTGCGTCTGCGCGAGGCATCACAACGCCTTGCCGGAGGCGACCTCAGCACGCGCGCCGCTGACGGCATGGAGCGGCGCCATGATGAAATCGGCTCGCTTGTCCGCGACTTCAACGCCATGGCCGCGCGCATTGAAGGACTCGTCACCGGGCAGCGCCAGCTTATCTATGACATTTCCCACGAACTGCGTTCGCCTTTGGCGCGTCTGAACGTAGCGCTCGATTTGGGACGTGAACGCAAAGGCGACGATCCGGCCTTCGCGCAAATGGAGCGCGACATCGAACGGCTTAACCAGATGATCGGGCGTCTGTTAACCATCGCGCGGTTGGACACGACTGCAACTCCGATATCGATGACTCACCTGGATTTGACTGAGCTTGTCTCTCAGATCGTTCAAAGCGCGGACTTCGAGTCACACGAACGCGGCGGAGGTGTTCGTCTGGCCGCTGCCGGACCATGCTTTGTCGAGGGCAACGCGGAGCTGCTCTACAGCGCAATCGAAAATGTCATTCGGAATGCGATCCGCTTCAACAATCCCGGCGAAACCGTTGAGGTGCGGCTTGTCGCTGTCTCTGAATTCAATGTCGAGGACGCGAATAGGAAGCCGATGCTCCGCCTTATTGTGCGCGACCACGGCCCGGGTGTCCCCGAGCCAGAACTGATCAACATTTTCCAGCCGTTTTATCGCGTCGCCGATAATCGAAGCGGAAACGGAGCCGGTCTTGGCCTTGCTATCGCCGACCGGGTTGTCCATGTTCACGGAGGCAGCATCCACGCAAGGAACGCCGTGCCGCGCGGCCTGGAGGTGGAGATACGGTTGCCTCAAAGCCCATAGCCAATCTATGACTATTAATTCATAGCGTGACTACGCATAATCGTGTGCTTACACCGGCTGCAGAAAGTCAGCCGATACCGGATTTTCATATAGAGAATAGTCGCGCGTCACTACCGTCAATCCAGACGGCGTGACGAAGTAGTTACGCTTGTCCTCGTTCTGATCGTAGCCAATTACCGTGCCCTCCGGGAGGTGTACATCGCGGTCGATAATCGCCCTCTTTATGCGGCAGTGGCGCCCGATATTTACATGCGAAAAAACGATAGTAGAATCCAGTTCCGAGTAAGAGTTCACGCGCACATCCTGCGAAAGCACGCTGTTCCGTACCACTGCGCCTGAAATAATGCAGCCGGCGGAGACAATCGAATTGACTGCCATGCCGGTGCGCCCCGGCTCGCCAAAGACGAACTTCGCCGGAGGATACTGTCGTACCCGCGTCCGCATGGGCCAGTTGCTGTCATACAGGTTGAAGGTAGGCGATACAGAAGCGATATCCATGTTGGCGTCGAAGTAGGCCTCCAGCGTTCCCACGTCGCGCCAGTAGAGCGCATCTTTTCCGTTTTCGTCGACGAAGTTGTAGGCATACATTTTGTATTTGCCCAAAAGGGAAGGCAGGATGTTGTGGCCGAAATCATGCTTCGAGGTCGGATCTTCGGCATCCTTCATCAGCGCGGGCAGAAGGACGTCGGTATTGAAGAGATAGACACCCATAGAGGCATCGACCGTGGTGGGATTGAAGGGCGAACGCAGCTCGGTGGACTTGGGCTTCTCCTGGAAGCCGACGATTTCGCCGGTGCGGGCGACTTCGACGATGCCGAAACGAGAAACTTCGGACGGATCGATGGGAAGCGTGGCCAGGGTGACATCGGCACCGGCATCGTTGTGGTGCTGGAGCATCTTGCCGTAGTCCATTTTGTAAATATGATCGCCGGAGAGAATCAGCACATGTTTCGGCTGCTCGGAGCCGATGGAATAGATGTTCTGGTAGACTGCGTCGGCTGTGCCCATGTACCAGTTGGCGCTCACGCGCTGCATGGGCGGAAGAATCTCGATGAACTCGCCCAACTCCTGGGCGACGACGCTCGTCCAGCCTTCACGGATGTGGCGGTTGAGAGAGAGCGCCTTGTACTGAGTCAGGATGTAGACGTGGCGCAGATCAGAGTTGATGCAGTTGGAGAGAGTGATGTCGATGATGCGGTAATTGCCGCCAAAAGGCACGGCCGGTTTTGCGCGGTCGCGGGTCAGGGGAAAAAGGCGCTCGCCCGCGCCGCCTGCTAAAAGTACTCCGAGTGTGTCCTTCATGCGTACGACGCCCCTTTACGCCAGGTGTTTCTCAGCCAGGGGATTCGGCATAGTTCGATACATTCCCCATTATCCCGCGCTGGAACTGGCGATACTAGCATATCGATGCGCGCCAAGGAGTCAACAGGGGTGATTCAGGTAAAGATTGCCGTCAGTCGCTTCGTTCGTCGTCCTGGATGGCGATGCGGAGCGAACGCAGAAAATGCACGTCCTGGGAGGAAAACGCCTTGCCCTCACGCCCTGCCTCTTCCTGCCCTCCGGACTGCGAAGGTTCAAGCATGGCTTCAGGCTGCTGCTCGAGTTCGTTGAGGCCGATGGTAGCTTCGAGCATCAACAGCACGTCAAACCCTTGCCTACGGATGTCCTGCACAACGCCGGCAATATGCTCTGATTCGGAGACCGTCTCGTGGATGGCTTCTCCCAACTGCTGGACGAGTTTTCGCAGCTTTGCGTTCAAGGTGTGTCTCCGTTTTCCCCCGCCAACGAACGGCCTGGAGCGCTGGAATTGTCTCTTACCTTACTTTCAGATGTGCATGGAGGGCAACCGGAATCACCTGGCTGCTAAACTTTTTCCATGGAGCCGAACACACTCGGCCGTAAATTCGGAATTGGCGTCCGCGTCGCCTCGAAAATGCTGCTTGACCGAGCTGTCCAAGGAAGTCCTCCGCCCGCCGAGATCGATCCTTCCAAGTCAGCGCAGCAGGCTATGTCTCAATCACAAGTGTACGCCGGGCGCGGAAAGGCCGTTGCCCGTGGCACCCGCAGATTTGGTGAAGCGTTGTGGAAACCCTTTGCGCATGCCAGCAGTGTTCTGTGGCTGGAAGTTACAGGATTATTTTTCGGTATTTTCACCCTGTTTTTCGGCATGAACAGCTGGAAGCTGCGCCACGAATGGGCCATCGGTCCCGATCATCTGCGCTTTCTTGTGTATACGATTGTTACGCTGGTCTTCGCCTACTTCACCTTCAGCTCGTTCTATCGTGCGCGCAGGAAAGAAAAGCGGAAACAGCAAGGCAGATAAGAACTGAAATTCATCCAGGGAATGCTGTAATGCGCGACAGTTGATGTCCTCTCTTGATACCCTTCCTCAGTGGAATCGTTGCCACCGGAGAACGACGCAAATGAAACGGAGAGAATTCCTTGGCGCGGTGGCGCTTGAGACAGGCGCAATATCGGCAGCATATGCAGCGCAGCGCCTTGGATTTATGCAGAAGCCTTTTCTCGCGGCAGAAAGTAAGCTGAACCCCATGGCCGTGGGTCTACTCATCAAGCCGGCCGATGGCCCGGAAGCGACCATCTCCCGCGTCAAGAACATGGGCTTTTCCAATTGCTTCTTTTCGCTCGACGCCTATATTGGCAAATACACACCTGCATTAGCGGATGAACTCGGCGGTTTGCTGAAGAAATATGAAGTCACGGCAACAACGGCAGAAGTGGTAGGCCCGGGCCGCCTTGTCTGGGACTTCGAAGACGGCCCATCCACGATCGGTCTGGTGCCGCGTGAAAGCCGTGCCGCCCGCATCGACGCCCTCAAGCAAACCTCCGATTTCGCGAAGCTTCTCGGCATCCCGCAAATCCAGACCCACTGCGGCTTTATCCCGGAAAACCCGCGTGATCCACTCTATGACGAATCAGTCCTTGCGATTCAGGAAGTGGCGAAACACTGCGCCGCAAATGGCCAGCGTTTCCTGATGGAAACCGGCCAGGAGACACCTACGACCATGGCGCGTGCCATCAAGGACGTGAATCTGCCGAATCTCGGCGTCGGCCTCGACACCGCGAATCTGATCCTCTACGGCAAGGCAAACCCAGTGGACGCGGTCGATATCATTGGCCCACACGTTCATGCCATCCACGCGAAAGACGGCAAGTGGCCCACCAACCCGATGAAGCTCGGCGAAGAAGTCCTCATCGGCACAGGGCTGGTCGATTTCGAGAAAGTCTTTACCAAGCTGCACAAGCTCGGCTACACCGGGGCTGTCACCATCGAACGTGAAACTGAAGGCCCGCAGCAAATCGCGGACGTGAAGAACGAAAAAATCTATCTCGAAAAAATTATTAATAAAATTCAGAGCACCAATGCCTAGTATCTCCGTGCCCCTCGCATTCTCTGTGGCAAAAACTCTTCCTCTGCGGACCTCAGCGATACTTAGCGTCCTTCGCGGTAGCTTTTTCTCAATGCCAGCACCAATACAACCGGAGCACCCCTAAAATGAACAGAAGGAAATTTCTCGCAGGTTCAGCCGCCGCTTCAGGACTCATGCTCCTAAAGCCCAAAACCGCCTTCGGCTATGAAGCCAACTCCGCCGTGCGCTATGCGCTGCTTGGATGCGGCAGCCGCGGCACTGCTGTCGCAACATCCTTCGCGAAGAACACCAGCGCGCGCATTGTGGCCATCGCCGATCTCTTTCAGGACCAGCTCGATAAAGGCAAAACCTACTTCGACAGCCTGAATCAGTCATTAGGCTATGCCGGCCCGGAGCACCAGTTTCGTGGCTATGAAGCTTATGAAGAGCTGGCAGCGTCGCCAGACGTTGACGCGGTACAAATCTCAACGCCACCGTGGTTCCATGTGCAGCATCTTGAAGCCGTGGCGCATGGCGGTAAGCATGCCTATTGCGAAAAGCCTGTTGGTGTGGACATCACTCAAACCAATCAGGCACTGGAAATCGCAAAGCGGGTCGATGGAAAACTGAGTGTAGACGTCGGCTTCCAGATTCGCAGCGCGCCGCCGTTTGTCGAAATCGTCCGCCGCATTCATGAAGGCGAACTGGGCAAGATCGCCAGCATCGCCGCGCACTACAACTCACCGCCAGCCGTCGAGCACGACTATCCCAACGCCTCAGCTGACGAGCAGCGCATCCGCAACTGGCTGTGGTACCGCAACCTCTCGGGCGACATTCTGCTCGAACAGAACATCCACGTCATCGACATCTGCAACTGGGCCTTGCAGACGCATCCCGTCAAGGCGGTCGCCACTGGCGGGCGCAGCGTGATTACCCACGCCGGAGATACGTGGGACAACTATCAGGTCATCTTCACGTACCCGGAAGATATTCGCGTCAGCTTCTCATCTACTCAGTTCTGTCCGGGCAAATGGTTCGACGTTTCCGAGCGCATATTCGGGTCGAAAGGAATTGCCGAGATGCCATACTCTGGTCCGCTCCGCATCCTCGGCGCCAACCCGTGGACATGGGCTGACAGCGTGACGCAGCAGCCGTCCGGCTCCTTTGCCGCCAATGGCGCCTTCAGCGATAATCTTGCTCAGGCCGACTCAGAAAAGGACAAGGGCTTCATCGAGAGCATTACCTCGGGCAAGTTCCACAACCAGATTGCTGCCGGCGTGGAAAGCGCGCGCAGTTGCATGCTGGGCCGCATGGCCGGCTACCAGAAGCGTGAAGTTATATGGGATGAGTTGATTGCCAGCCACGAGGAATACAAACTTGGCATCAACATGAGCCAGTTCAGCTAATGAAGTGGCCGCAGCTGTCATCCTGCGCCTAGCGGAGGGTCTGTATTTTCAGGTTTCCAATAATAACGACGGGTGCTCATCAGTCGCGGCGTTTGCGACAGGATGGACAGCACAATCCTCAATCAGTAGCTTCGAGCTTCTCTGCCATGTCCATCAACTTCTGTACAGTGTTCCAGTTCCGTCCCGTGCCCAGAACCTTCAGCGCGCGATCTACCGCCGGTAAGGACAATTTGGAACGTCCCTGCCCATCCGGAAAATAGATATACAACTCGCGCTCCTCCAGCCGCAGTTCCTCCTGTTGTATCTTCACCATCTGCAATTTTTTTCGTGCTTCGGCATCGGGCGCAGCAGGGAGAAACCAGACGAGCAGCTTGCTCGGCTCTATCTCTTTTCTTGCTGCAAACGGGTTCCGCGCAATCACGCCGCGCATCTCCTCCGTTGTTCGCAGAATCACCTCAGGGCGGAAGCCGAAATTCTTCTCGATCCCGCCTCCTATGCGCTTGCAAATCTTGCTTAGGTCGCGCTCCTTCGTCCGGAAGACGATATTCCCACTTTGAATGAAGGTGGCAACGTCATCAAACCTCAGAGACTCGTAAAGCGCGCGCAGGGCTTCCATCTTCAGTATCTTCTGCCCACCAAGATTTACGCCGCGGAGCATAGAGATAACTACTGGCATAGCGGGTAGAGTGTATATCTTTCTGCGAACTTCGGATAATCGGCCGGTTTAGCGCCCGTGTTCTTCCAGATACTTCTCAACTTCGAGAGCGGCCATGCAACCGGTTCCCGCGGCGGTAATGGCCTGCCGATAACGGCGGTCCTGCACGTCGCCACAGGCATATACGCCGGGAACGCGGGTAAAGAC
>Ga0126371_10005698_pt1 | contig 11075 bp, 9 predicted proteins | sample PanSoiMetaPlot_4_FD_110145 | JGI IMG/M metagenome (GOLD analysis project Ga0126371, IMG submission 110145) | Tropical forest soil microbial communities from Panama - MetaG Plot_4 | ecosystem: Environmental > Terrestrial > Soil > Tropical forest > Bulk soil | place: Panama | collected 2016-02-17
AGAGTCCCGGCAGGCAGCGTCACCGTCGAGGTGAGGTCAGGAGAGCCCTGTCCCGCGACGGCGTTGATGTTGAAGTTGCCGAACTGGTGCACGCCCGGCACGGCGACCGGCTGGTCGATCCGGTATGCCTTGACGCCGACGTATTGCAGGTCCTTGATCGTCTGCGCCACGTCGCCGGAGTGCTGCCCTGGCAGATAGTAGTAGCCGCACACGTTGACGTTGGGCTCCTGGTCGATCGTGCTCTGCCCTATCTCGTACTGGTCGACTATTGGCGGACTGACTTGCGTGTTGGCTTGAATGGTGCAGCTCTGACCCTGGGCTGCTGCCTCCGGCCACTGCTTGATCCAGTCAGTGAGCAAGCTGGCCTTCTGCTGCGCAACGACGTTCTCGGTTGTGTCCATCGCGAGGTAGTGGTCATAGACCTGCTTGCCGTAGTTCTCGTTGTTGCCCTTCTCGTACGTCATCCCGGCCCCGCCCATCAGCAAGGACGGGACAGTATCGCCGTACTCCGGCACGAACAGGTCGTAGGTGTTGTAGTTGCGATACTGGCCAGTCTGGTCGTTGAACGCATTCTGGATCGCTGGCCCGATCACGTTCTGGATGGCGTCAAGCGCCGGGTGCGAGATCTCGTTCAGCGCCGCGTCCTGGTCCGGCGGGAAGAAGTAACCCGAGGACTGCTGGTGCGCGTCGATGAAGAACAGGCCTGGGTACTTCGTTATGGCGCCGATCAGCGCCCTGTTCTCCGGCATGTAGATCGTGCCGCGGTCGCGGTTGGGATCGAAATCCCATGCCGTGGTGCGGTTGTTGTGGTCCCGGTCATCTGGTGCAGTAACTGGCTGGATGAACGTATCCAGGCTGCCGAGCCGCTGCATGTTGTCGCAGTCGGTACGGGCGGCAAGCTCGTAGAGCTCCTTGACAGAGGCCTCGCCGCCGGCAGGCTCGTTGCCGTGCGGCGCACCGGTGATCCACGCAAACGCTGGCCTGCTGTTGACCTGTGCCAGGGCCTGTGCCTGCGATGTCGATCCGTCCATGACGCCGGTCCAGAATGCCTGGTCGTTGCGGCCAGAGTCGAGATTGGCGATGTTTTCCGGTGTGCCGATCACCACGTAGTCAAACGGAGTGCCGAGCACGCTCGTGCCTTCCTGCACGATCTTGGCGGCGACTCGCTTCCCAGTGGTATCAGGATTGTTATTGATGGCGTCGACGACTGCTTGCATGTACGCCGTCAGCTGGGTGGTCGTCTTAGCTGAAGGCGTCGTCCCCGACAGTCCGTCACCGGTGGTGCCACTGCCGAGGGTTGTGCCGAAGAAGCTGTCGTAGCTCGGAATATTCGGGTCATACTGCGACGCGGTGTTCGTGCAGTCTCGCGGTCCGCCCGTGGCGCCCGGCGCGTTCGGGATGGGGTACTCGCCCTGAAGGCTGTCCGCCTGGTCCCCGTCGCGGTACGGGCAGAATGTGACGGCGCTCGAGTCCGAGATTCCGGACGGGCAATTGTTGTCGGCCACTGGCGCGCCGTTCACTGGGTTCTCGGGAACCGGCGGGTTGTTGGTCGTAGACGACGGGTTGCCAGGGTTAGGCCACACCGCGGGGCCAGGAGTTGGCAGCGATACGGTGCCGGTGCGCAAGCCCCACCAGTCGTTCTGCGCCGTCACCGGCGTCGAGGTGTTGGCCGTGGTTCCGTCGAGTGCGGTATTGATCACGCCAAACGCGTTGTCCGTGATGTTGCTCGTGGTAATCGACGAGGCGGCGGCGCCGACCAGGCGCACTCCCGCACCGAGCCAGAGGTTCTGGTCGTTGGTCGCGTTGTCGCCCAGTGGATACGGATCGTTGTTCGGCGTCGGCGGATATACGCTCTGGACCGGCGACCCGGTGCCGTTGACGAGATTAGACGACACGGTGTCACCGGACATCTGCACCGCGGCGCCAGCGGTGACGCGCACCCCGTCCTGCCCGAACAGCGGCCCGGTGGTCAGCGGCAGCGGTGGCGGGATCGGCGTGGATCCGCCCGTGGCTTCGCAGTCACCGTCGATCACAGTCGGACCGCCAGCGGTCGGATCGTTGTAGTTCTGGCAGAGATTGCGGCCGATGATCTGGTCGTTGGTCAGTACTGCCCGGTTCTCGATCCCGGACGGATTCAGCTGCGTTGGCGGCTGAGCGTACTGGGAGAAGTCATTGGTAGCGCCGTCGACCAGCACACCGATCGCGTTGTAGTGGTCAATCCGGCTGTGGTCGATAGTGAGCGTCCGGACTGCGGCGGCTCCAGTCGGCGCGGTAGCCTGCGTGGCCCGAGTGACCTGGGCTACGCCATAGCCGAACGGGTTGCTCCGGAAGCCGCCGGGGGAGTTGTATCCGTTGGCGCTTTCGTTGATGTCGACACCCGTTACCTCAGAACGGTCGAGGGTGCCCTGGGCGTCGACGAACACAACGCCCGCCGTCGCATCAACGCCGTTGGCGTTGAAGGTGATGCCGGAGACGTTCACCGTGATCGGTGACTGGACTTTGCCGATGATCGCGAGGATGTCACCTTTGCCGTCGCGGATATCAGGCTTGGTCTCCGCGATCTGCCCGTGGGACCCGGGGCTGTTGCGCGGCTCAATGATGACCTGGCCGGCGCCCGCGCCCTCGAGCGTGAGGTTCTTGGTGATCGTCAGCGCATTGGTGCCGCTGAGACCGGTTCCCTGCACGTAAGTGCCGGGACAGATCTGCACGGTGTCACCCGGTTGTGCCGCGTTGATTGCCGCCTGAATGTTGTCGAAGGTTGCCGTCGGGCAGCTGGCCTGATCCTTGCCGACGATCAGCGTGGTTGGCGGGCCGATGGCCTGGGCTGGCGATGACGCCGTCAGCCCCCATGCGATTGCTCCGGACGCGAGGACAAGGCTGAGCGCTTTCCTGCCCATGATAAGGCCCCATCTATCGGCGGAAATCGCCCATAATTTTCTCACCATTACCGGCCATTCACAAGGCCATTACCCAGGACTTACTCAGCTAGGGCTGTCTGGCCGCCCCGCGACTCCATGGCCCAGGGTGGTCATGACGGGACTGTCAACCGCATCCGGAAGCCCGGTCCGAAAGTTGTCTCGACTTCGTGGCCAACTACGAAGCCAACCTTCGTATAGAAGCCGAGCGCATGTGGATTGGCGGTCACCTCGACCTGACGGATGCCGTCGTCTCGCGCACGCGCCACCACGTCCTGAACCAGAGCCCGCGCTACTCCCTGCCGCATCGAATCCGGATCGACAAATAGATCCTCGAGTTCGAATGTGTCGCCGCACAGGGCCCACGACGCGAAGCCGATTATGTGGTCACCAGCAACCGCGGCTCTGGTTCGGCCTTGCGTCACAGCGAGGTCGGACAACTCAAGAGCCTCTGGATGGGCGAGCAGGTTCACCCGGTCATGCTCGTTGGACAGTGACGACCGACGAAACACCTCCCGCAGCGCGGGCATGTCATCAGCGGTGGCGTCGCGAATGCTCCAGTGCGTCACCCTGCGAATTCTGGCTTACGTCCCGGACGGCCACTACTGAGTTGTATGGTCACTCGAGGAAGGCGAGGTCGAACTGCTGGAGGCGGTCGGGGTCGACAATCGCATTGATTTCGATGATCTTGCCGCCCGAGATCGTGAATCCCATGAGGGCGACTGGCTGCTCGCCTACCATCACGACCACGCCGGCGGCTCCGTTGACGAGCACCGGCAGTTTTGGCGCACCAGGATGCGCGATCGAGAGTGTCTGACTGGCTACGGTTGCGGCGCCATGAAGCACCACAGATGCTGCCGGGAGAGGACTGCCGCCGTCGGTCCTCGCCACGACATCCGGGTCCAGAACAGCGACGAGTGCGTCAAAATCGCCCTTGTGCGCTGCGGCGAAGAAGGCGTCCACTACCTCCCGCTGACGGCTGATATCTCGGTCGGAGGGCTGGACTTCGGCTCCGCGCACCCGGCGGCGGGCCCTGCTGGCGAGCTGCCTCGTAGTCGCCGAGGTGCGGGCGAGCATCGGGCCGATCTCGTCGAAGGGCAAGTCGAACATGTCATGCAGGACGAACGCAATCCGCTCGGCTGGAGTAAGTGTGTCTAGGACCACATTCAGCGCCAGCCCGACCGAGTCGGCTAGCAGCGCTTCCTCTTCGGGACTGGGTCCGTCCGCGCGGCTGATGACCGGGTCGGGGACATGCACGCCCACCGGTTCCTCGAGCCGAGAATTGCGGGATCTCAGCACGTTGAGGCACACCCTGGCAACGACTGTGGTGAGCCAGGCGCTGAGGTTGTCGACGCTGCTGGCGTCCGTCCGGCTGAGACGAAGCCAGGCTTCCTGGACCGCGTCATCGGCCTCCGCCATTGAGCCGAGCATCCGGTAGGCGACTGCACGCAGGCGAATCCGGTTCCGCTCGAAATCCTCCGCCAGCCAGTCCGACTGGGTCATCGGTCACGTTCCTCCGCTGCGACGGGTCATATAGGTGACACCTCAAGACTGTGCGATGTGACAAGGAGAAAAGACCATGCAGGCTGCGTCACGACTAGTGACCGAACCGGAGGTAGAGGCTCTGCTGGGGGACCGGTCGCTGGCCGGGGAATGGTTTCTGGATCCGGGCAAGTCGAGCATCCGCCTCCAAAGCAGGAGTATGGGACTCATCCCGGTGAAGGGCGTCTTCCGCGAGGTCAGCGGGTACGGTCTCATCTCCGCCGACGGCAGGGTCAGCGGCACCGTTACGGTCGCCGCGGCGTCCATCGATACCAAGAACACAAAGCGAGACAACCACCTGCGCTCGGCTGATTTCTTCGACAGCGCGAACAGTCCGGACATAGTCTTCACCGCGGCTGGCCTCCGGCCATCGGGTCAGGGCGTGGAAGTCGCAGGCACGCTGACCGTGCGCGACCGTACCAGGCCCTTGACCTTTAATGCCACGGCGTCGGCCCTCAGACGACGGCGAGGTCTGGCTTGACGCTGAGGTCGGCATCAACCGCGCCGACTATGGTCTCACCTGGAACTCGCTGGGCATGGTCTCGATGCACAACACTCTCACAATCCATGCAGTGTTCATTCGGCGGTAGGCGCCTGCGAAGTGCCCGCCGACGTCTCGCGGGGTGCGGCAAACCGTGATCAGACGACGGAGGAACCAATGACTGACTTTCAGGCCATCGCTGACCGCGTCGAGATCGAGGCGCTGCGCGGTGACTACACCGACGCCGCGATGATGTGCGACTACGACCGCATGGCGACGTTGTTCACGCCGGACGGCGCGCTGCGAATGCCGAACGTGCCTGTCGATCTCGTCGGCCCGGAGCAGATCCGCGCCTTCGGCGGCCGTCGAGAGGAAATGGTGGAACTGTTCGTGCAGACCACCCACCCTGGAACGATTCGGCTCGACGGCGACAGTGCCTCCGGCCGGGCCTACATGTCCGAGGTCATCCGCCTTCGCGACGGCGGCTCGTACGTCAACTACGCCATCTACCACGACCGGTATCAGCGCACGCAAGACGGCTGGAGGTTCTCCGAGCGCGTCTACGAGATCAGATACCTCGACACCACGCCGCTTGGAGGCTCAGCACCCCAGCCAGCCGGAAGTTCCGCTAACCCATGAGCGTGAAGTACCGGCAGAGTGCCGCCGAATCACGCCAAGGGTCAGGTTTGGGTCGCTCGTTAGGATGCTGAATTGGCAGTGACGCTTAGGCGTTTGGTCAAACGGCCCCTAGCAGACAGGAGATCCTTAATGGCGAGACATCCTCTGCTGATTAGTGTCCTTACCGCAGCTCTGTCCCTGGCCTTAGTGGGTGTCGGCGCAACGTCGGCGGGGTTAGCCGCCGCCGGTAACGGCACCGGGTGCTCAGCGGGCGCGCACACGCTGGGTCCGGTGGGCTCGCACGTGTATCCCGATACCGGCAACGGTGGCTACACGAGCGTGCACACCGACATGAACATGGTGTACGACGCTACTTCCAACATGTTCCTGCCAGGAAACAACGTCGTGCTGACCGACCAGGCGACGCAGTGCCTGACGAGCTTCAGCCTCGACTTCGAGCGGCAGTCCGCCAACACGACGGACGGACCCAACATGACAGTGCAGTCGGTCACGGTAAACGGCGCGCCAGCGACCTTTAGCTTCGTGCAACCGACCTATCCCGGCGACCCGAACGGGCAGGATGATCCCAATCCGCTAGCTCACGAGGCGTCGCAGAACAACCCCGTCGGCGGCCCTGATAACAACCCACTACCGCCGGCCTGCTCGCCCGAACTGCCGAACACGGATGTTGATCCGGATTCGATGGACGGAACCCAGTGCCCGGCGAACAAGCTAGTCATCACCCCACAGGCTCCGATCAAGAACAACTCGACGTTCACTGTCGTGGTGAACTACACGGGTCGGCCGGGAATCCACAACGACGGCGATGGCACGACCGAGGGCTGGTTCCGTGCTACAGGCGGCAGCTTCGTCACCACCGAGCCAGTTGGCACCGAGGACTGGATGCCGCTGAACGACTACCCGGCTGCGAAGCCGACGTACGACTTCTACGACACCGTCAACGCGGGAAAGACCACGATCGCAAACGGCGATCTCGTGTCGACGACGCAGAACGCGCCCGACGCGAACTTCCCCGCGGGGTCCACCACCTACCACTGGCACATGGCTTCTCCGGTCCCCAGCTACCTAGTCGAGGACAGCGTCGGCAACTACGCGTTCTCAACCCGCGTGGGCAGCGACGGCATCACTTATAAGGAGGCGCAGGACACGGCGATCAGCCCGGCGCAGCAAGCGGCCAACCAGGCGGTCATGGATCAGCAGCAGGACATCACCGACTTCCAGAGCCAGTTCAACGGGCCGTTCCCGTTCGACACCGATGGCGTCGCGGTCGGCACTCCTCCGGCGAGCTTCGAGGAGGAGATGGAGACGATGATCACCTTCGCGGGCGGCCGGGCCGGCCTCGATACGCTCTACCACGAGAACATGCACCAGTGGTGGGGCGACAACGTCACCGAATCCGGCTACGCGATGACCTTCTTCAAGGAAGGCATGGCCACGCTCGGACAGTACATGCACGCGGCGCGCAACGCTGAGATCGCGGCAGGCGGTCCGGGCACCGCTGCCGGGCAGGCAGCCTTCCAGGCGAGCCTCATCGCGCAGTTCAACGCGAACTACGCACGAGGCGGCAGCTTCTGGTCCGCAGCCCCGTCCAACCCGACGCCCTACGGGCTGTTTAACAACAGCCCTACATACCGGCGACCGGCCACCGCGTACATCGCGCTGTGGCAGATCCTCGGCACCGACAGTTTCACCAGGGTGCTCCAGCAGATCCAGCGGACCTACGGCGGCGGTTCCATCACTGAGTCGCAGCTCGAGTACGCCTTCCAGAGCGGCCTGCCGAACCAGAGCGACGCGTGCAAGGCTGAGCTCGGCCAGTTCTTCACCGAGTGGTTCGACACCGCATATCCAAGTGGCAGTGCCTCGAAGCCGGACATCACCGGACCGGGTCTGACCGGACCGGGGTTCTACGGCACTCAAGGCGGTCAGTGCAAGGACGCGTAGCCGCCGAGGACTGAGATCCTTACGGTTTGGCGGGGACAGAACGGAGCAAGTTACCCGCCCGGGCCCGTCAAACCGTAAGGATCTCCTCGGCCGCGGCTGATTTACGGTCGCGGAGGCGGGGTATTGCCCGCGCGACCTGCCCGTTTAGCGCGGGTTTGTTAGCGTTTCTGGCCCGGATCTCGCATTCGGGCCCGGATCGCAGTCACGGCTCGGCCGGTCTTGCTGCGTCTCTGAGCGGACTTGCTGTTGGTCTCTTCCCGGTGCCACGCGGGACGACCAACGAGGCCGAGTGCGACTCGGCGAGATGCCTTGTTGGACTTGCCGGAGACGGCGTGGGAGACGAATGTGTGGCTAACAGCTGACTTGTGGGTGGCTCGGTCTTCCATCATCCGCAGCCGCCCGACGAGGCCTTTTCCGGATTTAGCCGGAGTTTCCTTTCCCATCGAGGACCTCCAGATCCTCGGGTTCTCGCTGTCTGATCAGCGCGGTTATACCCAGGCCGAAGGTCCTGGCGGCCAAAGGCGGAACGACTCTGCCGGGGCCGGAGGACGGCGTGCGAAGCTGAGGCCATAGGAGCCAAGCCCGGGGGAGGAGACCAGCGTGACGGCTACGGAGCAGGTTGGTGCGGACCTGCGGATCGTGGTGGGTGTGGATGGGTCGGAGCATTCGAAGGAGGCGATGCGCTGGGCACTGCGCCAGGCTGCGCTCATCGGTAGCTCCGTCGACGCGATCATGGCCTGGCAGTACCCGGCAGCTCCCGGCAAATATGCCTGGGCAATTCCGCCCATGGCGGAGATCGAGGAGTCGGCCGGCAAGCAGCTCGATGACCTGCTAGCGGCTGTAGTAGACCCCGCGGGCACGGTGCGCGTCACGCCGCGTGTCGAAGAAGGCAACGCCGCCCAAGTCCTGCTCGACGCAGCAGCCGGAGCGGAGCTGCTGGTCGTAGGCAGCCACGGCCATGGCGGCTTTGCTGGCGCCGCCCTTGGGTCGGTGAGCCTGCACTGCAGCCACCACTCGCCGTGTCCGCTCGTCATTGTTCGTGGTCAGTGGGCCGCCGCCTCCGAGGGGGACGAGACGGCCAGAAATATGCAGGGGGCAGTCCGATGAGTGCAAGCGTCAGGGATGTGATGACCACCCCGGTAATCGCGCTGCGCAAGGACGCTGACTTCAAGGCCATCGTCTCAGCGCTCCGGCAGCACCGCGTCAGCGCGTGCCCGGTCATTGACGATGATGACAAGGTGATCGGGATCGTCTCCGAGGCGGACCTGCTCACAAAGGAGACCGATCCGCGGCTTCCGGCCGGCACCATCCGGCTGAGCTGGCGCCTGGCGGAGCAATCAAAAGCCACGGCGATCACGGCAGAGCAGTTGATGACCTCCCCCGTCATCTCCATCGGGCCTGGCGCCTCACTCCACGAGGCGGCCTGCCTCATGGAGAGCACCCAGATCAAGCGGCTGCCCGTTATCGGCCAGGACGGCAGGCTCATCGGCATCGTCACCAGGTCTGACGTGCTCAGCGTGTTCGAGCGACCTGATGACGACATCTGGGACGAGGTCGCGAAGGTGATCATTGACGAGGAGTTCGCGCTCGACCCTGACGCGTTCGATGTGACCGTCCGATCTGGCGTGGTGACCATCGGCGGACAGGTCGATCGGCGGGATACCGCGCTCGGCCTGCTCGCACGGGTCCGGCACGCAGAGGGCGTGGTCGCCGTTCGAGACCGGCTCAGCTACCCATCGGGTTGACGAAGAGCCAGCCGGGTCTGCCGCGCGATCTCGATGTCCTCCCGCGCTGTGACGACGAGCGTCCGCACCCGCGCGGAAGGCGAGCCGATCTCGGCATCGGCCGTCGCGGAGTTGCGGCCTGCATCCAGTTCCACGCCGAGGAAGCCGAGGCCTTCAGCAGCCGCCGCCCGGATCTGCCAGTGATACTCGCCAACGCCGCCGGTGAAAACCAGCGCGTCGAGCCCGTTCATGGCCGCGGCCATCGCCGCTATCTCGCGCCGGAGCCGGTGGACGTAGACCTCGATGGCCAGCCGGGCCGCGTCAGCGCCGGCGTCGGCAGCAGCGCGCACCTCGCGCATGTCGCCCGAGCCGTCGGGCAGCTCTGCTAGTCCGGCAAGGCCAGACCGCTGCTCTAGTCCGCTGGATACGTCAGCCACATCTATCCCGCCCGACTGCTGAAGCCACATCAGCAGCCCCGGGTCGACGCTCCCGCTGCGGGTCGCCATGACCAGCCCCTCGAGCGGAGTGAATCCCATCGTGGTGTCGATACTCCGGCCGTCCTGGATGGCGCAGAGCGACGCGCCGCCGCCCAGGTGACAGCTCACGATCCGCAGGTCTGCCACGTCCGCATCGAGGATCTCCGCGGCCCGGCGGGAAGCGTACGCGTGGGACAGGCCATGGAAACCGAACCGGCGCAGGCCGAACCGGCTGGTCCAGTCGGCGGGCAGTGCGTACCGGGCAGCGGCGGGCGGCAAGTCCGCATGAAACGCGGTGTCGAAGCACGCCACGGCGGGCACGCCGGGCAGCAGGCGCTCAGTCGCTTTGATGCCTGCCAGTGCGCGCGGCTGGTGCAGCGGAGCAAGATCGGTCAGCTCGTCGATGCCGGCCAGCACCGAGGAGTCGATCACAACAGCCTCGCGAAACCTGCCGCCGCCATGGACGACGCGATGCCCGAGTACGACTCCGGTCCCGTTACTAGTAAGAAAATCCCTGAGCTCGGGATGGTCAGGAGTGCCGTCCCACGGATCAAGCTCAACGGCGCTGGTAACAGTGTCCGCGCTGTCGAGCAGGCTCAGTTTGAGGCTGGTCGAGCCGGCGTTGACGACAAGGACGGACGTCATGATCCGTTGGGAAGCGGCCGGCCCCACCTCCAGTTGGCAACCTCCGGGATGTCATCGCCATGCTCGCGGGTCCACGCGCGCGCCCTGACCCGGTTGTCAGTCATCTGCTGTCGCAGCGGCGCCGCCCGCTGGCCGAGACCTGGCACCCGGTCTACGACGTCCATGACCAGATGGAACCGGTCCATGTCGTTCATCATCACCATGTCGAACGGGGTCGTCGTCGTGCCCTCCTCCTGATACCCGCGGACATGGAAGTTGTCGTGGTTACTGCGGGCGTACGTCAGCCGGTGAATGAGCGTCGGGTAACCGTGGTAGGCGAAGATGACCGGCCGGTCCGGCGTGAACAGCGCGTCGAACTCCGGGTCGCTCATCCCGTGCGGGTGCACGGTGTCGGGCTGCAGCCGCATCAGGTCAACGACGTTCACCACCCGGACGCGCAGATCGGGCAGCTCGCGGCGGAGAATGTCGGCCGCGGCCAGCACCTCGAGCGTCGGCACATCGCCGGCGCAGGCCAGCACGACATCGGGCTCCACGCTGTCGTCGCAGTTGCCCGCCCACTCCCAGATGCCGACGCCCCTGGTGCAGTGCAGGACGGCGGCGTCCATGTCAAGCCAGTCGAATTCTGGCTGCTTGCCGGCCACGATCACGTTGACGTAATTGCGGCTGCGCAGACAATGGTCGGTGACGGACAGCAGGCAATTCGCGTCAGGTG
>Ga0126371_10005699_pt1 | contig 11075 bp, 10 predicted proteins | sample PanSoiMetaPlot_4_FD_110145 | JGI IMG/M metagenome (GOLD analysis project Ga0126371, IMG submission 110145) | Tropical forest soil microbial communities from Panama - MetaG Plot_4 | ecosystem: Environmental > Terrestrial > Soil > Tropical forest > Bulk soil | place: Panama | collected 2016-02-17
GAGATTCGATTCGTTGCCGGCGGAAAGATCGTCAAGTACAACCACTTCATGGTTCCGGCGGACGAGTTCGTCCACGATATTCGAGCCGATAAACCCGGCGCCGCCCGTCACAAGATAGCGCATCCGCGAATTCTCCCCAGTTTACTGCCCCAGTTTATTGCCCCGGTTTATTAATGGATGCGCGCTGAAGTTGTAAGTGGGATCAGGCGCAATAGCCGGCGTGCTGCCGTTGGAGTACTCTTGAATATAGCACGGCCGTTTGGAGTGCGGTGGCTTGCCGACGCTTCTTAAGCCCCAGCTTGCCGTGGCGGTTTGGCTCAAGCGAAACTTTCGCAACCGCGCAGCAAGACAGAACAAATCCGCATCGAAGATAACGAAGTCCGCAAAATCCCGATGACGCTGCCTTTCCATCCCCGACCGAAGTCGAAAGCAATCTCCCGTGTTCAAGTTGTTTTGTCCCTGGCAATAGCGGCAGGCGTATGCTTCGGCGCATTAGTAACTGCTTCGGGAGAAGCGCAATCGCCCGCGCACAGCTCGAAAAATGCTCCCGCAGCGCTTCGCGACGCGGGCATGCCATTTCGTATCGGCGAGAAGCTCGAGTATCGTGTGGCCTGGGCGAGCTTCGCAAACGCGGCGTCCATCGAACTAACGGTTCCCGAGCGCCGCGACTTGATGGGCTGGGGAACCTGGCATTTTCGCGCCTCGGCCCACACGCTCAGCCCCATGCGCGCGATGATTGCGGTGGACGATCAATTCGATTCCTATACTGACGCGGCTACGCTGGAGAGCCGGCAATATGAAACCTACCTGAACGAGATAGGCCAGAAGCAGACGGAAGTTTTCCATTTCCGCGCGGAAGGCGAGCCGTCGAGAGGGAATGCTGCGGGAGTGATGGTTACGCCCGGCACTCGCGATCCCCTCGGCGCGGCCTACGCGTTGAGAGGTGTGGATTGGGCGCAAACGCCGGAGTTCCGCGCCCCGGTCTACGATGGCCACGATGTATACGACATGCGCGCGCGTCTCGACGTTCCAGCCGAGACGATAGCAGTAGCAGCAGGAAATTTCTCAGTATCGAAAATCTCGATCCGCCTATTTCAGCGTGGCAAAGAAGTCACCGGAACAAGTTTCACAGCCTGGCTAGCGAACAACGCAACACGAACTCCAGTGCTGCTCATAGCCGAAATGCCCTTCGGTAATCTACGCGTCGAGCTAGTCTCCGCCACCCAGTAGAAGCCTCAGCAGCATTCGCAGCGGCAGAATCGCTCGACGCCTTGAGTGGCACAGACACTTCTGCTTGACCTGACAACGAAGGGTCTGCGCCCCGCATGAACCACCTCATTTTTCAACACCGCTCGGTCCTCGTGTGTATGATGTGCTGCATGGCAAATCGAGTCACGCGTCTCCTCCGTTTCTGGTTCACGCTGAATGGCGCTGCCGACCGCAAAGCATATCTTGCCAGCGGCATTGCGCTGATGATCGCGAAGTATCTTGGAGACGCCTGGCTCGTCTGGCGAGCCACGGGCATTCATTGGGAGCCGGAATACTATCTCCTCCATGTTCACTCGCTGCTGACGCTCGCTCTTCCCGGCGCTCCGAGTTGGCTGCTGCCCGTGATCGCTCTCTGGGCGCTGCCATTTATCTTGATTGGAGTGAGCCCACGCTGCGGCGCGCGATTGACGCCGGCCTTTCTCCTTGGTTGACCGTGGTCTTCTTTATTCCATTCTTGAATTTCGTCCTGATGCTGGTGCTTGTGATTGCGCCAAGCTCGCCCCGCGCGAAGGTTACTGGCGCGACGAAACGCGAACTCCCAGCCGACCGCCGCCTGTCTGACGCGGCGATTGCCATCGGCTCTGCTTTGCTGCTTGCGGTGGCCGTCTTCGGTTTCAGCACTCTGATCGTAAAGCAGTACGCGGCTGCCACCGTTTACGGAACGCCTTGTGCCATGGGCGCGCTCGCCGGTTTTCTTTTCGGCGATCCGATGGGCACGATCAAGCTCAGCGCCTGTCTATTTATCTTCGCGGCGGGAGTTTTTCTGATGTTCGCCTACGACGGCGCCGTTTGTATCCTGATGGCATTTCCCATCGCCTTTCGCCGGACTGGATTTCGAAACTGGGCGTGACGTATCCCGGGTCCGCGCATATCGAAGGTTCGTGCGTAGGCGCCGTACGCTACTGCGTATTTTCAACAGGCGCGTTCGTCGAACCGATTACGGCGTGGGGCCCGGGAAGCGGCTCGCGTTCGACGTGGCGAGTTCACCCGATCCGATGCACAAGCTGAGTCCCTACAAAAATCTTTCGTCGCCGCATCTGCACGGTTATTTGCGTTCGCGGCGAAGCGAATTTCGTCTGATCGAGTTGCCGGGGCAACGCACGCGACTCGAAGGCAGCACCTGGTACGAAGTCGAAATGGCGCCGGAAGGTTAATGGCAGATATGGAGCGATTTTCTGATTCATCGCATACACACCCGCGTGCTGGAACACATCAAAGAGGATACGGAATCGCCAGTTTCGGCTCAGGCGGTTACGGCAGATTCAACTCCGCGATAAGCGCACCAAAATTCTGAAGGTGACCATCTCTCTGTGCGCCTTTGCCTGTGAATTTAGTTTTCTGGGACGACCCAGTCATCCGGTGGGAAATCAATGTGCCAGAACTTGCCTGAAGGCTTGACGAATTCCAGGCCGACCTGCGTTTTTCCGCCTTGCGCGCTCCCCATATGCACTACGCGGCATTCGATCGATTGTTGCGTGGACTTATTGGAGAGAGTGATGTTCTGTTGCGCGACCACTTGGGCCTCGAGTGCGATCAAAGCGCCGTGCGCATTGACAACGAGGGTGCGCGTCTCTTCTTTGAACTCCTGATTGCTGGCTGTTTTTCCGCTCACGACAATGGGAACGCTGAGCAGCACGCGCATGCTGCGGCGGCGCCCAGGATCGGCCTTCCAGCCCGGTTTTGGAGATGTGGTCGCTCCCATGTGAAAAACGATAGCTTCGGGAAACGTCGAGGGCAATGGGACTCTCTTACTAGGTGCGTTTTTTGAGTTAACACCGAAGAGTGTTTAGCGCAAGTGATTGATAGCGCTAGCAGTTAACGATCTTTTCGCGGTTCTGTTTCACTCGCCGGGTGGCATTACGCGTGTCGACCACGAGCTTCGAGTCGCGGGCAATGGCGTCGTAGTCATAGCTCGAATGATCGGTGGCGATCAGGACGCAATCGTAGCTTGCGAGGCGCTCTGGCGAGAGTGCCACCGAGCGCATGTTGGAAAAGTCGTAGTGCCGCATCTTGTGCAGGGCTGCGAAGTAAGGATCGTTGTAATCGAGACGAGCGCCGCGGGCGGTGAGCAATTCGAGCAGCTTCAGCGAAGGCGATTCGCGGAGATCGTCTACGTCCTTTTTGTAAGCGATGCCAAGCAGAAGAATTTTCGAGCCTTTGATGGATTTACTGCGCTCGTTGAGCGCGGCGGCGAGCGCGTCCACCACGTGGTAGGGCATCGCCGTGTTCACTTCGCCGGCGAGTTCGATGAAGCGCGTGGCGAAATCGTATTCGCGCGCTTTCCATGACAAATAATAAGGATCGACCGGGATGCAGTGGCCGCCGAGCCCGGGACCGGGATAGAAAGGCATGAAGCCGAACGGCTTTGTGGCGGCGCTGTCGATAATTTCGAAAATGTCGAGATTCATGCGCAGGCAGAGCTGTTTCAGTTCGTTCACCAGCGCGATATTGACGCAGCGAAAGATATTTTCAAGCAGCTTCACCATTTCGGCGGCGCGCGTGGAGCTGACGGGAATCACTTTCGAGACGATCTGCGCGTAAAGTCCCGCGGCGGCGCGCCCGCTGGGAGGATTCACGCCACCCACAACTTTGGGAATTTTCGCCAGACCGAACTGTTTATTGCCCGGATCTTCCCGCTCCGGCGAAAAGGCGAGATAGAAATCAGTAGCGATGCTTTCGCTTCCTTCGCCATTGGCGATGGGACAGCGCAAGCCGCCTTTTTCGAGAATCGGCAGTACCAACTCTTCCGTCGTCCCCGGATAAGTTGTGCTTTCGAGAACGATAAGCTGATTGCGTTGCAGGTTGGGAGCGATGGCGCGCGCGGTATTCTCGACGTAGCTCAAGTCCGGCTCGCGCCGCTCGTCGAGCGGTGTGGGCACGCAGATGAGCACCGCGTCCATTTCGCGCACGCGGGTGAAATCGGATGTGGCATCGAAATGTTTCGCGTCGACGTGAGCTTTGATTTTTTCCGCGGGAATGTGCTGGATGTAGGATTGCCCGGCGTTCAGCTTGTCAATCTTGGATTGATCGAGATCGAATCCCGTGACGCGCTGGCCCACGTCGGCAAACCGGAGCGCGAGAGGAAGTCCAACGTAGCCGCACCCGATGATTCCGATCTTGACGCCCTTCTCCGCGAAGAACTCCGGTTTCCGCTCCACCTCAACTCCTTGTGCCTGTTCGCCGGCCGGCAGATTCCAAAAAAATAGTCGATCGAAACAACCATGATAGCAGGGGTCGTGACGGGCCGGAAAGGAATGGCAAGTTTCGCACCGCACGAGCGTGAAGCGGTTCGATTGTCAACCCCGGCACGCTGGGCTATTCTCGATTGCCGTGATCGACATTCATTGCCACATCCTTCCGGGCCTGGATGACGGACCCGGGTCGATGCAGACGTCCATTGACATGGCGGAAATGGCGATTGCCGATGGAATCACGCACGTGATCGGCACGCCGCACGCGCACGCGGATCATGTTTTCGATCCCGTGAAAATCAAAGAGCGCCGCGACGAGTTGCAGGCGCTTTTTGAAGGGCGCCTGATTCTCGCCACCGGCTGCGATTTTCATCTCAGCTACGAAAACCTGGAAGATATTCGTTTCGACCCGCAGCGCTATACGCTGAACCAGAAAAACTATTTGCTGGTGGAGTTCGCCGACTTTTCGATTCCACCATCGCTCGACCAGGCGCTGCACAACCTGCAGCTCGCGGGATTGGTTCCCATCGTCACGCATCCGGAGCGCAACCCGCTGATTCGCTCGCAACCCGAACGCCTCTTCAAATGGCTGGGACAAGATTGCTACGTGCAAGTGACCGCGCAATCGCTGCTCGGCAGATTCGGGCGGTCGGCGCGGGAGTGTTCACAGCGCTGGCTCGCGGATGGCGCGGTGCACTTCATCGCCAGCGACGCGCACAACGTGACGTCGCGACCGCTGCGCTTGAAGGAGACTTTTGAGTGGGTGGCGAAAACACATGGCGAGGATGTGGCGCGGGCGTTGCTGGTGGATAATCCGCGGGCGGCGTTCGAAGGGCAGCCGCTGCCTTTCGTGCCGGAAATCAGCGAGGATAGCCCCGGAAAATCCGATTCGCGCAGCGCGCGCGGCAAGAAGCGCTTCTGGTTTTTCTGAGTTTTTCCATCGCCGCAATTCTAGGCGAACAATTCGAGGATTTCTTCGTAGCGCTTGAAGGGCGGGATCAGATAGGCGCCAGCGATTCCTTCGCTGCGGGCTGTTCGCGCCCAATCGAGCATTTTTCGGGCGAGCAGGAAACCGCGCGCGCGGGCGCCATCACCGGCTGATTCCATTTCTTTCAGCGTGGCATCGGGAATCACTATGCCGGGCACTTCATTGTTCAGACGCAGAGCCTGTTTGTAGCTGGTGAGCGGCCACAGGCCGACGAGCACTGGAACGGGCGATTTCCCGCCGAGGCGTTTGAGGAATTTCTGCCAGTGCGCCGGGTCGAAGATGGGCTGGGTCATGGCGAAATGCGCGCCAGCCTGAATTTTTGATTCGAAGCGGCGCAACTCGTCGTCGATATCTTCCGCGACAGGATTCACGGCGACGCCGATGGTGAAGTTCGTGGCGCCGCCGAGCGCTTTGCCGGCCCAGTCTGTGCCTTGGTTCAGGCGCGCGACGACCTTGACGAGGCCGATAGAATCGACTTCATAGACGCCGCTCGTTTCCGGATGATCGCCGAGCGACGGCGGATCGCCGGTGATGGCGAGGACATTGCGCACGCCGCCGACCGCCCAGGCGCCGAGAAGCATTGCCTGCAAGCCGATGATATTGGAATCGCGCGTGGTGAGATGAGGGATCGTCTCGAAGCCGTGGGCTTCGAGCGCACCTGCTAGCACCAGCGCGTCCATGCCGACGCGGGCGAGAGTGCCACTATTGATGTCGATCGCGTCGACGTGGCTGTTGCCCATCACGCGGCTAACCTGCTCGACGATGCGGTCAATCGAAACGCCCTTCGGCGGATCAATTTCGACGGAGACGGCGAATTGCTGCGCTTGCAATTTTTTCCAGAGCTTGCTTTCGGGCTCGCGCGTTTTCAGGCGCTTGGTGCGCTCTTCCGGTTCGAGCACTTCGACGATGCTGGCCGGTTTTCCGTCTACTCCTGATTTTGGCGGGCGCAATTTCTTCACCGCGACAGCCATGGCGCGAATATGTTCCGGGGTGGTGCCGCAGCATCCGCCGAGCAGGTGCACGCCGAGTTCGGCTGCTTCTTCGGCGAACAGCGCGAAATATTCCGGTGAAGATTTCGGATAGACAATGCGGTCGCCGACGCGCTTTGGGAAACCGGCGTTGGGCATAGCCGAAAGCGGCATACCGATGCCACCCAGTTCGCGCAGCACCGGGAGCAAGTATTGAGGACCGATGGTGCAGTTGGCGCCGACGGCCTGGATATTTTTTCCCTTCAGCTTCTCCCACGCGTCCTGCGGGCGCATGCCGCCCATCGTGGCGCCTTCTTCGGAGTAGGTCATTTCGGCGACTATGGGAAGATTCGAGAAGGAGCGAATCGCGTCGATGGCGGTGAGGAGCTCATCGAGGTCGCTGAAAGTTTCGACGAGGAAGAGATCCACGCCGCGTTCTTCGAGCGCTCCGGCCTGCTCTTTAAAAATCGCGAAAATCTGTTCATGCGGAAGGTCGCGAACCTGACGCACGATGCCAAGCGGTCCGATGGAACCCGCGATGAGAACTTCGTGCTTGGCGGCTTCGCGCGCTTCTCGAGCGATCTTGACGCCGCGATGGTTGAGTTCGGCGACGCGATCGGACATGCCCAGCTGTGCCAGCTTGTGACGATTAGCGCCGAAGGTGTTCGTTTCGATCACCTGCGCGCCGGCTTCGATGTAGGTCTGATGGACGCGAAAGACGGCTTCGGCGTCGGAGGAATTGAGTTCGTCGACGGAGCGCAGGGGGCCGACGGACTCGTAGAGAAGCGAGCCCATGGCGCCATCGGCGACGATGACGGCGTGTTTCAGCCGGTCGTTGAAATCATCAATTCGCATTGGGTTTTTGGTCAGTCCCTTCCGGCGTTGCGGCGCGGAGCAGGGAAACGAATATTGTAGCATCCGCCGAAGCAGAAGAGGCGGGGGCGAGCGCGCGCCCACAAAAAAATCGATTTGATACTTAGAGATTTGATTTGGCATTTGTTTTCATGGGCTTAGCGGATTTTCTAATCGCGGCGTTACGATTAGGTTCTGGATGTTCTAGACGCTGGAGGCTGGAAGCTTGAGGCTGGACGGAAGAACGTCGGCGGACGATTCTGGTTCTGGGGAGATCGACCGAATCGCCGTTTTTGGTGAGGCAGGATTAGGCGCGCATGGCGCGAAGGATGACGGCGGCGGTGACCGGAACCGTTTCGGCCTGCTCGATGATGGTATCGAGGACGGCGCATTCGGTCCGAGGGTGGTTTTGCTTGTTGTGCAAGCGGTGCTCGTCAGAGCACAGGCCCTTCGGTTCTCAGGGTAAGCCCTTCGCTTCTCAGGGCAGGCAGGAGTGCCTGTGCCACTTAAATGCAAAGGCGGTTAGCGGGGTTGGGAGACTAGGCCTGAGATTGTGTCCATTAGGTCGAATTTGGTGAGGACTTCTAGTTTGCCGCCGGGCATTTCTACGAAGACGGCTGGGCTGGAGTGGCTGAGGATGTGAGTGACGCGTTCGACGGGGGCGTTGGCGGGGACCAGCGGGAGGGCGGCGCCCATTACTTCGCGGATGACGAGTTTGCGCAGATCTTTGCCCTGGAGGGCGAGATTGAGGATCTGGTCTTCGAAGACGGTGCCGATGGGGTGGTTGTCGTCTTCGAGGACCGGGAGCTGGGAGATGTCTTCTTTCTGCATGGTTTGCAGGGCGTGGAAAACGGTTTGATACGGGCGGACGATGACGAGTTCGCGCGATTTTCCGTTTTGATGTTTCACGCGAACCACATCGGCGGCGGAGATGGCGACTTCGGCGTCAGTGTAGCCATGCTCTTGCATCCAGCCGTCGTTATAAATTTTGCTGAGGTAGCGGGTGCCGGAGTCGGGAAGAAAAGCAACGATGAAATCGCCCCTCTTGCCACTTTTCGCGGCGCGCAGGGCGCCGGAAACGCAGCCGCCGCCTGAGCCGCCGGTGAAAATTCCTTCTTTCTTGGCGAGGCGGCGGGCCCACACGAAACACTCTTCGTCATTCACCTGGATAACGTCGTCGACGATTTTCAAATTCATGGTGCCGGGGAAAAAATCTTCGCCGATTCCTTCGACGACGTAGGTGGTGGCCTTGCCGACTTTGCCGGACTTCACAAAGTCGAAATAAAGGGAGCCGATGGGGTCAACGCCGATGATTTTGATGTTGGGATTTTTTTCTTTCAAGTAGCGGCCGGCGCCGCTGATGGTGCCGCCGGTTCCCATGCCGCAGACGAAATGGGTGATTTTGCCTTCGGTGTCGTCCCAGATTTCCGGGCCGGTGGTTTCGTAGTGAGCCTGCGGGTTCATGGGGTTTTCGTACTGGTTCGGGTAGTAGGAGTTGGGAATCTCGCGCGCGAGTTTTTTCGCGACAGAGTAGTAGCTGCGTGGATCTTCAGGTTCTACAGCCGTCGGGCAGACGATCACTTCGGCGCCGAAGGCTTTCAGCAGATCGATTTTTTCACGCGATTGCTTGTCGTTGATGGTGAAGACGACTTTGTAGCCGCGCGTGACAGCGACGAGAGCGAGGCCCATGCCGGTATTGCCGGAGGTGCCTTCGATAATCGTGCCGCCCGGTTTCAGGACGCCGCGGCGCTCGGCATCGTCAATCATCCATTTGCCGATGCGGTCTTTTACGGAGCCGCCGGGATTCATGTAGTCGGCTTTGACGTAGATTTCTGGCTCGAGGCCTTTGGTGAGGCGATTGAGGCGGATGAGGGGCGTGCTGCCCATGGCTTCGAGAATGTTGTTGCACTTCATGTGCGGGTCTTTTCCTCCGGCTAGCTGAAAGCACAGCTTAGAGAGTTCGGAAAAATCTGTCCAGCGCAGTTTCAACAGCTGTGCCCTGGGGATGGAGAACGCGGGCTGATGCGCGTGATATTCTCTTGGCGATGAATTCTTAAGCGGCATCGCAGGAGCGAAAATGAAGCGACAAAATATTTCGTCCGGGACGCCCTGGGAACCGATTGTTGGTTACTCGCGGGCAGTGCGAATCGGACCGTATGTGCATGTGGCGGGGACGACGGCTACGGATGCCAGCGCGAAAGTGGTTGGGGAGAAAGACCCTTACGCGCAAACCGTGCAGACGATCCGCAACATCGAGTCGGCGCTGGCGAAGGCGGGCGCGAAACTTTCCGACGTGGTGCGAACGCGGATCTTCGTGGTGAATATCGCAGATTGGGAGAAAATCGGGCGGGCGCACGGGGAATTTTTCGGGCAGATCCGTCCGGCGTGCTCGATGGTGCAGGTGAGTGGGCTCGTCTCGCCGGAGATGCTTGTGGAGATTGAAGCGGAGGCGATTGTGGCTGATGAGGAGAAGACTTCGCGAAAATAGCCTCGAAATAAGGGGTTTGTGAAGGGCTGGCGGCGTTGTAACACAATATTCACAATCCAGCCGAGGTGTTTTCGCTAGAATCCGAGCTCTATGGTGAAAGAAAATCTGCAAGTTATGGCGGCTGCGGGTGCGCGAGAGGGCCTGCGCGTGTTGTATTTGAAGGGCCCTTTGAATATACAGACAGTGTTCACGTTTCAGGACGCCATGCGCGGGGAGACGGGCCCGGCGCTGGTACTCGACTTTAGCGGCGTAGAGTTTATTGATTCGGCGGGGCTTGGAGCACTCGTGGCGGCGCACGTGGGCGCGCAGAGGGGAATGCGCAAGCTTGCGTTTGCGGGAATGAACAAGCAGGTGACGGCGCTACTGGATATGACGCACGTCTCGCAGCTTTTCAAAACGTATCCGACGATCAAGGATGCGGAAGCGGCTCTGGCTTAATTTCAGATTTAATTGCAGACTCAATTTCAGGCGTGCGATTCCTTTAATGAGGGAGCAGTAGCGCGCTCGGATTCAGGCAGCTTAGGTTCGACCCACTTCAGAACACCTCGCACGATAAACACATTCAGGAAAATTGAAATCAGCGAAGCGGCGAGAGTGGCGGTGAAGATTTCGTCGCCAACCATTCCGGATTTGCGCGCGACTTCGACGAGGATGAAGGAGAGCTCGCCGATTTGGGTGAGGCCTGCGGCGACAGCGATGGCAGTCCACTTGGAATAGCGGAAGATTCTCATCACGGCGAACCAGATGCCGAATTTTCCGAAGACGATCAGAAGCAGCATGACGCCGAGGAGCGGAAGATTGTGGACGATTACGGTGGGAACGACGAGGGTGCCGAGGGAGACGAAAAACATGGCGACAAAAGCGTCGCGCAAAGGAAGAAGCGTGGTGTGGGCTTCGTGCAGGTCTTGCGAGCCGCTGATGGAAACGCCGGCGAGAAACGCGCCGAGGGCTACGGAAAAACCCAGTGTTTGCGCGAGGGCTGCGGAGGCGAGGCAGATGGCGATGGCGACCAATAGAAAAATCTCCGCATCCTTGGTGCGTCGCGCGCGGCGAAGAAGCCTGGGAACCACGGTAATTGCGAGAAAGGCAAGAGGGACAAGCAGGAGAGCGGCTTTGCCGAGCGTCCATGCGATTTTTTGAAGGCGGCCTTCCGAGGGGCCGTTGAAGACGGGGAGGACGACGGTCATCAAAACTACGGCGAGATCTTCGACAAGGGTGATGCCAATCATGACGCGGCCATAGGTGGTGCCGAGGGCGCCGCGATCGGTGAGAAGGCGGGCCATCACCATGGTGCTGGCGACGGAAATCGTGGCGCCGAC
>Ga0126371_10005700_pt1 | contig 11074 bp, 9 predicted proteins | sample PanSoiMetaPlot_4_FD_110145 | JGI IMG/M metagenome (GOLD analysis project Ga0126371, IMG submission 110145) | Tropical forest soil microbial communities from Panama - MetaG Plot_4 | ecosystem: Environmental > Terrestrial > Soil > Tropical forest > Bulk soil | place: Panama | collected 2016-02-17
CCGGCGACGACATTGGTGCCGTACTGCATCATGCGATCGGTGTGAAAGGTGCCGGCCCAGCCGGTCATGCCCTGGCACAGCAGCCGCGTCTCTTTATCGATCAGGGCCGCCATCAGGCCTTCCCTTGCGCGATCGCCACCGCGCGCGTCGCCGCCTGCCACATGTCGGCGCATTCGGTCTTCGGCAGGTTGAAATTCGCCAGCCGCATGCGCGCGAAATTCTCGTTGTTGCCGGTGATGCGCAACACCATCGGCATCACGCGCCCGCTCTTGCGGAAGGCGATGGCGAGGCCATCGACCACCGTGTCGCAAGCCTGCATGCCGCCGCCATAGACGTTGACCAACAGGACCTTGGCGCGCGGATTGTCCAGAATCATGCCGACGCCGTGCGCGATATCGAGGCTCTTCGCGGTGGTGCGGATGTCCATGAAATTCGCCGGCACGCCGCCGGCCGCGTGGACCATGTCGAGGGTCGCCAGGCCCAACCCGGCACCGTTCACGACGATGCCGATATTGCCGTCCATCTGCACGTAGTTGATCTGATGGCGTTGCGCCTGGAGCTGGATCAGGTCGACCTCGTCCTCGCTGCGCAGCTGCGCCGTCTCGGCATGGCGGAAGACGGCGTTGTCGTCGATCACGATCTTGGCGTCGGCCGCAATCAATTCGCCGGCTTCCGTCCGGATCAGCGGATTGATTTCGATCAGCGACACATCGAGCTCGACGAAGGCCTGATGCAGCCGGCGGATCAATTCGCCGAATTTGTCGGCGACTTCGCCGGTCAGACCGAGCCGGCGGCAGAAATCGGCGATGTCGCCCGCCCGCCGCTCGCCATCAATGCCCAGCGCCACGGTCGGGAAATCCGGCGCACCGGCGGCGAGATGCTGCTCAATATCGGGCCGATGGGCGCCAGCGATCGCGACGACTGCGCCGACGGCCGGATCGACGCGCAGCGCCACATAGAATTCCTGCGCGGCAACGATGCCGGCTTCGACCAGGACGCGTTTCACGACATAGCCGGCCGGGCCAGTTTGCGACGTCACCAGCTTGCGGCCGAGCAACTCGGCCGCCGCCGCCCGCGCGCCCGACGGCGAACGCACGGCGCGCACGCCGCCTGCGGCGGCTCGACTGCCGGCGAGGATTTGTGCTTTGACGAAAAGAGCGTCCGATCCGATCTGGCGTGCCGCCGCCGCGGCTTCGTCCGGCGTCAGCGCGATTTGGCCCGGAGGAGTATCGACCCGATAACGACGCAGGAGGTCTTTGGCTTGGAATTCGTGCAGCTGCATGCGTGCTCCTTCCCGGCGTCGTCTTCGGCTTTTAGCGCTCCTTCATCGGCCGCTCAGACACCCACGACGTTGGACGGCTGGCCCGCGTGGAAATTCTCGATGTGACTCACGACCTGGTTCCACAGCACCTGCATCGCCTCGTCGCTGGCCCAGCTGACGTGCGGCGTCACGATCACGTTCGGCCGACCGAGGATGGCGTTAAACGGATGATCCGGCCGCGGCGGCTCCGACGTCAGGCAATCGAAGCCGACACCCGAGAGCAAACCTTCGTCCAACGCCTGCACGACGTCCGTCTCGACCACGAGGCCGCCGCGCGCGGTGTTGACCAGCAGCGGCTTTTTTTTCATTTTGCGGAATTCCGCCATGCCGAGCATGTTGCGCGTGTTCGGCGTCAGCGGGCAGTGCAGGGTGATGACGTCGCTCGTCGCCAGCACCTCTTCGAAGGGCGTGTAGAGCGGCCCGAGGCCCTGCACGCCTTTGTGCGCCGCGAACAGGGTTTTCATGCCGAAGGCCTGGCCGAGCCGCGCGACCGACTGGCCGATGATGCCTTCGCCCATGATGCCGAGCGTACTGCCGGCGAGCTCGTGGATCGGATGATTGAAAAAACAGAACTGGCCCGCCTTCTGCCACTCACCGGCGATGACGTCCTGGCGGAAGCCGACGATCCCGCGCCGGAGCGCCAGAATGAGTGCAAAGGCGTGCTCGGCAACGGTGTTGATCGCATAACCGCGCACATTCGAGACGATGATGCCGCGCTCGCGGCAGGCGGCGACGTCGACGACGTCGTAGCCGGTCGCTGCAATGGCGATCATCTTCAGTTTCGGCAGCTTGGCGAGGTCGTGCGCGCGGATCGGCGCCTTGTTGGTGACGGCGATCGTCGCGCGCGCCAACCGTTCGCCGACCTGTTCGGGAACGGTGACGCCGTATTCGACCCATTCGTGATCGAAACGCGGCCGGGTCACGCGGACAGCCGGCCCCATCGTGTTGCGGTCGAGAAAGACGACGGTCGGCGGCGACTTGGACGCAGTATCGGGCGACATGCCCCTATGTTCCGACCATTAGGGGTGGTTGCGCAACCTCCGTCGCGGACGGCTTAAACGCCGGATAAATCGACAACGAGCGGCCGAGCTGCTGCACCAAGCCCAAAACGACGTCGATAAAAGGCGTCTGCACCTCGACCAGACGGCCCATCTCCTGGACCGCAGTCAACAACGCGTCAATTTCGAGCGGCCGGCCGCCCTCGAGGTCTTGCAGCATCGAGGTGCGGTGGGCGCCGACGCGCGCCGCGCCGTTGATCCGGCGTTCGATGTCGACGCGGAACGACGCGCCGAACCGGGTCGCGATCTCCTGCGCTTCGGACATCATCTTGACCGACAGCGCGCGCAAATCCGGCTGCGTCGCGACGATATCGAGCGTCGCACGGGTCAGCGCGCTGATCGGGTTGAAGCACAGATTGCCCCACAGCTTGAGCCAGATCTCGCTGCGGATGTCGTCGAGCACCGGGGCGTCGAAACCGCCGGCTTCGAGAACCTGCGAGAGAACGCGGCAGCGCTCCGAGATGCTGCCATCGGGTTCGCCGAGCGAGAACTTGTCGCCGTAGGTGTGACGCACGACGCCGGGGCTGACGATGTCGGTTGCCGGATAGACGACGCAACCGATCGCGCGCTCCGGCCCGATGGCGTTCCATTGCCGATTGCCCGGATCGACGCTCTGCAGGCGGATGTTTTCGAAGCCCCGCAGGCCATGGCCGTACCACCACGGCACGCCGTTCTGGCAGGTGACCACCGCCGTGTGCTTGCCAAAGAGCACCCGCATCTGGTCGGCGGTCTCCCAGGCCTGGTGCGCCTTGAGACCGATGATGATGTAATCCTGCGGCCCGAGGGTCGCGGGATCGTTGGTGGCGATCGGGTGACAGACTCGCTCTTCACCCTTGATCAGCAGCTTCAAGCCTTGCTGCTGAATCGTCGCCAGATGCGGGCCGCGCGCGACCAGCGACAGTTCGACGTCGTCGACTGTGCTCAGGCCGGCGGCGAGATAGCCGCCGATGGCGCCCGCGCCGTAGATGCAGATCCGCATTGCCGCCTCCGGCTTCGGATCTTTAGGCGACTTTGCCTAATTTGAGCTTCGGCGCAGTCGCACGGATGTGCTCCTCGGCCGCCGCGACGCCCGAGCCCGCTTCGATCGGAACGCCGACATCGCGCAGCGCCATCTCGGTTCCGGCGAGCGCCTGCAACACCATGATCTCGTTGACGTGGCCGAGATGACCGATGCGGAAGACGCGGCCGGCGACCTTCGACAGGCCGGTGCCGAGCGACATGCCATACCGGTGATACGCCGTCTTGATGACGTCGTCGCTGTTAAAGCTCTTGGGCACGCACACCGCCGACACCGTGTCGGAGTACCATTTCGGCTCCTTGGCGCAGAGCGTGAGACCCCAACCCGCGACGCCGCGGCGGACGGCTTCGGCCAGCCTATGGTGGCGGGCGAAAACGTTCTCGAGGCCTTCGGCGAACAGCATGTCGAGCGACGCGCGCAAGCCGTGCAGCAACGTGGTGGCCGGCGTGTACGGGAAATAGCCGTCCTTGTTGGTCTTGATCATGTCGGCGTAGTCGAAGAAGCAGCGCGGCAACTGCGCCTTTTTGTGCGCCTCCAGCGCCTTCTGGCTGACGCCGACGATGGCGAGGCCGGGCGGCAACATGAAGCCCTTCTGCGAGCCCGACACGACGACGTCGGCGCCCCACTCGTCCATGCGGAAATCGATGCTGGCGATCGAGCTCACGCCGTCGACGAAGAGCAGCGCCGGATGCTTGGCCGCGTCGAGCGCCTTGCGGATGGCGGCGACATCGCTGGTGACGCCGGTCGCGGTCTCGTTGTGGCAGACCAGAACCGCTTTGATCTTGTGCGCCTTGTCCGCCTCGAGCCGGCGCTGATATTCGTCCGCCGGTGCGCCCTCACCCCATTCGGTGTCGATGACGTCGACCGCCAGGCCGTGCCGCCGGCACATATCCGCCCAGAGGTGGGAGAACTGTCCGAAAACCGCGACCAACACGCCGTCGCCCGGCGACAGGGTGTTTGAAATCGCCGATTCCCAGCCGCCGGTGCCCGAGCTCGGGAACACGAAGACCTGGCCCTTTTCCGTCTTGAAGGCCTTCTTCAGGTCTTGGAACAGCGGCAGCGTGAAGGCCGGGAAGTCAGGCGCCCGATGATCCTCGAGCGGCACATCCATCGCCTGCCGGACGCGGAACGGCAGGTTCGTCGGACCGGGAATGAAAAGACCATGGAAACCTGACATTACATCCTCCCTGAATTGCGTTGCGCGGCCATCGCCGGCAAAAACCGTCTCGCTGGATCAGTAAATCGGGAACCGCTCGCACAACTTGATCGCCTGCTCCTTGACGCGCGCCTCGAGCGCCGCGTTGCCGGCTTCGCCGTTGACGGCAAGACCATCGAGCACTTCGGCGATCATGCGGCCGACGTCGCGGAATTCGGCGACGCCGAAGCCGCGCGTGGTGCCCGCAGCCGCGCCCAGCCGGATGCCCGACGTCACCATCGGTTTTTCCGGATCGAACGGCACGCCGTTCTTGTTGCAGGTGATGTGCGCGCGACCGAGGCTCTTCTCGGCGATGTTGCCGGTGAGCTTCTTCGGCCGCAGATCGACGAGGATCAGATGCGTATCAGTGCCGCCGGCGACCAGATCGAAGCCGGCACTGCGCAGCACCTCGCCCATGGCGCGGCAATTCTCGATGACCGAGCGGGCGTAATCCTTGAACGCCGGCCGCAGCGCCTCGCCGAAGGCGACCGCCTTGGCGGCGACGATGTGCATCAGCGGACCACCTTGCAGACCCGGAAACACCGCCGAATCGATCTTCTTGGCAATGGCTTCGTCGTTGGTCAGCACCATGCCGCCACGCGGACCACGCAGTGTCTTGTGCGTCGTCGTGGTGACGACGTGCGCATGCGGCAGCGGGCTCGGATGCGCACCGCCGGCAACGAGGCCTGCAAAATGCGCCATGTCGACCATGAGGAAGGCGCCAACTTCATCGGCCACCGCGCGGAAAGCGGCGAAATCGATGGTGCGCGGATAGGCCGAACCGCCAGCGATGATGATCTTCGGTTTGTGTTCGCGCGCGAGCCGCGCGACTTCGTCCATGTCGATGCGCTGATCGTCACGGCGGACGCCGTAATGCACGGCGTGGAACCATTTGCCCGACAGGTTGGGCGGCGCGCCGTGCGTCAGGTGACCGCCGGCGGCGAGCGACAGCCCGAGAATGGTATCGCCCGGCTTGGCGAGCGCCAGCAGCACCGCCTGGTTGGCCTGGCTGCCGGAACTCGGTTGCACGTTGACGAAACGACAGTCAAAGAGCCGCTTGGCGCGTTCGATCGCCAGCGTCTCGGCCTCGTCGACATATTGGCAGCCGCCGTAATAGCGCCGGCCGGGATAACCTTCGGCGTATTTGTTGGTGAGCGGTGAGCCCGCCGCTTCGAGAACCGCGCGGCTGACGATATTCTCGGACGCGATCAACTCGATCTCGAAGCGCTGACGTCCGACTTCACGGCCGATCGCTCCCGCGACCTCCGGATCGGATTCGCCGACGCCCGCCGAGAAGAACGCACCCCAGTCACGACTCGCCAGATTTTCAGCCGTGCGCGCCATCGCTCCGCCCCTTAATCAAACCCTGGTACACCGGATAACATTCTTGCCAGACGTACCACAATGGAAATGTTTTCCATTTCTGAGGTATTTTTATGACTGGCTGATACCCTTGCGAAAACGGTCCTATGCGGCGATAATGAGACATGATTCCGTCATCGACAATGCGGCAACCGGCCGCAGGAATCGCCTAATGGCAGGACGGCAGCACGCCGCCAAGACCGCGCCGACCGAGCTTCAGTCGCTCGCGCCGCACCTTGGCGGCTCGATCCAGGCGCTGGAACGCGGCTTGAAGCTGCTCGCGATCATCGCCGAAGCCGACGGCCTATCGCTGACCAGCCTGGCGCAACGGGCCGGCATCGCACCGTCGACCGCGCATCGCATTCTCGCTACGCTCAAGGCCAGCGGCTTCGTCCATTGCGACGACGCGCACGGCGTCTACCTGATCGGCGCACAGGCGTTCCGCATTGGCAGCGCGTTCCTGCGCAACCGCAAGCTGGCCGACGCCGGCCGCAGCGCCATGCGCAAGCTGATGGAAGCGAGCGGCGAAACCGTCAACATGGGCATCGAGGACGACGGCTATGTCGTCTTCATTTCTCAAGCCGAGAGCCATCAATCGGTGCGCGCGTTCCATCGTCCTGGCTCGCGCAGCCCGCTGCACGCATCGAGCATCGGCAAGGCCATCATGGCGGCGCGGCCGGACGCGGACGCCACCGAGCGGTTACTCCACACCGGCATGCCGAAATTCACCGAGCACACGATCATCGACCCGCAGGCGTTGCTTGCCGATCTGGCGCGGGTGCGCAAGCGCGGCTGGTCGATCGACAACGAAGAACGCGCCGAGGGCCTGCGTTGCGTCGGCGCCGCGGTCTACAACGAACACGCCGAAGTCGTCGGCGCGATTTCCGTTTCGGGACCAGTGGTACGGATGACCGAAGAGCGCATCGGCGAACTCGGGCCGATGGTCAAACGGACCGCCGCCGAAATCACCGCCCGCATCGGCGGCCGATTTCCGTCATAGGTCTCGACACGGCCGCCGCACTGACCCGTGCGCGGCAACAAGGCATTCGGACAGTCCCTAACAACTGTTAGCCGCGGCCTACGGACGTTTTCTGTGCCCCACGAAGTGATTTATCACCGGATTGCCACGGCTCGCGCGTGCGAATCACGGAATTTTGATACGGCCGTACGGGATTCCCCTTTTTGATCCGCCGGCGAGATCGCTAACCTTCAGCCAGAGTGGCGCGGTCGCAGTCGACCGCCCGCACAACATGCAAGGGGTGTCACATGGCCAAGAAGCTTGGTCTTCTCGCGATCGTGGCGGCCATCATGGCGTATGCGCCGGTGGCAGCATTCGGATGCAGCGGCAGCTCGGCGCAACTGAGCGGCGGCCCGCAGGTCGCCCAAGGCTATGGCTCGTCATCGTCGTCGCAGCCGATGCCGGAGCAGAGCGGATCGTCGATGACCGACCAGAGTGGCGGCGGAACAAGCGATTCGAACTCGCCAAACGACAAGTGAATCCGAATTCCGAACTCTAGCGTCCACAGCCTTTAATAAAGATCGAGCGACGGCCGAGGGTTTGCCATTGGCGCCCTCGGCCGTTTTCGTTCAAGGCGCCGAGAAGCGGCGTGAGCCGTTCGTGCGTAACGGTTGCACGCGTAAGCGCCATCGCCCGGAATTCGTCGCCGTCATCAAGCCGTCTTTCGGCCCAAACCCATCGGGGACGCCATGGTCAATGCTCCTGCGAGCGAGAAGACGGCGGCCGCGATCAGCCCGAAGCGATATCCGGAAACGAGCGACCCGAGGCCGGCGCCGATCGCCACGCCCGCGAGCTGTGCCACCCGGCTTGCGGCATTGTTGACGCCGGAGGCGAGCCCTTCGTCGGATGGCGTCACGCTCGACATCACCGAGGCCGTGAGCGGCGCGACTAACGCCGCAAACGAAACACCGAGCAACACCATCGGGCCAATGATGCCAGCAGCAAGTGACGATTCGCGGCCGATGGCCATCCAGAGATACGCCGCCGACGCGCCGCACGGCCCGAGGATGAGCATGGCGCGTGCGCCGATCGTATCGGCGAGGCCGCCGAACCGCTCCGACAGAAAGCCGACGCCGAGCGTAAACGGAAGGAAAGTCAAACCGGCTTCCGTCGGCGTCAGGCCGCGATGGTCGAGAAGCTCGAACGGCAGCAGGAAGAACATGGTCGAAAGGCCGGCGTAGATCAGCAGGGTTGCGGTGTTTAACCCAACAAAGATCCGGTTCTTGGCGAGCCGCGGCGGCGTCATCGGCTGAACGCTCTTGCGCTCCCAAACGGCATAACTCCACAAACCGAAGATGCCGAGCACACCGATAAAAACGATTTCGCCGCCAGGCCACGAGGCGCTGGTCGTACCGAGCGAATTCTGACCGATCTGGCTCAGCGCCCAAGCAAGCAAGCCAAGCGCAATTGCGATGACGGCCGCACCGACAAAATCGAACCGACGCGGCACGCGCGATTCCACGGGCGCGAACGTCCACAGCAAGCCAACGGCGACAACCGCGATCGGCGGGTTGATCCAAAATATCGCCTGCCAACCGAAAGTGTCGGTTAGCCAGCCACCAATGACAGGACCAGCCGCCGTCGTCAGCGCCGACGCTGCCGCCCAGGTGCCGATGGCCCGGTTGCGAAGGCTCTTGGGATAGGTCGCGCCGATGAGCGCTAGACTTGCCGGGGTCAGCAATGCCGCGCCGACGCCCTGAATGAGACGCGCCGCGATGAGCGAAACGGCGGACGGCGCCAACGCGCAAGCGACCGATGCCGCGCCAAATGTCAGGCAACCGAGCATCAGGATTCGGGCCTTACCAAAGGAATCGGCAAGTGCACCGCCGATCAAAGTCAGCGACGCCAACGCCAAGACATAACCGTTTATCACCCACTGCACCGAGGCGAGATCAAGGCCGAGGCCAACGCGCAATCTGGGCAGTGCGATCGTCAGCGCCGAACCGTCGATAAACGCCATCGCAGACGCCAGCACGCAGGCAGCCAATATGAGACGGCGGCGCGGCGGCGCGATTTCGCGCCTTAATTCCTGCGGGTACAGTTCGGCCGCGATGACGCCCCGGCCACACGGTTCAGCAAAAGGCTGGGCCATAAAATATGTCCTCGATGGTTCCGGTCGGGCCGATGAGGGGCAGGCTAATCCTCTTCGACCCAGGTCGACGCCGGCGCGGCATCTCCCCTTCTGCGGCCATCGCCTGGGCGAGCATCGACGTGCGCGACTCTATTCGTCAGCCGGTTTTGTGCACGACCGTCGATTTATAGTTTCCGGCAGGCGTATGGAACGCCACGTTGAAGCGGTTCCAAGCGTTGATCGCGACGACCGCCAGAGTCAATTGGACCAGCTCGGCTTCGCTGAATTGCTGAATTGCCGTGCTGAAGACCGCGTCAGGGACCTGCTGGTTCTCCAGCCGGGTGACGGCCTCGGCCCATGCCAGGGCGGCACGCTCGCGATCGCTATAGAGATGCGACGCTTCGCGCCAGGCGCTGATCATATACAGACGCTGTTCGGTCTCGCCGCGAGCGCGCAAATCCTTCGAATGCATGTCGAGGCAGAACGCGCAGCCGTTGAGCTGCGAGACGCGATAGTTGACCAAGTCGATAAGCTCGAGCGGAAGACCGGTTTTCTCGACCGCCTGAGTCAGCGTGACCATTGCCCTGACGACATCCGGATAGGCGCTGCGGTATAGAAAGCGCTGTTGCATCGAAACCTCCTCGATCGTTGTGCCTTTTTCTGTCAGTGCAGGCGCACTTACTGAAATGGGCCGAGCATTGCTGGGCAGAGCGCGCATCGACAACCCGCCATCGGACAGCAATTCCATAGTTACGCAATGGCAGCGACCGCGCTTTGCGCGGCCTCCATCAGGGTCGGATGGATGTGAATGGCGTCGGCCATCGTCGTCGCGGGCGCATCGGCGTTCATTAGATAGATGTACCCATGCACAAGTTCCGCGGCGTCGACGGCAAGGACGGCCGCACCGAGAATGCGATTCGAGTCCGCATCCATGATCACCTTGATGAAGCCCCTTGCCTCGCCGATTTCGGCGGCCTTGCCATTTCGCGTCATGTCGAAGCGCCCAACCTTGATCGGCCGCCCAGACCGGCGTGCCTCGGTCTCCGTCACGCCGACGCGGCCAAGCTCGGGATCGGTGAAGATGGCATAGGGGACGATTCGCTCGGCCGTCCGCTGCCGATCGCCGGCAAGTTGCGAGAGGAGGATCCGGTAATCGTCCCAAGCGGTGTGCGTGAATTGCGGGCCGACCCGGACGTCACCGGCAGCCCAGATTCCGGGGACGGTCGTACCGAGACGCCGATCCACTTGGATGAAGCTGTGCGCATCGACGGCAACGCCGACCGTGTCGAGTCCAAGGCCGTCGGAATTCGGTTTGCGGCCGGTCGCCACGAAAACGTGCGACACGGACAGCGCCGGCGAACCCGAACCGCGAAGCCGCAGCGTCACGCCGTTCTCGCGCGCCTCGATCCGTTCGACCGCCGCCCCGAGATGGAATTCGATCCCCTCCGTCGCCAGAAATCCCTGCAACGCATCGCTGACCTCGGGATCCTCCCGCACTGCGATCCGTGCCGCCGCTTCGACGACGGCAACGCGGCTTCCCATACGGCGATAGAACTGCGCCATTTCAAGTCCGATGGCGCCGCCGCCGAGGACCGCGAGGAACGGCGGCAACACCTGGAGGTCGAGCCAATTGCCGGCGTGGATGAACGCCACGGTTTGCAATCCGTCGATCGGCGGCACGAAGGTGCGCGTACCGGTATCGAGCACGACCTCGGCCGCCACGACACTTTCGTCGCCGACCCGCACCCGAAACCCGGACGCCGCCCGCCCTTCGAGGCGCGCATGGCCGCGCAACAGCAGGGGATTGTCCGCCGATGTCATCCACGCATCGAGTCCGGCGCGGGACTTGAGCGCGATCGCGCGCGCCCGGCGCATGACCGCAGCAAAATCGACGTCGACTTGCGGAATGTTCAGGCCGAATTCGGCGCCGCGCCGCGCCAAGTGCACGACCCGCGCCGAAGCGATTGCGGCCTTGGTCGGCGTGCAGCCGAAATTGACGCACGAGCCGCCAAGGTGGCGGCGCTCGACGAG
>Ga0126371_10005701_pt1 | contig 11074 bp, 12 predicted proteins | sample PanSoiMetaPlot_4_FD_110145 | JGI IMG/M metagenome (GOLD analysis project Ga0126371, IMG submission 110145) | Tropical forest soil microbial communities from Panama - MetaG Plot_4 | ecosystem: Environmental > Terrestrial > Soil > Tropical forest > Bulk soil | place: Panama | collected 2016-02-17
CCTACCCGGCTAACTTCGCTTTTCGCTCTCTTTGCGCCAGCGGCAGGGTTTTGGCTTTGCAGATGGTTTCTGTGCGGCCCAGAATCGAGTGGTCTCGTCGCGAGAATACGAAATAGCTGCCTGGCCTGATTCTCGCGATCTGCTCCATCCTGTCTCGAGCGTTCGCGAGACCTTCAACTGCTTCGTACCATGTGGCGTCCTTGTCCGGGACCCACAAAAAATATCAAAAGTAGGCTCGTTCTGGACTTCTTCGACGGAAGCCGTCGGATTATCATCCGATCCAGACCATCCAGAATGGACTGTCTGATGAAATAGTGGCCGGGAATTCTCTCATTCATCCGATTCATGAGGTCTCGGGCGCGTGAAAGATCAGGGCAGAGCCCCAGTTGAAAAGGCATCCTATCCGGGAGCCCCTTGAAGATCCCGTACTGATCCATGGCAGCGACCCCTCGGGCAAATTCTGCAGAATGGTAGTCAGCCCTCCATTAGACCAACATAGGCATATTTCCCTATTCCGATAGGGGCTTTCCTGTATGTCGGCCATGGGGCTGTCAGACTTTACAGTTGTCCCTCAATTGCAGCCAGTCTGGAATCTCCCTGACACCCTTTGCAATAGCCGTGCTACTCTCTGCGGCACCGCAGCAAAAGGGAACTAATTGGCCGCCGTGACAAGGCCTTATGGGACACGACGCAAAGTTACGAAAGATGCCTGAGTCCGATCCGAATCCGAAGATTGCCTTTTCGTCTGCGCATATCAGCCCGGGCAGCTACGCGCTCCTCTGTAAAACATTTGATGACTTCGAAGTCGGAGTTTCCAACGTGCTCCCCTCAGGGGAGATCATTTACGCCAACCCCAAATTCACCAAGATTTTGCGTGCTCAGCTTCAGGGCATGGTCGTCGGCAAAAACCTTCGTGATTTCGTCGCTCCCCGTAGCTGGGGGGCCTTGGAAAACGTCCTGCGCCAAGCCTCTAAAGGGCCTGTGACCAGTGAAATTAAAGTGCATTCTCTATCCGAAAACACTCAGACCGTTCGTCTTTCCATGAGCCCCAGTCGCCTTTTGGAGAACCTGGTCATCCGCGTTGTTGCGGATGAAGTTACCGAGTTGGTTGAAACGAACTCGCAGTTGCGCGAAACGGAGGGCTCACTCCGCGCTCTATCCGGGCGCATTTTGCAAGTGCAAGATCAGGAACGCCGCAAGCTGGCCCGCGATCTCCACGACACCACAGGCCAGGAGCTGGCCTTTTTGACGATGTCGCTTCGGCAATTAGCCGACACCGGCGAACAACTCGGCGGGGACACGCGCAAAGCCCTTGTCGAGGCCGCCGATCTCGCCCGGAAAGTGAACGACGATATTCGTACGGTGGCTTATGTGTTGCATCCTCCTCTTCTTGATGAATTGGGCCTTGGTCCAGCCTTGCACTGGTATGTCGAGGGATTCTCCAAACGCAGCAACATCGATGTGAAACTAACAGTCCCCGGTGATTTGCGCCGTTTTCCTGCAGAAGTAGAAACTGTGCTTTTCCGCGTCGTTCAGGAAGGCCTTACTAACATCCTACGTCATTCCGGCGGCAAAAGCGCCGAGATTGTCGTGCGCCCTTCAGCCGAACGAGTGGAACTCACGGTCAAGGATCAAGGAAAAGGACTTTCAGCTGCCGACGTCAAACGATTGGCGCCCAGCGGCGGATCGAAAGACGTCGGGGTGGGCATCGCGGGACTTCGAGAACGCTTGCATCAGCTCGGCGGAACGCTCGACATTTCCTCAAAAGGACACGGCACCACGCTGAAAGCGGTTATTCAGACTGAAGGGGCTGCAGAGCATTTCGCTCCTTCCCTGCCGGAAACGCGCACCGAACCCGCGGGCGCACCCGTTGTGCCATCGGACACCAGTAATCGCAGGAGTATCCTCATCGTCGACGACCACGACGTCATACGGCGGGGCATCCGGGGACTTCTTGAAAACGAAGCTGACTTGGAGATTTGTGGTGAAGCTGCCAATGGACTTGAAGCGGTGCAAAAAACTCGCGAGCTTCATCCTGAGCTGATTATTCTTGACCTTAACATGCCCAATTTTGGCGGGATCTACGCTGCAAGCCAGCTTTTGCAAAACGGACCATCTATAAAGATTTTGGTCTTCAGCATGCACGATCTGCCGGGAATGGAGTCCATGCTGCGCTCGGCTGGATGCAAGGGGTTTGTATCCAAAGTCCACGGTGAGCGTGACTTGCTACGTGGGATACGCGCGGTCTTAGACGGTGGCGAATTTTTCAACTCGCGAGGAAAATCACCTAACTCGGTGGTTTAGCTAGGTTTGTGTTTGCCGGGACAATGACTCGACCGCGTATTGTCCATTTGACCAGCAATCCGAAGCTGGCCGGCTCGGGAGCCGTGGCTACTACAGGCGCATCGCGCACTTGAGCAGAAAAAAAGCAGTCTTAGGCCCTTACACCCGTCAAGCAAAACCCTTTTTCCGTCTAGGGATGCCGGCTGCTTTGAAACGGTTTGTCGTATCTATTTTGGCGAGAACCGCGTGGCTGTGAATTGAGAACAGGAAATATTTTCCGGGTATCTGAGCCGCTATCTCTTCCATGCGCTGCCGCGCCTTCGCGAGACCGAAGGCAGACTTGATCCAGACCGCGCTCCTGTCGATGTTCCCTGCGAAGATATCAAATCGAGGTTCATTGGGTCCCCTGAGACGTGCGCGGAGGTTCTGAACCGCTTGATAGAGCTCGCGCCCTGCTATGGATTCACTCTTCACCCGGCCGTCATCGAGGTCAACGGCTGCACCCGCGCAGACGTCAGTCGCTCTGCGTAGCCGATCTGCGGCTAAGCGGAGATGCAGTTCGTCTCGATTTAAACCGCGCAACTGCCATTCGCGCAGTTGCTGCACCGTAGCGGCGGCCGTGCGGATGTATTGGACCGCCTCCTGATATTCCTTCAGTAGGCGAAGATCGATTTCTTGCTGCTGCAGCGCTGTCTCAAGATTTTGCAATTCGATGGTAGTCTTTTGCGCCTGCAGGCTGATGCCCCAAAAGCTTTCGTTTGGAGTGATTAATTCAACGACAATCCCGTTCGCCACTCCTTCCCGTGCGTGCGGTGCGGCCAAAACTCGCGCCTCCACCGTCTGCGCTGAAAGGAAATTCACCAAGGTAACTCTGGCGCCAGGGTCTGGATAGACAGACATCTTGAGGAAGCCGCCTCTCGCATTGACCTGCCGAGCGACGGCATTCTCCTTGACCGCAATGCCGGCCTCTCCGAGCCAACTCACCTCAATTGGAACAGCGACAGGAAAGCGGCGGCTCTTTCGGCGCTCTATCGTTCCGCCGTCTGCACTCATTGGGCGCTTGTGAATCGTCACGAGTTTCTCTGATTCGGCTGAATCTCGAGGACTCTTGCTGATTCTAGAGTCCGCCTGTTCGCATACCGGCGCCTGGCGCATTAAGCCCAGTTGTGACCAAACCGCCATCGTTCCAACGGTCAGCTCAGTTTGTGGAAGCGCCACAACCTGCAGAGCTGTAGCTAGGAAAACCTTAAGAAAACGCCCTATTGGGCGGCAATTTCACCTATAGTGAAATCGGCCACCGATGACGTAAAAAGACACCGCGATGAACGCAACTGTTTGGCATCACCGGATCGATATTCACGGGGCAACGTTGTCACAGGAAGAATGGAATCGACTGTTGGACGAATTGAAAGCCGAGCATGTACCGTCTCTAACACCACCCGGGAAACGAATGGCCGCAGTCTTAGCACCTCAGGGGCGCATGGATGCGTACATCTACAGGACCCAACCGATACCCGACGAAAACGTTGTTCGAATTCTTTCAAACTACGGGATCGAGGCGTCTATTGGCACAGAAAAGCGAGAGACATAGTTGAACGATTTAAAACTTAAGCTCCAGCGGCTCGCCTTCTCGCGTTGCGGCTCCGTGGTTCTCCCTCGAAACTCCTTAATTGAGCGATGGGGTAAACATTTTCGTATTCACAAACCCTACAGCGGGCCACAAATCCGCCGGGTGCGTCAGCCTTACTGTATTCAAATTCATCTTGAAGACTGACCTTCGGTGACACTGGAATCGGCTCATTACAGCGACGACAGAGCACACCACGATAACTTCTCATCAGTTCCGGAATCATTTAGACCTCGCGAGGGCTTGGAAAAGGGGATGGATTCAACAAAGAAAAGGGGCGATTGCTCGCCCCCTTTCTCCGACACGAAACTCGGCAGGCTCCCACGACCCAACTTACTCGGTCAATCCGTGGTTTGCGTTGCGCTGTCCCGTGAAGCATCGCTACTTCACAGGACCACGCGACGCCAACCCGGACACCCGCTCAGTCTTGCCGTGATGCCCGCGTCGTTCCGTAATCTTGTCGAAGTTTTCTAAACGTCTCTCTGCCACACAGCTTGTCAAGCTTTCGCCTGCCGCGCTGCGCAACGTGAGTGCGTTTGGAGCGCCTCGACGATGCGTTTCTAACTCGTCGGCCGTAGACGGTCAATCAGACCACCGGAGTATGTTACTGTGGAAAACTGTGGAAATGTGGAAATTGCGGATGTGGACTACCGGATGGTCGTGACCGTGAAATCAGCGTCTGCTCGGGTTGCAGGTGTTACCGTGCCCAAGGAAACGCAACGGGGAACTTCATGTATTGAACACCGGTCAGTCCTGGGCATGGCCTTGTCGCAATTCTCGAAAGAGACAGCCGGGTAAGGCGACCACCCCATATCCACCCATATGTCTTACCCGGTTGAAATCTCAAATTCCCGAAACGCATTGGCCATGCTGTTAGGCGTCGACAAGATCTCCTCGCGACTAGTTCTCTTCTCGGTTCGCGTTAACGATCATCGCGCCCGCGGCGTCCATCCATTCCCTGAGGTACGCGAGGACCTTCTCGTCGTCCTCGTACTCCTCCAGCGCGCCAACCTTCATTTCGCCCGTGGTGGCGTTGACCACGACGAGGCCTACCGGCTCGCCGCCAGAAGCCACCAGTGCGTTGAGTCTTTCGAGGCGATCAGGCCATTCCGAAAAGACGATCCCGGTATTCTTCTCGAAGGCAACAAGCAGCGCCGCGAAGCTTTGGTTCTGAGCGACCTCGTCGAGTTGGTGGATTAGATCAGTTGTTGTCCTGCTCATCGCGTCCGCATTCTAGCGGCGCCCGGACCAGGGCGAACTGCATCCTCTCGCTTCAGTTCGACGTTTCGGTCCAACCTTCGGTCCACCTTCTTGAGAGTCGTCAGCAGCTTCTTAAGTACGGATCTCGGCCGCTTGCCCGCGTCCAGCAGCCCAAGTCCCTCTGTGATGATGCTATCGAGCCTAGCCCGCTCCCGCGACGTCAGCAGCCTATCCACCCCGTGAATCGCACGAACATGCGCACGAAACGTCCGGCGGTCTGTCCTTTCGAGCGACTTGTCCATTTTCGGCCTCCCAGGCAAACTTACGCGCCGTACGGGTGCGCGTAAGTGACGCTGATCACCGGACGTGTGGTGCATAAGCTAGCCGCCTTTGACTTGCGTTGCCCACGCGAGGGCGGGTGGCGGAAGCGGGGCTGCCCGGTCTCATTGGCGCGCCCGGCATTGCCGGAGCGGGCGCGGGAAGCGCGCCACTATAAAACGAAAGTTTGTCCGCTCTTCAATTCTCGCCAGCAAATCTGCTCGTGGTGTTTTTGCGCCGGAAAAACTATGACTTGGTCCATTCCACCGCAGTTCAGCGTTTCATCATGGTCTGCAATATCTAGAGAGCACAGTCGGCCAGGACGACCGCCACGAAACAAAGTATGGCCGCACGTGTTTGATAAGAAGGAAGCGAAACCGCCAGTGAAATCACGGAACAGGAAATCCATACGAACAGAAAAGATCAAGAAGGCCTCCACGGGCCAGATGTCAAGGCGACTTCAGATTGTGAGCGTCTTGCTCGAGCGCGCCCTGTATAGGAGCCGAGCGGAAGTGAAGCGCGCTCTAACTCAACGCGGGTTGACTACGAAACACGGCATCGTCAGAGAACTCCGCTACTGGCGAGTGCCGCAGTCAATGGGGTTGATGGAGGACAATTCCTTCACGATCGGCCGGAAAATCAACGGTGTGCGCCTGATTCGTGCGATGAAGAAATCGCAACCACCGACCTCAAAGAGTGAATTGTGAAATGCGTCTGAAGTTCAGGGATGCGATGGGAATCGTACTCTCGTCGTCATGACGGTTCCGCAAAAGCCCCGAGTTTCTTATGCGCTCCGGACTGTAGTGTCTTTTCGACACCTTCGCGCTAATCCGCACGTGGTATTCCCACAGCTAGTGTTCTATAAACTCCCGCTTATTGCAGGGCCATCAACGGGAGATTCACACACTGAATCGCCGCACGACATTCGTGACGCTAGCGTTGATGGCGCTATTCAGTCTGCAGTTTGCCGACTGCATGTCTCCCATTTCCGCTGATCACCATACGATGGAGTGTTGCAAGTCGAGGCGGTGCAACCCCAACAATCATTCTCACGATTGCTGCAAGACAATGGTTTCTAACGACTCGAATTTGGTCGTGACGCAGCATTTTGCTTTGGTTGCACCCATTCCCATGGTCGTCGACCAAGTTTCAACAGTTCAAGTGTTGGTGTTCCCGAAAATATTTCATTCGGAACTTGAAGCAATGCAGCATTCACCACCGGAGCTTTATGCTCTTCATTCTTCGCTTCTGATTTAGCCCGCCTCTTGGCGGTGCCAGTTCGGCATCGCTCGTTATCTCGTGGTCTAAGTGTGTTTTTTTGCGTGCGCGCCGATCCAGGCCGTCGCTGGGGCGGACGAGAAACTGGATTCGGCCGCTCAGCGAACCAGCGAGTTCGCTATCGCAATGAGGGACTAGCCACAAGAGAGGCTACTCAACCAATGCTCAATCAGCAGAGATTTTTCCTTGCTTTAGGAAAACGAGTCCGGGAGTTTCGGAAAAGACGTGGCTACTCGCAAGAAGATATGATTGCTTTTGGCTTCTCTGCACGGCATTGGCAACAAATCGAGGCTGGTCGGCCGATCACAGTCTCGACCTTGCTGCGCATCTGTCATGTGTTCAACATTCCACCTGAGTACCTGGTGCGCGAAATGGACACGATTCCAGGCCCTTCCGTTCCCCAACGTCACGAAGTTCAATTCTATTCGGAAGATGGAGCCTTTCTGGAAAGTTTTATGGCCTTCATTGCTACGGCCCTGAGGGCTGGTAACTCAGCTATTGCGATGGCTACGAAGTCACATCTAAGTCTCCTCCTTCAGAGATTGAAGATTCAAGGCATGGACATGGATGACGCGATTCGAGCGGGGACTTATATTGAGTTGGATGCGACCGATACGTTGAAGAAAATCATGGTGGGCGGCTCGCCTGACGGGGTCAAATTTCTTGAGGGCTGCAGAAGTCTCATTGAGAAGGCCACCAAAGCAACGAAGTCAGAAACTCCTCGCGTTGCTTTTTGTGGTGAATGTGTGGGGCTTCTATGCGCGGCAGGTAATGCGAATGCGGCGATCCAGCTTGAGAAATCCGGCAACGAACTAATGAAAACGCACAGCATAGATATCCTGTGCGCCTATCCGATAAGCGGCTTTCGTGTTGACAAAGACAAGCTTGCGTTCAGGAACATCTGTGCAGAACACTCTGCTGTTCATTTCCGATGAAAGACGCCGTTTAGAAATCTCCCATTCCCCAAATAGTTCATAACCGGCGGCGCGGGCGCAGGACGGGACCGTTTTTCCCGGGGATGATCCGCGCTCATTCGGTTTGAGATACGACCATCGGCATTGGACTGACGCGTCACGGCGTGCGGCTGGGTTTGCGGTCTTTGTCCTCCAGCAGTTCTTGTCGAGCCGCCTTCCGGAGTTCTTCACATTGCAGGGTCCATTCCTCCATGCGATTCCGAAATTCCCCTGGGTTGCCACTGATTATTGCCCTGGCGATTCTCTTGCAAAGGCCGCTCAATTTGAGCGCGCTTCTTGTGATCCCGTCTCCGCAAACGGCATCCATTACGAAGACTGCCTGGTCGTAATCATCCGCCGCCTTTAGCCAAGCGTCGTTTGATTCAATCGGCACTTGCTCTTGCTGGGCGGTCGGCCGGCCAATTTGCGTGCGGGCAGTATAAGTCGAAGACAAGGCCGTTAAGGCATTGCTCATCACAGTCGTTCGTCTTAGGAGATCCAACAACAGATCGCGCCGCAGTTCCCAGCGTTTCTGCCGGTCCCACAACTCGCCGGAAATTTTCGATTCTATTTCTTTGGTCGTTTGAGTTACGGCGCGTACCTGTTCCACCAGCCTGTTTATATCTTCGTGTGTGGCCAGGTTTTCACCTTTCTTGGATAGGTAAGACTTTAGAAAGCCGCCGATGAATAGGGCAACGATCACGCTTAGCGCCCACAGAATGATTTGCATGATCGCATTCTAGCCCATTGGTGGTGCGGCGCGCGCTCGCCCCGCAGGCGTTACAATCCGCTCGCCATGACGCTCGCGCGCGTGATCATCTATGGTGCGTTTGCCGTCGCGGTCGCCGCGATGTTCGCGGCTGCGCTATTCCTCCGTCGGTAGCCGCGCGGAGGCAAACGCTATTTCGCCGGTTGCGGACTGCTTGAAGGGAATCAATTAAATGGGAGGACGGCGGCGACCGCTCTGGTTGCTGTTTGGGGGTCGGGCTTCGCCGTCCTTTAGCCCACTTGCGGCAAGCGGTGGTGTGGCCCACCGTCATTTACCCCGCCGCCGCAATGATGGTCGAGGTGCCCCGTGATCGTCGCCATCGTCGCGCTGGCGGCCACCGTGGTGGGCGCGCAGGTGGTAGCGCTAACCTCGCCGCTTTCGCCTTCTAGCCTTCCTGGCGGCTGCGGCCAGATCGCGCACCCGTGCCGCTACTGATTCGTTCTTCATGGGGATCTTCCTTCCTAAAAATAAAGATTTAACTACAAAACTATTCGAGCAGATTCAGCAGGGTGAAATCCACTTTGGCCCGGTTGGGGTGTACTTGGGGTGCGCTTGGGGTGCAAGTGGGGTGCAGGTGAACGGGCACCACTGGGCGGTACGTTGTCGGTACAATAGACCCCAAAAATCGCATACAAACTGCGGTAACCCAGAGACTCTTTAAGCCCGTTCAAGAGAACTGCCGACGGAAGACCAAAGCAAATACCTGCCAATTTTGGCTGAACAGCGTTCAACATGAGGTCTAGCGATAGCTACTCGGCCTCAAGTTGTTCTCAAGTTAAAGGGGACAAAAATCTGCCAACGGCTGCAAACCTAGACAAAGTTGCTCTAGTTCGTGGACGCATTCAGTGCTAAGCAGTTGCGCGGATTCTAAAGGGGTTAGGACGGTACTAATAGTCGCCCACTCTCGTTCTGATAAGCCGACGTGCCTCCGAAGGTCATAGGAACAAGAAGAATGAAAGCGAACCACACGATGGCGAAGGCCAGCGGGAACATCGCGGTTTGCCGCATTCGCCGCGCGACTCTCCAACAGCACCAGAGCAAAGCCAGTGACCACACCACCCATAACAACGGTCCCAAAATTCCCATTTCCAGAATCAACTCGCCCCACCCCGACTCCGTCCATTTTCCGGCGAAATCGGAATGCAACAGTCTTGCCACGTATTGCAGACCGAGCGAAGCCGTCCCAAGCCCGTTTCCCAAAAGCCAGTTTGGATCGTCGAAAGCGGTAGCCAGATTTTCGATTGGGTACGTCACCGCGCGATATTTCAGCGCCGACGCGGTGCTGAACGGGCTCAGCGTCTCGGCGTAGAAAGCCACGCGCGACCCTACCTCCACCGGATACAGCATCACCGCCAGCGAAAGCCCGATCGCCGCGATGGACGCCGACCATCCGATCACTTTCAGAATGCGATGCACCATCCGCGACCGCCACGGAGCGCCCCACAGCAGTCCCACGGACATAACCACGGCCGTCGCTCCCACGAAAATCAGTGCGGTGCGCGATCCGCTGAACAAAGTGGCCGTTGCAATCATTCCGATCGCGGCGAATATCAGCTTCCGACTCGCCTTCGTCGTCGATAGCAGCAGGTAGCCCGCTCCCCCGATGAACAGGATGGCGGCAAGAGTCAGATAAAGTGAGAAGCGCCCCGGGCTGACGAAAACGGAATTCGGCAGCGAGAGAACCTGCCCCGAGATCGGCGCAACTTTCTCGAGGTTCACGGTGTCCACCAGATCGGGCGTCGGATTCTGTGGATTCAAATAACCGTTGCCCGCGATTGCCTGCAGAATTCCAGCGCCGCTGATAAAAATAGCCAACGCAGCATTACCCACGAGAAACTTCCGCAAGTCCTCGCGGTTGCGGACGAGCGCGTAGCCCACGAAGATCATCGGAACGTAGAAAAAATTCAGCTTAAAACCAAGCAGTCCGTACAGAATGCTGGGTGAATTGGGATTGAAGATCTCGAACGCCGCCAGCCACATGAAAATACTCAGAGGAAACCAGAGTAGCAGCGGAGGATGGAACCGTTTTTCCTTGCCGCGGGAGATGCCGAATAAGAGAGCCGTGTAGATTAAGAGTGCCAGAACATCTTTGCCGAAAAACAAAGCGGGGCCGTTGCCCATGTACTTCCGGACGAAGTCCTCGAACAGCAGCCATACGTTGAAAAGGCCGAAGCCGAAGCGCCAATTGCGCAAAACAGCGACGATCGCGGCGCAGCCCAATGCTCCCAGAGCGCTCAGTTCCAGGAATCTGACGTCGCCATTGACGATCCGCCCGGCCATTTCCCGGGCCAGCAACAAAACCAGCAGGAAAAGCGCTAAGGTGATCCAGGCCTGTTCGTAACTTCCTCGCATGCCGCGCGTCAGCAATCGCTTATCCCTCTAGGAGTCGAATACTATACGCAAGTTTCAGGTTATCGGCAGCGATAGTTGCGAAGCTCTATGCGCCATTCCGGCTGGCTGAAATGGACAAAGCTCTGTTTGAGCGCGGCGCCTGAATCGTGCACATTCCTCTGCACGTTGTCGAGACGGCAATTTTCGTCCAGCCACTTTTGTGTTTCCTCGGTCGGATCGGCGGGAATGCCGTAGTGCACGCCCTTCGCAAGTACAACGATTTCACCGCTGGGTCGGCCTGCGGCGAGCCATTGC
>Ga0126371_10005702_pt1 | contig 11074 bp, 8 predicted proteins | sample PanSoiMetaPlot_4_FD_110145 | JGI IMG/M metagenome (GOLD analysis project Ga0126371, IMG submission 110145) | Tropical forest soil microbial communities from Panama - MetaG Plot_4 | ecosystem: Environmental > Terrestrial > Soil > Tropical forest > Bulk soil | place: Panama | collected 2016-02-17
CGCAAATCCCATGAGCCTTTTTCGCGCCATCGAGCCGCCCGACGACGAGCCGCAAGGTTCGCGCCCGCTCGCCGACCGCATGCGCCCGCGCACGCTCGACGAAGTCATCGGCCAGGAAAATCTCCTCGCCCCGGGCAAACCGCTGCGCGTGCAAATCGAGCGCGACGAAATCGTCTCCATGCTCCTCTGGGGACCTCCGGGCTGCGGCAAAACCACTCTCGCGCGCCTCATCGCCAAAACCACGCGCTCGGAATTCGTTCCCTTCAGCGCGGTGATGTCCGGCATCAAAGAAATCAAGCAGGTCATGGCCGCCGCCGAAGGCGCGCGCCGCTACGGCCGCCGCACCGTCGTTTTCGTCGACGAAATCCATCGCTTCAACAAAGCGCAGCAGGACGCGTTTCTTCCCTACGTCGAAGCCGGCACAATCATTCTCATCGGCGCCACCACTGAAAATCCTTCTTTTGAAGTCATCGCCCCGCTCCTCTCGCGCATGAAGGTTTACGTTCTCGAGGCGCTCTCCAGCGAACAAATTCTCTCGCTCCTGCATCGCGCTCTCGCCGACAAAAAGCACGGCCTCGGCAACGAAAACATCGAAATCCCCGCGGAAGTGCTCGACCGCATCGCGCAAATCGCCAATGGCGACGCACGCGCCGCGTTCAACACGCTCGAAGCGGTCGTCCTCGGCTCAGAGCCAGCCGCCAACGGCCGCCGTGTCGTCACGCGCGAGCGCCTCGACGACGTTCTCCAACACAAGTTCCTGCTCTACGACAAATCCGGCGAAGAGCATTTCAATCTCATCTCCGCGCTGCACAAGTCCGTGCGCAATTCCGATCCTGACGCGGCGCTCTACTGGCTCGCGCGCATGCTCGAATCCGGCGAAGATCCTCTCTATCTCGCGCGCCGCATGGTACGCATGGCCTCGGAAGACATCGGCCTCGCCGATCCCAACGCTTTGCAAGTCACGCTCGCGGCGATGAATGCGTTCGATTTTCTCGGCGTCCCCGAAGGCCATCTCGCGCTCGCCGAAGCCGCCGTCTATCTCTCGCTCGCGCCGAAATCGAATGCTGTTTACACCGCATTCGGTGAAGTCCACGAAGATTTGGAGCGCACCATCGCCGAGCCGGTACCGCTGCATCTGCGCAACGCAGTCACCGGACTCATGAAGCACATCGGCTATGGCAAAGGCTATCAGTACGCGCACGATGCCGAAGAAAAAGTCGCGGACATGGAGTGTTTGCCGGAAAGTTTGCGCGGCCGCGTCTACTATCATCCGACTGATCAGTGTCTCGAGGCGCGCTTGCGCCAGCGACTCGAAGAAATTCGCCGGATCAAATCAAAGCGCAGTGAAGTTTCCCGTAGCGCGAATTCAGCAGAGGCAGAAAATCAGGCCTAGTCCGCATCGAAAGCAAATAAACTCAAAGAGGCAAACAAACTGAAGGACGCCAAACGATGACTCACCGCCCCGCCCCAGCCCCAGCACTTGCTTGTCATTCCGAGCGAGTCCCGATGCTGTTTATCGGGACGACGAGGAACCTGCTTTTGCTTTCCATGATGTCTCTCATCGCTCTTTTTCCACAGACGCTCAGCGCTCAGTTAAAACCCCTCGCCACCATCCAGCTCGATTGCCGCGCTTCCGCCATTTCCTCTGAGGGTCTTACCGCGTGCGTCGCGTTCCACCAAATGCACTTCCAGAAATACACCATCGAGCGCGACGACATCTGGACCGTCACCCTCAAAGGCAAGCGCCGCCAGATCGTCAATGGCGCGCGCCTCGTTCAGACCGACACGCCATTCAGCTTCGCCATGCGCAAACTGGCCTTCTCTCCCGACGGCAAGCTTCTCACCGTGCAAATGACCACCGCGCAAGTCAGTACGAATGGCTCGACGCAGGAACAAAAAATGGTCGACCTCATCGACACGGACGGCAAAGAAATTCCCGTCGCCGGAACAAAAACCAGCGTCATTCTCGACGCCACGAATGCCACCTGGCTCGCCGACGATCAAACCGTTGCTTATCTTCTTCCTGCTGAGAATTCCGAACTGCTTTTTCGCATCGGCCTCACGCATCCGAAGGAAGGTAAAGGCGGCGCGATTTTTGAGGGCCATCTTTTCACTGCGGTCGCATGGGACGCCGCGCACAGCAGCGCCGTGGCCATCGAGCGCACCGAAAATTTCGACGAGCCCATCAAACTCGTGCGCCTGGATCTGATTCATCAAACCGACACAGTGCTCACAACTCTTCCCGCCTATCTTGGCGGACTCGCGCTCTCGCCCTCGGGCAATCAGGTGGCCTACTACACCGACGGTGACACCATCGAAGCTCGCTCGCTCGATGATCCGAAGAATGCCGCTACCGTTCACGCCGCCTTCGGCACGCTGGCGTGGGGCAATTACGAAGATCGCATCCTGCTGAAGCGCGGCCCCGAAAATCAGAATGGCGATTTGGTTTGGCTCTCCATCGCGACCGGCAACGTCACGCCCATTTTGCACGACCTGACTTACCGCGGCTTCGTCATTTCGCCGCAAGCCCACGCCATCGTCGTCACCCAGCCCGGCGACAACCACCTCTCCGTTTTCCCGCTGAAATAATTACTGGGAACGGCCGCACCCAGCTTAATTTCCTGTCGCGAAGCGGCGGAAGAAGCTGTTGCGGTCCCACGCGGGCTTTGATGGATTGTTTGCGACGCGGTCGGCGAGCTGATAGAGCAAATGGCAGAATTTTCCGGCGGCGTCGTGGTCCACTTTCTGATTCGTGTCATCGGAGGGTTCGTGATAGTGGGTGTGCACCCAGCCATTGAACATTTTTTCTTCGGGCGAGCCTTGCGCGTATCCAAATTTGAACGCCAGGGCGGGAACGCCGGCCTGCACGAAGCTGTACTGGTCGCTGCGAATAAAACGGTTCGCAGACGGCTGCTCATCCTCAATAACTTTCACTCCCATAGACTGGCCCACCGCGCGAATATCGTCGCCCAATGTCGATTCATCAAGTCCCTGCACCTGCAAATATTCGAGCGGAAAGAGCGGCAGGAACATGTCCATGTTCAGGTCGGCGACAATCTGGTTTTTCGGCACGCTTGGATGGTTCGCAAAATACCACGATCCCAGTTCGCCTTCTTCTTCGCCGCATACTGCCAGAAAAATCACGGAGCGCTTTGGTTTCGCCTTGGCATCGTGAAAATCGTTCGCAATTTGAATCAGCGCAGCCACGCCGGAAGCGTTGTCCATGGCGCCGTTGTAAATTTCATCGCCGTTCACCGGAGCGCCGATGCCGAGATGATCGAGATGCGCGCTCACAATCACGATTTCGTTCTTCAGCGACGGATCCGAACCTTCCAGCTCGCCCACGATGTTTGGCGCCTCCACATCTTTCTCGTCCACTTTTGTTTTCGCCTGAATTTTCACCGCCAGCGGAAATTTCGGCAGAGGCTGCTTCGCTTTTGCTGCGGCAAGAACTTCCGCAAATGTGTGCCCCGACCCCGCAAAAAATTCCTCGGCGTGCTCCGGATTTACAGTCAGCTCGATTTGCATGCCCTGATCTTTGCGCAGCTCCGGATCAGCAAGCTCCAGCGATGCCCTTCCCCGATTCGCTGCAATGTTTGACCAGGGAACTTCCTGATTTGCTGAATTCAAAATCGACACCATGCCAATCGCGCCCGCTGCTTTTGCTGCCTTCCATCGCTCGCCGAGCGATTCCTCGTGCGCGCGCAGTGGATCTTTAATCGTTGAAGGCCCGCCCGCGAGAGAAACAGCAAGCTTGCCGTGCAAATCGAGACCTGCGAAGTCATCGTAATTCGCGTCCGGCACGGACATTCCGTAGCCCACAAAAACCGCACCTGCATCCACCTGAGGCGCTGTATCGCCCGCGGGACGCAAAATCACTTCCTCGCCAAGCGTGAGGGACGTTTCATTCGCGCCGTTGACTAAACGTACTGACGAAAACGCTTCGTCCACCACATGGCTCTTGAATTGTACCGGTTGAAAAAATCCCACAGTGCCGGCAGGCTTCAGCCCGTCTTTCTTGAACTTGTCCGCAACGTACTCTGCTGCCGCCGAATATCCCGCGCTGCCGGTCATTCGTCCTTTCATGTCGTCGCCGGCCAGGAAGCTCACGTCCTCCCACCAGCGCGCACCCTCCGCATGGAAATTTTCCGCCGCAATGGCCGCAAATGCGCTCACCGCCAGGCACGCCATCACGAGAATTGGTTTTCGCGCGCCGCGTTTCTTCTTGTTCAGGATCTCGCTCATTTCAACCTCAGCTTGAACGTTCTTACTAGCGAAGACGCCTGGCATGCTCTTTCAAAATGCACTTGTCCATCACCACACACAGTCCGGCATCTTGGGCGCGTTTCGCCGCCGCTTCGTGAATCACGCCCTCTTGCAGCCACAAGGCCTTCGCGCCAATGGCGATGGCGCTTTCCGCAACTTCCGGCACAAATTCCGAACGTCGAAAAACATCGACAATGTCCACTCTTTCGCGAATATCTTCCAGACGCGCCACAGCGCGCTCGCCAAGCACTTCCGTTTCATTCGGATTCACGGGAATAATTTTGTAGCCAGCGTTTTTCATGTACTCAGACACGCTATAGCTCGGCCGCAGCGGATTCGACGAGAGTCCCACGACCGCAATCACGCGCGCGCTTTTCAGTAATTCGCCGATGGCGTCGGCGGCAACGCGCTCAGCCATTTTGCCTCGCGGCAGTGACGCTGCTTTTCAGTTGCTGAAGCGCACTCAAAAACTTTTCGTTGTCCTCGCGTGTCCCCACGGTGACACGAATCGCGTGCGGAAAGCCCATCCAGGCCATGGGCCGGACAATCACGCCCAATTTCAGAAGCTCCGCGGCAAGCGCGTCGGCATCGCCGCCAACTTCGACCAAAACAAAATTTGTAACCGAAGGCGCGAACTTCACGGTCATTTCGCGCAGCCCATTTGCAATTTGCCTAAGACCGGCTCGATTTGTTTCAAGCGAACGGCGCACGTGCTCGGTATCATCGAGCGCGGCGAGCGCTGCGGCTTGCGCCACGCCGGAAACCGGAAACGGCAAGCGAATCTTGTTCATAGCATCAATCAATTCAACCGGGCCGATGCCGTAGCCGACGCGCAATCCCGCAAGTCCGTAGACTTTGGAAAATGTGCGCAGCACCAAAATGTTTTTCTCCGCGCGCACCAAATCCAGCGAGCGCGAATAATTTTTCATTTCCACGTATTCGTAGTACGCCTCGTCGAGCACGACCAGAATTTCTTCCGGAATTTTGTCGAGGAAAGTTTCAAACGCGTCCGCGTCAAAAATGCTTCCCGTGGGATTATTGGGATTTGCGATGTAAATGACGCGCGTATCTTTTTGCACGGCGCGCGCGATGCCGTCCAAATCGAATCCATAATTGTTTTGCGGCACAGCAATCAGATTCGCGCCCATTTTTTCAATCGCGATGTAGTAGAGGGGGAAGGAGCCCTGCGAAGTCACGGCGCTTTCGCCCGCGCCGAGCAGCACCGACGCCGCCAGATGAATCACGTCCGTGGAGCCGCTGCCCACGATAATTTTTTCGCGCGGCACGTTGTGGCGGGCGGCCAACGCTTCGCGCAGATAGTAGCTGCCGCCATCGGGATAGCGATTCGAGTCGGCGAGGGCGCGGCGGGCGGCTTCGATAGCGAAGGGGGAGGGGCCGAGGGGATTCTCGTTGGAGGCGAGCTTTACGGCGGTGAGGCCGAGTTCGCGCTCGACCTCTTCAATGGGCTTGCCGGGAATGTAGGGATCGATTTCCTCGATGTACTGAGGGATCTTGAGACGAGTGTCGTCGTTCATTTTGCGTCGAATCGGGTTGCGTGGAACTGGGTTGCGTGGAATCGCGGCGCGAAATGCGCGTGTTCATGCGAAGAAAACGCTCCAAATGTTGCGATTAGAAATGAGCCGGTGCTTTGTTTTCTATGACTTACGGGCGATTTTAATTTTTTGCTGTTGCGATTAGAAAATGCCGCCGGGGCGGGCTGAAGAAGGGTGACGGGCGCGGCGAGCGTTAGAATCGACGAATTCTTATCGATTAGAAATTGCGATGCGGCTGATTTTGCGGGAGTTAGTAAATTTTCTAATAATTTGCTGCGTCTCCGAGCGGGGGTTACAAATTCTCCTGATAATTTGGCGCGTTTAGTGATGGCGGGGGCCATTCGGCGGCTGGAGCGCGTGAGAGCGGGCATGGGCGCGACGTTCACGTCTATCGTTAGCACAGAAGGCAGGCTCGGCGCAATGGAAGAACAGCGAATCTACTGCGCAGAGTTTGTAGGCTGCTCACTGACTGCTCTGCTCGACGATACGTCCCAGGCGTCATGTGAGTCACGAAGTTCACAAAAACTCGCACGCTTTTAAATGAAAAGCGTGCGGCACCCCCTCGCGATAGTCTTAGCCTTAACGGGCATCGTGTGTAGATGAACGCGCGAGTCCTTCGATGGACTGCTGACGATTACCTTCGCCACCCGCCAGGTTCGGCGCAATGGAAGAACGGCGGATCTACGGCGCAGAGTTTGGGGGACGCTCCCGTTTTTTGGGCTGATAGGGTCTAAGCTTTGGTGGGCTTATGCGGTCGGCAACAAAAACGCATATAGCCAGCGCGGGGACCCAAAGTGCCACGGTCGTTGCCAAGAGCCACATGCCCCGCACACCAAAAGCATAGGAAACACCGAGCGCCAGTCCAATCGCACAAAAGGTAATCACGTTTGGAGCGGACCTTCGAATCTGGAACTCGCGCAAACATCCGGGACAGACCCAGGGCTGTCCTGCGTGAAATGTTCTCCACAGCATGACAGTTCCGCAAGCGGGACATTTGACGATTGGCCGTCGCATTAGATTATCCGATCTTTACGAACCTCTAACCATAGCTTCTGCGCAGAATCAGGATAGGTCGTTACTCGGCGGGTGGCGCATACATTTGCGACCGGGAAATAGCCTTACGAAGCGGAATGCACTGACTCACCATACCACACTCGCTTTCGTGTGAGACCACGAACAAAAGCAGGGGTGCACATTCTTTGCGGCATCGCAAAGAGGTTGAATCTCAGACTTGATCCAACTCGCAACTCCGCGCACGTTTTGAAATGAAAAGCGTGCGGCACCCCCTCGCGATAGTCTTAGCCTTGACGGGCACCGTGTGTAGATGAACGCGCGAGTCCTTCGATGGCGTGCTCACGGTTACATGCCCCACCCGCCCTGCGGTCGCGCTTGTCGGGGACGCGGTCGCGATGCTAGAGTCTCGCGGCAAAGGAGGCGTCATGGATCGCCGGACCGTTTTGCAATCGCTCATTGCGGCAGTCTCATTTGCATCCGTACGAACGCAGTCGAGCGCTGACGCGAAAAAAAAAGGCTTGCTCGTTCACTTTGACGAGAATCGGAATCGGGCTGGGGCAAGCGGAGATCATTGGCTTGTGTCGGGCGAAGACAACAACGGCGCACTGGGCATTGTCGGCCCACAGCGGCTTATAACAACCGCCGAATTGGAGAGCAGCGCTTCGAGTTCTCCGGCTGCTTATCGTGCGGGCAACATCCCGCTTCACATTCACTATGAGCAGGATGAGTATTGGTACACGATCGGAGGCCAGGGCGTCATCCACGTGGGAGGCCAGAAGTTTAGCGTAAAGGCGGGAGACCTTGTGATGGGTCCGCGCGGCGTGCCGCATGCACCTCACGGACATGGTCACTGGCACGTGGTCACCATGTGGCAACCTGCGGGAACAATGGAAGAATTCTTCCACGAATTAGAGGACGAAAAACGCAAGGCGGGTGGGAAGCTGCCGCCGCCAGATGAGTTCGCCGCGCTGTTTGCACGCCACGGAATGAAAATCGTCGGCCCGCCGCCAGAGTAGGGAAATTTCACGATCGCTGGGCGGATTTGGAGAGTGTGTGTTCCAGGGAGGAGATTTCTTCGCGGGAGATGTGGCGGTAGCGGCCGGAGGGGAGGGGGCCGAGTTCGATATTGGCGATGGCGACGCGGCGGAGCTTGTCAACGTGATGTCCGGCGGCGAGGAGGGATTTGCGAAACGCGTCTTTGCTCGCGCCGATGGTTCTCACTTCCCACCAGCCGGCGGGCATGCCCTTGGCGCGGGCGAGTTTGACGGAGGCGCGGCGTTCGAGTTCGCGGACGTCGTTAGGCAAAAGGGCGGCACCGGGCGCAGGATCAATTTTGCAGAGATAAATTTGGCGAAGATTGTGGGCGCGCATAATGCGATTGGCGAGTTCCCCGTCGTTGGTGAGAAGGAGGAGGCCGGAGGCGTGGTATTCGAGGCGTCCGACGGGGAAAACGCGTCCGGGGAGGCCGCGAAGAAAATCGGCGATGGTTTTGCGGCCTTCAGGATCGCGCAGAGTGGAGACGACGGAATCGGGCTTATGCAGCGCGATGTAGACTTTGGTTTCGGCGTCACCTGGGCCGACACGCAGGAGTTTGCCGGAGACGCGAATGTGATCGCGGGCGGCGTCGGCTTTGGCGCCGAGTTCGGCGACGATGCGGCCGTTGACGGCGACCTGTCCGGAAGTGATGAGAGTTTCGGCGTGACGGCGGGAGGCCACTCCGGCGCGGGCGATAATTTTTTGAAGGCGCTCTTGCATGGCTGAGAACCGATCAATCTTAGCAGAAGTCCTCAAACGTTCACTGTATCCGAGCAATCGCGCGCAGATTGGGCCCGCTGTTTCGCTCATATGGGAGATGCGAATACTTCGCGCGGGTGAGGCGCGCGATAGGAAGTGATTTGAAGAGTGCTTAATGTCGTGGCTAAAGCCACGACCCACAAAGATCGCGCGGACGCCATCTGACGGAGGTCACACTCACAAATGCCAACGATAAAAGCCGTGGGACTTCACATCAAACGCGAAGCCCTGCGCTACAAAGGCAAACACGCGGCCGAAACAGTTGATACGCGATGACCGCCGATTCGCGAAAGGCGCCCCGATCAAACATCGGGGCAAACGATTCTGCGCTACTAAGCAAAATTAAACGCAGATTCCTCGTTTCGCAAAAGATGCTTCACTCGAAATGACAATGTTTGCTTGCGTCTCGCGGTATGACCCAACGTCACCGCGATGCGCTCGGACAGAAAAATCAAAGGCGAAAGGCGTTCCGCGTAGTTTCAAAACCCTACAGGGGAGAAAGACTACACGGAATGTTGGATTGCTCGACCGTGGTCCGACTGACGATAATTTCTTAAGTGCCAGCTCGTCCACGGAGGTGAAACGATGAGACCGTCCGCAAAAGGAATAACGCTTGGCATGGCGCTGCTGTTCGCTATTTCTGTGTGTCAAGCGCGCACACTAAAGGCAGCACAAGATCAAAGCACGTCAAAGACGTTCAGTGGATACGTGATGGACAGCGCTTGCGCGCAGATGGGCAGCCATTCGGAAATGGAGCAGAAACATGGAATGAAGGGAAACGACAAGTTGTCCGGAGCAGACGCGCGTAAGTGCACGGAGCTGTGCGTCAAGGGCGGCAGTCAATATGTACTCTACGATCGCGCCAACAAGATGACCTATCAGCTCAGCGATCAGGAAAAGGCGAAGCAGTTTGCCGGCGATCGCGTCCGGGTGAAAGGCACGTATGATGAATCCAGCAAGACGATCACGGTTGAATCCATCAGCCGCGGCGGAATGATGCACCACGGGTCGTCCTCAGGCACTTCATCGAGCACTGCACCGAGCTCAAATCGCTGAACAGCGTGTGCAGCGGGGTCAGTTTGCATTTTGACTCCTTGTGTCACGATCAAGAAAATTCAAACTGACCGAGCCACTCACCGTTGGCCGATGGCGACACAGCGGGTGGTTCGGCAATAGCCTAGGCGCCGGCTGTTTTTTCTTTCGTCTGAGGGTCTTGCGGACTTGATTCGTCTTGGCGCAGCGATTCTGCTGGGCCGCTCTCCATTTCAGAGGGCGGAACATGTTCGGAGGCGTCGGTGGGCGAATCGAGGTTTGGAGCGTTTGCCGACGCGCCTTCGTTCGTTGCTGCAGATTCCGCAACTTCCGCGTTTGCGCTCGCCGGAATTCCCTGCTCTGCCGGCGAATCTGCTGATGCTTCCTCTGGGTCGACAGACGCGATGCCGTCGTCGGCGCCGAGGGCGGCCTGAGCGAGCTGCTCGAATTCCTTGAGGCTGGGGAGCTCGTCGAGATCGGCGAGGCCGAAGCGCATCAGAAAATCCTTCGAGGTGCGATAGAGAATGGGGCGGCCGACGGCGTCCTTGCGTCCCGCGGTGGTGATGAGGCGGCGTTCAAGGAGCGTCTTCACCACGCCTCCGCAATTCACGCCGCGAATTTCGTTGATCTCGGGCAACGTGGCGGGCTGCTTGTAGGCGATGACGGAAAGCGTTTCGAGCGCGGGCATGGTGAGGCGCAGCGGCGGGCGAAGCGCTTTGATGAAGCGGCGAACGAGTTCGTGATGCTGCGCTTTGGTGTACATTTTCCAGCCGCCGGCAACTTTGCGGATTTCGATGCCGCGCTCGTCGGCGGCGTAGGAAGCGACGAGCTTGTCAAGGGCGGAGCGGATTTCAGCGCGGACGGCGGCATTACTTGAAACGCGCGAGGCGTCGTGAGTTTCCGCGGGAATCGCGGCGCTGGACTCGGCACGAATTTCGGATAAGGGGTTCGCCGCGGTGAGATTTTCTGCGGGGGCGTTCTGCGGCGCATCCGCGGGAGATTCTGCCGAACCTTCGGTTCGCGAATGCGGCCGTTCGCCGGTGATGGCGGCGACGATTTGGTCGAGAGTGGCGGGCTCGTCGGCGGCGTAGATGATGGCTTCGAGCGCGCTAAGAAGTTCTTGTTCGGTCATTTCAAAGTTCCCTTGCCTGCTTTGTTTAATCTCCGACGGAAAACCTCGGGTCTGAAGACCTGAGCTACATTGTCGCTCAAGAACAACCTCAGGTCTGAAGACCCGTTCACCTCGTTCAGGGCAGGCCTGAGCTACAAATACTTACCGCAGCGGCTAAAGCCGCTCTCCTTGCATCGCTAAACGGCACGACTAAAGAGTCTGTGTCGCGACTCGCTTTATCCGCTCTGACTTGGCGGAAGTTGCGCATCGCACGATTGCATGTGCTGCTCACAACCGCATCGCC
>Ga0126371_10005703_pt1 | contig 11073 bp, 10 predicted proteins | sample PanSoiMetaPlot_4_FD_110145 | JGI IMG/M metagenome (GOLD analysis project Ga0126371, IMG submission 110145) | Tropical forest soil microbial communities from Panama - MetaG Plot_4 | ecosystem: Environmental > Terrestrial > Soil > Tropical forest > Bulk soil | place: Panama | collected 2016-02-17
GATCTCCGCAAACGAGACACACTTCGCCCACACACGGGCTTCGAGCCCTCCATCGCAATCGGCATGCCACTTAATTTATATAATATTATCAACAGCTTATGTAAAAATGGCGGCCCGCAAGGGGCCGCCATTCAAGGTGCTTTCTGCCGCCGTGCGGCAGATTTTGCCGATCTCAGGAAGAAGAAGAAGCCTGCGGGGCGAACTTGAGCGCGACGCCGTTCATGCAATAGCGCAGACCGGTCGGCGGCGGCCCGTCATCGAATACGTGGCCGAGATGGCCCAGGCAGCGCGAGCAATGGACCTCCGTGCGAGTCATGAAAAGCGAGCGGTCCGTCGTGGTTTCTACGGCTTTGGCCAACGGCTGATAGAAGCTCGGCCAGCCGGTTCCGCTCTCAAACTTAGTATCCGAGGAGAAGAGCGGCAGGTCACAGCCGGCACAAGCAAATGTTCCCTTGCGCTTTTCCTTGTTGAGGGGACTGCTACCGGGACGTTCTGTGCCTTGCTGACGCAGGATCATGTATTGGTTCGCCGTCAGCCGCTGGCGCCAATCCATATCGGAAAGCTTGCGATAGTCGACCGTTTCGGTGGTGGTCATCGTTTCTGCCCTGCCAAATTTAACACCAAGCGTGAGCGCCGGAAGCGCCACGCCAGCAGCCAAAAGCGTACGCCGATTGATCATGGAGCGTCTCCTCGTTGCGTACCGCACAGTTATGCCGCTTCTCCCGAGAGGCAAATCAACTCGTCATCGCGCCGCCATCACGATCCCGTTAAACCGCCTCACCCGCCGCATTTTAACACTTCGCCCTAGACGACTCAGCCCGGCTTTTTTACCCATCTTCAAGGGGGGCCTATGCCATCAGCACCGGCGGCAAAACCAGCGCCATTCAGGGTGCCGCAGGTCTTTGCGCAGGGACTGACGCTGCATAAGCAGGGGCGCCTGCACGAAGCCGAACAGCTCTATTCACAGGTTCTCGCCCACCGGCCTGATCATTTCGACGCACTGCAGATGCTCAGCGTGATCAAACTCGCCCGTGGCGAGCCGGCCGAAGCCCTGCGTCTCATTTCCGAGGCGATGCGCCTGCGAAAACCCTCGCCGCAAATCATGGTCAACCACGGGATGATCCTCCACGCGCTCGAACGGAGCGAGGAAGCGCTTGCCTGCTTCGACGCCGCGCTGAAGCAAAAATCTAAATTCGCCGAAGCGCATAACAATCGCGGTGCAGTTTTGGCAGCGCTCGGGCGCCATGAGGAAGCGCTGGCTTGCTTCCATAAGGCGCTCGCTCTGCAGAGCGACTATGCCGATGCACACTACAATCTTGGCTCATCCTTGCGTGTGCTTGGTCGATACGACGAGGCGCTCGCCAGCCTCGATCGCGCGCTTGCTCTGCGTCCTAACTACGTCAAGGCGCTGAACAATCGCGGCGCCGTGCTGGAGGGGACCAATCGCCTGACCGAAGCACTCGAATGTTACGACCAGGCATTACGTTTATCCCCCGGCTTCACCGAGTCACGAAATAATCGCGGTCGCGTGCTTGTCAATCTTGACCGCACGGAAGACGCAATCGACAACTTCACGGCTGCGCTAAAATTTAATCCGGGCGATGCCGAGTCCTGGTACCAACGCGGTCGTTGTCTTCTCGAAATCAGCCGAAATGAAGAAGCGTGTGGCGATTTCGCTCAGGCGCTTTCGCTCAAGCCAGGTCATGCGGACGCGCGGTTTGCCGCTTGCTTCGCCGAACTGCCTGTCATCTATCGGGACGAAAGCGAAATCCCGCAACGCCGTGGCGCCTACGAAGAGAAACTGCGCGATCTGTTCAATGATGTCGAAAGCGGGGTGCTTGATGGCGATCTCATTAAGGCTATTGGCGCTCGACATCCCTTCCTGCTCGCGTACCAGGGCGGCAATGACCGCGCACTGCAACAGATCTATGGCGAGATGATCAGCAAAGTGGTCGCGCGCCGGTTTTCTGCGCCTCCCCTTCCCGCACCGCCTGCGCCTGGCGAGCCGATCCGCGTCGGCATCGTCAGCAGTTTTTTCTACCGCCATTCCAACTGGAAAATTCCGATCAAAGGCTGGGTCAGTCAACTCGATCGGAGTCGTTTCCATGTGACCGGCTATCATCTCGGCGCCATACGTGACGAGCAGACGGATGCTGCCGAGAGCCTATGCGACCGGTTCGTTCATCGCACACTCGACACCGACGGCTGGCGGCGTGAGATCCTTGCCGATGCGCCGCATGTCCTGATCTATCCAGGCCTCCTTATGGACGTCTCCTCGCTTCAGCTGGCGGCACAACGACTTGCGCCGGTGCAGTGCAATTCATGGGGACATCCGGAAACCAGTGGTCTGCCGACGCTGGACTATTTCCTCTCGAGCGATCTCATGGAACCACCGGATGCGCAGGCCTTCTACACTGAAAGGCTGGTGCGGCTGCCAAATCTTTCGATCTATTACGAGCCGCCCGAGAACGAACCGGCTTCTGCCACACGCGAGGAGTTGGGCCTGCGTGCGGGAGCAATCGTATTTTGGAGCGCGCAATCGCTGTACAAATATTTGCCGCAACACGACAACGTATTCGTGCGCATCGCGCAGGCGGTCGGCGATTGCCAATTCGTGTTTCTGCGCCATTTCGGTGCGCCACGGGTCACGCAGGTCTTGCGTGAACGGCTTGAGCGCGCATTCGCTTCGGCAGGGCTGCGCGCCGCTGACCACTGCGTTTTTCTCAATCGCCTGAGCCAAAGCAAATTCGTAGCGGTGTCCGGACTTTGCGACGTGTTTCTCGACAGCATCGGTTGGTCGGGCTGCAATTCGGCGCTGGAATGTCTATCGCAGGCTCTGCCGATCGTGACTTTGGAAGGCGCCACGATGCGAGGCCGGCATAGCGCCGCAATTTTGCGGATGATGGACGTGCATGACACAATTGCGTCGAGCCTGGACAACTACGTCGCGATCGCGACGCGGCTCGGGCAAGACGCGCAATTCCGGCAGACGATATCGTTGCGGATGGCTGAAAACACGCAGCGCGTCTATCGCGATCGCGCGACCGTGACCGCCCTGGAAGCTTTCCTTGAAAACGCGGTTCGCGGCTAGGTGTCTCGCCGGGCCTCGCGTCCCACCGCCCCTGTCTGTATGAATTTCGCGTCTATCTATGATAGACGGGCTACAACTGTAGGAAGCGTTGTATGCGTTTTGATGGTACCAAAGCTTATGTCGCAACCGATGACCTAAAAATCGCGGTCAATGCGGCAATCACTCTCGAACGCCCCCTCCTGGTCAAAGGCGAACCCGGCACCGGCAAGACCGTGCTGGCTCTGGAAATTGCCAAGGCGATCAGCGCGCCGCTCATCGAATGGCACATCAAATCCACGACCAAAGCGCTTCAAGGCCTCTATGAATACGATGCCGTCTCGCGTCTGCGCGACAGCCAGCTTGGAGATGAACGCGTCAAGGACATCCGCAACTACATCAAGCGCGGCAAACTCTGGGACGCCTTCGTCGCCGATGACCGGCCGGTGCTCCTGATCGATGAGATCGACAAGGCCGACATCGAGTTTCCCAACGATCTGTTGCAAGAACTCGATCGGATGGAGTTTTTTGTTTACGAGACCGGCGAAACAATAAAGGCACGCCGCCGCCCCGTCGTTATCATCACCTCGAACAACGAGAAGGAATTACCGGACGCATTCTTGCGGCGCTGCTTTTTTCACTACATCCGCTTTCCGGACGCCGACACCATGCGCGCAATCATTCAGGTGCATTTTCCCGATATTAAACAGCGGCTTGTCAGCGAGGCGCTGAGACTATTTTACGAAATCCGTGAAGTGCCGGGAATGAAGAAGAAGCCTTCCACGTCCGAGCTACTCGACTGGCTCAAACTCTTGATGGTGGAAGACATCGGGCCTGAGACGTTGCGCGAGCGCGACCCCAAGAAGCTCATTCCGCCTCTCCATGGCGCGTTGCTCAAGAACGAGCAGGACGTGCACCTGTTCGAGCGGTTGGCTTTCATGGCACGGCGAGAAAATAGATAGCCGCGGGCAGTCCGGGGCAATTGGTCAGACAGGTTTTTTACGCGTGGCAAGTCGCGCATCCTTGCGTGCCCGCGCGCCGGCGCGATAGACCGCGGCTTCCTGTTCGAGACGCTCAATGGGTCGCGTGCCCCAATAGAGACCCTGTGCAACCGCGCGGCCAACAACACCACCCGCCCAGACCAGTTCATAGGGCGCAAACAAGCGCCATGTTTGATCGCCGTCGATAATACCGCGGGCGATGAGTTCAGCCGCCATAGCGGTGCTGTTAAGACCATGCCCGCCAAAACCGCTTGCTACCCACACACCGCGCTCAATTTCGCCAATCTGCGGCATGCGGTGGATGGTGCGGCCCAGCGTGCCTCGCCACAGATGCGCAGCGCTGACGTTGCCGAGGCCGGGGAAAGTTCGCCGCACGTCATTAACAAGTCCGCGTGCGATCAGTCGTGGACTGGCCTCCCAAGCGCGCATGCGTCCCGACCACTGCAAGCGGTCGCCTCCGACGATGCGATAGTGATTGTCGGCGCGATTGGTGTCGCTGACAGCTCCGCGGTAGCGCACGATGTCGTGCAAAATCGCACCGATCGGTTCAGTGACCATGACGAAGGTCGTCACTGGCAACAGCGTCGCTGCAAGCCGCGGCATAAGTGCGCCCAAGTGGACATTGCCGGCGAGCACCACGTGGGCGGCGCGCACGCGGCCTGCGGGCGTAACCACGCGCTTGCGAACACCGGCCGGATCGAGGGAAACCGCGGGGGTGTCCTCGAAAATGCGCGCGCCCGCTTTCTCGGCAAGCGCCGCGAGTCCGAGCGCATAGTTCAATGGATCTATATGAAAAGCCTGCCGGTAGTGCACGGCGCCAAAATATCGGGGACTGTGAAGCTGATCGCGGACCCGGCCCACGGGCCAAAACTCAACGTCCGCGCCGACCCACCGCATGCGTTCGACTTCGCCGCGAAGTTCGTCGGCGTTGTCGGTTTTCGATACATGCAGCCAGCCATTGATGAGATCGACTCCGGGCATTTGAGTGTCCAGGATTGTGCGCCGGACATAGTCGAGCCCCTGTTCTGAGAGCGCCCAGAGTTGCTTGGCGTGGTCGAGACCGATGCGCTCGATGATGCCACCGATATCCTCGGCAAAACCTGGAAGCACAAAGCCCAGGTTGCGGCCTGAGGCAGCCCAGGCCACCTCACCCGCTTCCAAGACGGCGACTGACCAGCCCCTTTGGGCGATTTCGCGGGCGACGGTCAGGCCGGCAAGCCCCGCGCCCACCACACAGACATCAACATCGAGATCGATGTTGAGCCGTGGGCGACTCGGGCGTGCGACACTATTCGCCTCGTACCAGCCCGCTTCCATGCTTCGTTCTCTGCGCCAATTGTTGTTAGACTAAGCGATACCGAAGCATCAATAGTATGATCATGCGACGACTTTTGCTATTTCGACACGCCAAGGCCGAACGCTCCCACCCGGGCATGGAAGACCGTGCTCGCGTGTTGGAGGGGCGTGGGCGCAAGGATGCCGCCAAAATCGGCGCCTACATGGCATCTCATGGCCTCATTCCCGACCTGGTCATGACTTCACCTTCTGCCCGCACCCTGGAAACCTGGAAGTTTGCAGCTACGGCATTCCGTACACCACTCAAAATTTCCGAAGTCGAGCGCCTCTATGATGCGACCGCGAGCACGATTCTTGGAGTCGTGAGGGCGGCCGGGCCGGCCACGCATACACTGTTGATCGTCGGGCACAATCCCGGCCTTCACGAACTCGCAACACTGCTGGTTGCCTCCGGCGATATTGAAGCGCGGGAGCGCCTGCGGGAGAAACTGCCAACATCCGGACTTGCGATCATCGATTTTCCCCTGGATGAGTGGGGCAAGCTGCATCCTGAATGCGGCCGTCTCGAGCGGTTCGTGACCCCAAAATCGCTTGCTGCGGCCAGTTGAGACAATAACTCTCACTCAACGCGCACTTCAAAACATGCCATGATTGGATCCTCGCAGCGAAATGAGGGGCCCGCTGTCATGTACAAAAAGATTTTGGTGCCAGTCGACCTTGCCGACACCGACCTGGCCAAACCGGCATTGACTGCCGCAATTGAAATGGTGCGCGCCTCAGGCGGATCGGTCCGCCTGGTCAACGTGCTAGCCATGACGCCGGTGATGCTGGCGGAATATGTCCCGCCCGATTTCGACGTGCAGCAACGCAAATCGGCCGAGGAAGCGCTCGGTATTATCACCCGCGAATGTGGTCTCGATGCCATGCATGTTTCTGCAACCGTACGCCAGGGCGGCATCTATCATGAGGTGCTTGAAGAGGCGAAAGCGTTCAACGCAGACCTGATCGTGATGAGCTCACATCGCCCTGCAATGCGCACTTATTTTCTCGGCTCCAATGCCGGGCACGTGGTGCGTTATGCCAAGTGTTCAGTTCTTGTCGTGCGTCAGTAGCCAAAAGCCCTACTAACGCAGTGTCGGCATAACATCTTTCGGCAGCGCGTCCGCTTCGTATGCTCGCGGTCGGTTGCGACGAATGAAGTTTCCGCCTTGCCAGACAAATAGCGCGAGGAAAGCGGCGACTAGCGCGGCGCCGCTCAAGGTGTCCGCCCGTAACGCTCGGACGAACAAAGCGGCCAGTCCGAGCGCGACCAACACGAAAACGGCTAGGCTCGGCCAGTAGATCAACGGACTGCGGCCTTGCAGGAAACGTGCGGACCCTCCCGCATTCGAAATGCGAGAGTGCAGGTCCTGCACAAAAGCCGAGTAGGACTGATCGAGCCGCTCCTGTTCGGTTATGCTTTTCCAGGTACAGGACGCGATCTGCAGCTTGGGTGCGCCCTCTCCCCATAGCTCAACAACGAAGCGCTGCGGTTGCATGCTCGTCGGGCGAAACGACATACGCAAACGGTGAATGTTGCGGTACGGAAGGTGCCCTGACTGAATTCCGGCCACCCAATCGATTCCATCCTCCGAAAGAGTGAAGGTTCGGAGCGGCCCAAACGCTGATGGCCGATAGGCATAACTCACGGGCTTTCGTGAAATATCTGTGGACGATTCGACCACGAAGATTCCTTAACTGCTTTGTCCGACAAGGTCGGACAGCCGCGACGAAACTCACAGGCTACGGCTGCCAGTGTTCCAATCGCCCCGGCGATATAATAACGTAATCTCGTAAACGCGGCGTTCGGGGCTGTTCGTAGGCGTTTCTGGGGTTGGGGAGGCGTCGTCATGGCGAAGCTGTCGGACCTGTTTGGCCGCAAGGATGTCCCGGCCGAGGTCGACAAAGTTTTGGGACGATCGCGCAACGGAAATGGCGGCAACCATATCTCGGTGGAAAGTCTGTCCGACGTCGGCTCGCGGATGGGCGAGGAAAACGAAGTCCTCCGCAATCTTCTGACTGATACCGGCCGCAAGATCAGCGAACTCGATGACCTGAAAGAAGCTTTCGACAAGCTGGTCGCGCCGTTCAACAGCACGCTGCGCGCTCTTGAACAGGAAAAATCTCAGACCATGAGTCTGTCTGGGATGCTAACCGAGGCGCGCACCGCCTATGAGACGCTGCGGGCGGAATTCTATCAAATCGAAAAAAAGGCGACGATTCTCGAAGGTGAAGCGGGACGGCTACGCGATGATCTTGAGTTGTCGCGCGAAGCAAATCGCGCCCTGGAAAGTGTCCGGCTTGAGCTTACCGACGATATCAACGCGCGCCGTGCGCAGATTGCGGAGCTCGACCGTCAACTGGCGCAGGAGAGCACCCAGCGCCGCGCGCTGAGTGAATCTCGCCGGGCACTTCAGGAACAGCACGACGACGCCGAAAAGCGCATTGTCGAGCTCGAAGGTGAACTCGCAGCTGCCCGTGAAAAGCTTGCGCTTTTGGATGATGAAAAACGCTCATTGCAAATTGCAATCGATCAGGCGCTGAACGAAACCGCGCGACTGACGCGGCGGCTGACCGAAAGCGAGAACACATTGACGGCAACCCGCGCTCAACTCGGCAAGGTCGAGTCGAGCTTTGCGGAAGCCTATGCCGAGCGTGGGCGGCTTGGTGCCGAGCTCGATGAAGCCAACGAACAGCACCAAGCAGAACGCAACAGCCTGAACATGCGGTTGGACGGGTTGCAGTCGCGTACCGCAACCGCGGAGCGCTTGCTGTCTGAGGCGCGCCAGAATCTTATTGCCCGCACAGAGGAAGTGCGCGCCTTCGACCGCAAATCGGTCGAAGCGACAATCGCTCGCAACAATTCGGAGAAACGGCTCGCCCAAATCGAGGTCCAGCATGAGGCGCGCGAGCGCGTGATCAAGGATCACGAGCAGGCGCGCATCGCTTTGACTGAGCGCAACAACGCCTTGTCGAAGGCGATGAAGATGCGGGAGACCGCCCTTGCCCGCGCAGAAGAAAAAATCGCCGCGTTGACCGAACGCAACGGGCACCTGGAAGCCGATATTCAGATCATTCGTACCAATATCGAAAAGCGAGTTGAGGACCTCAATTCTGCGCTGCAGCGCGAGCGCATGGAGCGCGCGGTTGTCGAAGGCGCGTTGGAAGCGGCACGCAAGGACAATTCCCGCCTGCAAAGTGAGGTCGCCGCCCTTCGGTCGACATTGCGGCGGGGGGCTCCGCTCGACGACGCTCCCGTTCCACCCGCCGAGGCGGCTAACGATGAAGCCCCGCCGGCGGCGAAGAAGGGGCAAAAACATTCAGTTTTCTAAAGGTCGGCCGTCGCCTGACGTGGCCTCGTGATACGCGGAACGTGGGTTCCGCGTTTGCATTTGCATACCATGCGATGAAAAGGACGCGATGGTGTCCTATATTGACGCTATGGGCAAAGTTCTCCTCATCGTCTCGCTGACCGCGCTTTTGGCTCTGTCGATCTGGTTTGCGGCCGAGGCCTGGATGCATATCGGGGGCGATGCAATTCCGGGCTACGGGTATGTCGCTATAGCGGGTGGCGTATTGATCTCGCTTTTGGTTGGCGGGGGCCTGATGGCACTTGTTTTCTATAGCAACCGTCACGGCTACGATGATCTGAGCGGCGGCGACAACTAGTTGCTCCCCACTTTCGGCAGTACCATCATGCAGATATGTCGCGTGCCAATAGCACGCGCGCTAGGTATCTGTGTGTGCCGGCACTGATCGGGAGAGCCCATGAGCAAAACCCTCGTCCAGGAACAATTTGGTAAAACCGCGGCTCACTATCTCACCAGCAAACCGCACGCGCTTGGCAAAAGCCTGGAACGGATGGTGTCTCTCACCTCCCCAAACAAGAACTGGCGCGTTCTTGATGTCGCGACCGGCGGCGGCCATGTCGCATACGCTTTTGCGCCCTATGTTGCGCGAGTATGGGCAACCGATATCACGCAGGAAATGCTCGACATGGTGAAGGGTGAAGCCGCAACGCGTGGTCTTTCGAACGTGCGCACCACGTATGCAAAGGCTGAAGCACTGCCTTTCGAAGACGAGAGCTTCGACCTCGTTACTTGCCGGATCGCGCCGCACCATTTCGATTCAATTCCGGATTTCCTCAGTGAAGTTCATCGGACCCTCAAAAAAGGCGCGCTGTTCGCGCTGGTCGACAACGTTGTTCCAGCAGGAACCGTCGGCGATTACGTAAATGCCTTTGAGCGTCTTCGCGATCCAAGCCACCTGCGAGCCTGGACGATGGACGAATGGCGCAGCGCCCTCGATAAGGCCGGCCTCAAGACGGCGCATGAGGAGCAAATATACAAGACAATGGAGTTCAAGAGCTGGGCGGCGCGCTATGACGCGACCATGCAGTCACTTCTTCGGGCCATGCTCACCGAGGTGACGCCCGAGGTGAAAGCAACGCTGCAGCCGCAAGGCGCAGGGGCCGATTTCACCTTTCGCCTTTGCGAAGGTTTGTTCGTCAGCAAACGGGTCTAAACGATCGGCGACCCCAAATTTTCGCGTGGTGCTGCGCCCTCACCGTTACCACCGGCCAACAATCTAAGTGGTTGAAAGCATATTTGAATTTGCTATTAACCTTTCATTTACCCACAGAAATTTAGATTCCGTTAGGATAGGTTAACGAGTGATTCGGCGTCGCTTCGGCCGGGCGAATCGGCGTTTGGGGGATCACGTCTATGAGCAAATTGGGGGGCCTATTTGCCCGCAAGGCCGGACTTTACGACAAACCGGCTGAACCAACGCCGATCAGTACCTCCCCGCCCGACAATCCGCTCGAACTCGATGAAGAATTGTTCTCCGCTCTGGGCGCCCAGCTTGGCGGTGAAAACGAGTCGCTGCGCAACCTACTGCTGGACGCTAACGCCAAGATCGGCGAGCTCGACACCATCAAGAATGCCGTCGGCAAGCTTGTCGACCCGGTGAGCAAGGCCCTTCGCGCATTCGAAGCTGAGAAGTCCGAGAAGATCAGCCTGCAGACGGTGCTCAGCAATACGCGTACCGCCTACGGCAAGCTCCGCAACGAAGTAGCCGAACTGGAAAAGAAGGCCGCATTTTCTGAAAAAGAATGTCAGGCGCTTCGCCAGGAACTGAGCACCACTCAAAATCTACTTCGCGCGCTTGAGACGACGAAGGCTGAAATCGCCATCGACGTTGCAGCTCGACGCGCACAGATCGTCGATCTCGAGGCGCGGCTCGCGCAGGAAACCGGAGAAGGCAAGGCCCTGCGTGAAGAGAACCGTCGCCTCGATGAACGGTTATCGACCGCCGACAAGCGAGTCGCGTCTCTCGAATCCGAGCTCAACGGCGCGCGTCAGCGGCTCCTCATGATCGAGGACGAGAAGCGTGCTCAGCAGATCTCGCTCGACAAAATCAGCGCTGAAGGCGCGCGCCTCTCGCGCAAGCTCGCCGAGGCCGAGGCGAGCCTCACGGCCACGCAAGGCCGCTTGCGCCACGTCGAAGGAAATTTCGCCGAGTTGAACCATGAGCGGACAAGGCTCGCAGGCTCGCTTGAGGAAGCCAAGGAACGTCACGAGCACGAACTAACGACCCGGCAGATGCGATTCGATGCCCTCCAGGCCCGCGCCACGGCGAGCGAAAAGCTTCTGGGTGAGGCACGCGAAC
>Ga0126371_10005704_pt1 | contig 11072 bp, 10 predicted proteins | sample PanSoiMetaPlot_4_FD_110145 | JGI IMG/M metagenome (GOLD analysis project Ga0126371, IMG submission 110145) | Tropical forest soil microbial communities from Panama - MetaG Plot_4 | ecosystem: Environmental > Terrestrial > Soil > Tropical forest > Bulk soil | place: Panama | collected 2016-02-17
CCTGGTCGGCGAGAAACATCGTTGCTAGTGGACCCGAGACCACGCTCGTTAGATCGAGCACTCTGATTCCCGTCAACGGACCGGCCATCGCCCGCACCTCAGGTTTGTTTCCAGAACCTATATCGGGCTTGCCGTCGTTACCGCAAGATTGTGCTCTGAACCGCTCGAGCGCGATTGATTTCTTTGGATCAGCACCGAAAGGCCTTTGCGTTGCGGTCGGCCGCCATATATAGGTGTCATTTTAAAACGTACGAGTGCGGCGATGAGCGGGACGGAGATAAGCAGCGTAGCCTTGTTGGTCGGCGCCGGAGACGCGATCGGCGCCGCTGCGGCGCGGCGATTCGCCGCTGGCGGTTATAGCGTCTGCATTGCGCGGCGCGATGCCGATAAATCGGGGAGCATCGTGCGGGAGATCGTCGCTTCCGGAGGTACGGCGCGGGCCGTCAGTACCGATGTTCGAGATGAAGAGGCGGTGCAGGCGCTTTTTGCCGAGGTGGAGCGCGAGCTCGGACCAGTAGACGTCTGTCTCTTCAATGCCGGGGCGAATGTCAAGGCGTCATTGGTCGAGACGAGCGGCAAGTTGTTCTTCAAAGCCTGGGAGCTTGCCTGTTATGGCGGCTTTCTGACCGGTCGCGAGGCGGCTCGCTATATGGTGCCGCGGGGTCGCGGCACGATCTTGTTCACGGGTGCCACCGCCAGTGTTCGTGGCGGCGCTGGCTTTGCAGCGTTCGCAGCCGCGAAATTCGGCCTCCGCGCGCTCGCGCAGTCGATGGCGCGCGAGCTCGCACCCAAGAATATCTATGTTGCGCACCTGATCATCGATGGTGCGATCAACAGCGAGGCCATCCATAAGCGGCTCAGCGCCGCCACCGGGACGATGCCCGATCTGCCGCCCGATAGCTTGATCCAGACCAGCTCGGTCGCCGAGGCATATTGGGCGCTGCACAATCAGTCACGCGATGCCTGGACCCACGAGCTCGACCTCCGTCCTTATATCGAACGGTGGTAACAGTGAGCGATCAACGGCAGCATCGGCTGGTGCTGTGGGGCGTCGGAACCGCCCGCACGTTGCGCGCGCATTGGGCAATGCACGAGCTCGGCCTCGACTACGAGTGCCGGCCGATCCTGGCGCGCTCCGGCGAAACCAAAACGCCCGAGTATACGCAGCTCAACCCCCGGCAAAAGGTGCCGCTGTTGCAGGACGGGGATTTTACGATCGGCGAGAGTGCGGCGATTGCTGCCTACCTCTCCAGCACCTACGGGACCCCGGAGGACGCACTGATCCCGGCCGATCCGCGGGAGCACGCGAGCTGGCTCGAATGGTGCTTTTATGTCGTCACCGAGCTCGACGCGACGAGCCTTTATGTCATGCGCCGCCACGGCGATCTGCAGCATATCTACGGCGAGGCCTCCGCCGCATTGGAAGCCGCCGCGAGCTATTTCACCGCACAGCTATGTCATGCCGAACAAGCACTGCGGGACGGACAACCATTTGTCGTCGGAGGACGTTTCACTACCGCTGACATCTGCTTACGACATGCCTGACCTGGGCGGTGAACTACCGGGTTCCGGTTACAGCGGCCTGCCTGGCTTATATGGAGAGGACCACCGCTCGACGCGCCTACCGCGCGGCGCTCGCAGCCAACCGACCGAGACCATCGCAAGCGCTGACGCGATAGGATGCGTCACCGCCTGGCTCAGTGTTTCCCGAAGTATCGATGAGATTGAGCGTCGCCGGGCCACGCCGCAGTGAGACTGGACGGGTCCAGTCATCGCCTCACACTCCGAAAGTGAAGCGGCTTCCGGTATTCCAATCCACCAATTGTTCTGGCATTTCGTTACGCATTTTGGCGATGAAGTTACGGCCGGTGCAGTGCATGGGGATTACCACGTCGGGTGCAAGGGCCTTCAGCTCCGCGATGGTGTGATCGACATAATCAGGCGGAGCAACCCCGAGGTGGAAACCGCCAAGCACGGCGTGCAGCTTTTCCACGCCTGAAACTTTCATCGCAGTCCGGATCGCGTTGATCACGCCGCAATGGCTGCAGGAGGAAATCACGACGAGGCCACGCCCCCTCACAATATAGCAGGTGGCGTGCTCGTCTGGATGGCGGTCGGGAACTAGGCGCCCGCGACGCTCCTCCTCGCGGAAATGATCAGCGGGGGTAGGCTCGACCAGGGTGTTAGGCAAGACCCTCTCAAACGACTGGCGCGCTATGCTGCCCGTCGTAAATGGGCCTTCAAGCGCGTGCGCCGCATCGCAGCAAATCGTCTCGACACGGGCGGCGCCGAGTGCGGCGCGATCGAGCGCGCCCCATGACGCCGGCGCCTCGTCGCGCGAACCAACCCATTTTTCGCGAAAACTCTCCTTGCCTCCGGCAAACAGGCGCAAATCGTCGCGCATGCGATCCCTAAAATGGGTAACGAACCCCGGCAGCCCACCGTAATGATCGCGATGCCCGTGGCTTAGAATAAGCCCGTTCAGACGCTCGGGTTCGATCTCGAGAAGGTTGAAATTTCGTACCAGCACTTCTGGCGTGTACCCAAAGTCGAGTAGGTACTGCCCCTCTCCTTCCGCAGTCCGGGATTTAAGATGCAGCGATAGGCCCCATTCGCCGGCCAACGTCGAATGCAGATTATTGCGGATGCGACCAACGTGTTCGATCGCGACCGCCGAGTGCGTTGCCTTCGGCATAAACTGATCAAATACCGAATCAACGACGACCCGCACGGACAGCGATTCAACCTCTGGCGCGCTGAATGGCTCGACCCCCCTCATTTGATCTCCTTGGTCCGTAACTGCAGAAGGCGGACCCACTGGTTACAGATGGGCATGGTAACTGTTAGCACATTGGCGTTGACCTTGCCACCCCAGCGCCTGAGAAAGTGTGGTGTAGGCCTTCCATCCGCCCTCGTTAGGCCGATCGCGATCACAGCTGTGCCCTCGATCATGGGGATCCGCATCTGCAGCACAATTTCACGTAGGCTGCTGCCAAGGTTGGAGGCCATGTTCCCGGCCGGTCAGCACAATCGCTGCCCGCCAAAGAACTGGCAAGATGAAGCACCGGTACTGCCGACAGGCTTCGCAAGCCCAGGTTGCCGAACGTCCCGACTGCTTCTCACACGATCACGCGTTGCACTAGGCCTTTACCCCTGTCGATAAAACTCGCCGGAGCCGCTTGGAGAAGCTCATTTTTGATTTGGTCAGCGCAGCTTCACTGAGTATAATCTCTTAAGACTACGATCCGGGTTTGGAGCGCGAATGTAATAAGCAACAAGCGACTACTGTTTTACGGTGGTTTATCCTTGAATTTTTCTGAGCAGAATTCCAGGACGTTGACATGACCCTTATTCCCCCTTTGCGCCATTTCGCCAAGGCACTGCGAATTGCTCGGGCCGTCGGGACGGACCCAGTCGAGTCATGGTTTCTTCTGCAGTCGAAGCTTGCTGAGCGCGCCGAGGTTGCCGAATTGCCCTGCGCTTATCAAGTGGATCCGCACAAGGAAGCAAGACTTCCGATGATGTTCGGCACGGGTGCAAACGAAGGAGTGCTAAATGAGTTTTGGCCGATCTGGTTTGAAACATTAAACGAACTCGCAGCGCGGGGCATGCAGGTGGGCCCGGCCAATTATGGCATCTACAACGACGGTGACCCGGCGTTTGTTCGGGCGCTCTGGTTTCTGGTCCGGCATCTGCGGCCCGCGAAAGTTGTCGAAACGGGAGTGGCTCATGGGCTGACCTCGCGCTTCATTCTCGAGGCATTGGGGCGGAACGGGACCGGCCATTTATGGAGTATTGACCTACCGCCCCTGCTCCAACCCGAGCTCGCCCGACGCGTCGGCGCAGCAGTGGATCAGCGACACCGCAATCGATGGTCGCTCATCCGCGGCTCGAGTCGCCGGCGGCTACCTCGGCTTCTCGAGCAGATCGGCCCCATCGACCTCTTCGTGCATGACAGCCGGCACAGCGAGAGCAACGTGCGCTTTGAGCTGGATTTGGCCTGGGCCGCAACGCGACCGGGGATGGCGCTCGTTGTCGACGACATCGATTTGAACTGGGGATATCGTTCCTTCGTCCAGGCCAATCGGTGTTGCCAGTTCCTATGCTGTCCAGCGGAGCCAGTCCGTCCTGACCCGGGGCCGAGATTCGACGGCAGAGGTCTATTCGGGATTATCCGAAAAGGCAATCCATCGCAAAGGCTGAGCCCCCGCTCTAGTGTGATCTAAGACTGAAGTCGACCGAGTGACCGGATGGCCGTTTCAGTACCGCACACAGCCCGCCGGCCTTGGGTCGGGCGTTACCCGTGGGATCCGTCCTCAGCGCTAGCGGGCGCCCCGTCCCCTCAAGATAGTGGGGAGGGTACGCATCACTATGTAGGCATCGAGCCAGAGGGACCAGTTGCGTATGTAGAACGTATCGATCTGTTCTTGCTCTTGCAGATCGGCGTCGCTGCGTTCGGACACTTGCCATAGTCCCGTCAAACCGGGCTTTATGCTGGCACGGAGTCTTTGAAATTGTGATCCAAATTTTTCGAGATGGTAGGTGGGAAGCGGTCGTGGTCCGACGAGGCTGAGATCCCCGCGCACAACAGCCCACAATTGTGGCAGCTCATCGATGCTTAGCTTACGAATAAAGGAGCCAATATACGGAAGAATACGCGGGTCACGACTTAGCTTCATGCAGCGTTCCCATTCCCGCCGCATTTCGGGATTTGCAACCAGTACCTCCTGAGACGATCGTCCGCATTGAGATACATGCTACGAAGCTTGTAGATTTTGACCGGAGTGCCCTTCCATCCAATTCGCCACTGCACATAAAAAGCGGGGCCTGGACTTATCGCTTTAATAGCCAGCGCCTAACCGCGACGAGAGGAAGGGTCAACAACGCAATCGGCGCGGCAGCATAATTCTAATGCCCGCTTGATCCGACGCGACCGTCTGTTCAGGGTTGGGTTGACGAATTCGAAGCCTGCCAAACCTCCGAAATGCTGATCGTTGAACCATGCGCCCGCCATGGTCGTCGTGTCGGGACAGATCACCACCCGCGGCACCGGGAGGCGAGTTGGCGACAAGGTCGGAAGGCTGGCGGACAGCGCGATAATTACGACGTCGATGCCGTCGAGAGACTCGTTGAGATCCGACAGGCGCCCGAGCCAAGCCAATGATATTGGCGCGCCTGCAGAATTGTCACTAATGAAGCCGATCGGCCGCAACCCAAGCTCTGGTCGCGCGGTCAAATGAGACGCCAACCGCGCCACTTGGGCCCCATCACCAACCAGCAACGTGCTGGCGTTCCATGCGTCGGGCAGCGCCTTGCGCAGACACCCTTCGCCGATCAGTCCGAGCGGAACGGTGAGCCCCGCTGTCACACCCAATAACCCGACGATCGGGAACGTGACTGGCTGGAGTAACGCAATAAACGTTAACGCAAGCGCGGGGACCAGAAGAGCCGCCAGGATCCGTCGCCGGAACCGCTCGACCGATCCGCCGACCTCCGTGCCATAGAGGAGCATAGACCCGTTCGCGATGACCAAGCAGGAGATAAAGACGCCGGAAATGCCGATATCCAGAACGGGACGACCAAGACCGAGAATAAAGGTCGCGGGATCAAACCAGCTGCGCAGCTCGGCCGCCGCGCTCATCGCCAGTTCCGCCGAAATTATGTCCAGAACCGCGAGTAACAACCCGGCCTGCACCCGACGGCGCGGTAATTTATGTGCAAATTCCCCTCGAACCGCCGATGCGGTGGTAAACGCAGTCGACTGGGGAGCGGCAGTATCGCTCACCGCTGGCGCCCGAACACGTCAGACCGCCTCGGTCGTCCACGAACGGCGGAAGCAGTTGGGAATCCCCGGTGGCTAATTGTGAAGCAGTCCATCGATAAGTCGACTGAAGGCGCGATCAGTGTGCTTATAGCGGCAGGCAAGTTTCTGATAGCGGCTGAAAAGAGGTATCACCCGACGAGCTATGACGATCGAGTTTGCGGAAACCTTTCGGGTGAGAGTAGCTGGCCGAGCGCTCGGTAGACGAAAACCGGATTGTTTGTGACGTAACGCTTGGCCAGCCGACGGGGCTCCTTTGCCATTCGGAACAGCCATTCGAGGCCGTGGCGTTGCATCCATCGTGGCGCCTGCGATTTGTTACCAGAGAGGAAGTCGAAAGCGGCGCCGACGCCGGCCAGCACTGGCGCGGTTAAGCGGCCAGCATGCGCCGCCATCCAGCGCTCTTGCCTCGGCGTACTCAGGCCGACCCAAACGATGTCCGGACGCGCGGCATTGATTTTGGCGACAATTTCGTCGTCTTCCTCGGGCGTCAGCGGCCTAAAGGGGGGAGAAATCGTGCCGACTATCTCCAGCCCCGGGCACTTAGCGCCGAGAACGGTTGCCAGACGATCAGCCGTGCCGGGGGCGCCGCCATAATAAAAATTCCTATAACCGCGTTTGGCGGAAAGCTCGGTCGTCGCCAGCATCAAATCCGGACCGTAGACTCGCTCAACCTTGGGAAAGCCAAGCCAATGTGACATCCAGACCATCGGCATACCATCGGGGACGGTTAATCCCGAGGCATTGTGAATGACCCGCAGTGACGCGTCTCGCTGGCATTCCATCACGCCATGCACGCCCGTCACACAAATGTAAAATGGTTTGCGGTCGCCGAGCCGTTCCTCGATCGCAATCAATGCATCTCGTATTGTGATGGCGCTCACTTTGACGCCCAGTATGTTAACGCGGTCCTGACACCAATCCGACATCTGAAACTCCACACCGCACCTCCGGTGCCTCATCAGTGTGGGTTCACTCGCCCGCCGACAGTAAGCGCGCATAAGTGGAAGTTCCGCTCGCAGCTCCCAATCACTGGAGTTACCTCGGGTGAGGAGAGCCTACAAAAGGTCAATCTCTAGGAGGGGTGGGAGCACGAAGCCGGTCGCCTTTCGATCCCAACGGGGTGCCACTGCCGTTGGGGGTACTCCGTCGGTGCCCTCGCGGCAGAGCCAGCGCGCGTGTAATCTCCAGGCGTTGTCATCATCCACATTTCAATTGAGCGGACGGGTTGCCCGTGGAAAAGTCGTTGTTGCGCGATCTGTCATGGGTGCCGGCACGAAGTTATTATGAAAACCTTGCCGAGGGTACGCTGCTGACGATTTGGCGGCGCCGAGGCCTCATCATAGCAACACTCGCATTGTCAGTGGCAGTGGCGGGTGTCGCGCTTTCGGTAATGAAAAAGAAATACACGGCCGAAGCCATTGTGCAACTCGATGTCGGGAGACGCGAGGCCGCGTTGGATAATGGATCGCCGTCGAGCGTTATGCTCGATGGCGCTTCGATCGTGCAAGGTGAAGCCAAAATCATTCGCTCGCGCCTCATGGCGCGGCGCGTGGTTCAAAAGCTATCGCTTGACGCGGCTACTGCTCCTGATCGCTCTACGCCGCTGCTAGACAGCTTCTTTGACACGATACTGTCGGCGGCACAGCATTTGGCGAGCCAACTTGGCCTCGGCATCGCCCAGATGGATGAGAGCCGGGCTCCCATACCGGTCGACAACGACCGTGCAATCCGCACGGTGATGTCGCGCCTGACGGTCGAAGCCGACAATCGTTCGTATCTCATTACGATCGGGTACACGAGCAGTGATCCGATTGAAGCGGCGAAGATCGCCAATACCTTCGCAGAGGAGTACCTGCTGCGCCATCGCGAACTGAGTTCGCATCTTGCCAATCACGTTACCGAGTGGTTCTCGGGGCAAATCCACACTGCAAAAGCCGCCCAGCAAGAGGCTGAAGGGGCGATCGATGCGTTCCGCCAACGCACCGGGGTTCTGGACGTGGGCCCCAGCGGCGAGAACGTGCAGCAGCAGCAGCTCCGTGACCTCAATACCCAGCTGAGCACTGCGAGCCTTGCCCGCCTCAACGAGGAAAACCGGCTGAACCGCGTGCGCCGGGTAATCGCTGCTGGCGGGACTCCGTCGGCAGCAGATTTGCAAGGGATCCCGCTGATCCAGAGCCTCGCGGCGAACGAAGCCGCGGCGCGGAAGGAGTTGAGCGAGCTGACCTCCAGCCACGGTTCGCATTATCCCGAAGTCGTGCGCGCCCAGGCGGCCCTTTCAGAGCTCCAAGCCTCGCTACGTACTGCTATGGGCCGTGCCGTCTCGATCATCGACGCTGACCTTGCCGCCGCAAAGCGAGCTGAACAGGACCTGAAAAACCAACTCGAAAGCCTCCAGCGCAAGGTCGTCAACAGCAAGGCCCACGAAGCGGAACTACATGATCTGCAAGCCAATGCTCAGACCGCGCGCGAGCGCGTTGCATCACTCATTCGCAGCTACGATCAGGCGGTGACGGCTTACAATCTGCAGCCAATGGCCGGCAGTCTGATTTCGCCGGCGGAGCCCGTATCCACCCCGTCATCACCAAAACCACTCATCATTTTTTCCATTGCGCTCATCGGCGGGCTGGGTTCCGGCGTCGCCGCAGCGCTGGTAAATGAGAGACGCGACCGCGGGTTCCGCACGAGCCGAGAAGTCGCGGCCTCGACCGGCCTACGTTGCCTCGGCATGCTTCCTGAGGCGGTGCGACGCCGACGGAATAGCCGCGATACCCCGTCTACCGACGAGATCATTTTTGGCGAGACCGTGCGGTCCCTCGGAACGGGTGTGGGATTGTTCGGCACCCCGGGCACGTGCCGCGTCGTGATGGTGACATCCTCGCTGCCGGGAGAGGGTAAGTCCACAATCTGTATGGCTTTGGCGCGGCAGCTGGTGGGGGTTGGACAACGGGTGCTGCTGATTGACAGTACGCGTTCGCGCGAAGCGAGCGCGCCCGTGCTGCTGATCGCGTCTTCCACCGCCTCTGAGCCAGCGCGCGTTCGTCCGCGATTTTCAACAGTCGTAGCGGAAGTCTTTGGTCCGAAACTGGACCGGCTTATCGAAGAAGCACGCAAACAGTTCGACGTCGTCCTCATCGAAGGTCCGCCGGTGATGTTGCTGGCCGACTCATTCGTGATTGGGCGCCAGGCGGACGTGGTCATCCACGCCATTCATTGGCGAAAGACCATGAAAAGCACCGTCCTCAATGCGTTGCAACGGCTGCAAGACCAATCGGTGCGCGTCGACGGCACCATTCTTACTCGGGTCGTTCCTCGCGAACATCGAAAATTTGGACTGGAGGATGAGTGCTCTCATTACATCAGCGCGCGACGTTTTTTTGAGAAACTTTCGGTGGAAACGCAGGTCACACCCCCGTTGGCGGAACCCGGCGCATTGCTCGAAACTGGCGCGTCGTCCGAATCAGATAATCCCCGAGCTGCATAGGCGATAGCAGTGGCTAATCGAATCCTAATAACCGGCGGTAACGGCTATGTCGGCCGGTACCTCACTCGTCTGTTGTGCCAGGATGCAATGGTCTACGTCGCCGACAGTCTGCGCTGCGGTGGCTGGCGGTTCGACGCGGCGGAATGTCGTCGCCTGCGGCTCGTGCGACTGGATCTTCGGGACGCCGAGCAAGTCCGGGCCCTGATGCGGCGCGTCGAGCCGGAGATCGTCGTGCATTTGGCGGCATTGCATTACATCCCCGAGTGCGAGGGCGATCCTTCGCTCGCGGTCGCGACGAATGTCCTCGGGACCGTCAACCTGCTGGCGCATTGCAAGCCCCATTCGCGCTTTGTGTTCGCGAGCAGTGGCGCCGTCTACAAACCGGACGACCAACCCCACCGGGAGGCCGAAGCAGCTCTCGCCCCGAACGATGTGTATGGGCGTACGAAATTGCATGCGGAAGAGTTCGTCAGCGATTTTGCGACGAGGCTCGATCTTCAAGCGGTAATCGTCCGGCTTTTTAACGTGGTCGGGCCCGGAGAGACGAACCCACACCTGCTGCCGGAACTCGTAGCCCAACTCAAGGCCGGATGTCACATTGTCCGCCTTGGCAATATGACGCCAAAACGCGACTACATCCACGTCGTCGACGCGGCAAAAGGTTTTGCGGCTGTCGCCGTTGGTAATGGTGTGGATTATGGCCAGACAATGATTGTGAACGTCGGAACCTCGCAAGTCTGTTCGGTCGCCCAGATCGTCGAGAAGATCCGCGCCGTCTCCGGGATCGACTTTGAAATCCACCAAGACGACAGCCGACTACGGAAAATCGATCGGCCATTCTTGGCTGCCGATATCCACCGGATGTCGCAATATTTCGGCTGGCGTCCGGAGCGGTCCATCGACGACGCAATTCGAGACCTGTGGTCCAACCCCGATCTCGCCGCCGGTTTAACCGCGCGATACCAATGAGGGTTCTCGCTGCTTTGATAGTGCCGCCCCATCTGACAGCCAGCGGGGGGGGGCACGAGCCGGGCTGCGGCTTAGCGAGGCTCTTGCCGAACACTGCGATATCACCGTCGCGGCGATGAGCGCGATCGACAGCGGTCGTAGCGGCGCGGCACGGCGGATTGCCGTCAAGACTTGGCTGCCGACCGCGGTGCGGGGGTTGCCGTTGCGCTATCGCAGCCTGTTTTACGCGTCCGATATCCCACAGATTGTTCGACGTGGCGCGTATGATCTCGTCCACCTGCACAACCCGATGCCGGCTTTGGAAATGGCACGGGTCGCTCGGGCCTGCATATTCAGCAAGATCCCATATGTCGTCTCGACGCACGGCTTTAATGAGCTCGCCAATGGCGATACCGCCTACGGATTAGGGAGATTGCGCCGACGCGCGTGGCAAGTTTGTGTGCGCCGCCCTATCACTCAGGTCGTGAGCAAGGCCGCGGGAGTGTTCGCGCTGTCCCCGGCGGATATCGATATTGTCAAATCGTTCGGCTTCACCGGCACGCCGACGATCGTGCCAAACGGCGTGGAGCCGCCTGCGCGAGCCGATGCTTGTGCCGACCTACTGACCTACCGGCGCTTTGGCATTCCGTCGCGCGAAGAATTCCAAGGCCTCACCTGCATGTTCCTCGGCAACCACACGCCGAACAAGGGCGTATCGGTTTTGCTCGAGGCATTCTCCGATCTCAAATCCCCGTATTTGTTGATTGTCGGCGGTGAGCGACGACCGGTAATCGATTACGACAAACTTGCCCGCACATC
>Ga0126371_10005705_pt1 | contig 11067 bp, 9 predicted proteins | sample PanSoiMetaPlot_4_FD_110145 | JGI IMG/M metagenome (GOLD analysis project Ga0126371, IMG submission 110145) | Tropical forest soil microbial communities from Panama - MetaG Plot_4 | ecosystem: Environmental > Terrestrial > Soil > Tropical forest > Bulk soil | place: Panama | collected 2016-02-17
CTTTTTTCCTCCGGAGTCATCAAACTGCAAGAGCAACAAAGCAACGTTGTAGCACGTACTCGCGGTTCTGCATCTGTGAATTGCGGCTAAAAGATGACTACTTTTGCACCGCAAAGTAGCTAGCCCTTTTTGCCAATTCGATGAAGTTCATTGTGACGTTACGACACCGACGGAAATCGTCTAGTCATACTCGAAGAATCATGACTTCCGTGGCCTTGATGAGAGCGGCGGCAGTCTGACCCCGCTTGAGGTTCATCTCGCGGGCCGATCGCGCAGTGATAATCGAGGTGATTTGCTGTTGACCGATTGAAATCACTACCTCTGCCATGAGACCGCTGATTTGTACACTCTCGATTCTTCCCACGAGTTGGTTTCTGCCACTCAGTCGGCGAATGTCAATTTTCCGCTCAGGCTCCGTTTTTGCCCTGGTCCGAAACAGCAATCGATCCACTTCTCTTTGTGAAATACGGTGGTGGCCGCCGGCTGTGCGGATGCTGCGGATTTTCTTGCGATAAATCCACTGCTTAATTGTTGGGTAACTGATGCGAAGCTCTACCGCAGCGTCACGCACCTTCAGTAACTCCTCGGCCTGTGTTGACAATTGAGGCTTGCGATTCTGGGGCATTTGGAACGGAATCCTATAGGCGTGAGGCGACCCCGGTCAAACTAGCGCAAACCTGCAATGCGTCGTTTTCGTCCTCTATAAAGTCGCTTATACTCGCATCACATTCGACTTCATAATCGTCTGTCATATACACTTCCTAAAATCTTCGATGTCACGTTTTTGGGAGCAAAAAGAATGTATTGTGCTACGCAGCCGCAGGAAGAAACTACACTGATATTTTCAAAATGGAGTGCCCTATCTAGGACCTGGTTCCGGTTCGCTTGCTCGGTCCTCTTCTGTTGCTTATCCGTGTCGTTTTCGATCGCTCAGGTCTCAGCGAAACTCTCTGGGGTCATCACGGACCCGTCGGGAGCTGCTGTTTCCGGGGCAACCGTTACGGGGAAGAGTGTTGATACAGGGGTTTCTCGCGCCGCCTCGACCGACTCGAGTGGCCGTTACACCTTCTTTGCATTGCCCGTTGGCTTGTACGAGGTTAGGGTCACCAAAGACGGCTTCGCGGAAGGCATCCGATCCGGTCTTCGTCTTGCAGTGGGACAAGATGCAAAGGTTGATTTGACTCTGCGTGTCGGAAAAGTGAGCGAGCAGGTAAAGGTCACTGAAGATGCTCCGGTTGTGAATCTCACGACGCGAGACATCTCAGGCCTGGTTGGCGAAAGGGAAGTCAAGGATTTGCCTCTTAATGGGCGCAGCTACGATCTGCTGCTTGCGCTCAATCCCGGAGTTGTGAACTTCACCTGGGAAAAGACGGGCGGCATTGGGGTCTCGAATTCGACGTCAGGAAACAACTTTGCGGTATCCGGCAATCGCCCGCAGCAGAACATTTTCTTGCTCAATGGAGTGGAATTTACGGGTGCGGCGGAAAACAACATGCAGCCAGGTGGGAGCAGTCAGCAGTTGCTTGGGGTGGATGCAGTGCGGGAATTCAATGTGCTGCGCGATTCCTACGGCCCCGAGTATGGCAAGCGTCCCGGCGGACAAGTCACCATCGTGACTCAATCCGGAACGAATGAACTTCACGGCAGCGTATACGAATTTCTTCGAAACAGCGCGCTTGATGCACCGAATTATTTTGATAAGGGTTCCGCCCCGCCCTTCCAGCGCAATCAGTTTGGCGCAGCCCTTGGCGGACCACTCAAAAATGGCAAGACTTTCTTCTTCGCCAATTATGAAGGACTCCGCCAGCATCTGCACCAAACCTCAGCGGCGTTTGTTCCCGATGATGCATCGCGGGCCAGCGCTGTTGCCGAGGTTCGGCCTCTCTTGAATTTGTGGCCTGAATCGCCAATCGAAGCATGCAATCCCGCCTGCGGAATTGCACAGTATTTCAGCAGCCCGCTACAGACGATTCGCGAAGACTTTGGGACCGTACGACTGGACCACAACATTTCCTCACGCGATTCTCTCTCCGGCGTCTACACGATCGACGATGGGGATGATTTCACCGAGACTCCGTTGGATCCCTACAGCGCTGACATTCTCACCTTGCGCGAGCAGGTATTCAGCTTGGACGAAACACATTCCTTCTCAGCTTCTACGGTCAACATTGCACGAGCAGGATATTCCCGCGCCGGCTATTTCTTTACAGGCGAGCCCACGCCGGGAACGCCAGCGGCGACCGTGAACGGATTTTTAGTGGGTCGTCAAGTGGGCGCTGTTGTGGTAGGCGGAAGCGCAGCATCCAATCCGCAGGCTGCGATAGGCCTTGCGGGCAGCAATAATGGAAGTAACCTCCGCATCGCAAGAAATCTGTTCACGTTCGAAGATCGAGTCGCCATGACTCGCGGACGCCACCAGTTGACGTTTGGAGGGTGGTTCCAGCCGTTTCAGTCCAATGAAACCATTGCGCTCAGTCAGTACGGGCAGGCAACGTTTTCAAGCTTGACCAACTTCCTTGCGGGATCGCTGTCAAGTTTTCTCTGGGATCCCTCGCCGACCGAGAAGAACTGGCGGTCGCTTTTCGGAGCGTGGTACGCCGAGGATGTGATCCGTGTGCTTCCGCAGCTGACCCTCTCTCTCGGTTTTCGAGACGAGTTCACGACTGGGTGGAATGAAGCGCACGATCGCGCAGCCAACTACACCTTCCCCGATGGAGTGATCTCAGACACTCCTCACGTAGGCCACTCCTTGTTTACGGTTAACAATGCCAAATTCCTTCCGCAACCCCGAATCGGTCTGGCTTGGAGTCCGTTCACCGAGAAGACGGTTATTCGTGCGGGGTTCGGCATGTACAACGACTTGCAGGACGCCCTTGGCTACCGCGCCGATCAGAATGCACCGTTTAATCCGACATACAGCGTAGGAAGCGCCACCAAGCCGTTTCCAATTTCGTCTTTGCCCATCGATCCTACCGTTGCTCCGCCGACCGGCGCGAAGCTAGTGCCAGGAGGAGTTCAGCCAGACATGCATACTCCGACTCTGGTTTCCTGGTCGATGCGGGTAGAACAGGAGGTCAGACCCAACACCTCGTTGACCGTCGGATACGTTGGCAGTCACGGCTATCACGAACTGATTGGCATCGATGCCAACGAACCATTTCCCGTCATTTGTCCAGCCTCGCCGTGTCCCGCCACATATCCCTCTACTTTCCCAGCGCCATTGGCTGGAAGTCCGGTTCCGGCGGGCGTGTACTATGTTCCGACGAACACGAGAGCCAATGCTACGATTGCGAACACGTGGACATGGTTCTCGTTGGGTTCCAGCAACTACCACGCATTGCAGGTGGACGGAAACCATCGATTCAGCCATGGCTTTTCGTTGCGGGGCGTTTATACGTGGTCGAAGGCTCTGGATGACGGCGATTCGTTGAACGCTACGGCTGCAGCCAACGCGCCTGGGCTGGTATCAAATCCTTTCAACTTACGTGCGGACTACGGACTGGCCACCTATGATGTTCGCCACATCGGAGTGATCAACGCGGTCTACATGCTGCCATTCGGGCAAGGGCAAACCATCGGCAACAGTCTGGAAGGCTGGAGCAACGCCGTGGTCAGTGGGTGGTCAGTCAATAGCGTTGTCACTTTTCAATCCGGATTCCCATTCACGCCGCAGCTGAGCTATAACCCTTCGAATAACGGCGACACTCGAAATCCAGTGCGGCCATTTGTGAACCCGGGCTTCACGGGTCCTGTCATTCTCGGCAAACCCTCTCAATGGTTCAATCCCAATGCGTTCCTCGCCCCACCGGCCAACAGCGGGTTTTACGGGAACTTAGGCCGGAACACGTTAGTCGGTCCGGGGTTGGCAACGTGGGACTTCTCCGCGTTCAAGACCACTACATTGCGCGAGCGGCTGGCTCTGCAATTCCGCGCTGAGATCTTCAATCTGCTGAACCGCGCGAATTTTAATACCCCAAATCTGATCACCTTTACATCTTCCACCGCTGGCACAAAGACCTCCGGCACGGCAGGAGCAATCACGAGTACTTCGACAACCTCCCGACAGATTCAATTTGGACTGAAGTTGATTTGGTAAGAGAAATCTCGGATCGTCTGCAGCTGGCAGGCCATGATCCTACTCGGGACCTGCGGTAACCACTCGATTGGTTACTACTGGCATCTCTGGCGATTTGATGGAAATCTCTTAATCTGCTTAAGTTTCAAGCGGTTGGCTTGCATTACTCCGGTGGTTCTACTCCCTTCGGAGAGATTGTCCGGTCCGAATGGCCCGCCTATAATCGTCCTACTCTGGTAGATCGATTCTCCATCAGGTTCCGGGTAGAACTCCGGAGGGGCCAGTCTGTCTGAAGGCTGTACCTCCAGCGAAGGATTGGTGAAGGATATACCCGGATATGCGAAAGCGCCTGCAACTCGCACTGATGCTGACGAGAACGACGGCAATCGCGACCTCCTTGGCCTTCTTTCCATTGGCCAGCACGGCTCCTTGTGCCTGGGCCGAGGGCGGGGATAGTTCAGCTCACGGGATCAGGGCCACCCAGGATCATGGCCGGATGGTTTACGTAAATGAAGATGGTCCCGCGCGGGAGCGCGCGACGCCGGCGCCCGCGCCAGAGCCGAAGCGTTCAACCCTGGTCTATTGGAGCAGCAAAGAGAATCGCTGGAAGCCGGTGCCTTCGGCGAATACGCGGTCGATGCAGGCAGCACGGTCCGCAGCAGCCGAGGTCAGCCAGTACTACGGGCATGATTCGACGGAGTCGGCGAACGCGAAGATTCTGGCAGCTAATTCCCATGGACATCGGGCGTCTGCGGAAGAGATCGATCAGTCGATCGTGATGGCGGCCGCACGCCATAACGTGGACCCTAATCTCGTGCGCGCCGTGGTCAAGGTGGAATCGAACTTCAATTCCAACGCCGTTTCGCGGAAGGGTGCAATGGGGTTGATGCAGCTCATGCCTCAGACCGCGCGGCAATTGAAGGTGAGGAATCCGTTTGACGCGGAGCAGAACGTGGATGCCGGCGTGCGCCATCTGAAGTCGCTGCTCCAAAGCTATAACGGCGACGTGAATTTGACCCTGGCCGCTTATAACGCTGGCGAAGGAGCAGTCCGGCGCAGTGCAGGCGTACCACAAATAGCCGAAACGCAGGATTATGTGCGGAAGATTACGAACCTCTACTACGGTGGATCAGGCCTTTCGCAACTCGGATCGAGCCGCGATCCCGTGCGCGTTCAACGGGATGCGCGGGGCGTGCTTTACATCAGCAACACGGAGTAGGCTGGTAGCATCTGTGTAATAGTTATTTGAATTCTCTCAGGTACCCAGGCATTTCAACTGCAACGGCGTAACGTAATAAGGAAGCGCAAAATGCGGTCTTGACGCGTCGCGGAAAGTGTGACGCTGCGCGTGGCTCGCCGAGATCCTTCGGCAGGCGGAAAGCGCATGCCTGAGGATGACAAGGCTGTTCAGGATTCTGTGAATAGGAAAGTCACCCAGAGCGGTTGGTGGTGGGGAGTGCTACTGGTACTCGCGACCCTGCCCGCGATTCCGGCGCACGCCCGTCCGCACCACAGCGAAGCCTGGGCGCGCGATCGCTACGCCGCCGCTGACCGGATGCGCGAAGCGCTTAACGGACGCCCGCCCGCCGAGCGTACGCGGCGAGACTATCAGCGGGTCATCAATACCTTCCGCAACGTCTACTACGGAGCGCCAGTCTCCACTAAGGCCGATCCCAGCGCACTAGCCGTAGCCGAGGTGCTGGTTGAGATGGGCCGTCGCTTTGACGACAACCAGATCCTCGAAGAAGCGATTGCTCAATACAAATTCCTGCGGAAAGAGTATCCGGGTAGCAAATATCGTGCCGACGCGCTTTTCACGATCGGCGAAATCTACAAAGATGACCTAAACAATCCGGACCAGGCGCGTACAACGTTCGAAGAATTTCTCCATCGTTATCCGCACAATCGCCTGGCTGAGGACGCGCAGCAAGCCGTTATTGAGCTCAAGGAGCAAAGCGCCGATCAGAAAGCCCAGGCGGAAAAAGACGCTCAAGTGGAAAAGAAGGCTGAGGCGAAGAATGGAACAGGGATCGGGGAGAAGCCGACGAAAGTAGCTCACGCTGACCCGCTTGCCGAGCCGGAAGGCAAAGGCTCTGAGAATCGTAGCGACGGCGCTGCTGCCGAAACAGCTGAATCTCCCTCGCACCACTTGCCCCGGGTGACGGCGATCCGGCACTGGTCGACTCCTGACTACACGCGAGTGGCGATTGACCTGGAAAACGAAGTGAAGTTTGGTTCGCAGCGGATTTCGAATCCGGATCGCATCTTCTTCGATCTCCGGGATACGAAGCTGGCCTCGACGCTGGTGGGTAAGAGCTTCGATGTCGACGATGGATTCCTGAAGAAGATCCGCGTCGCGCAGTTTCAGCCCGAGCGAACCCGTGTGGTGCTGGAGGTGGATAGCCTCTCTACTTACGAAGCCTTTCTGTTGCCGAATCCTTACCGGTTGATCATCGACATTCACGGTAAGGGCGACAAGGTTTCGCATGCCAAGTTAACCAAGGAGGAGGTTGCTGCCCTGGCCGATGTTGAAGCGCCTCCACAGGTGGAGTCGAAGGCGCGCGTGCCGAAGCGGGAAGTGAAAGCCGACATGAAGGCTCTGGCCGGTAAGCCAGCCACGAAGAAAGAGGAGATCCATGACGACCAGGATTCGGGATCGGAAGACGGGACCGCGGATTCGAATCCGGATGCACCTGCCGACACAGCGAAGATAAATGCCAAATCTAATTCTTCGGTGAAAAAGGTCATCGTCTACAACGACGATGATGACGGTGAGCCCGCGCCGGCAAAGCCCGCGGCCAAACGTACGAAGTCACGTGCAAAGACCGTCGCAACCGCTGCGAACAAGAGTGACAGCCAGCCTGATGACGATTCTGCGTCAGACGATGACGTGACTACCTCTACGGCTTCCGGTAAGTCCTCATCGCGCTCGGGGCTCAACAAGCGCGCACCCGATCTGGATGTGCGAGTGGCCAAGCCCACGGCTTCAGGCGACCGCTCTTTAATTCGCACGCTGGGTCTGAAGATTGGGAAGATCGTCATCGATCCCGGGCACGGCGGACACGATACAGGTACCATCGGTCCGAATGGGCTCGAAGAAAAAGATCTGGTCCTCGAAGTTGGGCGTCGCTTGGGTAAGTTGCTCGAGACCCGTCTGGGAGCCGAGGTGGTTTACACGCGCAAGAACGATACCTTCATACCGCTCGAAACTCGCACGGCGATTGCGAACCAGCAACGCGCCGATTTGTTTATTTCCATTCATGCGAATTCGAGCCACGATCCAGGCGCGCGGGGGGTTGAAACCTACTACCTGAATTTCACTTCATCGCCCGACGCACTAGAAGTCGCCGCCCGCGAGAATGCTGTTTCAGAAAAATCGATTTATGAACTCGGCGACCTGGTGAAGAAGATCGCCCTGAAAGAAAAGATCGAGGAATCCCGAGAATTTGCCAGCGACGTGCAGTCTTCGTTGCACAGCGGGCTAGCGGCGAAGAGTCCGGCGATTCGCGACCGGGGAGTCAAGAAGGCCCCGTTCATCGTGCTGATCGGGGCTAATATGCCCTCGATCTTGGCAGAGATTTCTTTCGTTTCGAACCCTACTGACGAGCGCCGTCTCGAGACCAGCGACTATCGCCAGCGCATCGCCGAGTCACTCTATCGGGGAATCGCGAAGTATGTGGAAGGGTTAAGCGGAATAAGAATGGCCAGCAAGCTTGATAAAGCTGCTGGCCAGTAAGTACTCGACACGAACTAGGAGCTACTGGATCGCGCTGCCCACCTGCGAGAAGACGTTGTTCGCGTTCGATCCAATCATGCGCACCGTCCCGACAACGATGACCAGGATCACCGCTAGCATCACCGAGTATTCGGCGATATCCTGACCTTCCTCATCAGACCAGAGTTGCTTGATCCATGCGAACGACTTGTTGGTTTCCGCCTGCATATTCTCCTCTTTTCTATGCGATGCTCTAGGCACGCGCGAAATTCTCTGGTGACGCGGGCTGCCGTTCAACCAGACCCAATCCCCAGACTTCTTTCTCCTGAGTCAGGGCCTGCAGTCCAACCTGAAACTCTGAAGTGCCTTTCATTTTCTTCGTCCAGACCACACGGAACTGCATCTTGCGCTGGCGATAGAAGATAACCACTTCGTCCTGCGGATTGAGCTCGCGTCGTACCGACCCTAAGCGCACGCCCGTCGTGGTCACATCCAGCGTGTGCGCCATTTCCTCGAATGCTTGCCCCGTAGCGTCCTTACCCTTGATTCGCACCGGGAGAACCGCCTTCGTGCGACTGCCACGACGCTGATTCGCTCCCGCACCGCCGGCTTGCATTCGTTTCTCCATCCCTAGTTTGCCTCTACGCCGTTTGGGTTGGAATGGCGCCGTCGGGTAGGGTAGACGGCACGAAGGTAACAGAAGAAAAAGTGGCCAGGGGCTAGTGGCCAGTACCATTATTGCGGTGTATCAATGACGACTCACATCTGTGCACTGCCCACTCCGAGCTTCCCGGAAACTTTTCCCATGCAATTGTGGTCTAATAAACGAAGCGGGATTCGTCCGCTTATTCATGAAATTTCAGCGTTTTTTCCCTGTTTTTCTGTTTTTTGGTTGTTTAACAGCCGTGGTATACGCGGCTACTCCTGCGACCCAGCCCCCTCCAATCCTTCCCAAACAGTTCGCCGGATGGGAGATGGAGGGCGACGCGAAAGCCAGCACGGATCCTTCCGCGGCCGATCCGACGAAGGCTGGCGTGCTGAAGGAGTACAGATTTACCGACTTCGCTTCCGCCACCTATACGCGCGAGGATGGCCGCACGCTGAAGATCCGTGCAGCGCGCTTCGCGGACGCTTCAGGGGCGTTTGGCGCCTATACGTTCTATCTACGTCCCGAGATGATGAGAGAAAACTTCGGCGATCAGGGAGTCTCGATCGGGGACCGCGCTTTGTTCTATCGCGGGCACGTTTTGATCGATGCGCAGTTCAGCCAAGAGACTCCGATGTCAGCGGCAGAGTTACGGGAGTTGGCGGGGCTGCTGCCACGCCCAGGAGGTTCATCGGGCAATCTGCCGGCATTTATTGAGTTTCTTCCGCACCGGGATTACATCGCGAACACTCAGAAGTACGTAATGGGGCCACTCGCTTTGGCAGAATTGGAACCCCCCGTATCTGCGGATCTGGTGGATTTCGGCGCCAGTGCCGAAGCATCGCTTGCACATTACACGACCCCGAGCGGCGAAGCGACGCTGATGTTGATTTCGTATCCCACACCACAACTCGCGGCGGATCATCTGAAACGCATCGACGCAGCGCATCAACTAGCACCGCCTCAGGCTGGCATCTCGACCATCAATGGTTCGGGCACATTCTTCGACAAGCGTACCGGACCGATCGTCGCGATTGCGTCTGGTGGAATCTCCGATAGCGACGCAAAGGCACTGCTCGGAAAGGTGAACTATGAAGTCACCGTCACCTGGAACACGCCGACTGAGAATGGGCAGGTTCACGATCTTTACATGCTGATCCTCAATATCGTGGTCCTGTGCGCGATTCTCGCGGGCCTTGCAATCATCGCGGGTGTGGCGTTTGGTGGATTCCGAATTTTGATGAAGCGACTCTATCCCGACAAGGTTTTTGATCGGCCTGAGCAGATGGAGTTCATCTCTTTGCACCTCACCGAGACGGCGGTTAAGGGGATAGCTCAGGGCGGTACGGAAGGGCGGGGCGAGGCGAGGTAGGAACCCCGAAATCCCGATAAGTGCCTTTAAAAACCTTGGCTTAGAATCCTCAGCAGGTTAGTTGGGCCCAATTCGAGGTATTTCCAACGAGTGTTAACGGATTTCGTAAATCGTTGAAACTAAAGACATTTATTTCCCAAAAATCGCTTGACACCCCTGTTTTTGGGCTCATAAGATTTCGGCAGAAAGTTTTGACGGAATCAATTGCCTCCGTTGGAACTATTCTCCCTTGAAGAAAAGGCCGCCCAGTTGCCGGGTGGCCTTTTCGTTTTCAGTCTCATTTCGTTGAACCGCTAACTCGCGTGTTGCACTTGAGACCTTTCTCCGGGAACTCCTGCAATTCCTGTTCGTATTATGTGTTGTGCTTGTTTTGAAGCTGCGTTGACTCCCGTTTGATCTGGAGGAACGATGTTCTGCGACGGATGCGGCGGTGCGTTGCACCCTGGTCAAGCTTTTTGCAGTAAGTGCGGTAAGCAGATCGTTGGTCCAATCACAACGATCCGGCAGGTGCCGGGACGAGTCGAACGTCACATCCACCTGCTTGCCATTCTGTGGCTTGCTTATTCAGCATTCAACACGCTGGGTGGCATCGTGCTGCTGTTTCTGGGCCGCACTTTCTTTCCGCATTTGCATGAGATGACCGAGGTGCCGCAAGACGTGCCCGTCGGTTTCTTGAGCGCTCTGTTGACCACCATTGGGATCCTCATCCTGGCGAAGGCTGCCTTGGGATTTTTTGCCGGCTGGGGATTACTGCATCGCGAGTCGTGGGCACGCCCTTGGACGCTCGTTCTCGCTTTCATCTCTCTGTTCTTCAATATTCCGATCGGCACCGCCATAGGCGTCTACACCATGTGGGTACTATTGCCGGCGCAGTCGCAACAGGAATATGACGCGCTGGCGGTGAAGGCTGCTTAGCTTCACCGGCTGGATTTGGGGAAAAGTTGATTAGATCGTTGATCCGGTTGGGCCTCGCGGATGGGAGACTCAAGCGATTTGGTAAACTAATCAGAGTTTCCAGAAAGGCCGACGTAGCTCAGTTGGTAGAGCAGCCGATTCGTAAGCGACCACTACAGTTACCTTCCTTTTGTTCCTCAACAAGTTGCAGTGTGCATGAACTGGCGAGAATGGCCCGATTTCGGGAAGAATCGGGCCGTTTATGGAGCAGTTTATGGAGCACTTTGCAGCCCCACATCTCTCAATGGTATGGGGCTCTTATTTTGCAACTGGATCGTGCCTCTGTGCGAACGCTAGGGCTTGCC
>Ga0126371_10005706_pt1 | contig 11067 bp, 10 predicted proteins | sample PanSoiMetaPlot_4_FD_110145 | JGI IMG/M metagenome (GOLD analysis project Ga0126371, IMG submission 110145) | Tropical forest soil microbial communities from Panama - MetaG Plot_4 | ecosystem: Environmental > Terrestrial > Soil > Tropical forest > Bulk soil | place: Panama | collected 2016-02-17
CTGTTCTTCGGTTTTGAACGTCGCGTTTACGTCTATCAGGTTCATTTTCTGGCTCCCTGCATATTATGCAAAACCTTAAAACCTTCGATCCGAGAGCCAGAATAGCAAATTTATTTTCCTGTGTCAAGGGGATAATCACGACATTTTTGTGTTGACACAGCTTAGGTCAAGCGATGTATATTTATACATAACAGTGAATAATTATTCATGACTAAGCTGGCACGCCAACAGACGATTCTTGAACTTGCCCACGAAGCTCCTCTGCCCAATCAGCAGGAGCTGTGCAAGGTAATGGCGCGGCACGGCTTCCCCGTCACTCAAGCCACACTTTCGCGCGATATCAACGAACTTCGGCTGGTCAAGACCGCGGAAGGATACATATTGCCGAATGGCGATGGTCTTTCCGATCCGGTGCCGGCCGTCTCTCGCGTCGTTCGCGAATTCGTTCGCGAGGTGCGGCGGGCACAGAACCTGCTCGTGGTGAAAACCATCCCGGGGAGCGCACAACCGGTCGCGGTCGCAGTCGACGCGGAAGGCTGGGACAGCATTGTTGGGACGGTCGCAGGCGACGATACCCTGCTGGTGATCTGCGGAAACAACAAACAGGCCAGGCAGCTCCAATCTCAACTCGAGGAGATGCGAGCATAAAAATGCCTGCCACTATCCAACCCGCAGTTGTGGGTGCGACCGGCTATGCCGGATTTGAGCTGTCGCGCCTGTTGCTTCGGCACTCGTGCGTGAAAAAACCTGTTTTTTTTGCGCGCGATGGCGAGAGCTCCGGCCCTTCTCAGCTTGATCAGGTCTATCCTCATATCAGCGGCAACGGCGGCCACAAGATGGAACCGTTCTCCTGGGATCGCATCCGCAGCAAGGGCGTAAACGTGCTGTTTCTTGCCACTCCGCACGAGGTCTCGCGCGAGTGGGTGCCGGAGGCGATGCGGCAAGGCGTTCACGTGATCGACCTGAGCGGCGCCTGGCGGCTGGCGAAAGCAGAATCGCGCGCCATATACAAATTTCACGACAACGATCCCGAGCTCGCCGATGAGCTCACCGCGAAGGCCGTATACGGCATCCCCGAACTGCATCGCGCGAAGCTCAAAGAAGCTGCGCTGGTAGCCAATGCAGGCTGCTATGCAACGTCCATCATTCTTGCGCTGGCGCCGCTGGTTCGCGCCGGCTTGGTGGATCTTCAGCATGGCATCATCTGCGACTCCAAATCTGGTGTCTCCGGCGCGGGCAAACAGCCCACGCAGAAGACGCATTTCGTGGAAGTCGCGGAGAATCTCTCGGCATATTCAGTGTTCAACCATCGGCACACGGGAGAGATCCTGGAGCAGCTTGGGCTCGACGCCGAGCAACTTATGTTCACTCCGCACCTGCTGCCGATACCGCGCGGAATCCTTTCGACGATTTACGTCCGGCTGAAATCAGCGGCACAGCCACAGGAGATTGAGAGCTGCCTGCGCAATTTCTATGCAGGCTCGCCCTGGGTGCGGATCTTCCCTGCGGGCCAGTTGCCGCAGATTCAGTATTCGCTGCATACCAATTATTGCGATGTCGGATTCACGCTAGCGCCCGACGGGAAACGGATGGTGATCGTCTCCTGCCTGGACAACCTGATGAAGGGCGCGGCCGGCCAGGCAGTGCAGAACATGAACCTGATGTTCGGATGGGACGAGGAGGAGGGGCTGAGATGAGAATTGTGGTGAAACTCGGTGGGGCCACTCTGGAAGACGCCACGCTGCTCAATCGCGCGGCGTTGGCGGTCAAGCAACTGGCGAGCGAACACCAGGTGGCCGTGGTGCATGGGGGCGGCGCGGCGCTTACGCGGATGCTCAACCAGGTCGGCAAGACCAGCGAGTTCGTCGATGGCCTGCGCGTGACCGATGCCGAGACCCGCGACTTCGCCGTAATGGTCCTGGCCGGGCACATGAACAAGAAACTTGTTGCGGCTCTTTCCGCAGTGAATCAGCCGGCGATGGGACTTTGCGGCGGCGATGGCATGGCCTTCCGCGCGCGCAAAAAGAAGCAGAACGGCCACGATCTGGGATTTGTAGGCGAGATCACCGCCGTCGATCCGCGCTGGATACATGCGATATGGCAGCAGGGCTCGGTGCCGGTAATCTCGAGCGTCGCTCTCGGTTGCGATGGCCAGTACTACAACGTGAACGCCGATCAGATGGCTTCGGCCTGCGCTGTCGCGTGCCAGGCCAACGCGCTCATCTTCTTAACTGACGTCGCAGGCGTAAAAGACGGCGACGGTCTGGTCATTCGCTGGCTTGAATTAGGACGCGCCGCAGAGCTGACGCAGCAAGCAGTTATCAGCGGCGGCATGCTGCCGAAGCTGGAGGCCTGCAGGAACGCGCTGATGCACGGAGTGAATCGCGTGCGCATCCTTCCCGCTGTGGAAGTGGAGATGCTGCCGGAGTTTTATTTCAGCAAGATCGAATCGGGGACGGAGGTTTTGGTCGCGTGAACTTGGAGCAGGTAAAGAAACTCGAAGACAAATTGCTGCTCGCGACGTACGAGCGCTATCCCATCCTGCTGCGTAAGGGACGCGGGGTCTACGTGTACGACGACAAAGGCCGCAAGTATCTCGACTTTCTCAGCGGAATCGGCGTGAATGCGCTGGGCTACGCGCATCCCGCGCTCACCAAGACCATCGCGCAGCAGGCAAAGCTGCTGGTGCACACGTCGAACCTCTTCTACCACGAGTATCAGGGAAAACTCGCGGCGGCGCTGACGAAGATTTCCGGACTCGACCGCGCGTTTTTCACCAACAGCGGCACAGAGGCCTGGGAGGGCGCGCTGAAAGTGGCTCGCGCCTATGCTCGCGCGAATGGCTCGAACGGCGCGGAACCGAAGTGGCGCATTCTGGCTTTGGAGCATGCGTTTCACGGGCGGACGTTTGGCGCGCTCGCGACCACGCACAAGGAAAAATATCGCGCGCCCTTTGCGCCGGTCGTTCCCGGAGTGGAGTTCGTGAATTTCAATGACGTTGACGACCTTGCGCGGAAATTCGATTCCACCGTGTGCGCCATCGGCTTTGAGTTCCTGCAGGGCGAAGGCGGAATACGTCCGGTCAGCAAGGACTTCGCCCGGGCCGCGCACGATCTCGCGAGGAAGCACAATGCTCTGCTGATCGCCGACGAAATTCAGAGCGGCCTGGGACGCACCGGGCGCTGGTTTGCTTACCAGCATTACGGAATTCAGCCCGATCTGGTCACGGTTGCCAAGCCGATTGCCGGCGGACTGCCGCTTGGGGCTCTGCTGGTCAGCGAGAAGGTCGCGGATTGTATTCATCCTGGGATGCATGGAACAACGTTTGGCGGAGGACCGCTGGCGACCAGCGTCGCCCTGCAACTTCTTAAGACGGTGGAAAAGCAGAAGCTGCTGAAGCACATCGAGAAAACCGGCAGCTACATGCTCGAACAGCTTAAAGGGTTGCAGCAGATCCATCGGTCGATCCGCGAAGTCCGTGGGCTGGGATTGATGATCGGCATGGAAATGGAATCGGCGGAGGCCGCGAAATCGGTTTTCAAGCAGATGCTCGATCGCGGAATCATCCTCAATCGCACGGATGAAACCGTGATCCGCTTCCTGCCGCCTTTCATCGTCACCAAGCAGCACGTGGATCACTTGGTAAACCAACTCGATCAGCTTTTGAGCAAGCAGGCAGTCGGGGCCACAGCGACGCTCGCACAGAGGAGCAACTAGAAATGATGCCAGCAAGAATGTACAACTACACCGCCCTGCAGCCGCCACTGGAGCAGCCGCGGCCATGCCGCGATCTGGTCTCGGTGCAGGACTTCTCTCCGGAGGAGACGCGCTCTCTGTTCGAGCTGACGCAGATGATCAAGCACCGCCCTGCGGATTTTCGCGGCGCGCTTGCCGGCAAGCAGCTTGTGCTGTTCTTCGAGAAGGCGTCGCTGCGCACGCGGCTGACGTTTGAAGCGGGGATGGCGAGCCTGGGCGGGCAGTCGATGTTCGTCGACCAGACGCGCTCGCGTCTCGATGCGAGAGAGCCGATATGCGACATCGCCCGCAACGTGGAGCGCTGGGTGGATGCCATCGTTCTGCGCACCTATGATCATGCGACCGTCGTCGACATGGCGCGGCACACGTCGATCCCCGTAATCAACGCGCTGAGCGATCTCGAACATCCCTGCCAGGCTTATGCAGATTTCTTCACACTCCAGGAAAAGTTCGGCGACCTGAGCAAGATTCACCTGGCCTATGTCGGCGACGGCAACAACGTGGCGCACTCGCTCATGTTGACCGCGGCCAGCCTGGGCAGCAGCATCTCCGTGGCGACGCCGCGCGGTTATGCTCCCAATCCGGAGATCACCGAGGCCGCCAAGAAGCTGGCGCGGACAACCGGGGCGATTATCGAAGTCACGCAGGATTTGCGCAGGGCGGTCACTGGAGCGAACGCGATTTACACCGATGTCTGGACCAGCATGGGGCAGGAAGAACAGGCGGCCAAGCGGACCAAAATCTTCGCGCCGTTCCAGGTGAACCAGGAATTGTTCGCCCTGGCTGCGCCGGATGCGGTGTTCATGCACTGTTTGCCCGCGCATCGCGGCGAAGAAGTTGCCGCCAGCGTGATCGATTCTCCGCGCGCCGTCATCTACGATCAGGCGGAAAACCGCCTGCACGTTCAGAAAGCGATTTTACTTTTATTGCTGGGCACCGGCTTCCGGCGCGCAGCCTCGAGGAATAATCATGCGTGAGAAAGTTGTCCTGGCATATTCGGGAGGGCTGGACACCTCCATCATCATTCCCTGGCTGAAGGAAAACTACAACTGCGACGTCATCGCGATGATCGCCGACGTGGGCCAGGGCGATGATATCGATCAGGTCGTCGAAAAGGCTCATAAAACCGGCGCGGCCAAGGTCGTAGTCGAAGACTTGCGCGAAGAATTTTTGAGCGACTATGTCTTCCCTGCCCTGCGGGCGGGCGCGGTCTACGAACACAAGTATCTGTTGGGGACCTCGCTGGCACGACCGGTGATTGCCAAACATCAGGTGGAAGTCGCACTGCGCGAGAACGCGACCGCGCTGGCGCACGGCTGCACCGGCAAAGGCAACGATCAAGTCCGTTTCGAGCATGCGTTCCAGGCGCTGGCTCCGGAGCTGAAAGTAATCGCGCCGTGGCGCGAGTGGACATTGAAGTCGCGCGAAGACTGTCTGGATTACGCGGAGCAGCGCGGTATCCCGGTAGCAGCAAGCCGGGAGAAGATCCACAGCCGCGATCGCAACATTTGGCACCTCAGCCATGAAGGCGGCGAGCTGGAAGATCCGGCCAATGCGCCTTTCGATTCCACGTGGCAGCTCACTAAATCGCCAAAAGAAGCGCCGGACCAGGAAGAAGAAGTGAGCATCGGCTTTGCGGCGGGAACACCGGTTTCCGTCAACGGGCAGAAGCTCGGCCCGGTTTCGCTGGTGGAACTGCTGAATGAAATCGCAGGACGCAATGCGGTCGGAAGGATCGACCTGGTGGAAAACCGCTTCGTGGGGATCAAATCTCGCGGCTGCTACGAGACGCCGGGCGGAACGCTCCTGCTCACCGCACATCGCGAACTCGAAGCTCTTTGCCTGGAGCGCGATTTGATGCACTTCAAGCAGCAGATCGCCTTGAAATATGCGGAGTTGGTCTACTACGGGCTCTGGTTCACGCCTTTGCGTGAAGCCCTTGACGCTTTCGTGGCTGAAACACAGAAAGAAGTCAGCGGATCGGTGACGATGAAGCTCTACAAAGGCAACATCGCGATCGCAGGCAGAGAGTCGGAGTTCTCGCTGTACCGCACTGACCTGTCGTCGTTCACAATGAACGACACCTATGACCAGAAGGATGCGGCCGGGTTCATCCGCATCCTGGGCTTGCCGGCGAGATCGCGTGCAAGATTGAAGCAACATCAGGAGATCGTGAAGTGAAGATGTGGTCGGGCAGGTTCCGGCAGCCGCTGGATCCAAAATTCGAGCAGTGGCAGCGGTCGTTTCCATTTGACCGCAAGCTGCTGGCATACGAACTCAAAGCCAGCCGGGCCCATGCCAAGGCACTGCGGGCGGCGGGCGTGCTCACGAGCGAGGAGTACGGGCTGGTGATCGCAGGCCTGGACCGCATCCGCATCAAGGCCGAAGAGGAGCCGGATTTCCTCAACGATCCCGAGGCCGAAGATGTTCACCACTTTGTTGAGAAACATCTGGTCACGATCATCGGAGAAGTTGGCCAGAAACTACACAGTGGCCGCAGCCGCAACGAGCAGATCGCGACCGACCTGAGGCTGTACGTTCGCGAAGCGATTGGCGATCTGCGCAAGAAAATCGGCGAATTGCTGGAAACACTGCTCTCGCGCTGCGATGAAGCTGAGAATGCCGTGATGCCGGCGTACACGCATTTGCAGCGCGCCGAACCCGTGCTGGTGGCGCACTGGCTGCTGGCTTATTTCGAGATGTTCTGGCGCGACGCGGAACGCATTCTGGACTGCCGAAAGCGCTTGAACGAATGCCCGCTTGGTTCGGGTGCAGTCACAGGGGCGCCTCTGACACTCGATCGCGAACTGGTCAGCCGGCAACTTGAATTCGATGGTCCTACCGCTAACAGCATGGACGCCACCAGCGACCGCGACTTCGTGATCGAGTTCGTCAACGCTGTTTGCCTGCTGGGCGCGCATCTGAGCCGCTGGGCGGAAGAGCTGATCTTGTTCGCCACCCAGGAATACGGATTCATTCGCTTGCCCGAACCTTATTCCACCGGATCGAGCGCGATGCCGCAGAAACAGAATCCGGATTCCCTCGAGCTGATCCGCGGCAAAGCTGCGCGGCTCATCGGCTGCCAGGCCTCCCTGCTGGCGACGGTGAAGGGTCTGCCGCTGGCTTACAACAAGGACATGCAGGAAACACAGGAGCCCCTGTTTGACGCCGCCTCGACGGCGCTGGCTTGCGTGGAGATAGCCACAGGCTTCATGGGTCAGGTGGCTTTTGATTACGGTCGGATGCGTGCAGCTTGCGAAACGGGATTCATGAACGCATTGGCGGCGGCAACTTATCTTGCAAAACGCGGCGTGCCGTTTCGCCAGGCACATGAGACCGTGGCCCATGCGGTGCAGCTGTGCGTGTCGCGCAACTGCGAACTGCAGGACCTGTCGCGCCAGGAATTTCAGGTGCTGAGCTCCGCGTTTGGCCCGGATATTTATGAACACCTGACGCTGGAAGCAGTGCTCGCTTGTCATGATGTCCCGGGCGGCACGGCGCCGGAGCGCGTCCGCAAGGCTTTGCGTGAGGCGCGCGAGAAACTTTCAATCATGCAGGAGGCCCATGGTACGCACGCGTAACGCCATCCTGCCAGACGTGGACGCAATCCACGCCATCATGCAGCCGTATATGGAGAAAGGAACGCTGCTCAGGCGCACTCTTCCCGAATTGGCGGAAAACGTCCGTGACTTTGTCATCGCCGAAGAAGGAGGAAAGGTCATCGGCTGTGGCGCTTTGCATCTCTACGGCCTGCATCTGGCGGAGATCCGCTCCATCGCCGTTACGCCCGGCGCCAAAGGCAAAGGCGCGGGCCGCAAACTCGTGGAAGCTCTGATGAAGGAAGCCGAGCGGCAGAAGGTGAGCTGCGTCTGCCTTTTCACCCGGATACCGGAATTTTTCAGCCATATGGGATTCAACGTGGCCCGGCGCGAAGACCTGCCGGACAAGATTTACAAAGACTGCGTCCATTGCCCGTTTCTTTTTGCCTGCGATGAAGTCGCGATGGTGCGCGGACAGCTTCCGCAGCAGATTGGGCCTCGTGATCCGCAGGTCCAGATTCCTCTGGTGAGGCTGGGGGCGTGAGCGCCGGGCTTCCGCAGGGATTTCTTTTTTCCTCCGGCATTGCCGGAATCAAGACAAGCGGCCGGCCCGATCTGGCGCTGGCTCTCATACCCGACGGCGCTTCCGCCGCTGCCATGTTTACTCGCAACCTGGTTGTTGCCGCGCCACTCACGGTCGGGCGCGAACACCTCCGCGTCTCGCGCGGCCGCATTCACGCAGTGATCGTCAACTCGGGCAACGCGAACTGCGCTACGGGGAACCAGGGTCTGCAGGCGGCCAGACAAGTTTGCAGCAATCTGGCGATGATGCTGGGAATCAAGCCTGCGCAGGTCTTCCCTTCTTCCACCGGCATCATCGGTGTGCCTCTGCCGGTGGAGAAGATTGCGACAGCGCTGCCCGCCGTGGCTGGCGCCGCAAGCGACGATCAAAGCGGCTTTGAGGCTTTTGCCAACGCGATTCTGACCACCGACACGAAGAAGAAAGTCGCGTGTGAATCGATCCGCCATAAGAACGCGACGGTGACTATGATCGGCGTTGCCAAGGGAGCAGGGATGATCCATCCCAATATGGCAACGATGCTGGTCTATCTTTTTACTGACGTCGCAGCAAACTCGCGTGAGCTGCAGCCGGTGTTGCGAAGCGCAGTAGAGGCGAGCTTCAACAACATGTCGATCGATGGCGATACCTCCACCAACGACACCGTGCTCTTGCTGGCCAGCGGAAAAAGCGGCGTGCCTATGAAAGCCATCGGCAAACAATTTGCAGCCGCGCTTCACAGAATTTGCAATTCCCTGGCTGAGCAGATCGTTCGCGATGGCGAGGGCGTGGAGCACTTCGTGCGGCTGAAAATCGAGCAGGCGCGCACCAGGGAAGACGCACGCAAGATCGCGCGAGCGATTGCGAACTCGCCGCTGGTAAAGACGGCCTGGGCCGGCGCCGATCCCAACTGGGGACGTATGCTGGCCGCAATCGGGTACTCCGGTGTAAAGGTCGATCCGGCGCGCATCAACATCTATCTCGGCAGTCAGGCGATCTGTCAAAACGGAGGCGCCAGCCTTTTCGACAAGAACGCCGCGCACGAATACATGTCGCAAGCGGAGTATGAAATCCGCTTCGAGCTGGGAGCGGGAAGAGCGTCGCTGGAGTTTCTTTCCTGCGATCTCACGCAGGAGTATGTAAGGTTCAATGCGGAGTATTCGACGTAGCGAGTAGTCGCCGACGACGGTCGATCAGATCGCGGGCCGCCTCTGGCCAGTGCGGGAAAGAGAAGCTGAAGCCAGTTTTCAGCAGGCGACCCGGCACCACACGCCGACTTTTTAGAATCAGCTCGGTTTCTGTCTGCATAAAGACTGCGCCTATTTCCAGCATCCACTTCGCCGCCGGCATGCCAAGAGGCATGCCGCACGCATAGCGAAGGGCAGCCATGAAATCGCGATTGGGCAAAGGCTCAGGTGAGCAAACATTGATGTTCCCGTCGAGATCATCACGAGCAATGAGGAAATCGATCGCGCTCACAAAATCCTGTTCATGAATCCAGGAAATGTATTGTTTGCCGGAGGCTGCGCTTCCACCCAGACCAAGCCGCGCAAGTTTGCGGAGCGTGTCAAAGATGCCATCCTTATCAGGGCTCATGATCATTGCGCTGCGTAATGCAATTTTCCTCGTTGACGGGGTCTCAGACGCGTGGAAAGTTCGCTCCCAACTTGTGGCGACATTGATACTGAACTGCCATGTCGAAGGCGCCCCCTTCTCAGAGCCGCCTATCTCGCCCGTTTCTTCATCCATGGCGCGATCAAGCGCATGACGATAAATTGTGGCAGTGCTGCCATTCATCCACAGCGCCGGCGGATGAGCAGCCTGGGCGATGGCTTTGCCTACAGCGGCTGTGGAATCGACGCGCGATTCCAGAATCTCTCGCCGGTGCGCCTGCGTATAGCGGCAATTCACGCTGCGGCCGGCAAGATTGATCACTACATCCGCGCCATCAATGGACTCAGTCCATTGGCCGAGATCGCGCCCATTCCAAGTGAGGGTGCGCCATGGCGCCGCCTTCGGATGGCGCGCGATCACGGTGACCGTGTGCCCTTGCGATTGAAAGTGCCGGGCCAGCAGCGTGCCGACGTGACCTGTTCCTCCCGGTATCACGATCCCAAGTGTTTTCTGCCCCAAGTTCATGGCTGGAACCTCGAAAAATCGTATAATTTGACATGTTCAATTATCTGGCATCAAGGATACGCAGTCAAGTTGATTTATCGATGATTTGCAGATCGAGCTTCCCAGTCCTTGTCAGGCACTTCCCTCGCTCCGCTCGGGATCGAAACCAACTGTCGCCCTTTGCCGCTTTACCTCGATCGCATCGAATCGGTATGTTAAACAGAGATGCCGCAAACCCTTGCTGACTACCCGCAGCTGCATTACTCGCTCGGAAACGAGCGGGCTTTTGTGCATCAGCGTGGGTTCCGCACGGTTCGCTGGAGTTACCGGCAAACCGGTGAGCTGGCGTTCAGGTTTGCGCGAGAACTGGAAACGCGGAACATCGGCAAGGGCGACCGGGTCCTGCTCTGGGGCGAGAACTGCGGCGAGTGGCTAGCGGCGTTTTTTGGCTGCATGCTGCGCGGCGCGGTTGCTGTCCCGATGGACAGGATTGCCGCACCCGAATTCGCACAGCGAGTGGCAAATGACGTCGATGCCAAACTGATTGTCTGCTCAAGTGAACTCTCTTCACATGCCGGTGGGCGCGCACATCTGGAGTTGGAAACACTCAGCGAATCGTTGGCGCATCACTCTGGCCAGCCGTATGCGCGAGCGGCACTCAGCCGCGACGACAAAGCGCAGATCGTCTTTACCTCCGGCACCACGGCCGAGCCTCGCGGGGTGGTGTTGACGCACGGGAACGTGCTGGCCAGCGTAGATCCGATCGAGCGCGAGTTCCCCAAATATCGCAAGTACGAGCGCATTTTTCATCCGCTGCGCTTCCTGCACATGCTGCCGCTGAGTCACGTATTCGGGCAGTTCATGGGGATGTTCATTCCTCCGTTGATCAGCGGCACGGTGCTGTTTCAGGACAGCTTCAAGCCGGGCGAGGTGCTCTCGACCATCAAGCGCAATCGCGTTTCGGTGCTTGTTGCTGTGCCGCGCGTGGTGGAATCGCTCAAGAACAAACTGGAGACCGATCTCGGGCCAGAGATCCGAAAATACTGGGACATCGCGGAGAATGAGAAGTTCCTGAAGCGCTGGTGGCGTTTCCGC
>Ga0126371_10005707_pt1 | contig 11066 bp, 8 predicted proteins | sample PanSoiMetaPlot_4_FD_110145 | JGI IMG/M metagenome (GOLD analysis project Ga0126371, IMG submission 110145) | Tropical forest soil microbial communities from Panama - MetaG Plot_4 | ecosystem: Environmental > Terrestrial > Soil > Tropical forest > Bulk soil | place: Panama | collected 2016-02-17
CAATGACATGCTCAAGGTCAAGATCCTCAATGTCACCAAACGAGAACTCCTGCGCGACCTGCAATTGGCAGCAGAGTTCGACCAGAGTGCTTTCTTCAAAAAGGTCTACGAAGAAGAATTCGGTGTATTTGGCGGCGCCCCGTTTGGATCCTTGATTGGCGATTACGAGTTCGGGCGCGGCCCCGAGGACATTGAGCTTCTGGAGAGGATCTCCCAGGTGGCCGCCGCCGCCCATGCCCCGTTTCTCTCAGCCGGCTCTGCCGATCTTCTGAATCTTGAAAGCTTTACTCAGATTGGCGGGGTTCGAGACATGGGGAAGATCTTTGATTCCACTGAATATGCAAAGTGGAAATCGTTTCGGCAGTCAGAAGACTCCCGCTATGTCGGCCTGGCGATGCCTCACGTGTTGATGCGGCTTCCCTATGGCCGTGACACCAAGCAGGTTGAAGCGTTCAATTACGAAGAAGGCGTGGATGGAGCTGACCACAAGAAGTACCTGTGGGGGAACGCAGCGTACGCGTTGGGAGCAAAGCTGACGAATGCTTTCAGCCAGTACGGCTGGTGTGCCGCTATTCGGGGCGTGGAAGGAGGAGGCCTGGTGGAAGGCCTGCCGGCACACACGTTCCGCACAGACGAAGGCGACGTCGCGTTGAAGTGCCCAACCGAGGTTGCCGTTACTGACCGTCGCGAGAAAGAGCTTGCTGACCAGGGCTTGATTCCCCTAGTGCACTGCAAGAACACGGATTATGCCGCGTTCTTCAGCGTGCAATCATGCAACAAGCCCAAGAAGTACGACAAAGAGGCCGCCAACGCCAATGCCCGCTTGTCGGCGCAGTTGCCTTACATTTTGGCGATGTCCAGATTTGCCCATTACCTGAAGGCGATGATGCGCGACAAAATTGGCAGCTTCATGTCCCGTTATGACTGTGAGCGTTTCCTGAACCAGTGGATCAATCACTATGTCTGTATCGACGATGACGCTTCCCAAAAGGTGAAGGCGGAAAAACCGTTGCGGGAGGCGCGTATCGAGGTCGCGGAGGTGCCCGGCAAACCGGGAGCCTATCGCGCCATTGCTTTCCTCAGGCCGCATTTTCAGCTTGATGAACTGTCTGTATCACTTCGACTCGTGGCTGACTTGCCTGCGCCGCAAAAGACGTAGCGCCAGTCTCTACGACGTCACACGCAAGGGGGAGTCTCTCTAGGGGATCAAGGTCAATCCAAGATTACGAAAGGAAGGAAGTTTTATGGCAATTACGCAAACTGGCGGGGGTACTTCCAATCTCGGGACCCTGGGAAGTATCGAGCAAAAAGGGCAAGTCGATTCTTTTCTCAAGATCGACGGAATCCAAGGCGACGCCACAGCCGATGGACACAAAAACGAAATTGAACTGACCGGATGGCATTTTGGTGGCACGAATGCTGGCGGCTTCGGAGTCAGCGGACCTGGGGGTGGCGCCGGCAAAGTTCAAGTTAACGATTTTGTCTTTACCATGCACGCGGACAAGGCTGCACCCAAGCTCTTCGAAGCCATGGCGACCGGAAAGCACATTCCTAAAGCCGTATTGAGCGTTCGCAAGGCCGGCGGTTCTGCGGTCGATTTCCTCAAAATCGATCTGGAGAAAATTTTGGTGTCCAGCTTTCATACCACCGGCAACGGTCTGTTACCAGCCATTGAGGTGGCGTTGAACTTTGCCAAGATCGATTTCGAGTTTAAGACGCAGAATGACGACGGCACTGCCGGCGGAAGTGTCAAATCCGGATTCGATCTGCAGAGGGGCACCAAGACCTAAACAGAAAAGACAACAATGACAGCATTGGAGCTTTTCCAGTCCGGAAGACTCCAGGAAGCGATTCAGGCGCTTGGTGAAGAGGTTCGGAATGTTCCCCTTGACACCAAGCGTCGTACCTTCCTGTTTGAATTATTGTGTTTTGCTGGTGAGTTCGACCGTGCGGAGAAACATCTGGATATCCTGGCCGATTCCGGCCAGGGGGCTCGTTTGGGGAGCCTGCTGTATCGCTCCGCTATCCATGCGGAAAGAACCAGACAAAAAATGTTTCTCGACCATTCTTATCCGCCTGCAAAGATCAATGGAAGTCTTGTCGGGGCCCGGAATGGCGAACCTTTTTCTGAGTTCTGTGATGTAGACGAGCGAATGGGTGGGTCCCTTGAGGTTTTTGTTGCCGGCAGTTACACCTGGATCTCGCTGGAACAAATCGCTTCGCTGGAAATCCCCAAACCGAAAAGATTGCGCGATCTGTTGTGGACGCCGGCCACGGTAACCACGCTTCCGGCTTTTCGCTCTCTGGAATTGGGAGACGTGTTGCTTCCCGCGCTTTACCCACTTTCCTGGAAACATCACGACGATGCAGTGCGCCTGGGCCGTTCCACGGTTTGGGAAGAGGGCGGTGAGCACCAGCCGGCATTCGTTCCGTTTGGTCAAAAAGTGTTTGTGGTCAATGGCCAGGAAGTGCCGATGCTTGAGCTTGGAAGAATTGAGCTGACGGCCCAACGGGGAGAGGAACGTGTCGCTTCCGCGTGATGACCTGCTTAGTCCTCTTCCGTCCGGTTCGAGAGGCGAGAACCTTCGCTACGATACTGTCTACGACAAGATAAAAGAGGCGCGCCAGGAAGAAGAGGACGACGCCAACCAGGGCGAATGGCAAAGGACGCGTAAGAAGGCCGATGCTCCTGTGGTCATCAAGTTGGCCGGCGCGGCTCTGGCAACCAGGAGCAAAGACCTGCAGCTCGCGGTGTGGCTGGCTGAAGCCCTGATTCGCAAAGAAGGATTTGCGACGCTCGCAGATTGCCTCAATCTATTGCGCGAATTGCAAATGAACTTCTGGGACAGCCTCTATCCTGAATTGGAAGACGATGGCAATCCTGAATTTCGCGCTACCTCTCAGGAATGGTTTGCCGGCCGCTGCAACTACCTGCTTCGTCGAGTCCCGCTCACAAAAAAGGGACAGGACTGGTTTAAATACTATGAGGCTTATGACACCACGCGTGAGCGCGCTGCCATGGCGGGACAGGGCGACGATGATCAAAAGCGCGCAGCTCGCGACAAAGCCGTTGCGGAACGTGAGACTGCGGCCCAGGAATTTAAGCAGTCCTTTGATGCCACTCCCAAGAGTTTTTATTCGACTTCTCTTAGCCAGCTTGAAACCGCTCAGCAAGCCTTCGCCGCGCTGGAGACGTTTTGTGATGAGAAGTACGGTAGCGTCTCTCCAAACCTCAGCAAGCTTCGGAACGTTCTCGAGGAAATCCACCAGGCGGTAACCGAGCTTCTGGATAAGAAACGAGAGACGGAGCCGGATGAGGTTCAGCAAGCGGAACCATCCGCGCAGGCAGAGACCACCGCTGAGGCGGAAGAGTCCGCGCCCGTTGCCACCGCGGGCGCAGTCAAAGTGGCAAAGCCGCAACCTTCCGCTGTCCAGGCTAAACCCGCGAGCGCGGAAGAGGCTTATGCCGCGGTTGCGCGCGCAGCAGAATTCTTGCGCCATCAGGATGCATCGTCTGTTGCTCCTTACCTGCTGGTACGATCGTTGCGCTGGGCCGAGCTAAGAGCGGGCGGTGACAGCCTTGATTCTTCTTTGCTGGTTGCGCCTTCAACTGAGATTCGACAGAACCTCAAGCGTCTGCTCAGTGACGGCAAATGGGACGAGTTGCTGGCTGCAACTGAAACTGCAGCCGCGCTTCCCTGCGGCCGCGCGTGGCTTGATCTGCATCGGTACGCCTGGTGCGCACTACGCGAACAATGCCATTCGGCCGTTGCCAAAGCAATCTGCTCTGAACTACGCGCTTTGATTACCGATTTTCCGTCGCTGCCCGACAGTTTGTTGGACGACGATACTCCCACAGCCAACCCTGATACCAAAAGCTGGTTGGAAGAAAACGTTATCCCCCCAAAGGCGACGCCGGAGGCTGTCCCCCTCAGCTACGTCCCGGCCCGCCGCGAAGAGCCTGCAGAAGCTGGATCGGCCACCAACGGTGCTGCCGATCCCTTTGAAACTGCCTTGCAGTTGGCCAGGAATCACCAGTTCCCTAAAGCCATCGAGTTACTTACGCGCCAGCCCCTGCCGGAGGATTCAGGCCGCGAAAAATTCCTGCGTCAACTGAGAATATCGCAGCTTTGTCTGGTGACCGGTCAGTTCGGCATAGCCTACCCCATTTTGCGTGACCTGTTCTCTGAAATCGAAGATCGCAAATTGCTGGAATGGGAGAGCACGAGCTTCATTGTGCAGCCCCTTTCCCTGTTGGTCAGGTGTATTGATAAGACGACTCAAGGCGGCGACCAGCGAGCGCAGATTTACAACTTGCTCTGCCGGCTGGAACCGGCAGAAGCATTAAAACTTCAAGGCTCTTAAAAAAGGAGTAAGCAGTGCCAAAGCAGGCTGGTTCCGGGCTTCCTACATTCTCGCTGGTGGATCGCTTGAGTCTGGAAGATTCCAATCTGCCCGAGGGAGCGCGTGACCGCGATTTCGAAAAGATCCACTATCGCGATGCGGTGAAGCGATACAAAGATTCAGTCAAGCGCGACCTGGAATGGCTCTTCAACACCCGGCAGACTTTTGATTACAGGATCGAGGATTACCCGCAGATCGAGAGCAGTGTCTATGCCTACGGGCTTCCGGACATCACTTCTGTCAATATCGGTTCAGTCACCGAGCAACGCAAACTGGCGGACATTATGAAGAGGAGCTTGCGTCTGTTCGAGCGGCGTTTGACAGATGTAACTATTGACTTCCAGCCGATTGTCGGTGGCGGCAGGTCTCTCCAGTTCACCATCAGCGGCGTGCTGCTTATGGATCCCGCCCCGGAAGAGGTCCACATTGACACGATCCTGGATTCCACCAGTGCCAGATATGAGGTGAAGTAGTGCCCACAGTGCGCGAAGAACTGCTCAACTACTATGAGCGCGAACTCACCTACATGCGGCAGATGGGGGCGGAGTTTGCCCAAAAATATCCCAAACTGGCCGCGCGCCTGCTTCTGGAACCCGATCGCTGTGAAGACCCGCATGTGGAACGGCTGCTTGAGGGTTTCGCGCTGCTGGCCGCACGAATCCATCTCAAGCTGAACGATGATTTTCCGCAGATTAGCGCCGCGCTTCTGGAAGTTCTTTTTCCGCATTACACCCGCCCGGTGCCATCTATGGCGGTCGTGGAATTTCAACTCGACCCGGAACAGGGAAAGTTGTCAACGGGCCTGAACATCCCTCAGGGTTCGGTGCTTCAGTCCAATCGCATTAATGGAATCCAGTGCAGGTTTCGAACCGCTTACGATGCCACAATCTGGCCGGTTGAAGTCAGCGACGCGCACTGGCGGTCCGCCGAGGAGGCAGGAACGCCATTAGGCAGAAATGCTGCCGCAACCCTTAAATTGTCATTGCAATGCTTCCCTGATGTCACCTTCAAAGCGTTGGATTTGCGTTCGCTTCGCTTTTATCTGGCTGGCGAAAGCAACCTGATCAACACACTCTATGAGCTTTTGTTCAACAACTGCATCGCCATTACGGTGCGCGATCCGGATCGTAAAGGAGGAGGTGGCGCAATCTCGCTGTCACCATCCTCTCTGAAACCTTTGGGCTTTGCTGCCAGTGAAGGCATCCTTCCCTACAGCCGGCGTTCTTTTCTCGGATATCGGCTGCTGCAGGAATACTTCACTTTCCCGGAAAAATTCTTTTTCGTTGACCTGCACGGGCTCGAGAATCTGACAGCGGCTGAGTTCGGCCCTCGAGCTGAAATTCTTTTTGTCTTTTCACGATACGAACGGCCGGAACGGCATCAGATTCTGGAACTTGGCGTTTCTGCTAAGACCCTCCGGCTTGGATGCACTCCCATCATCAACCTGTTTCCGCAGCTTGCTGAGCCCATCAATGTGGACCAGACCAGATATGAATATCCGGTGGTGCCCGACGTGCGCCGGCAAACTACGACGGAGGTATTTTCCGTCGACGAAGTTACCGGCCAGGACCCGCGCACCCGCACCTTCGTGCAATATCATCCGTTCTATTCGTTTCGCCATGCTTCTTCTCAGCTCGACCATCCCGCATTCTGGCACATCACACGCACTCGCTCCGAACTGAGAGACGATCTCCCAACGCAGGTAGTCCTCTCGTTTGTGGACCTCACCGGATCCCATGTTGATCTCGATGCTGACATCATCTCCGTCCGGTGTACCTGTACGAATGGCGAATTGCCGTCGCAGTTGCCGATTGGTAACGAAAATGGCGACTTCTATATCGAGGGGCTCTCGGCTGTTCGCAAAGTCGTGGCGCTGCGGCGGCCCACGCAAACCATTCGTCCGCCGCTGGGCAAGGCGACTCTCTGGAACCTGATTTCCCATCTTTCTTTGAACTATTTGTCACTGGTGGAGGATGGAAGCGGAGAGCACAGAGATGAAGGTAGAGAGTCTTTGCAGGAACTTCTGCGTCTTTATAACTTCACTGACCTGCCTCATCTGCGGAACCAGATCAGCGGCATTGATCGGGTCAGGAGCCGCCGCCAGTTCAGCCTGGTGAGCTTTGAAGATGGGGTCTCGCTGGCCCGAGGAACACGAGTGGAAATTGATCTTAATGAAGACCTCTTTGCGGGAGGCGGCGTCTTTCTTTTTGCCAGCGTGCTGGAACGGTTCTTTGGGCTGTACGCCTCGATGAACAGCTTTTCTCAGTTGGTCGTATCCACTCAGCAGCGAAAGGAGGTCGTGCGCGAATGGCCACCACGGGCGGGAACCTCAATTTTGATGTAGCACTTGCGCGATCTCCGGAATCCACTGCTGTCACTCTGGGAATTTATAGCGATTCGCCCGCTTGGGAAGCCAGGCCGCGTTTTGAAGGAGCCCTGAATCACGCAGGTATACCGCGCGAGATTCGCCAAGTGGACAAACAGTTTATGTCCGGCGGATGTCGGCGGGATCCAAAATTTGTAAGGGGGGACCATGGCTGCAGTTGAACTCATGCAGGACCTGAGGCTGCTCGAACTCTCAACTCCTCTGGGCGCCAACACAGTGGTCATTAACGGATTTGCGGGCAGTAATGGCATCTCACAGCCTTTTCATTTCAAACTGGACCTGCTTGCGGATATCGAGGCCAAATCAGAAGGCGAAATCAAAGAACTCGACACCAGGATTAAGACCTTGCTGGGCAAAGCTGTCTCCGTCAAGATGCTCTATGAGGACTCTCCCCAGCATTTTCATGGCTTGGTGGGCAAGCTCTCGGTTCTGCCGAGAGAACTGCGCTTCCTCCACTATAGCGCTGAAGTTGTGCCTTGGCTGTGGTTGCTGACTCTAAAGAGTGAATCGAGAATCTTTCAGGATAAAACCGTCGTTGAGATCGTCAAAGCGGTATTCGATGATCTAAAAAAATCGTTCCCTGATGTTTCCTACCGAGACGCGACTACGGGAAATCACATCCCCCTCGACTACTGCGTACAGTATCGGGAAAGCGACTTCAATTTTGTTTCCCGCCTCCTGGAGCACGACGGCATTTTCTATTTCTTTGAGCACTCTGAGTCCAAGCACACTTTGGTCTTGGCGGACGCCAACGCCACCATTTCCAAGTGTCCGGGTAAGAGCCAGGTCCTTTACGTCGAAGGCGGGATCGGCGAACGGGAAGGTGTTATCCACCATTGGGAAGAAACGCTGGAACTGCGTTCAAGCAAATTCAGTTTTCGCGACCACCATTTTCAACTTCCAACCAAGTCTCTGGAGGTCAGCGATCAGACCCAGGACACTTCCGCTCCTCCGCTGGAGTTCTACGATTACCCTGGAGAGTTTGCCTTACGCTTCAAGAATCCGGAGCAGAGGCTTGGGCAAGTGGAAGAGGAAGGCAACAAGATCGTCAAAATCCGTTTAGATGAAGAGGTTCTGCCGGGCAAGGTGTTCAATGCCACTTCCACCCGCCGCAACCTGCTCGCTGGACACCGCTTTAATCTAACCAAACATCCCAGCGACGACGGCGAATACATCATCTTTTCAACTGAGTGCCATGCCAGCCAAACCCCTGACTACATTTCTGGCCACCCGGCGCCGGGTGTGCTCTACCAAAACAGTCTGGTTTGCGTTCCTGCAGCAACTCGCATTCGCCCCAAGCGCGTCACGCCTAAGCCGATGGTTTACGGCCCACAAACAGCTGTGGTTTCGGTCAAGAGTGGTGAAGAGAGCTGGCTGGACAAATTTGGCAGAGTGCGCGTCCAGTTCCATTGGGAACGAGAAGGAAAGAACAATGAGACCAGCGCCTGCTGGGTGCGCGTCGCCCAATCGTGGGCAGGTGCATCCTGGGGTACGCATTTCTGGCCGCGTGTAGGCCAGGAAGTCGTGGTCGAATTTCTGGAAGGCGATCCTGACCGGCCCATCATTACCGGCTCCGTCTACAACGCAGCCAATATGCCTCCGTACACGCTGCCGGATTATTACCCTCGCAGCGGCATAATCTCTCGCAGCTCCAAGAACGGAGGCAGCAAAAACTTCAACGAGCTGCGGTTCGAAGACAAGATGAGCCAGGAGCAGATTTTCCTGAATGCCGAAAAGGACATGGATCATCGCGTTGAAAATGACCACCGGATTTTCATCGGCGCCAACCAGCACTTGATCGTGAAGGCTTCTCAGACCGAAAAGATCGAGGGCAACAAACACGAGCACGTAAAAGCTGAGCATGTGGAGAAAATTGATTCCAACGCCTCGCGCGATATCGGTGGCGACCACAAAGAAAAAATTGCCGGCAAGCTGTCGCTGCACGTGGGCGGCGCACAGCACCAGACAGTGGGTAGCGTCTACACACTTCAGGCTGGCGATGAAATCCACCTGAAAGGCGCCAAGATAGTGATCGAAGGCGGAACTGAGGTTTCGATCAAGGGTCCCGGCGGATTTGTCGATATCGGCATGTCCGGAGTCGCGATTCAAGGAATGATGGTCAACATCAACAGCGGTGGTTCGGCTGGCTCAGGTACAGCGGCTTCTCCGGATGCTCCCGCCCCGCCGAAAGATCCCGACGTGGCAGATGATGGCAGCAAAGGTACCAAATTAAGCTGACGCAACTGGTTCACAGGTAACCAAGTCCCAGGAGTTTCACCAATGGGTTCAAAACCCGGACCTCTATGCCAAGGGCGAAATCCCGTCAACACCAGTGACGGCACGCTGAGCAGCGCGCAAACTCCGCAGCCTGGCGTGCAGGGTAACCGCACTTGGCTGGATTCAGCTTGGGACACTCTTGCAGACGATGCCTCCTGGGTAAGCGGTAAGGCCCGCGATGGCGCGGCTTGGGTTGGCAATGAAGCGCGGGCCGGGGCAGCCTGGGTCGGGACTGAAGCACGCGCCGGGGCGACATGGGTGGGAAACGAAGCGCGGGCGGGCGCGGAGTGGACTGCCGAGCGAGCCTCCCAGGCCTACCACTATGTTGCTGGGGCTGTGGATGCTGCGTGGAAGAGTCGAATCCTGCCCATGCTCACGCGGCTTTATCACTTTTCGCAGCGTGAGCTGTTGGGAATTTGGTGCCTGATTCAGGCCCGAGAAGAAGCGCTCAAGATTCTGGATGCCACCATACTGGAAGAGACCGGTTACGAACTGGTCTCTATGCTGGAGGGTGTCATTGAGGGTCTCATAGACGCCATGATCCAGATTGGCGTCATTACGTTAATCGGCGGAGTGATAGGAGGTGCGATCGGTGCTGTGCTTGGCGCCTTGGCGGGAGCGCCGGCTGCAGGAGTAGGAGCAATACCGGGCGCCATCGCAGGTGCGGCCGAAGGTGGGGCCGTTGGCCTTGATATTGGATTCGACGTCGGAGTCTGGTACGTCACCATTATTGGCCTCAAGTTTCTGGTGGATGCCCTGGTCATGGGATTCAAAGAAATGTTCGCCGCCCTAAAGAACTACGTAACCTGGGCCTGGGCGGCGAAAGATTTGGGCCCAGCCCTGCGAGCCGCCCAGATCAAACGTGCGGGCAAAGAGTTGGCCCGCGCTTTTGGTGTATTCATGCGCTTTGTCCTGTTGGCATTGGTTCTCTATATAACCAAAAAGGCATTGGAACTTGGAGGCGGAGCTAAAGGAGAGGCGGAAGCGCTCGAAGACACTACAAACGAAGTGGGCAGGAGCGGCCTGGGGCCACGTTTCGCCAGATGGTTCAAAGAGAAGTTTCCGGAACTGAAGAGAAAAGTCAATGAGCTGAAGAATAGGGGCTCGAAGAGGGTGCCGGAAGATGAGGCGCCAGTCTCCGAATCGCCGTCTTCAAAAGGCACAAAAGAGTCGCAGGAAAAGTTGGGACCGAAGCAACCGGTCGCTTCGGAATTGGAAGGCTCCGAATTTAACGGTGTCAAGGCCGACCGCGTTCGTCCCGGAACAAATGGCAAGGTTGCGGTAATCGGGCGTGGCATGGATTCGACCGTAAATCCCTACGCCGAGGGACTAAAGGGGCAGGGTTACGATGTCGAAACCTTCAAGCCCTCAGCATCTGCAAACGAGGAATGGGCAAAGCTGAGGGACGATTACGCGCCTGAACGCATTCCGGACGATGTCGCCCAAAACACGCAAATGTTCAAGGAAAATCAGGCCTGGGCGGACAAGCTCGCCGATCAAGGTTATACAGTAGTGGACGTAGACAACCCGACCGGGGCAACACCAAGCCCATTTTACGATATGGAGACGCAGACCTTGTTCAGCGGAGGCGGCACAGGAGCACATTAATGAATCAGGTGAACCCACCTCTCACGGGCGACTTCGCGATTGCAAGTGAGGTTATGCACGAGCATAGCGGGGAGTTTTCCGCCCAAGGTTACGAATACAGGGAAACAGTTTGGGAGGGCTCTCCCAAGCTGGCGCGCTACCCTGTCTTTAAGTTCCTGAATAAACGAACGGGGTTGGAGATCCACATTCTGTTTTCCCCGGCACGTGACGGACTCAATGGCGGCTTTGTGGTAACGATCGTTAGGCCGGTCAATCATGTTCTGAACGTCAAGGACTATTTGAAAATGCATGGCGCTGAGGATCCCACGAAATTTTTCAGGTATCGCGATCCAAACACCGATGTGCGCGTGTTCGCGCAGGCGTTTTTCCAGATGCTTGGCGGGCTAATGCG
>Ga0126371_10005709_pt1 | contig 11066 bp, 10 predicted proteins | sample PanSoiMetaPlot_4_FD_110145 | JGI IMG/M metagenome (GOLD analysis project Ga0126371, IMG submission 110145) | Tropical forest soil microbial communities from Panama - MetaG Plot_4 | ecosystem: Environmental > Terrestrial > Soil > Tropical forest > Bulk soil | place: Panama | collected 2016-02-17
CCGTCCCGGTCAACACGAGGCCAATTGGCGCGAGGCCGGCGTCAAAACCTTCATTTATGTTGGCTGCGACGTCCTTTCGACCTTGCGGGCCGCACATGATATTCTGGGCGTCAAATGAGTCAGATCCCCGACTTCACCAAGATCGATTTCGTCGACACGGATACGCCGGACGGCAGAGGTTCGGCCCCACCTTGGATGACTCCCGAAGGGATCCCGGTGAAGCCGATTTATGGCGAACGAGATCTCGCCGGTCTCGATTTCCTCGATACGTATCCCGGCAAGCCGCCGTTCCTTCGCGGCCCCTACCCTGCGATGTACGCAGCCCAGCCCTGGACGATCCGGCAATATGCCGGCTTCTCCACGGCCGAGGACTCCAACGCCTTTTATCGGCGAAACCTCGCCGCCGGACAGAAAGGTCTTTCCATCGCTTTCGACCTGGCAACCCACCGCGGCTATGACAGCGATCATCCGCGTGTCGCGGGCGACGTCGGAATGGCGGGAGTCGCGATCGACTCAATCTACGATATGCGTACGCTGTTCTCGGGTATCCCGCTCGATCAGATGAGCGTATCGATGACGATGAATGGCGCAGTGCTTCCTGTGCTCGCGCTCTACATCGTCGCTGCGGAAGAACAAGGCGTGCCGCACGAAAAACTTTCCGGCACGATCCAAAATGACATTCTCAAAGAATTCATGGTGCGCAACACTTATATCTATCCGCCGGCGCCGAGCCTGCGCATCATTTCCGATATCTTCGCCTTCACGTCGACCGAGATGCCGAAATTCAATTCGATTTCGGTCAGCGGCTACCACATGCAGGAAGCCGGGGCGACGCAGGACCTCGAGCTTGCCTATACGCTCGCGGATGGCGTCGAATACGTGCGCGCCGGCCTGAAGGCCGGCCTGACCATTGATCAGTTTGCACCGCGTATTTCGTTCTTCTGGGCGATCGGCATGAACTATTTCATGGAGATCGCAAAGCTGCGCGCCGCGCGCATGCTCTGGGCGAAACTGATAAAACCGTTCAACCCGGAAGACGCGCGCTCTCTGTCGTTGCGTACCCATTGTCAGACGTCCGGTTGGTCGCTGGCGGCGCAGGACGTGTTCAACAATGTTGCCCGGACTATGATCGAGGCAATGGCGGCGACCCAGGGGCAGACGCAGTCGCTGCATACCAATGCGCTCGACGAGGCTCTTGCGCTGCCGACGGATTTTTCCGCTCGCATCGCGCGCAACACGCAGATTGTTTTGCAACAGGAAGCCGGCGCCACCCGCATCGTCGACCCGTGGGGCGGCTCATATTACGTTGAGCGGCTCACCTACGAACTTGCGCGCAAAGCCTGGAGCCACATCGAAGAGGTCGAAGCCCTGGGCGGCATGGCCAAGGCGATCGAGGCAGGCATTCCCAAGCTGCACATCGAGGAAGCCGCGGCTAAGACGCAGGCGCGCATCGACAGCGGCGCCCAATCGGTGATCGGAGTGAACAAATACCCGCCAGCCGACGAAGCTCCGATCGACGTGCTCAAGATCGACAATTCGGCTGTGCGCTCGCGTCAGATCGACAAGCTTCAGCGCCTAAAGGCGGAGCGTGATCCGGCGGCTTTGCAGGAGGCACTTGATGCGCTGACTCGTGCCGCGGACCGCGGCAATGGCAATCTTCTGGCGCTAGCAATCGATGCCGCGCGCGCGAAGGCGACCGTTGGCGAAATCTCCCTCGCGCTGGAAAAGGTCTTCGGCCGTCACCGCGCCGAGATCAAAGCGATCACCGGGGTTTACAAGCGGGAGGTCGGTATGACCGGCGCCGTCGAACGTGTCCGCACTGCCGTCGAGGCATTCGAGGCTGCCGAAGGCCGTCGCCCGCGCCTGCTGGTCGCCAAGATCGGACAGGACGGGCACGACCGCGGTCAAAAAGTGATCGCCTCTGCCTTCGCCGATTTGGGTTTTGATGTCGACATTGGGCCTCTTTTTGCAACGCCCGCAGAAGCGGCTCGGCAGGCGGTCGAGAACGACGTCCATATCCTCGGCGTGTCGTCGCTCGCCGCGGCCCATCTCACGCTCGTCCCCGAACTCAAAGCAGAACTCGCCAAACAGGGCCGCGACGACATCATGATCGTCGTTGGGGGCGTGGTCCCCCCGCAGGATTACGATGCCCTGATGCAGGCCGGCGCCGAGGCGATTTTTCCGCCCGGTACCGTGATCGCGGAAGCCGCCGAGAAACTGCTCAAGACCCTCAACAAGCGTCTCGGACACGGCAAAGAGGCTGCCGAGTGAGCCGATCCGCTGTCCGCGCGGCCGCGGTCGCACTTTGCGTGCTGTCGTTGTCGGGCTGCGTCGATTCCGATGGCCCGGTCCTGACGGATTCGCAGCCTCTGTTCGGTAACAACGTACGGCTTCAGTTCTACACCTTGCGCAAGGGCTTTGTGGACGAGCCGGAGCAAGCGTCGTTCAAATGGCAAGATGAAAGATACATTCATACCGGCGGCGGCATGCCCGACGTCACCATCTTTACGGTGCATCGGTTCGAGGGTCGCGCCTTTATCGTCCAGAGCGCGGCGGTCAAGCGGCCAAACATCATGGAATACGCGGTCGCTCACAAACTTGCCGAAGGCGTCTATCAGGTCACAGCGATTGACGAGGACGATGCTGACTTCGCCACGCGTAAGCGCTACTGCAGGCAGGTGGACGAGTCGCATTGCCGTATCACAACGCGTAAGGAATTGATCGCATTTGCGCGCGCCACCGACGCGCGGCAAAAGAATGAAGGTGGTCTGGTGCTTCGCCTGACCGATGATACGTCCGAATCTCAGCGCTAGGCACGCCGATGGCTTCGCGCACTCTTCCACCTTCCGATCTCGTTCGCGGCATCCGCGCGGGCGACCGCGCAACGCTGGCTCGCGCAATCACCTTGATCGAGAGCAAGCGCGGCGACCATCGCAAAACCGCGCATCATCTGGTGCAGGAACTGTTGCCTCTCACCGGAAAGGCTGTACGTCTCGGCATCACCGGCGCGCCCGGCGCAGGCAAATCGACAACGATTGACGTGCTCGGCACCCACCTCACCGGCAAAGGGCATAAAGTTGCGGTGCTGGCCGTCGATCCCTCGTCGACCCGCACCGGCGGCTCGATCCTTGGCGACAAGACGCGCATGGCGCAACTCGCTTCCGACCCACATGCGTTTGTACGGCCATCGCCCTCCTCCGGAACGCTTGGCGGTGTCGCTGCCAAAACACGTGAAACCATGCTGCTCTGCGAAGCCGCCGGGTACGACGTCGTCATGGTGGAGACCGTCGGCATCGGCCAGTCGGAAACCGCGGTCGCCGATATGACCGACTTTTTCCTGGTTTTGATGCTCCCAGGTGCAGGCGACGAATTGCAGGGTCTCAAAAAAGGCATCGTGGAACTCGCCGATATGATCGCGGTCAACAAAGCCGATGGTGACAATATCGAGCGCGCGAAGCTCGCCGCGGCAGACTATCGTGCCGCGCTCAATATTCTGACACCGCAATCCTCGACCTGGGCGCCTCCCGTAATCACCTATTCGGCGCTGACTCAAAAGGGGATCGATGAACTGTGGACGCAGGTTCTTGCGCACAAAAAGAAAATGACCGGTTCGGGTGAATTGGACGCGCGCAGGCGCGTGCAACAGGTGAAATGGATGTGGACAATGCTGGAGGAACGCCTCACCGCGCGGTTGCGTAGCGATCCCTCGGTGCGCACGAAATTGCGACAGGCGGAAGCCCAGGTCGCCGCCGGCAAGCTCGCACCGACACTTGCCGTGGAAGAGATCGCGGCGCTGCTGGGCGTATGACCACCGTCCTCCTAACCGGTTTCGGGCCGTTTCCCGGCGCGCCATTCAATCCGACGGGACCGTTGGTCGAACGGCTGGCGCGCTTGCGGCGGCCGGCGCTCGCCGGCGTGACGATCGTTCCGCACGTTTTCCAAACGAGCTACGAAACAGTCGATCGTGAACTGCCGAGGCTGATCGCTAGGCACAGGCCCGATGCGCTGCTGATGTTCGGGCTTGCGCCACGCGCAAAGACTTTGCGCATCGAAACGCGCGCGCGCAATGCGTTGGCGCTTCTCCCGGATGCTTCCGGGCAATCGCTGCGGCGCGGTTTGATCGTCAGCGGCGGACCTTCAGCTGTAGCTCTGCCCGCGCAGGCGCGGCTCCTGTTCTCGGCCGGGCGCAGCGCGCGGATTCCGCTCGTATTCTCCCGCGATGCCGGACGCTATTTGTGCAACTATCTATGCTGGCGCGCCGCGGAAGCGTCCGCGCGAAACGGACCGTGGATCACAAGTTTCGTCCACGTTCCGCCCGTGGCGCGGTTTGCCCGACGGCCAGGTAAACGACAACGCCTGATTTTTAGCGATCTTTTGCGCGCTGGCAGCGGCTTTCTTGTTGCCATCGCCGCTGCGGCACGGCGTCAATCTCCAGTGGTGCATCATGTGCGTGCCAAGCCTGCTGATTGCCACGTTTAGGCCGGAAAGCGCTTATACTTGACCGGCCATGTCATCCCACCAATCAATCGGACGCCGTAAGCCTTTCATGATCCTCCTCTTTCTTCTGTTCCTCGCCCCCATTCTCGCCCGTGCTGCCCTCTACGCGGTCGGTAACGATCCGCGCTCGTGGCGTGACGCCGACTGGTCGAGCACCGGCATGCTGCCGGCTGCCGCCGATTTCAGTCCTGCGCGCGTCATCGTCTTCACCGGCACAGCCGGTGCGTGGAAAGGCGTATTTTCAGTGCACAGTTGGATCGTGCTCAAGCGCGCGAATGAAAAGCGCTGGACACGCTATGACGTGGTCGGCTGGGGCGAGCCCGTACGGCGCAACAACTGGCCGGTCGATGGTCTTTGGTACGGCAACAAGCCTGTCATGCTCGTGGATATCGGCGGCGCGGAGGCGGAAAAACTGATCCCGCGCATCGAAAAAGCCGTGACGGACTATAACTATGCACGCGTTGGCGACTACCGGATCTGGCCGGGACCGAACAGCAACAGCTTCATCGCTGCGATCCTGCGAACGGTGCCAGAACTTGGCGTGGCGTTGCCGCCCAATGCCGTCGGTCGTGATTTCCGCTATGGCATTTATGCAGGCCGGACCGATAGCGGCACAGGCTTGGAGATCAATCTCAACGGTTATGCCGGCATCAAGGTTGGTTGGGTCGAAGGTATTGAACTGAATATCCTGGGCCTGGTGGCTGGTCTCGATCTGCGTCATCCCGGCCTGAAGCTGCCGGGCTATGGACGTATCGGCGTTCAATCTCCGGTGACAACCGCACTCGCGCGGTAAATTGTGCAGGCTTTTCACGGCCATTTGTCTGATCGCCGCTTTGGTGTGGGTGACGCGGGTGCACACTTCATGGCAGGTTGCGCGTTTCGAGGCTGCCAATGCGCGATATGCTCCCGCCGCTCGAAACAGTTTCGTTTCCTGCCATCAGCCGCGGCAAACTAGAAACTTTGCAGATTAACGTTGGCTATCGCTGCAACCAGTCGTGCTTCCACTGCCACGTCAATGCCGGCCCTACGCGCACCGAGGAGATGACCGGCGAGGTCGCCGACCTGGTCCTCGAATTTCTTCGCCGTCAGCGCATTGCAACGCTCGACATCACAGGCGGCGCGCCGGAGCTCAATCCGCATTTTCGCCGGCTCGTGCACGACGCGCGCAAACTGGGCACCAAGGTCATGGACCGCTGCAATCTCACGATTCTCGAGCAGCCCGGACAGGAAGACACCGCGGAATTTCTCGCTCGCGAGCGTGTTGAGGTTGTCGCGTCGATGCCATGTTATCTCAAAGACAATGTCGAGCGGCAGCGTGGCAAGGGCGTGTTCGCTGGTTCGATCCGGGGCCTCAAGCGGTTGAATACGCTCGGGTACGGGCGCGATCCCTCGCTGACACTCAACCTTGTCTACAATCCGCAGGGTCCGTCGCTGCCGCCGCCACAGGCCGCACTGGAGGCTGACTATAAGCGCATACTCAGCGAGCAATACGGCATCGTGTTCAACAAGCTGTATGTCCTCGCCAACATGCCAATTCAGCGGTTTGGCTCAACTCTGGTGACGAATGGTGAATTCGAAAGCTATCTCGGCCTGCTGCGGGATGCTCACCTCGACGTCAATCTTTCCGGTGTCATGTGCCGCAGCCTGATTTCGGTGGATTGGCGTGGCTTCGTCTATGATTGCGACTTCAACCAGATGCTCGACCTGCCAATGGCGCGCGGTTCGCATCGTCGCGTGCGCCTGGCCGATTTGCTCGACGGCACAATCGAAGGCAATTCCATTCGTGTTGCCGGCCACTGCTATGGGTGTACCGCCGGGCAAGGCTCGAGCTGCGGCGGTGCACTGAAAGAGGCAGCCGAATGAACGCCCTCAGCTTGTCGATCATCCTGCCAGTCCTTGATGAATCCGCCGGGATCGAGGCGACGCTGGCGGTGCTTGCACCCTATCGCGAGCGCGGTGCCGAGTTGATCGTCGTTGATGGCGGCAGTCGCGACGATACGCGCTTGCGCGCGCGCCCCCTCGCCGACTGCGTGCTCGCCGCCGAGCGCGGCCGCGCAGCACAGATGAATGCAGGCCGAACGGTTGCGCGCGGGGACGTTCTGCTGTTTCTGCACGCCGACACATGCCTGCCTGATGGCGCCGATATCCTCATCCTTGAAGGCCTTGCACATTCAGGACGCGTGTGGGGGCGTTTTGACGTGCGGTTCAATCGTCGCGGCTTGCTCAGTCTCATCGCTTTCATGATGAATTTGCGTTCGCGCTTGACCGGGATCGCGACCGGCGATCAGGCCTTTTTCGTCACACGCGCGGCGTTCGATTCCGTCGGCGGTTTCCCGTCAATCGCACTGATGGAAGACGTTGCACTCTCGGTCCGACTCAAGCGCGTCAGCCGACCGCTTTGCATTCGCGCGCGTGTCACCACGTCCGCCCGGCGCTGGCAAAAACATGGGACGTTCCGCACAATATTTCTGATGTGGCGCTTGCGGCTTGCGTACTTTTTTGGTGCTGATCCTGCTCAACTCGCACGGCGCTACGGCTATGCCTCCGTCAAGCAGCAGTAGTGCCGTATCAATTGCGATCATGGCAAAAGCACCCGTCCCGGGGTTTGCCAAGACGCGCCTCATTTCAACAATCGGGGCGCACGCGGCGGCAGCACTGCAGGAGCGTCTGACGGAGCGCGCGGTGACCACCGCACTGGCTGCCGACGTAGGTCCTGTGACGGTGTGGTGTACGCCCGACACCGGGCACGACTCATTTCTTGAACTTGTCGCGCGCACCACGCGCATTACCCTCAGACCCCAGCCCAAAGGTGATCTCGGTTCTCGGATGCTGGCTGCCGCAGTCGCCGGTAACGGCCCCACGCTGATCATCGGTACCGATTGCCCCGCGCTCACCGAAGTCAATCTCCGCGGCGCAGCCAAAGCACTTCGTGAGGGCATCGATGTTGTCCTCATTCCGGCCGAGGATGGCGGCTACGTGCTGATCGGCATGCGCTCGGCGCAGCCGGCGCTGTTTACAGGCATCGCCTGGGGCACAAAGACCGTGCTCGCTGACACCCACGCACGCATCATCGAGCACCGCCTTGTCCTGTCCGAGCAGCCTCCGCTCTGGGATGTCGACACCGAGACCGATCTCGCGCGGCTCGAGCGCGAAATACCCGAGCTGAAGCTGTAGTCGTTACTGCACGCGGATCATGATGAGGCCGCAGACAATAAGACATGCGGCGAGGACGCGCGCGGTGCGCAATGGTTCCTTCAGCACAACAACCGCAATAATGGCACCGAACAGCACGCTGGTTTCGCGTAAGGTCGCAACAATGGCAATCGGCGCCACTGTCATCCCCCAGATCGCGATGCCGTAGGACAGAAGTTGCAATGCGCCCCCGACAAGACCGCGACACCAGAAACGCTGCATCGCTGGGATGACGTCACGGCCATCACGGAAGAGCGCGTATGGCAGCATTGCGACAGCAATGCCGACAAAGAGCGAAAGCGAATAGACATTCGCGTTGCCGGAAAGCCGGGCACCAATGCCATCCACGACTGAATAGCCGCACACGGTGAGTGCGGTGAAGAAAGCGAACCCGATCGCACGGCGGTCAACCATAGCGAGTTCACGTCCGCCACGCGCTGATAGCAGCAGCACTCCAACCACAAGCGCAACAATTCCGCCCCAGCCGATCAGGCTCAGTTTCTCGCCGACGAAGAGCGTGGTGACGGTCGCCGTCATCAGGGGCGCCGAGCCGCGCGCGATTGGATAGACCTGCCCGAGATCGCCAGTGCGGTAGCTTTCGATCAGTGATGCGAAATAAAACAAATGGACAAGGACGGACGCGATCAACCAGGGCCAGGCAGCCCAGGCCGGTACGCCCACCAGTGGCACAAATGCCAGCGCCACCAGGCCGGCACCAAGCGAGATCAGCGTGGTCGTCGATAATGGGTCGAGCCCAACCTTGATCAGGGCGTTCCAGCCGGCGTGGCAGGCTGCGGCAAACAGAACGGCGAGGAAAACGACGTTTTCCATTAGTGATTGCTATCGCCGCCCAATGAATCGGCAATCGCCTGACGTGCACAGACTATATGTCGCGGGGGTATTAATCATACGCGCGGTTCAGGCCGCCGCACGCTACCGGGGTATCCGGCGGTTTGCATTGAATTTCAGCGATCCGCCAACTGGCGCACTTCTGAGTAGTCTACGCGACTTTGACGTGTTGCGCCGCGAAAGGAACCACAATTTTCCGCCGACCAATACTTTAGTGGCTAGCCCCTTGCTCGGGGCGAGAGTATCGTTTCACCAAGAGAAAAAGAAGAAATCTATCATTTGGGAGGAAGACAATGGGAAGTTCGCGCCTATCACGTCGTACCATCCTCAAGACCGCCGCCCTCGGTTCTGCAGCGGTCATTACCGCACCCTATGTCAGCGGCGTTCACGCTGCCGGCACGCTCTCCTTGGGTTGTTGGGATCACTGGGTGCCCGGTGCCAATAAGGCCCTTGATCAGATCTGCAAGGAATGGGGCGACAAGAACAAAGTCGACGTCCATATCGATTACATCACGTCGCAGGGCGAGAAGGACAAACTGACGGCTGCGGCCGAAGCGCAGGCCGGCACAGGCCATGACATCATGTCTCACCGCGACTGGAATATTCAGATCCATGCGCGCCTGCTCGAACCACTCGACGACGTGGTCAATCAACTCATAAAGCAATATGGCCCGATCAGCCCGGTCGCCGAATATCTGGCCAAGATCAAAGGCACATGGCGTGGCGTACCAACCGCGGTCGGCAGCCAGGTCAAGCCGTGTCAGTCGCGCTTCGACCTCTACAAGGAACACTGCGGCATCGACCTCGTCGACATGTTCCCCGCCGACGAGTCGAAATACGACAAAGCCAAGACGGACCTGTGGACCTGGGATCTCTATCTCGATACCGCGCAGAAACTGCATAAAGCCGGCTATCCCGTCGGGCTGCCGATGGGTCAGACCAGCGACGCGGTCGACTGGGTCGGCGCGCTGTTCAAGTCCTTCGGCGTCGTCATGATCGACGACAAGGACAACATCAAGGTCAACTCGGACGAAACCCGCAAAGTGATGGAGTATCTCAAGAAGCTCATGGCGGTGAATCCGCCCGAGGTCTACGCCTGGGACGATGCCGGCAACAATCGCTGGATCATCTCCGGCAAAGGCTCGGGCATCATGAACCCGCCAAGCTCTTGGGCCGTCGCCAAGCGCGACAATCCGAAGGTTGCAGAAAATATCTGGCTGCACGCCATGCCGCGTGGGCCAAAGGGTCGTTACGTCGGTCAGCTTCCGCAATTCTATGGCTTGTGGAGCTTTTCGAAGAACAAATCGGCGGCCAAGGATCTCCTGCTGCACATGTCGCAAAAGGAGTCGATCGCTCAACTGGTCGCGGCCTCGGTCGGCTACGACCTGCCGTCGTTCAAGAGCATGTACGACCTCGATACCTGGAAGACCGTCGAGCCGCCGAAGGGCGTGGTCTACAGCTATCCGCCACGCGGCGACGAGCAAACCTCGATGTTCGGCGCGCCTGCGCGTTCCGAAGTCGGCGCTCAGATGTACAACCAGGCCATCAATACCGTGATGGTGGCGAAGTTCACGCAGGGCAATGAGAAGCTCGATGACGTGATCAAATGGGCCGAGAAGGAGCTCGAAGGCACGCTGCGTGCATAGATTTCGGCTTACGTCATGACAGTTCGTATGCCGGCCACCCTGGCCGGCATACGTGATGATCAACCAACGGCGAGGGGCGACGCTTAGTACGTCGGAATAGCCGCATGGCAGACACTGTCCAAACCTGGGCTCCTGGACTGCGACGCACGCACGTTCAGTCCTCGCCGCGTACCGGATTTCGCAAATTTCTCCGGCAGCGATCGACCATCGCCTTCCTGATGTGTTTGCCGCTGATCGTGATCATCACCTGTCTCGTCGTCTATCCGGCCTTCTACTCGATCTACCTGTCGATGCTGAACAAGGCGCAAACGCGCTTCGTCGGTCTCGGCAATTTCAGCTACCTGCTGTCGCGCGACGTTTTCTGGATGGTGATGGAGCAGTCGGCAATCTTCGCGCTGTCGGCCGTCTTTTTCAAAGCTCTCATTGGCCTGATCACCGCACATCTTATCAATAATCTCCCGAGCAAGGGTCAGCGCAAATGGCGTGGCATGCTGCTGGTTCCATGGGTGATCCCGCTGGCGCTTTCATCGCTCGGATGGTGGTGGCTGTTCGATCCGACGCATTCCGCGTTCAACTGGATCCTGAATGGGCTTGGTTTCAATGAGATCCCGTGGCTGAGCGATCCCTACTGGGCCCGCTTCTCCGTGATCCTGGTGAATGTGTGGTACGGGGCACCATTCTTCCTGATCATGTATCTCGCCGCCCTCAAGTCGGTGCCGGAGCAACTCTACGAAGCAGCGGCCATCGACGGCGCCAATGCCTGGCAGAAATTCATCCACATCACTCTGCCGATGATGCGCAACATCATCGCCATCACGGTGCTGTTTTCTCTGATCGTCACCTTCGCCAATTTTGACATCGTGCAGATCATGACCGCGGGCG
>Ga0126371_10005710_pt1 | contig 11066 bp, 10 predicted proteins | sample PanSoiMetaPlot_4_FD_110145 | JGI IMG/M metagenome (GOLD analysis project Ga0126371, IMG submission 110145) | Tropical forest soil microbial communities from Panama - MetaG Plot_4 | ecosystem: Environmental > Terrestrial > Soil > Tropical forest > Bulk soil | place: Panama | collected 2016-02-17
CCGGCGAACCTCCGACCGGATCGCCCGCGCGGGGATCGCTTTCTGTCCGGAGGAGCGTGGCATCTTTGCCAGCCTCGACGTTGAAGAGAATCTCATGTTGCCGCCGCAAATCAAACCTGGCGGACTCAAGCGCGAGCAGATCTTCGGTCTGTTCCCCCACATTCGCGACCGGTTGCGAAGCCAGGGCTCCAAGCTCTCGGGCGGGGAGCAGCAAATGTTGGCGATCGGCCGCATCTTGCGGACCGGGGCTCAGATGTTGCTGCTCGACGAACCGACAGAAGGCTTGGCGCCGGTCATCATCCAGCAGATCGGCAAGACCATTCGTGCCCTCAAGGAACAAGGCTTTACCATTCTGCTGGTCGAACAGAATTTCAGGTTCGCGTCGACCGTCGCCGACCGCTATTACGTCATGGAACACGGGGCGATCATCGACGAGTTCGCCAACGCCCAACTGAACGCCAAGCTCGACACGCTTCACGAGGTGCTGGGAGTGTGAATGCGCTGCTTTGCTGAACGAAGAGGAACGGCCATGAAGAACCTGTTTGGCCTTGCCATGCTGGCTGGCCTTCTCACCGCCGGCGCCGCCCACGCCCAGATTTCCGATGGCGTCGTCAAGATCGGCGTCCTCAACGATATGTCCAGCCTCTACGCGGACATCGGCGGCAAGGGCTCGGTGCTTGCCGCCCAGATGGCGGTCGACGATTTCGGCGGCAAGGTGCTCGATCAACCGATCGAGGTCATCTCCGGCGATCACCAGAACAAACCCGATATCGGCGCCGGGCTTGCCCGAAAATGGATCGATACCGAACATGTAGACACGATCGTCGACGTGCCGACTTCATCAGTCGCGCTCGCGGTCCAGGAGGTCACCCGGGAAAAGAAACGGGTGTTTTTAATGTCGGGCCCGGCCTCGTCCGATCTGACCGGGAAGGCGTGCTCGCCCTATGGCTTTCAGTGGACCTATGACACCTATGCGCTTGCCCATGGGACCGGCGGCGCGCTGGTCAAGCAGGGCGGTGATAGCTGGTTTTTCATCACCGCGGACTATGCGTTCGGCCACGCCTTGGAGCGCGACACCTCCGAGGCCGTCAAGGCGGCTGGTGGCAAAGTGCTCGGTTCGGTCAGCGTCCCGCTCAACACTCAGGATTTCTCCTCCTTTTTACTCCAGGCGCAGGCCTCCAAGGCCAAGGTGATCGGACTGGCCAATGCCGGCGGCGACACCATCAATTCAATCAAACAGGCAGCGGAATTCGGCATCGTGGCCGGCGGCCAGAAACTTGCCGGGTTGCTGGTGTTCTTGACCGACGTTGATTCGCTCGGCCTGAAGACCGCCCAAGGCCTGACAATTACTTCGGCTTGGTATTGGGACAAAGACGATGCCTCGCGGGCCTTCGCCAAGCGCTTTATCGCCCGCAACCCGAATGGAAAGCCGCCGACCTACACCCAGGCGGGTGTCTACACCGAGGTCGCCTTCTACCTCAACGCGATCAAGGCCGCCGGTACTGACGATGCCGACAAGGTGTCGGCCCAGATGCGGACCATGAAAATCAACGATTTCATGACCAAGGACGGCTGGATTCGCGAGGACGGTCGCATCATGCGCGACATGTATCTCGAAGAGGTGAAGTCACCGCAGGAGTCCAAATATCCCTTCGACTACTTCAAGGTGCTAGCGACCATTCCGGCGGAGCAGGCCTTCCGTCCGCTAAAGGATGGCGGCTGTCCACTGGTTAAGAACTAAGCCGTGGCTGCAACCTCAGGCGCCTTTCGGCGCCTCGATCGAGTCAAATGAGGGGCGCTGATGCTCGAAGCCTTAGGCATTTCCTCGCCGGCGCTGTTCGGGCAGCTGTTGATTGGGTTAATCAATGGCTCGTTCTACGCATTGTTGAGTCTGGGGCTTGCCGTCATCTTCGGCATGCTCAACATCATCAATTTTACCCACGGGGCTCAGTACATGATGGGCGCATTCGGGGCCTATCTGTTGCTGGAACATCTGCATCTGGGGTACTGGTGGGCGCTTTTTATCGCGCCCATCGCGGTCGGATTAACCGGAGTCGTCATCGAACGACTGTTCCTCAAGCAGCTCTATCAGCTCGATCATCTCTACGGGCTGCTCCTGACCTTCGGCATCGCGCTCATTATCCAGGGCGTGTTCCGCAACTACTACGGCTCTTCCGGCCTTCCCTACCGGGCGCCCGCGGAGTTGCAGGGCGTGCGCAATCTCGGCTTCATGTTCCTCCCCAACTATCGGGCGTGGGTGATCGTGGTCTCTCTGGTTGTCTGCCTGACGACCTGGTTCGTCATCGAGCGCACCAGGCTCGGCTCGTATCTGCGGGCTGCGACCGAAAACCCCAGTCTGGTGCGCGCCTTCGGCATCAATGTGCCGCGAATGATCACCCTGACCTACGGGTTTGGGGTCGCCCTTGCGGCGCTTGCCGGCGTCATGGCCGCCCCGATCTACAATGTCAGTCCGCTGATGGGGGCCGACCTCATCATCGTGGTGTTCGCCGTCGTGGTGATCGGCGGGATGGGGTCCATCATGGGGGCGATCGTCACCGGATTCGGCCTGGGCGTCGTCGAAGGTCTGACCAAGTATTTCAAGCCTGAAGCGTCGGATACCGTCATCTTCGTCATTATGGTGATCGTCCTACTGGTCAGGCCGGCCGGTCTGTTTGGACGGAGAGCGTGACGTGGAGCGCGTGGTCGACCCCCTCATCACCCTCAAGCGCGGCGGACGTTGGAGCGAGCCGGCAGCTTTTGCCGTCATGATCGCGTTTTTTGCGATCGCGCCCGCCGTCGTCTATCCCGTGTTCCTGATGAAGGTCTTGTGCTTTGCGCTGTTTGCCTGCGCGTTTAATCTTTTGATCGGCTATGCGGGCCTGCTGTCGTTCGGTCACGCATTGTATTTCGGGTGGGCCGCCTATGTGTGCGCCTACGCGGCCAAATCTTGGCATCTGTCACCCGAACTCGCCATTCTGATCGGCACCGCGCTGGCCGCCGCGCTCGGGCTCGTCGCCGGCGCTGTCGCTATCCGGCGCCAGGGCATCTATTTCGCGATGATCACGCTGGCGTTGGCGCAGATGATGTATTTCTTCGCGGTCGAAGCGCCGTTCACCGGCGGCGAGGATGGCATTCAAGCCGTGCCGCGCGGCTTCCTCTTCGGCGTATTCAATCTCAGCCAGCAAGCAACGATGTATGTCTTCGTGTTCGTGGTGTTTCTGGCCGGCTTTCTGTCTATCTACCGAATCATCCACTCACCGTTCGGAGAAGTGCTCAAAGCCATCCGTGAGAATGAGCCGCGAGCGGTTTCTCTCGGGTATAAAACCGATCGCTACAAGCTCGTCGCCTTCGTGCTGTCGGCGACGCTCGCGGGCGTTGCAGGAGCCACCAAGGCGCTCGTCTTCCAGCTCGCATCCCTGACCGATGTGCATTGGAGCATGTCCGGAGAGGTCGTGCTCATGACCCTCGTGGGGGGGCTTGGAACCGTGTTCGGGCCCGTCATCGGCGCGTTCATCATCGTCGCCATGGAAAACTACCTGGCCGAGTTCGGCCAGTGGGTCACCGTGATCCAAGGCGTCGTGTTCGTCACCTGCGTGCTGCTGTTCCGCCGCGGCATTGTCGGCGAACTCGCCAACGCCCTGAAGATCCCCTTGTAACGTGGGCCAGGGGTGAGCCCTCTCGCGCCTGCAACGACCAGTTGTCCACACTTCGATCATATTATTGACACAAATAAGCTTGCTTTCAGAAATCCTGCCCGACATGGTGACACGGGCGCGACGGGGCGCGCCCTGTCTGGCGCATCATGGCGAACGATCTTGCCGAGTGGAACGGCGAACAAATAGCCGGCCAATGGCTGGCCATGGCCGAGCGACGTCGCGACGATCTGCTCGAACTCTACCGCTGCGGCCGATGGCGGCGCTACCACACAGAGGCCGAACTCTTGGCCTTGATGCGCGCTGTCAAGGCGGACATCGAGTTCTGGAGCCGGTTCGTTCGTCCTCCCCCCAAGAACTTGCGTCAGGCAACAGGCTAAACGTCGTCGAGGGGAAGGCCCCCTGATCCCCAACGCGCCGGCCGGGTGGTGTTGACCGGGTCGAACGGATAAGAACACGCTTGATCGACGCTAGGCGTGACTGGCACGGCTTGGCTATCAACGGGTTCTGGACCGATGTGGCGATTCCCTACGGGCGTCGGGTTTGGCTCGGCTCCTTATGACGCCCGCTGAGCGCGCGTGCGGCTCCCCCCAAAAGTCCTCTCCTGGGGCGCCCTGCTGGCGCTCTCAGTGCCGCTCGGCTGGATGTTGAACCGGGCGGCTGTTCCCGCCGCTCTTCTGCTCGGTCCGATGATCGCGGCCATCGTATTGGCCCTCGGCGGTGTTCGATTGGGCGTGCCGCGATGGGCCTTCATGGCGGCGCAAGCCATCGTCGGCTGCCTCATCGCTCGGGCGCTGACGACCTCGATCCTTGTCTCCATGCTGCGCCATTGGCCGACGATGGTCGGCGTGGTGCTGATAACGATCCTGGCCGGGGCGCTGGTCGGCTGGGTCCTGGTTCGCCTTCGTGCACTGCCGGGCACCACTGCGGCCTGGGGCTCTTCGCCCGGGGCTGCATCCGCAATGATTCTGATGGCGGAAGATTTCGGGGCGGACATCCGCCTCGTTGCCTTCATGCAATACTTGCGCGTCGTCTTCGTGGTCTTGAGCGCATCGCTGGTCTCGCGCCTGCTGGTTCCTCATGTCGCGACCGCGTCGGCACCAAGCCTGTCCATGCCATTGCTGGTGCCATGGCATTCGCTGGCCCAAACCCTGGCGATCGCCGCCGTCGGCGGGCTGATCGGACGGCAGCTGCGGATTCCGGGCGGCCCACTCCTTGTCCCGATGATGGTCGGCGCGGTACTCCAAACAACAAACCTCGTGGACATCGTGCTACCGTCATGGCTCCTCGAAATCGCTTACGCGGCGATTGGCTGGTATGTCGGACTCGCCTTCAACCGGGACGTTGTCGTCTACGCGTTCCGCGCCATTCCTCAGTTGCTGTTGGCGACATTCCTGCTGATCGCTTTGTGCGGCCTTTCGGCAATCATGCTCACTTTGTGGCTGCACACCGACCCTCTCAGCGCCTACTTGGCCACGAGTCCGGGCGGACTGGATTCGGTCGCCGTCATTGCCATCGGAAGCCACGCTGATCTGCCGTTTATTTTGGCGTTGCAGACATTGCGGATGTTCATGGTGATAGTTACCGGCCCGGCAATTGCCAAATTGATCAGCCGTTATGGCTGAAGGCCGCCGCCACCCATGCCCTCGGGATCGCCGCCACCGTGCGCGCGCGGCCCCAGTCTGTCGACCACCGCCAGTAGGTCCTCAAATCCGGTCTGCGAAAGTCGGCTCAGGTCGTCAGGCACATCGACATCCCATAACCGCGCAAGCTCCCGCGCCTTTAGACCGCATCGCGTAAGACGGCGCCGCGTTTCCGCCAATACGGTCGGCACGCTCCAGCGCATCGCACAAAACAGCGCAGGTTGCGGCTCGCGCAAGCCGATAAGGACGTAGCCGCCGTCGTCGGCAGGAATGATCACCGCGTCGTCGCCGTCGCGTAACGCCGCCGCAGCCTCGCGCAGATGCTCCGGGGTGAGCGCGGGACAGTCATTGCCGATCACCAACGTTGGTCCGATCCCAATCGCAGCGAGCATCCGCGCGCCGAGATCGCCGTCGTCCTGGCGCGCGAGCCGCAGGTCAAACCGCGACGCGAGCGCGGCAAATAACGCATGATCAGGCTGCAAGCTCGTCCACAGCGTCACCGGCCCGGTGCCGGCTCGGCAAGCGGTTTCCACGGTGCGCGCCACCAGGGCGCCCTGAAGTTGCGCGGCGCCCTCCGGCCCGAGCGCCGGGACGAGCCGGGTTTTGACCAGACCAGGGAGCGGGGCTTTGGCCAGGATCGCAACGCCAACAGGCTCAGGAGTTTCGCCTGGCATCTCGATAAAACCTCGCAAGCAACGCCGGTTCGCTGCCCAGATAGTAAGCCAGTCGCAGCCCCCACATGGTCACCATGGTGACGATTACCCCGTTCTGGTCCCAGCGCCGGCCTGACGTGATCGCCTTAAAGCCAAGACACACCGGCCGGCCGCGGCGCTTGAGCCGCTTGGAGAGGGCGATGTCTTCCATGAGCGTCGTATCGGGAAATCCGCCAACCTCGTCAAACGCCTGGCGGCGTACAAACATCGACTGATCACCGGTTGCAATGCCGGTCAGCCGAGAGCGAAGGTTCATGAACAGGGCGATAACGGGCAGGAGCGCGCTTCGCCCGGAAATTTTCACGTCAAAGCGTCCCCACTCGCGTCCGGACCAGGCCAGTGAGGCTAAAATCATCCGGTCGGCATCCGCTGGCAGGCGGGTGTCGGCATGTAGGAACAGGAGGATATTGCCGCGCGCGCAAGCGGCGCCGGCGTTCATTTGCGCTGCGCGCCCACGGGGCGCTGCGACCACGCAATCGGCCAGCGGTGTGGCCTGCGCCACGGTCGCATCGCCGCTACCGCCGTCAACCACCACCACCTCGACGCCGCGAGCTCGACAAGGCGCAAGCGCCTGAAGCGTTTCGGCGATGCCGGCCGCCTCGTTGAGGACCGGCATGACGATTGAAAGCTCGGTCATCGGCCATCTCCGCGGCCGCAACCCCACCGGTGAACGTGGCGAGGAGCCGCGCGAACACGCCTTTGCTGTTTGTGATCGTGGTCCGAGCGGTTGCCGAAAACAAGCTCCCGCGCAAGAGCGCAACCGATGGCAGCCGGTTTGTTGCCGCCGGGACTAAAAACCATGGGGCATGCCAGTGTCGGTACCGTGTTTGCGGCGTCAGCGAGCGTGAAGTGGCGGATACCAGATGAGAGGGTTGGGGCCACGGCTCTAACTCTCGGGTCGGAATGTCGACCATTTGCTGAAGAAATCCTCGCCCGTCAGGGCGGGGAAGACGTTAAGCGCTTTGCGACCAAGCCAAGGCACGCGACCGCGCTTGCGCCATGCAAGCATCAGGACCTGCGACGATACGATGAAAGTACGAGCGATGCGCCGCCGAGCCGGGGGGCCAGCGCTGCAGAAAACGCTGCAGAAACGCCTGCGTGTCATAAGGCAGTGCGAGCGCATCAACCCACACACGACCGTGCAGAATTCCATAGAGCGGTTGATGCGGTGATGCCGTGACGGCGATCCGTGTCACGACGCCGAACAGCATCGCCGTAAAGTTAGGCATGCCGGCGGCTCCGTTGTTGATCATCGTGAGCGGGCCTGATGGCAGCACCGCCGTCCGCAACGCCGCCGCGCAGGTGTGAGCTGAGGCAAACACGTCAATTCGCGACGCTCGGCCAATCTCCGCAAGCCATGCCTGCCGGGACGGATCATCGAGCGCTGGCCCGTCAAAACCCCACCCCGCGAGCGACGTCGCGTCGCCGTGGACGATGCCGACCCGCACCCCGGCCACGTCGGCCACCAGATGCGCGGGCAAGGCCCAAAGTCGCTCGCGCACGCCCTCGAGCCGCGTGGCCATCGCCCGCAGCGCCTCAAGAATGAGGTTGGATCGCCGCACCGTGTCATCGTCAACCGAAGCCGGATAGGCACAGCCGCACCCCGCCCCGACATCGGCGACTCGCACAAGCTCGGTTTCGACATTGCCGCGGATGCAACGATATGAAGCCAGACGTCCTTCGACGTCCATGAACCAGCCGGGCTGCGCGTCGAACCAATGAAAATCCCCGTTGAAGACCACGGTCGTGGGGGCTCCTTCCGCGGCGATGAGCGCCTCGAGCGCGTCAAGGGCAGCAAGATTCCCGTAAAGCCCCCCAACGACATAGAGCACCTCCGCCGCCAAGTCCGGCGGACGGTCGAAGCACGCAGGGTCGTAACGGTAGTCGCGCGGATGGAGCCGGCCAGGTCCGGACATTACGCTGCCACCGCAGACTTGAGCGCACCCCCACAGCTCGAGCCTTGACCCGCGGTGCAGCCGAAACAATGGCCGGCGACGTTGATTGGATTGTCGGAGATGTCGGCGTCCATTAGTTCGGAAAGATGCGCACGCCGTCCCTCAGCGCGGGTGAGCGGCAGGTCAAGCATTTGGTTAAAGTCGCAGTCATAAACAAACCCGCGATAGTCGACAGAAATCAAGTTGCGGCACATCACTGCGTCGAGATTGCGATCCAGATGCGCTCGACGTAACAACGTCAAATAGGCGTCGAATTGACCTTGGGCGAGCAGAATCGCGCCAAACCGTTGGATCGGCATGTTGGCGAGCGTAAACAACCGGTTGAACACGATGCCGTAGCGCTCGCCAAGCTCGCGTTTGTAATCACGCTCGAGCTCGGCCTGCCCGGGCGGCAACGAAGGCCCCTGTGGGTTGTAGACGAGGTTGAGCACGAGCCCCGTGTGAGCGGCCCCATAACCCTGCGCATTTAAGGCTTGGAGCGCGCGGATTGAGCCTTCAAACACGCCGCGACCCCGCTGGCGGTCCACATTGTCCTCGAGATAGCATGGCAACGAGGCCGTGATTTCGACGTGCTCGCGAGCGAGGAATTGCGCTAGGTCCTCTTGTCCAGGCTGTTCAAGGACAGTCAGATTGCAGCGATCCATGACCCGCACCCCGATTCGCCGGGCGCTGCTAACCAGCCGGCGAAACTGCGGATTGAGCTCAGGCGCACCGCCCGTAATGTCGAGCGTCGGGATCTGGCGGCGTTTGAGGACCTCCAGAACGAGGTCGACCGTGTCGGCATCCATTGCTTCGGTGCGACTCGGTCCGGCATTGACGTGGCAGTGCACGCAAGACTGATTGCAGCGATAGCCAACATTGACCTGGAGCGTGTCCAGCTGGCCCCGCCGAAGGGATGGGAACGCAATGTTTGCCAATAGTGGCCAAGTGTCGCGCATTGGTTCTTCCCGCGGTCGCAGCAGGGGTTGCGAAGGTGGCACAAACGCCTTTTACCGTCACGGCCGGGCAGGGACAAAACCACGTGAGACGGCCAGCAGGGGCGTTGCATGACCAATCCGGTCCTTGTCGAAGTCGAACGCGGTGATCAGGTTGAGAGTTGCCATCACGGCGCGGTTGCGGTGGTCGATGCGCACGGGCGCAGCCGGCTTATTCTCGGCGATGGGGCTCGGCCGATCTTCGCACGTTCGGCCGTCAAGGCCCTCCAGGCGCTACCGCTGCTGGAAACGGGGGCGGCTGATCGCTATGGTTTAGGAGACGAAGAGCTAGCGCTTGCTGCGTCCTCGCATAGTGGCGAACCCGCGCATATCGCGGGGGTGGGACGCATGCTCAAGCAGTGTGGCCTCGAGGTGACTGCGCTCGGCTGTGGGGCCCATTGGCCGCTCAACCAAGCCTCAGCGCACGCGCTCGCTCGCGCCGGGCGCCAGCCCTCGGCGCTGCATAACAATTGTTCGGGCAAACACGCGGGATTCGTCTGCGTGGCCTGCGCCACCGGGGTCCCTCATGCCGGCTACGTTAGCCCCGCGCATCCCGTTCAGCGTGAGGTGAGAGCGGTGCTTGAAGGTTTGACCGGAATGACGCTCGGTGAGGCTGCGATCGACGGTTGCTCGGTCCCCACCTGGGCCATTCCGTTGACGAACTTGGCGCAAGCATTCGCGCGATTCGCGACCGGCTACGGGCTCCCGCCGGCGAGGGCCAAGGCCGCTTCGCGGCTTCGAGCCGCCTGTGCGGCAAAGCCGTTTTTTGCGGCTGGCACCGGCCGGTTCTGCACCGTGCTGATGCAGGCACTCGGCGAGCGGCTTTACGTGAAGGCGGGCGCCGAGGGCGTATTGTGTGCCGCGTTGCCCCAACAGGGACTTGGCATTGCGGTCAAATGTGAAGACGGCGCTGCCCGCGGCGCGGAAGTCGTTATGGCGACGCTGATCGCGCGGTTTCTGCCACTTGAAGGGGCCGATCGGCAAATGCTCAACGACTTGATGCGGCCGGCGCTACGCAACTGGAACGGCATCAAGATAGGAGCGCTCCGGCCGGTGGCGCCGCTCACGTCGGCGTCCTGACTTTGCAGGGCGGCGCATGGGCCGCGGGCCGCAGCCTCGAGGTCCCGGTCAGCGCGTCTGATTGCCGCCAATTGTGAGTTGGGCGAAGCGGTCAGCGCCTCCACGCGTCAGGTCCTTGGTGACGGGCTGTTTCCACGTCACGCCCACGACCGCCCCCAGGGGCGCATCGGCAATCAAGTTGTTGGCGATCAGCGCCGAGCCGGCACCAGGCACGACCGAAACCGCAATCCCCATGCGGGCGGCACGGATGATGTTGCCGGTGACCGTCACGTCGCGGAGGGATTGGCCCCAGCCCACACCGATGCCAACGTTGGCGGCCTGCTCCACGACGTTGCCGGTAACGCTCGTATCGGCTTCGACCGTAATCCCAACGCCGGCGAGATCGTCGGGGTCGGCACCTTCGGGGCGCTTTGGCCTGAGATTGCGAACCAGGTTGCCTTGAACCACAGCCAGACGTCCGCCATGGTCAAAATTCGTCAGTGCAATTCCGACAGCGGCTCCATCGACCGTGTTGTTGGCTATCACCGCGCCTTCGAAGCCAAACTCAGCATAGAGTGCGACCTCGCCCACATCCGAACAGCAGTTATTGACGAGCTGCAGATTCGAAGCGCTGTGGCCACGGATCGCGGAGAACGCCGTAGAGCGAATGCGATTGCCGCGCACGATCACGTTGCCGGCCTGAAAGACGTTGATCGCGTTGCCGTTTTGGCCGGATCCACCATCCTGTGCGGCGATGGCCTCGATGCGGTTATCCGCCACCAAGGTGCCATCGTCGCCGCTCTGTGATCGCCATACCAGAACGCCGTTGTTGCCAGCACTCTGCACTGTATTGCCGGCAATCACCAACCCGCGGGCATCGCGCGACAGGATTGCCGCGCCCTGGGGGCCCACGATGGTGTTGCCGGCGATCTCTCCCTCGATCTGTTCAAGCAGGATCCCGTGGCCACCGGCCGCGATCACCTCGCAGTGCTCGATCCGGATTCGCCGGCCTCGCTTGAGATGGAGAAGACCATGCTGGTCGGGCAGCGGGCTGCCGTTGCTCTCGAAA
>Ga0126371_10005711_pt1 | contig 11065 bp, 8 predicted proteins | sample PanSoiMetaPlot_4_FD_110145 | JGI IMG/M metagenome (GOLD analysis project Ga0126371, IMG submission 110145) | Tropical forest soil microbial communities from Panama - MetaG Plot_4 | ecosystem: Environmental > Terrestrial > Soil > Tropical forest > Bulk soil | place: Panama | collected 2016-02-17
AGGATGGTCAGGCGCGTTTCATGCAGGTCGATTCGGTGAGCGGCAAGATGCCGGGTGAACCCGGTAAAGGGTTGGGGCCGGCATTCAACTCGAACAGTTGCGGGAGTTGCCACGCGCAGCCGGCGATAGGAGGCTCAAGCCCCAGCACCAGCGCCTACCCGAACGTCGGCCCGAATCCGCAGATTGCCGCCGCGTCCGAAGCCGGCGCGACCAACGCAATCCCTTCCTTCATTACGGCGGATGGGCCTGTCCGCGAGGCGCGCTTCCCTTTTATGGTGAACGCGAGCGGTGGTTTGACCCAAACGCCGGATGGCGGAGTGCACGATCTGTTCACCATCGCGGGCAGGGCAGACGCGGCCGGATGCAGTATGGCCCCGCCGAATTTCCAGCAGATGGAGCAGATACATAACATTATTTTCCGGATACCAACTCCGACTTTTGGCGCCGGGCTGATCGAAAACATCGCGGATTCAACGATTTTGGCCAACATGGCTGCGAGCGCTCAGGTCAAAGCGCAGTTGGGCATTTCCGGCCATCCCAACATGAGCGGGAACGACGGAACCATCACCCGTTTCGGCTGGAAAGGGCAGAACAAATCGCTCAGCATCTTTTCGGGCGAGGCTTACAACGTGGAAATGGGCGTGACCAATGAGAATTTCCCCAACGAACGGGGAACTCCACCGGCTTCGTGCCTCTACAACCAGACTCCCGAAGACGTCACCAACTTCAGCAGTTCGGGCGACCAGATTCCGAGCGACGTGGTTGGATTTTCCGACTTCATGCGATTTCTGGCGCCGCCCGCGCCATCAAAGCAGGGAATTGCGGGGAATCCCTCGAATGGATCGATTCAGAACGGGCAAAGACTATTTTCTCAAGTGCATTGCGACCTGTGTCACACGCCGGCGATGCAAACGGCGACATCCTCGTTTTCCGCTAGTCTGAGTCAGCAGAACGCCGCGCTGTATTCGGATCTGCTGGTACACAACATGGGAGCGGGATTGGCGGACAACGTGGCGCAGGGTTCCGCCAGCGGAAGCGAGTTCCGTACGGCGCCGCTGTGGGGCGTCGGGCAGCGGATATTCTTCCTCCATGACGGGCGTGCGACGCCGTCGAACGGCGGCCTGTTGCAGGCCATCACCCAACATGCCAGCCCTGGCTCGGAGGCGAACGCGGTGATTGGGCTTTTCAATTCTTTGTCGGACCAGCAGAAGCAGGACCTGCTGAATTTTTTGCGTTCGCTATAGCGTGAAAAGCGGGTGAAAAAACGAAATCGTGGGCCTGAACCCCTGCAGACCAAAGGTGAAGGCCCTCCACACCGCGGCGCTAACGCGCGACTGGTTCCGGATGACAGCCCAGGGCCACGCCAAAAGATGCCGCGCAACGACTGTGCCCTTCCATTTAAGACGAGCCTCTAAATTCCGCTTGGGTCGGGCCTCTCGACACCGTCTGTTTGAGCAAGGGACGGCGTCGTTGCCGGAGAGTCTGCCGGCAGCAGTTCCTTTGGGAACCCGAAGGCAGGCTCTCTGTAATATCCTCTGATTTCCCATGCGCTTCGCATGCCAAGAATGACCGGGCCGCCTCCGGATTGCGTAAACTACATCTAACCTCTTTACGCCGAGGGCAATCGAGGACAGACGGCGGCGTTCCGGGAAGAGATGGGTGCTATAATTCCACAGCTAGTCTGGCTGGGTGACAAGGAGCCACGAGGATGGGCATTCAATTACAAGAATTGGCCACCTGGGTTCGCCGCCGAAAAGTATTCGCCTCCATTCTCGTGATCTTCACGCTGGGAATTGGAATCATGATTGGCACGCTGATTTCCGGGCGGGCTATGGCGACGCGCGACCAGACGCCTGTCGGCGCGGCCCTGCTGGCGGTGCCCGATCCGGTGACTTTGTCGAACGGATTCACGGGCATCTCGAAGAAGGTGGGGCCCGCGGTGGTAAACATCTCGACCACACAGTTAGTGGAAAAGCCCAAAGGCAAGAGTCCGCGTGGGGGACAGGACGATCCGTTCCACGACTTCTTCGACCGATTTTTCGATTCGCCCAATGATGGACCCGACGCGGAACGCAGTCTGGGATCGGGCGTGATCGTGGATCCCAAAGGCTTTATCCTAACGAACGATCACGTCATCGACGAAGCCAGCAAGATTCAGGTGAGTTTGGACGGCGATTCCTCGCATTACACGGCGCGGGTGGTGGGAACCGACAAGGACACCGATTTAGCGGTGATCAAGATTGACGTGGACCACGAATTGCCCACGGCTAAGCTGGGAAATTCCGATGGAGTGCAGGTGGGCGATTGGGTGCTGGCATTTGGCAGTCCGTTCGGGCTGAACTCGACCGTGACAGCGGGAATCGTCAGCGCGCGCGACCGGTCGAACGTGGGCCATCAATTTCAACGCTTCATTCAGACCGATGCGGCCATCAATCCGGGCAACTCCGGCGGCCCGCTGGTGAACATGGCCGGGGAAGTGATCGGGGTGAACACAGCGATTTACACGGGTAGCCGCGGCTTTGAGGGCGTGGGTTTCGCGCTGCCGTCAAACACGGCCATTGGCGTCTACAACCAACTGGTAACCGCGGGCAAAGTGACGCGCGGGTCGATCGGGATCACTTTTCAGGAAGACCGCAGCAACAATTCCGTCCTGATGAAGGAACTGGGGGCGCCATACGGCATCGTGGTTGAGGCAGTGGAACCGGGAAGCCCGGCGGAAAAGGCGGGGCTCCAGGCCGGCGACGTGATCACCAATGTGAACGGGCAGCCTGTGCACAACGGCTCCGATCTGGTGAATCCCATCGCGCAAACGGCCATCGGGCAATCGGTGCAGGTGCGTTATGTGAGAAACAAGCAGCCCAATGAGGTGAGCCTCACGGTTGCGGATCGCTCGAAATTGTTCCCTGGCAGTGCGAAGACCGCCGCGGGGCAGCCTGGGGAAAATGAGGCGCCTTCACAGTTTGGCTTGCATGTGGAGGATCTGACGCCAGACATCGCCAAGAAATTGGGGATGACCAAGGTAAGCGGAGTGGTTGTAACGCAAGTGGATCCGGCCAGCTTCGGCGAAGACATCGACTTCGCCCGCGGCGACGTGATCACCGAGATCAACCACGTGCCGGTCAGTTCGATGGTGGATTACCGGGCGCAAGTGGCCAGGCTCAAGCCGGGGGATGATGTACTGTTCCGCGTGGCGCGGCACGGCGACGGAGATCGAGTGCTCATGTTGTTCCTGGCGGGCGCCGTACCGAAATAAGGTTCTCCGGGCGCGGTGAGCGTGCGGGTTGCCTGTTAGGTCGCGTTTCGGCTGATTTCCGCGCTGGCCGCGCGAACGGGGGCATAATCGAACATTGGTTGCTGTTCCCCAGGGATCAGGAGTAAACAATCCCGCGAGGAGTTTTCGGCGGCATGAAATGGCTGGCGGGCGCGACAATTACATTCCTTTGCCTTTTTGCTGGTCTGCCCGCTTCGGCAGTCACGGCGCATACGCACAAAGCCGCGCACCACAAGACTGTAGTTAGCCATAAAGCCGGAGTCACGCGAGTCCACACGACTCGGCGCAAATCGAATCCGCATCGTGCGAAAACTGTGACGCGCCCGGCCGAGAAATCGCATGCGGACTTACGAACGGCTAGTTTCCGGCCGGCCGCGGAGCCCCAGTCGAGTGCTTCTTCGTCTTCCTCACCAGCGGCGCATGCTTCGTCCAAGAAAAAAGCCCCCGCGATAAAGAGACGCGCGACGCGACGCGAGCCCACCCAAACGGCTCCGACCCCGGACCGTATTTCGGAAATCCAGTCGGCCCTCGCGCGAGGGGGATATTACAAGGCCGATCCCAGCGGGAAGTGGGACGGCGAAACGGTGGAGGCGCTGCAGAAATTTCAGTCCGCAAATGGGCTGGATACCACCGGGAAGCTGGATGCGCTGACGTTGCAGAAACTGGGACTCGGCTCGGACGTTGCCGGGTACTCTGCCCCCAAAGGCATCGTGGAGCACAGTTGTTGCTCGATGACGCCATCGCCATCGCAGGCTTCCCCCGCTTCGCCGCCTGTATCCGCGCCCGCCAGCGCTTCTGCCTCCTCCGCTTCGTCCGGAAACGCTGCGGCGCCGGTTTACCGGGATCCTGCGGCGACGGCGGGCCAGGCGCCGGCATCGGCGCCCTCACCGCAGCAGAACGCCTCGCACTGAACGAATCGGGGCGGGTTTGACGCTCCGATCACGCGCTTGCTACCCTAAATTCTTAGAGCGGCGTGGTGCCAATTGCAGACCTCATTCTGCTGGAATCGCACCGCTTCCCCACGGAGGAAGTCATGGCCACCTCGTACGCTCCCACGGTTTATAAGAATTACATCAACGGCGAATGGTTTGAGTCCCGCGGCGGCCGCGTCATCGAGGACTACAACCCCGCCAACACCGATGAACTGATCGGCATTTTTCCTTCGTCGACGGAAGACGATGTCGCGGCGGCGGTGGACGCGGCGAAGGCAGCGCTGGGCAAATGGCGGCTTACGCCGGCGCCGAAACGCGCGGAAATCCTTTTTCGCGCCGCAGAAATTCTGGTGGAACGCAAAGAAGATTATGCCGCGCAGATGACCCGCGAAATGGGCAAGGTGCTAGCAGAAACGCGCGGTGATGTGCAGGAAGCCATCGACATGACGTACCTGATGGCTGGCGAAGGGCGGCGCCTGTTCGGCCAGACCACGCCTTCGGAATTGCCGAACAAGTTCGCAATGTCGGAGCGCGTGCCGGTCGGGGTGGCCGGGCTGATCACGCCCTGGAATTTTCCCATGGCCATTCCTTCCTGGAAGGCTATGCCCGCGCTGGTGTGTGGAAATACGGTGGTGCTGAAGCCTGCCGAAGACACGCCGCTTTCCGCCTACAATCTGGCGCAGGCCCTGGCGGAAGCGGGCTTGCCCAGAGGAGTGTTGAACGTGGTGTTCGGCGAAGGGCCCAGCGCGGGTGCGCCGGTGCTCACAAATCCGGCGGTGAACGCAGTGAGCTTTACCGGTTCGACCGAGGTCGGGCGAATTGTCAGCCAGGCGGTGGCGCCGACGTTCAAAAAGCTGCACCTGGAGATGGGCGGAAAAAACATCATCATCGTGATGGACGATGCCAATCTCGATCTGGCAATCGACGGGGCCATCTGGGGCGGATTCGGAACCACGGGGCAGCGCTGCACCGCAGCCAGTCGCGTGGCGGTGCACCACAGCGTTTATCGCGAATTCAAAGAGAAATTCGTGGAACGGGCGAAGAAATTGCGCGCGGGAGACGGATTGCAGGCGACGACCGACATGGGCCCGCTGATCAATGAGCAGCAGCTTCAGACCACGATGAAGTACGTGCAAATCGGCACGGACGAGGGCGCCAAGCTGGCTTGCGGCGGGCACCGTCTCGAAAAAGGGGCGCACTCCAAGGGTTGGTTCCACGAAGCGACTGTGTTCGTCGATTGCGATCCGGGCATGCGCATCTGCCAGGAAGAAATATTCGGTCCGGTGGTGTCGCTGATCCGTCCGTTCCAGACGTTGGAGGAAGCGCTGGAGATTGCCAACGGCGTGAAATACGGGCTTTCGGCTTCGATTTACACCCGCAATGTGAACCTCGCGATGCGGGCGCGGCGCGACCTGGAGACTGGGATCGTCTATGTGAATGCGCCGACGATCGGCGCCGAAACGCACCTGCCATTCGGCGGAACGAAAAATACCGGGAATGGGCACCGCGAGGCGGGCATAGCGGCGCTCGATTTTTATTCGGATTGGAAGACGGTTTACATCGATTACTCGGATCGTTTGCAGCGCGCGCAGATCGACAACACCATCGGCTGACGGCGGGGGAAATTGAAAAATCGACATTGGCGTCAGCCTGAGAGACCCCATCTCCGCTGACGTTGGAGGGCCGCTTCGGAAGCGCGGGCTACCTGGCCCCTGTGTCCTCTCAGTGCATCGATGCAAAGTAGCCGTTTTTGGCTTCGACGTTCAGCGGCGGAAGGCCCTTTGGGGGGCGCAGCTTGACCTTGATTTTCCGCCATTTGCCGTCGTGCATTCGGTTGGTGGGGCGATAGCCGATGATGTATTGATTGCGCAGCTCCATGCTGATTTTTGTGGCGATGTCCGGCAGGTCGTTCAGGTTTTGAACGGTAAAAGACCGCCCGCCGGTCATCTCGGTCAGGTCATAGAGCAACGAAGGGCCCTCTCGCTCTTCGGGAGTCGGTCCGCCATCGGGCTCGAAGAGTCCAATGGCGTAAACTTGCACATCCGCTTCCCGCACGAATTTGCGGATGTCTCCCTCGCTGTAGCGGCTGTGATTGTCGCCGCCGTCGGAAATGATAAGCAGAGCCTTCTTGTGGTGGCGTGCCTCGTGCATCTGGCTGAGGCCCAGATAAACTCCGTCGAAAAGAGCGGTCATGCCGTGCGCGGCCGTATACATCAGCCGGTTCTGCAATTGGTCCACGCTGCTGGTGAACGGGCTCATCAGTTGCGCGCGATCATTGAAATTCACCAGGAAGAATTCGTCCTGCGGGTTGGCGGTGCGGAAAAACTGTACCGCGGCCAGGCGCGATTTGTCGATCTTGTCCGTCATGCTGCCGGACATATCGAAGATCACCCCGATGGATACCGGCGTGTCCTCGGTGGTGAATTTAGCGATCTCCTGCTCTTCGCCGTTTTCGAACAAGCGGAAGTTGTCGCGCTCCAGGCCGGTTACCAGCCGCCCGAGGGGGTCTGTCACGCTCACATTCACCAGGGTCATTTCCGTCTCGGTGCGAAGGGCTCGGTTTTTACCAATGTTTTCGTCGGCGGGAGCCGGGGTTACGATGGGTCCTTGGGCGCCGGGTAGCGAGGAATCCTCTTGGGACCACAACCTGTCCGGTGCGCCCGCAAGACACAACAACAAGCTCGCGATTGCTGCAAAAACCTTTACAGGGGCCATTTCGAACGCTCACAAGTGGATGGATTGGACATGGCTGACCAACCCATCCAACCTATCCCTCGTGGTGACGTAGTCGAATCTGTTAGAAGTAGCAGTCAATTCGTGAGGGGTACTGCGACGACGGAACTGAAAAGGGCTGTGTGCCAGCGCTAAAAATTCCAGATCTGGAGAGGCGAACTCAATTGGTGTGAGTATCGCGGATTGGCTGTATGCGAGGAAATACGTTTTCGGAAACGGAATGGCCGCCAGCAGCCGGGAGCTCCTCTTTCTTTACCAGAAAACTCTTCCAGACGTCGAGTTCTTGCACGTAGCTGACTTCATAAGTCAGGCGGAATCTCTTTTGCCTGTTCTCGCCGACGCACGAACACAGCCGCTCCACCGTGTAAGTCATACAACCTCGCTTTCTCAGCCTTTGTAGCGGAGCCCTCCACAGCGTGGGACAAAATCGAATCGCTGTCGTGACGGCGCCATTCCCATCGAAAATCGCTCAGCGGAAGAGAACAGTCGTTGCTCTGCAACAACCAGAGATCCTCGAGGCTTTCGGAAAACTTTCCGTTCTGAACGGGAGTTTTTCGAGAAGTGCCTTTCCCCTCGGGGAGTGGAGTGTGGAATTCAGACCTGTGGCGCGGGAACGCCCGCGCGGTGCTCGCTTCAGCGCGCTTCCTAGCGCACTGCGTCGCCAACTACTTGTTGAAACTTCCGCGGCATCACTGCTAGGGTGTTTTTCTTGCTCCCATGACCGTGCACCGGAATCATGCCGACCGCCTGGAAGAATTGCGCCGCCGCAATACAGAAGCCGAAGCGGGAGGCGGACCCGAGCGCACCGGCCGCCAGCACAAGGAAGGAAAGCTGAGCGCCCGCGAGCGAATCGATCTGCTGCTCGATGAGGGGAGTTTCGAGGAGCTCGACAAGCTTGTCCGCCACCAATCCCACGATTTCGGCGTGGATTCGCAGCGTCCTGCGGGCGACGGGTTTATCACCGGCTACGGACGCATCCATGGCCGGCTGGCCTACGTTTTCGCCCAGGACTTCACCGTTTTCGGCGGCTCTCTCTCGGAAGCGAACGCCCGCAAGATCACCAAAATCATGGATCTGGCCATGCGCGCCGGCGCGCCGGTGATCGGGCTGAACGACTCCGGCGGCGCGCGCATTCAGGAAGGCGTCAATTCGCTGGCGGGCTACGCGGACATTTTTTTGCGTAATACGCTCTCGAGCGGCGTGATTCCGCAGATCAGCGCCATTCTAGGCCCCTGCGCGGGCGGAGCGGTCTACTCGCCGGCCATCACCGACTTCATCTTCATGACCCGCGACACGTCCTACATGTTCGTCACCGGGCCGGATGTGATCAGGACCGTAACGCACGAAGAAGTGACCATGCACGAGCTGGGCGGAGCCGTCACCCACAATTCCAAGAGCGGAGTCGCTCATTTCGTCGCCGCCGACGATAGCGAATGTCTGGCCATGATTCGCGAACTGATCGGCTACATTCCCTCGAACAACCTCGAAGATCCGCCGCGCCGCATATCGAGCGACCCGCCTGACCGCATGATTACTTCTTTGAACACGCTGGTGCCCGAAGATCCCCAAAAGCCCTACGACATCCTCGATGTGATTCGCGCCGTGGCCGACGACTCCGAGTTTTTCGAAGTCCACGAGCACTTCGCCAAGAACCTGGTGATCGGTTTCGCGCGGCTGGAAGGACGCCCGGTGGGAATCGTGGCCAATCAGCCCGCGTTTCTTGCCGGCGTGCTCGACATCAATGCCTCGGTGAAAGGGGCGCGCTTCGTCCGCTTCTGCGACGCCTTCAACATCCCTCTGGTCACCTTCGAGGACGTACCCGGCTTTCTGCCTGGCACGCAGCAGGAATGGGGCGGCATCATCAAACATGGCGCGAAACTATTGTTCGCCTTCGCCGAAGCAACCGTGCCCAAAATTACGGTGATCACGCGCAAGGCCTACGGAGGCGCCTATTGCGTCATGTCTTCCAAGCACATCCGCACGGACATCAACTACGCGTGGCCAACGGCGGAAATCGCGGTGATGGGTCCGGAAGGCGCGGTGAACATCGTTTACAAGCGAGAACTCGACCGCGCGCCGGAAGCTGAGCGGGGAAAATTGCGCCGCGAAAAGATCGATGATTTTCGGGAGCGCTTCGCCAATCCTTACGTCGCCGCCGAACGCGGCTACATCGACGCGGTCATTGAGCCCGCGCAAACCCGCGCCAAGCTGATTGCCGCGCTGCGGTCGCTTGAAAACAAGCGCGACATCAATCCTCGTAAAAAGCACGGCAATATTCCCTTATAAAATCTTTATAAGATATTCCGCCTATTGAACAAAAAATCTGAACCGGGCTGGCATTCCCGCGCCGCTTCATTTACCATTTCCCGGTTTCATCGGGCGAGCAGCCATCATAAAACTCCGGGAGACACGATTCGTAATGGGGAAGAACTCCGTAAGGACGCGCACCATTCTTGAAATGTTGGACAATCTGATCGAGCAGCAGCACTTGCGAAAGCATCCTTTTTATCGCGCCTGGACCGAGGGAAGTTTGCCGAAGGAGTCGCTGCAACTCTACGCCGAGCAGTATTACCATCACGTTCGCTCGTTTCCGGAAAACCTGAGGAGCCTGGCGGCCCGCAGCGGTGGCAGGCTTGCGGAAATCATCGACAGCAACCTTGCGGAGGAACTCGATGCTGTGGCTCCGCATCCGGTTCTCTGGCGCCAGTTCGCGGAATCGCTGGGAGTGAGCGATTCGGCTCTCGATCGTTCCCGGCCGTTGCCTGGCATGGCGGCCTTGCTCGATACCTATGACGAAGCGGCGTCGCAAAGCTCTGCGGCGCAGGCGGTGGCCTGCTTCTACGCCTACGAAGCGCAGGTGCCGGAAATTTCGGCGCAAAAAATCACCGCGCTGAAGCGCTATTACGGCATCACCGACTCTCGCGCGCTCGAGTATTTCGCAGTACACGAGGAAGCGGACCTGCGTCACCGGGCTGCCTGGCGCGACTGGCTTGCGAGCGAAAAGGACGCCGATTCATTCGGCGTGTTGTGCGCCGCCGAACGCAGCCTGAAAGCGCTATGGGGGGCACTTCACGCGGTCTATCCGCACGCTTACGCCGCCAGAAATTAGCGATGCGCGAAACGGCATCCTGAATCGAGCACGGCGACTTTCGGGGAACTCGCTTCGACAGCCGGCAAATTGCCCTATTGCTTCGCCGGAGTCAGTGTTTTCACTCCTTCGCGTCCGCCAACCAGCACTTCGGACGCAAAACCGAGAAACATTCCGTGCTCGACGGACCCGACCACGTGGTCCAGGTGGCGCGCGATTTCTTTGGGCCTCTCCATGGGTCCAAAGACGCACTCGATGATGTAATTTCCACCATCGGTTGTGAACGGCTCGCCATTGGCCTCCCTGCGCAAAGAGGTTTTCGCTCCAATTTTCTGCAACTTCTTCTCGGTAGCCTGCCAGCCAAACCGCACTACTTCCACGGGCACTGCAAACACCGACCCCAGGCGCTCGACCAGCTTCGTTTCATCGGCAATCACAATCATGCGCTTGCTGGCTGACGCCACGATCTTTTCGCGCAGCAGCGCTCCTCCATGCCCTTTGATCAAAAACAGCGTGCCCCGCTCCACTTCGTCCGCGCCATCGACGGTCAGATCGATTTGCGCGTGCTCGGCGAAAGTAGCCAGCGGAATCTGAAGGGCCCGGGCGTGCTGTGCTGTCTGCTCCGATGTTGGAATGCCCGAAATGCGCAACCCTTCCATGGCAATTCGCCGCGCCAAGGCGTCCACGAAAATCGCCGCGGTCGAACCCGTTCCCAGGCCGACCACCATGCCCTGCTCGATGCGTTGCGCCGCGGCTTCGGCCGCAGCCCGCTTCCAGTCGTTTTGTGCGCTCGATCCCATTACGTCGTTTCTCCATAACGGTCTGAAGGCGTCGCAATCATAGCTGTCCGCCAAAAACTTGCCAACCGTAACGGCTTTCGAGCGCGCTTCGAATGGACCGCCACTTGTTGTCTGAACCTGTATCGTGTCTAATAACAGCCCCGGAGGATTCATGCAAATTATCAAGTTGTTGAAGGAAGAAGAGTCGAAGCTACAGAAGCAACTGACTGCGATTCAGGGCGCCATCGCCGCCCTCAATGGC
>Ga0126371_10005712_pt1 | contig 11065 bp, 10 predicted proteins | sample PanSoiMetaPlot_4_FD_110145 | JGI IMG/M metagenome (GOLD analysis project Ga0126371, IMG submission 110145) | Tropical forest soil microbial communities from Panama - MetaG Plot_4 | ecosystem: Environmental > Terrestrial > Soil > Tropical forest > Bulk soil | place: Panama | collected 2016-02-17
AGTCGCCCTGGGTCTGCATGCAGGTCATGCTAGGCGAGCGAGCAAGAGCCTGGCCGGAAGACGGAGTGCCGTAGCTCTAGCCGGCTTGGAGAGCCTCGTCGTCGGCTTGCGAAGCGACCGGCTCGGGCACGGTCGGCAGCACGGTGTCGAAGTACGACTGAGCGGCCGCCGTCGTGCCGACGTCACGGCCGGCCGCCTCCGACATGTACCAGCGGTGCTCCAGGATCTCGTGAAAGATCTCCGGCGGCGCGAGCCGTCCGCGCAGGTCGTCGGGGATGGCCGCGACGACCGGGTCGTAGACCTCTTCCAGCCAGCGATGTGCCGCGAGCGTCTCGGACAGCGGGCGCTCGTACCTCTGCTCCTTGTACGCGCGGAAGCTGGCAATGTCGTTGAGCAGCCGACGGGCCTGATGCTCCTCGGCGAGGATTCCCGTCCGCCGGAAGAGCAGCATGCTGCGCTGGCCAGATTCGGCGACCCTGGTCCGGACGCGCAGTTTGGTGCCTTCATCGGTGGGAATCAGCTCTACTTCGTCGGCGTCAAACCCAAGATCGTTGAGGCGCTGCAGCCGGTCAGCGATCCGGTATCGCTGATCTTCAGGCGAGAGGAGTTCGTCTCGTGTCAGCTCGTCCCACAGACTGCGGTACCGGCGCCAGAGCTCTTCGCTGAGTTCGATCGGATCGACGCCCTCGGGCAGGAGATCGCCGGCCTGCAGGTCCATCAGCTCGCCGCAAACTCGCTCGCTGGCTATCTCGAGGTCCAGGGCACGCTGCCCATCGGTGAGCGTCGGGTGGCGCTCGCTGGTCTCTGTGTCGACGAGGTAGGCCTGCAGGGAGCCGGCGTCCGCCCGGAACAGCGCGTTGGACAGCGAGCAGTCGCCCCAGAAGAAGCCGGACAAGTGGAGCCGCACGAGCAGTTCGACCAGAGCGTCCAGGAGCCGGTCGGCGGGTGGCCCGCCGCGCGGGCAGGAGAACACCGACCGGTACGTGGTCGCATAGTCAAGGAACCTCGTCACCAGGATCGCGTCCGGGTCGGGACCTCGGTCGACCACGATGCCGACGACCTCAACCGCCGGGATGGCCAGGTCAGCAAGCCCCCGGAGCATTCTGTACTCCCGGCGCGCCAGGTCCTCGCTGATGGACTTCAGCGCGTACAGCTCTCCGCCGTCGGTCACGAACCGAACGATGTGCCTGGACAGGCCACGCTGGCGGATCTCGACAAGCCGGTCGTCCTTCCAGTCCTCAAGCGGGAGGTCCCAGGGCAAGGTCAGCAGTCCGGCCGACTCTCCGGCGGGCGGGCTGAAGACGAATCTCATCATGCGTTCCCGGTGGTCCGATTGTTATGGCGGACGAGGGCCTATTGCGACCTTCCGCGCATATGGTTAGCCCTACTCACGCTAGCCGACGGGGGCCGCGAAGATGATTGACGCGACTGGCACGCTTCGGGTGCGCGAGCAGCTTCAGCCGTACCTGCGGCCGGGCGAGGACCTGCTGTGGTGCGGCGCACCAGATCCGTCAGTCCTGTTCACGTCCGGGGATCTCTTCATCGTGCCGTTCAGCCTTCTATGGCTCGCTTTCGTGGCCTCCTTCGAAACCGCCGCCGTCACTGGTAACGGCGGTCCGTTCCCTGTTCTGTGGGGGATTCCGTTCATCGCGATCGGCCTCTATATGGTGGTCGGCAGATTTGTCGTGAAGCGCTACCGCAAGACGAGGACTGCTTACGGAGTCACAACCGACCGGGCGATCGCGGTGACGGGTCGGTCTTTCGCCGACCTCCCGCTGAAGGGTCAGCCAATCTCGGTCCGGCGCAGCCGGAACGGCCGGCACGTCAGCGTTACCTTCGGCGGCGTCCCGGAGTACGTCGGCCGGTCGCCGCTGCGGCGCCCACGCTCCGGGTGGATGTATGGCATGTATGCCAACACCGGCATGGAGCCGCTGATGCGCAACGTGGAGTTCCCAGCCGCGTTCTATGACGTCGCTGACCCGGACGCGCTGATTGGGGTCATCGACCGCGTACGGCTGACGAGCTAGCTGATGGCGTAGGCCCGGAGGATCGTCTCAACCGACTTGTCGCCGTGTGAATCGATGACCGTCGAACGGAGCGCGACGTATCCGCTCATGGGGTCGGGCACCGTCGCCAGCCAGTAACTGCTGCCTTGCCGGACCAGCTTGACGGTCTGCCAGGTCTTACCGCCGTTCGCCGACGCCTGGACCCGGACCGTCGTCAGTGGGTATTTCGGTGGCGAGGTACAGCAGCTGCCACGCCCTGGCGGCCGGTTTACCCTTACGGCGACGACCGTGTTAGCGCCAGGCGGCGCCTGGTTCTGCAGGTTCAGCCCGCGGGGCACAAACCGGGTGAGAGTTACTGGCATGAACTTCGCGTCGATCGGTACGCCCCGCTGAGGGGACGTCCGGAAGTGCCAGACCATGGTGATGCGCGGCGACAGTATCCCGGCCGGCACCTTCACTCCAGGCACGCGTCTCCACCCGACAAGCTGGAAGGTGTACCAGGCCGACCCCGCCGCTGGGAGGTGGGCCGTGAACGTCCGGGTCGCGCGATACTGCGACTGAATCGCGTGCTTGACGACGTGGCCGCGATAAGAGAACGTCATGCCGCTCATGTCGCAGCATTCGAAGCTCTGATGCTGCGGGTCGCCGATCGGGCTTTCTGACGTGAACTGAATCTCGTGTTCCCAGACACTCGGGAAGTCCTGTGCAGGTCCGAAGGCCGCCCCTCCGAATGTGTCCGAGTAGCTATGCCGTGCCGCATACCGGGAATTGTTGATCCAGAACGCGTCGGCTCCGTCAGTCCAGATCTCGTACGGCCCGGAGGAGAGATACTGGGTAATCGATCCCGCCGGGTTCTCAGCGGGAAGGAACTGCTGGATGCCGCAGTTGCTCAGCCGGATCACCCGGATGTCCTGGTAGCTGCCTATCGCGTCGCCACTGCGCAGGGCGAGTTGAACCTTGGCCATGCCCGCTGGGCTTGCTCGGTAACGCGGGGCTCTCGGAATACCGCCAGTGGACTGGCCAGATATGAGATAGGACGCGGCGGCTGTCTGCCATGTGCTGTCGTAACCGAACCCGAATCCTTTAACACTGACCGGCACCGCGTAAAGGGGAACGGGGCTAGTGCTACTTGCCTCTACCTCAGGGCCGCCGACGAAGTTCCCGCCTACGCAGCCCTGCACGGTCTCGCTGGTCTCCTGGGCGCCCGGTACGGCGAGGCTGAACTTGACGAGCTTGCCCGGCCGAGCATCCAGTGTGATCGTCGCTGCGCGGGAGATCGTCACCCGGCGCATGACCAGAGTTGCGCTGACCAGATCGTGCTGGGTGCCAGTAGTCGTATCTACTTCCGTGCCGACCCAAGCTGGCCCCTTCGGCACGGACACGGCATTGCCAGGGGTGGTGAATTTAGGCGGGTAGGTGGTGCCGAAGATCGTGGCGTAGACGGGCGTCCTATGTCCGCTCCGGTCGATGCCGGTCACACGAATGCGAACCGTGGTCGCGGCTATGGCCGAGGGCGCCGATGCCGTGACGAGCCCGCCCATGGTGAGGACGCCGGCTGTGGCGCATGCAGCAATGCGAATCCTGGCCTTCATCGGACTCTCCCCGTCAGACACGCAAACCCGCATAAGTAGAGCAACAATTAAGGATTTAGCCCTTGTGCATAACAATGTGGCGGCGGAATGGTCTCAAATCCATATGCGCGCTGGCCAGGGCCTCTCGACGCTCATGTAGGACGCCGCTACGCTGACCGAGCAAGCGCTAGGTCAACTGACATCCTGACGGTTCGGCGGGGACAGAACGGGACAAGTTACCCGCGAGACCCCGCCAAAACGTCAGGATGTCCTCGACTGTCGATCGCAGTGATCGCCCGCGCGCACGGCTCGGCGTGTCATCATCAATCTCGCGACCAGGGAAGGAGCCGTCGGATGGGCATAAATGTGCGCACCGCTAACGGCGTCGCCGAGGTCGTGATTGACGTGCCGCCGGTCAATGCGCTACCAGTGCAAGGCTGGTTTGACCTGGCGGACGCGGTATCGGGCGCCGGTAAGGATCCCGGCGTGCGGGCCGTGATCCTTGCCGCGGAAGGACGCGGCTTCTGTGCTGGCGTCGATATCAAGGAGATGCAGCGCACCGAGGGGCATGCTGCGCTGATCGGCGCCAACCGCGGGTGCTTTGCCGCGTTCGCCGCTGTGTATGAGTGCGAAGTTCCGGTGATCGCCGCGGTGCAGGGCTTCTGCCTCGGAGGTGGTGTCGGCCTGGCAGGCAGCGCCGACATCGTGATCGCCGCCGAGGACGCGAGCTTCGGGCTGCCCGAGGTCGACCGCGGCGCGCTCGGCGCGGCCACGCATCTGGCCAGGCTCGTGCCGCAGCAACTGATGCGGGCGATGGTGTACACGTGTGACCCCGTTCCCGCCCAGGATCTTATGAAGTACGGCACCGTGCTCGCTGTGGTGGCCGTACCGCAGTTGCGCGATCGGGCTCGAGAGGTGGCAGCGAAGATCGCGGCGAAGGATCCGGAGATCATCCGGCTCGCGAAGCAGTCGCTGAACGGGATCGATCCGGTGGACATCAAGAGGTCTTACCGCTACGAACAAGGGTTCACTTTCGAGCTCAACCTGACCGGGCTGTCCGACGGGGCGCGGCAGGCGTTCGTGGACGGGGGCTGAGGTGGCGGCCGTCATGACACCGGCGCAGGTCGTAGCAGAGCTGCGCTCAGGAATGACGGTCGGTATCGGCGGGTGGGGCTCCCGGCGCAAGCCGATGGCGCTCGTGCGCGCGGTAGCGGCGTCGGACCTGACCGACCTCACCGTGGTCGCTTACGGCGGTCCTGACGTCGGTCTGCTGATCGCGGCGGGCAAGGTTCGCCGGCTGGTCACCGGCTTCGTGACGCTGGACTCGATTTCGCTGGAGCCGCAGTTCCGGATCGCCAGGCAAACCGGGGCAATCGAGCTGACCGAGCTCGACGAGGGCATGCTGCACTGGGGACTGCTCGCTGCCGCGCACCGGCTGCCGTTCCTGCCCATGCGGGCCGGCCTGGGATCCGACGTCATGCGAGTCAACCCGCAGCTACGCACGGTCCGCTCGCCATACGCGGACGGCGAGGAGTTCGCCGCCGTCCCGGCGCTGCCGCTCGACGTCGCGCTGGTGCACATGAACCGGGCCGACGCTCGCGGCAATGGGCAGTACCTGGGTCCCGATCCCTACTTCGACGACCTGTTCTGCCTGGCGGCGGACCGCGCGTTCATGTCGTGCGAGCGGATCGTGCGGACAGCCGAGCTCGTGTCGGGCGGTCCGGTGCAGAGCCTGCTGATCAACCGGTCGATGGTGGCTGGCGTGGTCGAGACGCCGAACGGGGCGCACTTCACCAGCTGCGTGCCTGACTACGACCGGGACGAGGCGTTCCAGGCGGAGTACGTGGCTGCTTCGGCGAGCCCGCAGACGTGGCAGGACTTTCACGCGACGTACCTCGCTGGCGATGAGGCGTCGTATCAGGAGGCTGTCTCGAAGTATCGCGCTGAGCGGGATGCGCAGCAGGGGGCGTCGGCATGACCGCCAGGGACGGCGCCGGCGGCGCGACTCTGGCCGAGATCTGCGTGGTCGCCTGCGCGGAGGCGTGGCGCGGTGACGGGGCGAAAGTGGCGAGCCCGATGGGCGTCATCCCCACTCTGGGCGCCCGGCTGGCCCAGCTCACGTTCGAGCCTGACCTCCTGCTGACCGACGGACAGGCGACGCTGCTGGCGCCTGGCGCGCAATCGGCGGAGGCCGGGAGTGGCGATCGGGTGACGGAGGGCTGGCTGCCGTTCCGGCAGGTATTCACGATGCTGGCAGCCGGCAAGCGGCACGTGATGATGGGCGCATCGCAGCTTGACCAGTTCGGCAACCAGAACATCTCCTGCATCGGCGACTGGGCCAGGCCGAAGGCTCAGTTGCTCGGCGTGCGCGGCGGGCCCGGCAACACGGTCAATCACACGGTCAGCTACTGGATACCGCGGCATTCCCGCCGGGTGTTCGTCGACCAGGTCGACATGGTGAGCGGAGTCGGCTATGACCGGGTGGCGGGCCTGGGTGAGAAGGTCCGCGGGTTCCACGAGCTGCGAGTCGTCGTGACGAATCTTGGCGTGCTGGACTTCGGCGGGCCCGACCACGCGATGCGGCTGCGATCTGTGCACCCGGGGGTCTCGGTCTATGACGTCGCCGACGTGACGGGTTTCGTGCTGGCTGCTCCCTTGCAAGTGCCGCAGACACGACTGCCGACTGCTAAGGAGCTGACGGTCATCCGTGAGCAGCTTGATCCGGAGGCGCGGCGTGACAAGGAACTGGCGTGACGACCCCTTCGGCACCAGGGCCTGGGCCGGACTCGGCGGCCCGCGACGCCGTTAATGCTGTAGCGCCCCTGCGCACCCGGCTGACCGAACTGACCGGGATTCGCTACCCGATCGTGCAGACCGGGATGGGCTTCGTTTCCGGTGCCGGCCTCGTCGCGGCGACCTCGCAGGCAGGCGGGCTCGGCATCATCGGCTCGGCGACGATGACTCTCGATGAACTGCGGTGCGCCGTCGCTGCAGTGAAGGACCACACGGAGTCCCCGTTCGGCGTGAACCTACGTGCGGACGCGCCAGACGCAACCGAGCGAGTCGAGCTGATCATCGATGCGGGGGTGCGAGTAGCGTCGTTCGCCCTCGCGCCGCGGCGTGAGCAGATCGCGCTGCTGAAGGACGCTGGGGTTGTCGTGATCCCGTCGGTCGGCGCGCGGCGGCACGCGGAGAAGGTCGCCGAGTGGGGCGCGGACGCCGTGATCGTGCAGGGCGGCGAGGGCGGCGGCCATACCGGCCCCGTTCCGACCAGCCTGTTGCTGCCACATGTCGTCTCGGCAGTAGACATCCCGGTGGTTGCCGCAGGCGGATTCTTCGACGGGCGCGGTCTGGTTGCGGCGCTCGCCTACGGCGCCGAGGGCATCGCGATGGGCACGCGCTTCCTGCTCACGACCGACAGCCCGGTCGCGGACGCGGTCAAGCAGATATACCTGGCCACCTCGCTCACCGACACGGTCGTGACAACCAAGGTCGATGGAGTGCCGCACCGCGTCCTGCGCAGCTCGCTCGTCGACGGCCTGGAGCGCTCTGGTCAGGTCAGCGGGCTGCTGCGCGCGGTGCGGAACGCGGCGGCCTTCCGCGGAATGTCGGGCCTCACCTGGCGCCAGATGCTGCGTGAAGGAGCGGCCATGCGCCGCGGAAGCGAACTGTCCTGGAGTCAGGTGCTGATGGCTGCTAACACGCCGATGCTGCTCAGGGCGGCGATGGTCGACGGTCGGCCTGACCTTGGCGTGATGGCCGCTGGTCAGGTGGTGGGCATGATCGACGACGTGCCATCGTGCGCTGTGCTGATCGAACGGATCATGACCCAAGCGCACGAGACGCTCCGGCGGCTGCAGACCCTACTGTGACTCGTTGAACCGGCCGATCTTGTTCTTCGCCACCAGGAGCACCCATACCTGGCCACGCGCGAAGTTCATCGGCTTGCCGTTGAGCGTTGTGAACGCGGTCCCGTGGTTCCAGTGCGGGCGCCGCCACAACGCCTGGTATTCCCGGCCGTCACGAAGGATCGTGGCGTGGCCGTTGAAGAGTGACTGGGCGAAGGGCGGGCGCACGCCGTACTCCTTGAACGGCGACCTGGCCACGGTCGTGTACTGGATCACTACCGTCGCTGGGTCCAGCTGGCGGCCCCCGGTCGTCATGGCGCGGCTGCCATCGATCCAGACGAGCCAGTGCTTGATCTTCGGGGACCACCTGAACGTGTAGGACGCAGCCGGGTACGTCACAGACTTCGACTTGATGACTCGACCGCCGGGCGGCGCCGCCCCGAAGGTGAAGCCGATGTTGTGTGCCTTGCTTGCCTTCTTCGACTCCGCGAGCAGCGCGCTGCTGCGGGCGTACAGGTTGTACGGGGCCGGGCGGCCGCTGCCGCGGAAGTATCCGCCGACGCGGTTCGCATAAAGGTCGACGATCCGCGCCCGCTCGACATAAGGCAGCAGATAGCTCTGCGCGCCCGAGAATGCAAAACCCGGCCGGCCGAACTGGCGCAGCAGATTGATGTCAGTCTGGCGAGCGCTACGGACAGGCCCGATGATTGGCGGAACATGCGAGGAGAAGATCGCCATGAACCGGGTGAGCCCGCCCTCGACGGGGAGCACGTAGATGATGTCGGCCGCAGTGAGGCCGGTCTGCGGCCGCGCGTACACGATGTTGTCGATCTTTACCGCGAGTACACGCTGCAGTGACTTGATTGGCTCCCCGGTGAATGGCGACCGCAGCTGGTGATGAACCTGCGCGACTGGCTCCGGGGACTGCGCTGAACTCGCAACCGGCGAGGGCTTAAGCGGCGGCGTCCCCCTGGTGACAAGGAGGCCAACGACCACGCCCACGGCTGCGACCGCGATAGCAACGGACGTGGCCACAAACGCCTTGGTGTGTATCCACCTCATGACTACTACTGCGCTCCATCTGTCGCCCTCTGCAGCAAGTTAGCTGATGCCGCGGCCCGCCTGGCCTGCCTCAGCTACCCGCAATGTCGCCTTCCACTCTGCCTCAGGATGGGCAGTGCCGCGACAAAGTCACAATACGTCAAAATAGTCGCATAGATGGATATTTATTCCCTCGACCAGCGGGCGCCCAGGCCCGGCGGCAAACTTTTTCAGATTCTTTGAAGGTCATGTCGATCTGAGCCGGCAGCAATCGACGCAGGGGTGAAAGAGAAGCCGGACGGCAGCAGCCAGAGCCGGCCAGTACAAGGCTCCGGCAGACGCTGGCGGCCTTCAGGTGAAGGGAAACGGACATGAAGTTCCTCGGTTACACGCTCGGCGACCCGAACGCCCCGATCGCGCCGCCGTCTCCGGAGATGTACGCGAAGATGGGCGCCTTTGTCGAGGAAGCCACGAAGGCGGGAGTCGTACTGGCCACTGGCGGCCTTGGGCCAGTGTCCGAAGGCGTCAAGGTGACGTACAGCAACGGCGAGTTCACCGTGCTAGATGGTCCTTTCACTGAGTCCAAGGAGCTGATCGGTGGCTGGGCGCTGATGGAGTGCCGTGACAAGGACGAGGCGATTGAGTGGACCAAGCGGTTCCTGTCCGTCCTGGGCGAGGGTGAGTCCAGGATCCGCCCGGTCCTGTGACCTGGTGCGCCGGGACCGGCAGGCCAGCTGGGCCTGACCGGTCCCGCGGCGTTTCTGCCCGCTGAACAGGGTCCGGGCAGGGCCGCGGGGCTATCAGACTTGTTTGCTCGCTCGCGCCCGCGGTGGTGAGATCGGATTTCGTGACCGATGCGAGGACCCAGGCTGCGATCGACACCGTCATCAGGCTGGAATCGGCGCGCCTGATCGCTGGTCTCGCCCGCTACACGGGCGACATCGGGATGGCAGAAGACCTCGCTCAGGACGCCGTCGTCGCCGCCCTCGAGCAGTGGCCCGCGGAGGGCGTGCCGCGCAACGCCGGGGCCTGGCTGATGACCGTCGCCAAGCGCCGGGCGATTGACACATTCCGCCGCAATCGCGAGCTCGAGAAGAGGTATGCCCAGATCGGGCGCACGCTCGAAGCCGAGGGCGACAGCATGACGCCGGACTTCGACAAAGCGTTCTCCGAAGACATTGATGACGATCTGCTTCGCCTGATCTTCACCGCGTGCCACCCAGTCCTCAGCTTGCAGGCGCGCACGGCGCTAACGCTGCGCCTGCTGGGCGGGCTCACGACTGCTGAGATCGCGCGAGCGTACCTGGTCCCGGAGCCGACGATCGCGCAGCGCATAGTGCGAGCCAAGAAGACGCTCGCGCAAGCGCACGTGCCATTCGAGGTGCCGGGCATCGAGGAGCGCCCGGGTCGCCTGGCGTCGGTGCTCGAGGTCATCTACCTGATCTTTAATGAGGGCTACTCCGCTACCGAGGGCGACGACTGGATGCGCCCGGAACTGTGCGCGGAGGCACTCCGAGTCGGGCGGGTGCTTTCAGCGCTAGCACCCGACGAGCCCGAGGCGCAGGGCCTAGTGGCGTTGCTGGAGTTTCAGGCCGCCAGGATCCCCGCGCGCACGGGGCCAGCGGGCGATCCGGTGCTGCTCATGGACCAGGACCGGGCCCGATGGGATCGGCTGCTGATTCGCCGCGGCCAGGACGCGCTAGAAAGAGCAATAGAACTAGGCGGGGAACGCGGGCCGTACGTGCTGCAGGCCGCCATTGCGTTTTGCCATGCCCGGGCTTTCCGGCCAGCGGACACCAACTGGACGGCGATTGTCACGCTCTACGGGACACTCGCGGAGGTAATGCCCTCGCCGGTGGTCGAGCTGAACCGCGCGGTGGCGGTGTCGATGGCCTACGGGCCGCAGGCTGGTCTCGATCTAGTCGACCAGCTCACAGCCGAGCCGGCGCTCGCTAACTATCACCTGCTCTTCAGCGTGCGCGGCGATCTGCTGAGCAAGGTTGGCCGCGACGACGAGGCGCGTGCCGAGTTCGAGCGAGCCGCCAGATTGACCAAGAACGAGCGCGAACGGCAGCTCTCCGCCCACCGTGCTCGTTCGGCTGGCATCGGGGTGGAGGACCTGCCGTAATCGGCATTTCCGTATCCCGACCTTGATCAAGTTGAGCTCTTCACAAATGCCGCTGTGCCATTATCGATGCGCAATCGAGCCAATTCGTACACGTCGCATTTAGTCGGCGCGCTTAGGGGAGAGCTATGGCCAATTACGGAGCGGGATCAGCTGCAGCCGATCAGGCCCTGACCAAGAAGGACAATCCGTCCGACAACACAGTCCAGCGGACTCGGTCATGGACCGGCATGTGGGTTGTGATCGGGGGCGATGCCGCGATCGCCATCGGCGCCGGATTCGGAGCCTGGAAGACTGCCAACCTCTCCAGCACTGGGCCGCTGATCGCGATTCTGACCAGCGCCTTCACCGCGATCAGCACCATGACCACGGCCTACTTCGGCATCCGGACGATGTCGAACACCGCGCAGTCGTTCGTCCCGGCTGTGCACACGGCGATAGCTGGATTGCAGGCGGCTAAGGGTGACCTCGGCG
>Ga0126371_10005713_pt1 | contig 11061 bp, 6 predicted proteins | sample PanSoiMetaPlot_4_FD_110145 | JGI IMG/M metagenome (GOLD analysis project Ga0126371, IMG submission 110145) | Tropical forest soil microbial communities from Panama - MetaG Plot_4 | ecosystem: Environmental > Terrestrial > Soil > Tropical forest > Bulk soil | place: Panama | collected 2016-02-17
CCCTAAGTTCCCGCCATCCATGGTGCTTGAGTTCCTGCTCCGGCACGCGGAGCGCGCATCCGGCGAGACTGGCGGGCAGGCGCTGGCCATGGCGGCTGCGACTGCCGAGGCGATGGCCAGGGGCGGCATCTATGACCAGCTTGCGGGCGGGTTTGCCCGCTACAGCGTGGATGCGGACTGGGTCGTGCCGCACTTCGAGAAGATGCTGTACGACAATGCGCTGCTCGCCAGGGTGTACGTCCACATCTGGCGGCGAACTGGCAGTGAGCTCGCCCGCCGCGTCGCGACGGAAACCTGCGATTGGATGCTCCGGGAGCTGCGAACACCTGAGGGCGGGTTCGCAGCGGCACTGGACGCCGACAGCGCCGGAGTTGAGGGCGCCTTCTACGTCTGGACACCGGCCGAGCTGGAACGTGTGCTCGGACCGGACGATGCGGCGTTCGCGGCGAGGGTGTTCGGCGTCACCAGCGCTGGCACGTTCGAGCACGGAAAGTCGGTGCTTCAGTTCCCGGCCGACATGGACGAGCCGCCGGACCAGACCAGGCTCGACGAGGTCAGACAAGCGCTGCTTGCGGCCCGCGAGCAGCGCACGAGGCCAAGCCGCGATGACAAGGTCGTCGCCGCATGGAATGGGCTCGCAATCGCCGCCCTCGCCGAGGCCGGGCTGTTGCTGGCACGACCTGACTTCGTTGCCGCTGCGAGCCGGGCCGCCGAGCTGCTCAAGGCCATCCACCTCATCGACAGACGCCTGATACGCACGTCCAGGGATGGAACGGCGTCCGCCTCACTGGGGGTGCTCGAGGACTACGGCTGCGTGGCGGAGGGAGTGATAGCTCTGGTCGGCGTGACAGGGAACGGCCGCTGGCTCGAGCTGGCGGGCGATCTGCTTGACACTGCGCTAACCAAGTTCCGGGCGCCGGACGGCGGGTTCTTCGACACCGCGGACGATAGCGAGAAGCTGATTTACCGTCCTGCCGACGTGGCAGACGGGCCGAGCCCTTCGGGCACGTTTGCGGTGGCCGGGGGGCTCCTTAGCTATGCGGCGCTCACCGGCTCCAGGAGTCATCGGGAGTCGGCGGTGGCTGCGCTGGCGAGCTTGCCTCTGCTCGCGGGCCGCTACCCGCGGGCCGCTGGCTGGGGCCTCGCCGTAGCCGAGGCTGTGCTGTCCGGACCAGTCGAGGTCGCGGTGGTCGGCCCGCCGACATCCGATCGTGCGGCGCTGCACCACGCAGCCATGAAGGAGGCTCCGCCAGGCGCGGTTGTTGTCGTCGGAGACGGCTCGGAGCCGGCGCGCATACCGCTGCTTGCCGGCCGCGGGGTGGTGGACGGGCTGGCTGCTGCGTATGTATGCCGGGGCTTCACCTGTCGCGCCCCTGTTACTGACACCGTGCAGCTGGTGGCCGCGCTCAGCACCTGACCGCTCAGCACCTGACCGCTCAGCACCTGACCGCTCAAGTACCTGACATGGCATCGCGCCACATTAACCAGCTGTGTCGCAGATGTTCGCCAATCGTTCGCCGCGCGACGACGCTTCTTTGCGTGAGCTGTACCATCATGGGGAACTTCGGGTGTGGACGCCTGCACGCACGTCGTGCATCGTTACTGGCGAGATCGGTGTTGGACGACTGGTACCCGCGGCGGAGGGAGTTCGGGTGCGCGACGGAATGCGTCGCTTGCGCGCTGGCTCGTGGGTTGCGGTTGCCGCCAAAGTAGTTATGCGCCACGGAAGGCGTCGCCTCCGCGCCGGCTTGTGGGTCGCCGTGGTCGCCGGAGTTGCTGCCAGTTTCCTCCCCAGGGTCCTGCACGCTGATGCGCCTGTCGCATCCGCGCACGGAGCGGCGTCGTCAATCGCGCGGGACAGTTCACGTGGCCATGCCGTCGGCCGGCAGCGCGTGCCCAGCGAGCCAATAGCGGGCACATTCATTCCGCTGCAGGCGGGCTCGTCGGGAACAGTGCCGGTGGCCCAGCTCACCGCGAAGACAGAGCCAGCTGTCGCGCCGATGCGCCGCCTTCTCGCGGCAGACGTGCTCGTGGTCGCGCCCTCCTCGCTGCCGTCCAAGGCATTCTCGGCGGTCCGGCGAATGCGAGGAGTCGTCGCGGCGCAGCTTGTTGATGCTGCGCGCATCAAGATCAATGGCAGCTACGTGGCGATGCTCGGCGTCGACCCTTCGAGGTTCCGCGCCTTCGCGGCCAGGCCCACTGCAGCGTCCACGGCACTGTGGCAGAACGTTGCCGATGGCGACATCGCCGTCTCGTACCTCATGGGCAAGCAAGAGCGACTTCCGCTCGGCGGGACCGTGCGGGTAGCGGGCAGGCAGACCGAGGAGCTGCGGGTGGGCGGCTTCGGCACGGTCGGCATTAGCGGAGTGGATGCGGTCGTTTCCGACCGCGTGGCCCGCTCCCTTGGCGTACCTGGCGGCAACGCCATTGTGATCAGCGCACCACACGCTCCGCTGGCCAGGCTGATGAAGAGGCTTTCGGCAGTGCTGCCGCGGCATGCCTCACTCGCGCCGCTGGTCACTCAGGTAACTGTCCACGGTCTCCCGGTTACCGCTGGGTCAGCGGGAGGCGTCGGGATCACGGCGGCAGACGGGCCGGGCCTGACCCCGCAGCAGACCCGCGCCTTCCTCATCGCAGCGCTCAGCCGAGACGGCCTGCCCTATGTCTGGGGCGGCTCGGGGCCGAGCGTCTTCGACTGCTCAGGGCTTGTCCAGTGGTCGCTGAGGCAAGCGGGCGTCACCATGCCGCGCGTGGCCGTCGATCAGGCAATGACCGGTCCGCTCATTCCCGTCTCCGAGCTGCAACCTGGCGACCTGCTCTTCTACCACACCGACCCAACCGCACCCATGTACATATCGCACGTAGCGATCTACCTGGGGAACGGGAAGATGCTCCAGGCGCCCCAGCCGGGCATGAACGTCGAGGTCGTTCCCGCTGTGTTTGATGGCGGCTTCGCCGGCGCAGTCGCGATCTACCCAAGGGTCGCAGCGGCCGTGGCGGCCGCGTTCTCCTCCGGCTGACGGACGCGGTTCCGGCGGGCTCCGCGGGCAGCCCCCTACCGGCTGATGGCTCCCCCGGACGGCTGACTGATCACTGAGCGCCACCGCTGGTTCTTGCGGTATCTGCAAGGAAGTGTAATCATCATTACATGACTACGAGTAATACAGGCGGCGCCGACCAGGGTGACACCGCGGCGAGCCAGAGCACCAGCGGTACTCACTCGGCTGAGGACAAGCTGCGCGCCTGGTTTGTCGGTCGGCTGCCCTCCGACTGGTTCACTGCGGAGCCGGACGTCAGGGTCGACCGCGAGGAGATCACTATCGTCGGTACCCTCGCGGCCGCTCAGCCATCCGGTGAGCCGACCGAAGCGGAGGCCGCTGCTGCCTCCGAAGGGCGTAGCAGGCGATTCCGTGAAGACACCCGTGAGCACCGGATCGAGATCGCCAGGGAGGCCGAGCACAGATTCGGCCGGAAAGTCTCCTGGGGCGTGATTTGCGGCGGCTACAAAGTGATGTTCACTACGTTCTCGGTGCCGGTCATGACGCGGCTGCGCCAGCCCGAGCGTCTCGTGCTCGACACCCTTGTGGACGCCGGAGTTGCCCGCAGCCGGAGCGACGCGCTGGCGTGGTGCGTCCGCCTGGTCGGTCAGCACGAGGACAGCTGGCTGGATGATCTGAGGGCCGCTCTGCGCAAGGTCGAGCAGGTCAGAGGCGAGGGTCCGGGCTTGTAAGCCGACGCAGCGGATGCCTGGATCGGCTGCCGTTGCGCGCTGCTTGCGACATCAAGAGGGAACGGGGCTCGCCTTCGCGGGCCCCGTTTTGCCGCGCCCGGCAACTCCGAGCACGCTTACGACGTGCAACCTCGTGACGGCCGAATGTAGTCGGCTCAAGTCCGGCGAAGCGAGTTAACAGGCACCACGCCGAATTGATCCACTTCTGCCGGGGTACACTCCCCGAATCCCCGGTTCACAGGGCTGGCTTCTGCCTGATGCCGGGGCCCCCCCGCAGCGGAGCTACCCGCAAAGCCCTGAGGAGGACCAGTCGTGGCGTATGAGGTGAAAGCAGCCTCGGTGGATTCAAACCCGACCGGTGACCTCGAGAAGAGTCTCGATGACGCTGGACTGAAGAACCCGTTTGTGCGCGAGTACGTGCGGCACTGGGCGGGGCACACGGGTGCGCAGCGGGTCGAGGTAATTGGGGCGTCCGACGACGCACGACTGATCAGTGAGTCGCTCGCGGCGGGCGAGATACTCCCCGCCGGAGATGAACGGTATTACGCGCGAAGCTACGCCAAGGACACTGCGCGCTCCGAGGAGCGCACGATCGTCGCTACCGATAACCCGGCCGCCGCGGGTGCCTACAACAACTGGCACTCGTCTGCCACGATGCGGCCACTGCTCGAGGAGCGCATGCGCGGCGCATCGGCCGGCAAGACCATGTACGTCATCCCGTACCTGATGGCGCCGCCCGGCGCACCGCTCGAACCGTACGCCGTTGGCGTTGAGCTCACCGACCACCGGACCGTCGCCCTGCACATGATCCGCATGGCTCGATGCGGCGTCGAGTACGTGAACGACCTTGCCGACCCCGACCGCTTTGTGCGCGGCGTGCACGTGACCGGCGATCTGGAGAACCTCGGTCAGGGCACGCCAGAAGATCAGCGCTATTTCGTCACGATCGCCGACGAGCGGACAATCCTGCACTTCGGCTCGTCGTATGGCGGCAACGCGCTGCTCGGAAAGATTGCGCACGGGCTGCGTCAGGCGTCTTATGACGGCTGGGCGTCGGGTGAGTTCCTCGCTGAGCAGTTCATGCTCATTGGCATCACCGACAAGCAGACCGGCCGCACTTGGCACATCTGCGGCGGTTTCCCGAGCGCGTCCGGCAAGACGAATCTGGCCATGATGCTCCCGCCGGACAGTCTCGGTGATCGTTACCACGTCGAGTTCTATGGCGACGACATCGCGTGGCTCCGCGTCGACCCCGAGGACGGCAAGATCTACGCGATCAATCCTGAGTTCGGCGTCTTCGGTGTTGCGAAGGACACCAACGAGGAAACCAACCCGACGGCTCTCGGCTCGGTCGCGCCAGGCACGCATGTGCTGTTTACCAACGTTGCGTACAACGAGAACAGCCGCGACGTGTGGTGGGAGGGCAGAACTCCTGAGCCCCCGGCCGACGTCACCGGCTGGCGGGCATGGACCGGGGAGCTGATATCCGAGCGCACCGGCGATGCCAAGGACAAGCCCTGGGCCCATCCGAACAGCCGGTTCACCACCTCGCTTACGAATGTGCCCAACATCGCCGCGGACTTCGAGAACCCGAAAGGCGTTCCGATCGACGCCATCATCTTCGGCGGTCGCACGAGCGACCGAGAGCCGCTGATCCGCGCGATTACCGACTTGCCTGAAGGTGTGTACGACGGACTCACCCTCGGCGCTGAGGCGACGTTCGCGGCAGAGGGTGTCGACGGTCAGCTCAGGTACGACCCCATGTCCATGCGACCGTTCATGTCCTATCCGGAAGGCGCTTACGCGGCTCACTGGCTCAAGATCATCGGCGCGGCGCGAGAGATGCCGATCTTCGCGCACGTCAACTGGTTCCAGCGCGACCCGAAGGACGGTCACTTCCTCTGGCCCGGCTACCGGGACAACCTCCGGCCGCTGCTCTGGCTCATGCAGCTCAAGGATGGCGAGGTCCAGGGAGTCCAGACGCCGGTTGGCATCGTGCCGTCTAAGGAAGAGCTTGACCTCGACGGTGTCGAGATCAAGCCGCAGGACCTGGACAGGATCCTGTCTATCGACGCCGAGCGATGGAACCAGGAGATGGCGCACCGCGAACACCACCTGGCCAAGTTCGATGGGCTGCCTAAGGAGATCTGGGAGGCTCACCACCGCGTTGCGGCGGCGCTCGCAGCGCTAGCGCAAGCGCACTGAGCCTCTGATCAAGGAATTCCGGCCCTTGGGCGCTGACGCCCGCTTTCCGGTTGCATGGTGGCAGGCGTGCCATTTTTTGGCGGTGCGGGGGTGCAGGTTTCCGCCCCCAAGATGTTAACGTTCCGTTATGGGGGAGCTACGCTGCGTTGATGGATCTGTGCTGTCCGTCATGGCTGTGGCCTGCCGTGATCGGGCCGGGCAGCCTTATGAGATCACGCTGAACCTGGCCAGGGACTCCGTCCCTTTCGCTGCCGTGGGCCAGCGATGCGGCCATCAGCTGGCGCTGCTGGTCGAGCGCGTCAGCGCCGCTAGGAGCGATCCAGCGCAGGCTGTCAGCTGGCCAGACCCCGACGACCGCTTCCCCAGTCCAGCGCAGTCGGCGACCAAGGACGAGCAGGCTGCCCATCACGATCGCAGCTACCAGCCGGGGGAGTCTGAGTACTTTTCGCTACGCTCACGGGACCGCGTGGACCTTCCAGGTAACGGCGAACTGCGCTGCCTGCTCAGGTCGAGCGCAGTGTGGCTCGGCGACTGCCTCGGGACCGGCAAGCATGAGGTCGCGGGGCAGCAAGTCTCAGCAGGCCAGCCAGGTGTTCCGAGCCAGCGTTCGTGGCCCGTCGCCAGGAGCTCAGCAGTCGGCCGCGACAAGTGGCGGTTGTCGAGGAGAGCCGTCATCGAGGCCTGGGGCGCAGGAGGGATCGGCGTGCGTGCTGTCCTAACTTCGGCGGAACTGGTGGCATTCTTGGATACGGTTCTCTCTGAGCCGGACATCGGCGTCCGGGCCCCGGCGGAAGACGCTGGCGCCAGGTCAGCCGCGAAACGGTCAGCTGGCAACGCGGTGCCGCTCTGGCGGCAGCGAGGAAGGGTGCCGGATGGGATTGCGCGGTCTCGTCTATCGGCTCTACGAGCGCAGGCTAGAGGCGGCGCTATCGCCGCAGGCGATTCCCCGACACGTCGGGGTGATGTGCGACGGTAATCGTCGCTGGGCCAGATCAGCAGGGCTAACGGACGTCAGCAGCGGCCACCAGGCCGGTGCGGACAAGATCTTTGAGCTGCTCGAGTGGTGCCAGGACGCTGGCGTCGAGGTGGTGACGCTCTGGCTGCTCTCGACGGACAACCTGGCCCGGCCAGCAGCTGAGCTGGAGCCGCTACTACGCATCATCGAGGGCACGGTCCAGGAGCTTGTCGCCCAGGAGTGGCATGTCAAGCCGGTTGGTGCGCTCGACCTGCTGCCCGCTGACACGGCGCAGGTGCTCAAGGATGCGGGCGAATCTACAGCCGGCCTGCCGGGTCTGCTGGTTAACGTCGCCGTGGGCTACGGCGGGCGGCGCGAGATCGCTGACGCCGTGCGGTCGCTGCTCCAGGACCACGCGACCAGGGGGACCACCATCGAGGAGCTGGCCGAGATCCTGGACGTCGAACACATCGCTGAGCACCTCTACACCGCGGGTCAGCCCGACCCAGATCTGGTTATCAGGACCTCGGGCGAGCAGCGGCTTGGCGGGTTCCTGCTGTGGCAGAGCGCACACTCCGAGTTCTATTTCTGCGACGCCTACTGGCCCGCATTCCGGCGTGTCGACTTCCTCCGCGCGCTTCGGTCCTTCGGCGCCCGACACCGCCGTTATGGCGCGTGAACACCTCGTTACGGTACTTCCGCCACTGAGATTGCTTAGGTACCGTCGGAACTGACGGGCGGTGCCTAGCCGCCCGCCGGGAAGGCCCTCGAAATCCTCGAGCTTCGCGTCCTGGTGCGCAGGCGAGACGAGCGAAGGGCCGGCGTCCTGCCCTTCGGTGGCCGGACCCGGTCCCGCCGACACGTCTGTGTCCGACCGCGGCGCCCGCTCGGCGCCCAGGGGAGAGCGAGTGGCCAGTTCCTCAGCACGCCGTCCATCGCGTCAACCGCAGTCCGGCAACGGCGACCAGCCCCGCCGCACGTATGTCCTCGACACCAGCGTTCTGCTCGCGGATCCGGCGGCCATCGGCAGGTTCGCCGAGCACCGTGTCGTGTTGCCGGTCGTTGTCATCACCGAGCTTGAGGCCAAGCGGCATCATCCAGAGCTCGGCTTCTTCGCCCGCCAGGCGCTTCGTTTTCTCGACGACCTTCGCGTCGAGCACGGTCGCCTGGACGCTGACATCGCGGTCGGCCAGTCAGGCGGCAGTGTCCGAGTGGAGCTCAACCACTCAGACCCCGGCGTACTGCCGGCCGGATTCCGGCTAGGTGACAACGACACCAGGATTCTGTCCGTGGCCTGCAGCCTGGCCGCCGAGGGCGAAAGCGTCATCTTGGTCAGCAAGGATCTCCCGTTGCGCGTGAAGGCGGCAGCCGTCGGCCTCACCGCTCAGGAGTACCGAGCCGAACTGCCGCCAGACTCCGGCTGGACCGGGATGGCGGAGCTGGACGTCACCGCCGCGGAGATCGACGATCTGTACGCGGCCGGCCGGGCCGAACTGGACGCCGCTCGGCAACTGCCATGCCACACCGGGCTGGTTCTGGTAGCTGGTGTAGCCGGAGCCCAGAGCGCGCTAGGCCGCGTGCTGCCAGACAAGTCAGTCAAGCTCGTCCGCGGCGACAGGGAAGCTTTCGGTCTGCGCGGCCGGAGCGCCGAGCAGAGAGTCGCGCTCGACCTGCTGCTGGACAGCGAGGTCGGCATAATCTCGCTCGGTGGCCGGGCTGGCACTGGTAAATCTGCGCTGGCACTGTGCGCTGGGCTAGAGGCCGTCATGGAGCGGCGGCAGCATCGGAAGCTGGTGGTCTTCCGGCCTCTGTACGCGGTGGGCGGTCAGGAGCTTGGTTACCTGCCAGGATCTGAAGCCGACAAGATGAACCCTTGGGCGCAGGCAGTGTTCGACACTCTCTCTGCCGTTACCTCGAAGGACGTCATCGATGAGGTGCTGTCCAGAGACATGCTCGAGGTCTTGCCGCTGACGCACATCCGGGGCCGGTCGCTACATGATTCGTTCGTCGTGGTGGATGAAGCGCAGTCGCTCGAGCGGGGCGTGCTGCTGACGGTGCTGTCCAGGATCGGAGCTGGCTCGCGCGTCGTACTGACTCATGACATTGCCCAGCGTGACAACCTCCGCGTGGGCCGGCATGACGGCATCGTGGCCGTGATCGAGAAGCTCAAGGGCCATCCGCTGTTTGCGCACGTGACCCTGGTCAGGTCTGAGCGCTCGCCGATCGCAGCGCTGGTCACCGAGATGCTGGAAGACCCGAGCCTATGAGCTAGGGCGTTCACAATCTCGGTCGAGCAGTGCCTGTGCGATGGCGAGGTCGGCCGGATAAGTGATCTTGAGGTTCAGCTCGCTGCCCCGCACCGCTCCAACGGGAATTTCGGGCAGGTAACGCAGCACGACGCCGCAGTCGTCGGTTGGCGACATAGCAGCGAACGACGGGTCTGCCGCGGCAAGTTCATAGGCCCGGCTGATCACTGACAGCCGGAAGCCTTGCGGAGTCTGACATCGCGCCAGCAACTCCCGTGGTAGCACCCGGCTGAAAGCGTTGTCGGCTAGCTGGACGATCGTGTCGGCAGAGGGCACCACGGCCCCGATCGCGTCCCAGCTGTCTAGGGCCGCTACGCAGGCCGCGATCGTCTCCTGATCGACAAGCGGCCGAGCCGCGTCATGAAAAAGGACCTTCCAGTCACTACCCTCGCCATTGGTAGCCGCTCTCGCCGTGAGCCAGGCAATAGCGTGCTGAGTCGAGTCGGTGCGAGCTTCTCCGCCATCAATGACATCGGTCAGTTTCTGCGCTCCCTGCAAGAGCGCGCGGACCTGCGTGGTGAGCTCTGCGGCGGTCACGACGAGCAACTCGTCCACACCGGGCGCGCGGTCGAAGGCGTCCACTGAGCGCTCCAGCAAGGTCATGCCACCTAGAAGCTGCAGCTGCTTGGGCGCGGCTCCGCCGAACCGGAGTCCGGTTCCGCCCGCCAGGACGACTGCGACTGTCCGCATGGCCGGGACCTTACCGGGTATGGGCAATGCCGGCGCTATCGCCTCCCGCGATCTGGCTGACTGGCTGCGAGTGTCGCCGCAGGTCAGGCGATGGCCGATCGGTACGCTTGGTAACACTCTTGCTACCTAACGTGACATTGATCGTCAGTTCGGAGGATGCGATCGTCGCTGGACTGAACGGCCGGGACGCCGAGGGCCGAGCTGGGGCGACCCCGGCAGACGAGGCTGAGCAAGGGCCCATGGCTCGGGACGGGCCAAGCGAGGCCACGAGCCTGGACGGCGACCCGGCCGAACCGATTGTGGGCCAGGCCGTCGTGGCGGACGCCGTCAGAATCGCGGCCGACTGGGCTAGGACCAGATCGCTGGGGCCTAGCTCGGTATGCGGCATATCAGTGGCACTGGCCCTATGCGCGACTGGCTGGTTTACCGCCGGAACGGCGGCTGGCAACTTCCGCGCCGTGGCTGCCCTCTGGACCAGCTATCTCGCGATTCTGGCTTGTCGCAAGATGGCCGACTGGCCGCCGCAACGCCAGCGCCGGGCCCGGAGCACGGGCCTGAGCCCGGCCAAGATGGCTGCCAGGACCCGATGGCTGACGCTGCTAGCGTGGCGGGCGTCGGAGTGCGCAATCTATGCAGGTCTTGCCGCGGGGGCCGCCGCGCACCAGCAGAGCGTATGGGCGCTGGCGGTTGCCGTGGCTGGCTTGACCGCCGTGCGGGACCTGATGACGGTAATGACGGGGCGGGCAGGTCTGGCTGAGGCAGATGAACCAGAGCATGGACTGCTGCGACGCGCGACGGAGACGTTGCTGGCCATGCCCCCTGGCGGCCGGGTGCTCCTCATCGGGATCGTCGCCCCTGCATGGGGCGGCCGTGTGACGCTGCTCGCGCTGCTTTATTGGGGAATCCTCGCTATCGGCTACGGTCTGATCAGTCATCCTTGGCCGATGCTCGCCCGCGGTGAGGCAGCCGCGGAGGCCGATGAGGTCCCGCGGGGTCGCGACCGAGGAACCGGAGCAGATTTCAGGGACTGGCTGACCGCACCGTTCCGGCGCGCCCCGGCACCGACCAGTCAGGTCATTGAGCACGGTGAGCAGCTAAGTAACCGGCGCGGGCAACCGGTCGGCGGCTATGGCCCACCTGGGCCGGTTGCGCCTGGCAGCCTCGTGTATCTACTC